>WNFP01001549.1_pt1 | contig 18042 bp, 14 predicted proteins | sample 5400201 | NCBI WGS metagenome assembly WNFP01 (sample SAMN13153355, study PRJNA577476) | soil metagenome | isolation source: 115 cm saprolite under Madrone tree | place: USA:California | collected 2016-06-14 | reverse complement strand
TCCGTCTTCTGACTGCCTTTGAGCGAACAGTGCCAATCCTTGCCGTACGGCCTGCCAGCCGCCGGCTGTCCACCAAAGTTCGCATTTTCATCGAGCACTTGGAGAAAACTTTCGCGCTGTGTTCCCAGTTCAACCCACGACCCAGCTAACCCTGGGGAAGGAAGCTCGGCCATAGAGATCAGCAACCTTAAAGTCGGCTTGTAGGAAGTGATCTCCGTGATTGGCATCGATTCTGGACGGTTTACGGGCAAACCGGAAATTACCCGACATTTGATTAGAAGGTATGTCCTTGGCTCCGAACCCGGAAGAGCAATGCGGGCCTCTCGAATCTCCAACTACGAAGACTACACAATTCGGATGGTTGCAGGGTTTGCGGAAGTGATTGCGATTGCCGTTTGAATACGCAGTGGGTAGGTTGGTTACGGAAACGTTGGATTTTGGCTGAACAGATATTACAACGTTTTTCGGCGCGAAACCGCGGTGCCCACGCGCAAATCGACGCCGACCGCCCCGAAACGAGCTGGATTGGGCGGTGCCGGGCCGCGATAAGACTCGATTAGAAGTTAAAAGTTAAGTTCGAGGTGGATCGCGTCATGTACGCGATACCCGTTGTCCACCAAAACGACATGTCCCCCGACTACAATGTAACGGTAGCCGCGAGGGGCCGGGCCTAAGCCGCGGGTAAGTTCGCGTGGCGCGGGGCGACTCAACCTGCGCATATCCGGATCGAGCACGTAGCCCGGCTGAAGCCGAGACTCGTAGTCGTGATTCCATCGATTCCGTTGAAACGCAGGCTCGTCTTGATGTTGGTTATAATACTGACGTGCACTTTGGCGTTGATTGTCATTGAACTGGCGATAATGCTTCTTGGCCTGGCCGCGATTCTCACCCCTGTCGTCGCGACCCTGGTCGTTCCTATCTTGCTTATCTTGTCCGCGGTCTTGTGCCACTGTAAAACTGCCAGTCAAAGCAAGCAAAACTGTTCCACAAGCGGTTATCCACCATCGTGTCTTCATACGTTTTCTCCAATCGTGATGAGATTTCCTTTTTGAGGTCCTGGGCGGCTGAAGCTCTACACTTCAGCGAATTCACGGTTGCACAAGGGGCAGAGTTACCCTACCAAGAATCTTCGCCGCCGGACTATGCAAAAGGGGACTCTCTGTTATCGCCGCTTCATTGGCTAGAGGCTGATGAACGCGATACTGGAAAGGTGGTTTTAATGTGTCCGGTTAGCTGACGGCGCTAAGCTTGGCGTCTGTTCCCGAGTGAAATTGACCGCTATGCAGGCGAGCGGAAGGCTTGCAGGGTCCAGACATTCTGGGCGTCTTCGCGGCGCAAGACGTAGCGCTCGCCGTTGGCCAACAGGACGCGAAAATAGGTGGCACCGGGTGAGTACCAGCGGTCTTCCACTTCGGCGATGTCCACCATCTGCTCGCCAATCTGCAGCTTTACCGGGCGCTCGTCGCCCTTGTATCCGGCGTAGCTTTCCACGTACACAGCTCGCTCACTCAATGGTTCACGCGCCTTTGCGGCTCTCGGCCAACTCCGCGTTCCACGCCGCGCCCAGAAAAATAATCACAGTGGAAAGTTCCATCCAAATTAACAAGCCAATGACCGCTGCAAGTCCGCCGTAGATAATTCCATAGGGCATTTTTCGCACATAAAATCCAAACGCGAGGTCCGCCACCCACCAAAGCAGGGTGGCAATCAGCGCGCCCGGCAAAACGCTGGTCAGGCTTTGCTGCCTTGGCCGCGCCCATCTATAAATGACGGTGACCGCGATCATGGCCAGCAAAATCGCAATCCCGTGGAAAAAAACGCCCCACCACGTTTGCACCGAAGCACCTTTCCCGAGCTCGGCGCCAACCAAGCGCCGCAACGGCTTCCCGAACACGCCCAGGATCGCTGCAACGAGCAGCGGAGCAATGGTCAAAATCAGCAGCGCGAGGGCGCGCAACTGTCGCGCGAGAAATCTCGGCCGCTCGCGATCCCCGTAAATTGTATGGATTCCTTCCATCAACAGCCTCATCACCTGCGTGCCAGCGAGCAGCGTTCCTCCCAGACCCAGCAACGCCCACTTCCATGCGCCTGGTCCGCGTCTCACCAGAAATTCCGCCACAATTTGCTGGCTTCCGGGCGGCAGGAAACTTGTCAAATCGGAGATCAAATCGAACAGGTTGGTGCGCAGGCCAATCGGACTGGTGGCTAAACCGACGGCAATCAGCAAAGTAGGGGAAAACGCCAGGAAGAGATTAAACGCGATAGCCTGCGCGATCATGCTGCAGCGAGGAAACACCCTCCCGAACATGCTCAGCGCGCGCTTGGAGAGGGCGGCGGATGCAATCATCGTTCGGCATTATACCCGCGCAAGCGATTTTCCCCACGCGTCATCGCTCGCGTCTCCAAGGCGAGATGTTCCTTGCCGGCATTCCGTACGCGGGTAGAATGTCCTCCGCCGGGGTACCGCACTTTGTAATCGGAGAGGGAACCATGAACAAACTGCAAGTGAGTATTCGTTCGGCGCACACGATCTATTTATTGCTGGCGTGTTTGTGCCTGCTCCTGGCAGTCACGCTCTCCGCGCAAGCGCCGGAGAGCGGGGCCAAGAGCGGCATCGTGCGCCAGCTTGCCGACGTGAAGTTCCCGCCGGGAGACGGTCCGGACTGCCTGCAATTCGTTCTGGAAAATGGCGATCTGAAAACCGGCCCCACCACCGCGATCATGAAGGCGACGCCCAAGTGCGTGATTCCTCCGCACTATCACACCGCGGAGGAGCAGTTGATCATCGTAAAAGGATACGTCTCCACCGGGATGGCAGGGATGCAGGACACCGTGCTGGGCCCCGGCGGTTTCGCGATGATGCCCAGCAAGGCGCCGCACTGGTTCACCTGCACGGCCAAGGAAGAATGCCTGATGTTCGTGACGTTCGACCGCGCGTACGACATCGTCTGGCTCAAGCCCAGAAAGTAACCTTTTGGAGTGCGGCGGTCTGGCCGCCGCTTTTAACGTTTCAACTTCACCGGTGACGGCACAGAAGCGCCTCCGCTGTCCGCTTCCAAGACTCCTTTTCCCATAAGCGGTCACTCGCCATCTCCTCGTCGCGCCGGAGTCTCCAGTAAGCCGCGCCGCTGCAAGGGGTTGCCACCGCTGTAAAATCGGCACGGCTTTTGCAAACCATTTCGTGGGTGTAGACGTCCTACATACCAGGGTGTAGAGCTCCTACCCCCGGAGGTGCGAATGGCCCCGCGCTACCAGAACCGCATCGAGCTGCTACAAGGCACCCTCGATCTGTTGATCCTGCAGACCCTTCAGTGGGGGCCGCGGCACGGCTACGGCATCAGCCAGGCCATCCGCGCCAACTCTGGCGAGATCCTGCAGGTCGATACCGGGTCGCTCTATCCCGCGCTGCACCGCCTGGAGCGCCAAAAATGGATCGCCGCGGACTGGAAACTTTCCGAAAACAAGCAGCGCGTGCGCGTCTACCGCCTCACCGCCAGGGGCAAGAAGCAATTGCTTTCCGAACGCTCGCGTTGGGAACAGCTATCCGATGCCATCGCCGGCGTCCTCAGCCCGGCCAGGCGTGGAGGGCAAGCATGAAATTCCCGTGGCAGCGCGATCGCAAGCAGCAAGAGCTGGAACAGGAGTTGCAATCCCATCTACGAATGGCCGCGAGTGATCGCATGGGGCGCGGCGAATCGCCGAGCGACGCCGCACAGTCTGCGCGCCGCGAATTCGGCAATGTTGAGCTGGTGCAGCAGGTGACAAGCGACCAATGGGGCTGGCGGTGGCTCGAAGAATTGCTGCAAGACCTGCGCTACGGCGCGCGCATGCTGCGCAAAAATCCCGGCTTCACTTTCGTCGCTGTCCTGACGCTCGCCCTCGGCATCGGTGCCAACACCGCTATCTTCTCCGTCGTTTATACCGTCCTCGTGAAAACTCTGCCTTACCCGCAAACCGATCGCCTCGTCATGCTGTATGAAGACGTTCGCCTGCCGAACTATCAGAACGAAAGAAATGAGCCCTCGCCGGGGAATTTCTACGACTGGGCGAAGCAGAGCACTCTTTTCGCAAACACGGCCGCGTACCGCAACCGAAGTTGGAACCTCAGCGGTGAAGGCGAACCGATACGTGTGGAGGGAGAGTTGGTCACCTCCGAATTTTTCGCAACCTTGCAGATCCAGCCAACCTTGGGTCGCGTCTTTGCCGTGGAAGAAAATCAACCAGGTAACTCCCACGTGGTGGTGATAAGCGACGGCCTCTTGCAGAGCCGTTTCGGATCCAATCCACAAGTGCTCGGTCAGAAAATCCTGCTCGATGGGGAAAGCCACACAATCGTCGGCGTGATGCCGCCCGGCTTTCATTTTCCGGATCCTGATGACCAGCTCTGGGTTCCCATGGGGATGAGCCCCGCGGAGCTTGGCAACCGCGGGAGTCATTTTCTCCTCGTGTTCGCGCGCTTGCAGCCAGGGATCACGCTGACGCGGGCGCAGGCAGAGCTGAACTCTCTCGCCAAACATCTCACCGAGCTTTATCCCGCTACGAATACGGGACAGACGGTCAATATCGTAAGCCTGCAAGAAGACATCGCGGGGCCGGTGCGCCCCACACTTCTAGTGGTCATGGCAGCAGCCGGGCTGATCCTGCTCATTGTTTGCGCCAACGTGGCGAACCTGCTGCTGGGACGCGCGTCGGTGCGCCGGCGTGAAATTGCCGTGCGGCTCGCTCTCGGTGCCGGTCAATCAAGAATTGCGTGGCAATTGTTGACGGAAAGCGTTTTGCTCGCCCTGCTCGGCTGTGCCTCAGGTCTGCTGCTGGCACGCTGGTGCGTAGCCGGGCTCAAGCTGCTGGCCGCTTCCATCCTTCCGCGCGCGCAGGAGTTCAGTCTGAACGCCCCCGTACTCATCTTCAGCTTGGCTCTTTCGCTTTTTGCGGGAATTGTGTTCGGTGTCGGGCCCGCCTTGCAGGCAACTCGCGGTAGCGTTCAGGAGACTTTAAAGTCGGGAACTCGAGAATCGCCTGCGGGTTCGCGCTTGCGAATGCGCAGCCTACTGGTAATTCTGGAGACCGCGTTGGGCGCGGTCGTCGTGATTGGTGCTGGTCTTCTGCTCCGCAGTTTCCTCCGCATCGAACATGTCCCGCTAGGATTTGAGCCGCAGGGCGTCCTCACGTTCCGCGTCATTCCCCGCGGCGAGCGATATGCACAGTTGGCGCAGCGCGTCACCTTCTATCAACAAGTGCTCGAACGAATCCAAGCCCAACCTGGCGTAAAGTCCGCCGCTGCCGTTAGTTTTATCCCGCTGACTCTTGCTCGTGGAAGCAAGGGTTTTACTATCGAGGGCCACATGCCTACCGCTCCCGGCCAAATCCCGATGGCCGGATACGACGTTGTGACGCCGCTCTATTTCGCAACCATGCACATCCATTTGCTTCAGGGGAGAGACTTATCTTGGAGCGACGCGCCGCAAACTCAGCCCGTCGTGATGATTAATGAAGTGATGGCCAAGACTTACTGGCCGAATCAAGATCCCCTTGGAAAGCACATTCGCCAGGGCGGTCCCGATGACAGCGAATTTCCCTGGCTGACGATCACCGGCATCGTTGCGGACGCTCGCGAGTTCGACCCCGTCACGGCGGCGCGACCGACAATGTATTTTCCCGTCACGCAGTTCGCCGATCCCGGAGGAATTCTGCGTGACTGGGCCGTGCGCACCAATGACGACCCCCGAACACTGGCCGCCAATGTTCGCGCCGCGGTCTGGGAGATCGACAAGGACCTGCCTATTACCAGAATCCGCACCATGGAAGAGGTCCGCTCCATGTCCATAGTGTCTCCGCGGTTGAACCTTCTGCTTTTTGGACTCTTCGCCGCGCTCGCGCTGGTGCTCGCGAGTGTCGGGATCTGGAGTGACCGCTTACAGCGTCGCGCAACGGACCCGCGAAATCGGGATTCGCATCGCACTCGGCGCTACCCGCAATGAGGTCGCGCGCTTGGTCTTGAGACAAGGCGCGTGTCTCGCGACAGTAGGCGTTTTGCTTGGGCTGATTGGCGCCTTCGCTTTGACGCGACTCATGGCCAGCATGATTTATGGGGTTAGCGCGGCCGATCCACTCACCTTTTTCACCGTGGCATTTTTGCTTGCGTTCGTGGCACTGGCGGCGTGCTACATCCCGGCGCGGCGCGCCATGCGTGTCGACCCCATCATCGCCCTGCGTTACGAATAAACTTGCTAACTTCGTCTGTCCCGATTGAACTCTTTTGCTTGCCAATCCGTCTTACGGCATAACAGACGTGACTTGTAATCCGCTTTGCGCTAGGGTGACGGAAACACTGCGTTGCGTCCTGTGCGAATGGCTGGTCTGGTCGAGGAGGTATCGCGGACATGAGAATCCTGGCGCTGTTCGAGACGGTCTCCTTGGATGTGCGCATCGCGATTCGTAGTCTCCTGAAAAATCCCGGTTTCCTGGTCGTAGTCATATTGTCGCTGGCCCTGGGAATCGCGGCCAACAGCACGATTTTCAGCGTTGTAGACACCCTCCTGTACCGCCCGTTGCCTTATCCGCAGCCCGAAAGGCTCGTAGTGATTTGGCAGACCGAACAGGCGCACCCGGAGCAGCGCAATGCTCCTCCCATCGCGCAACAGGTCGACTGGAACAAGCAGAATCATGTCTTTGAAGACATCGCGCTGATCAGCTTCAACGATTCGGCCAGCGTTTCCGGCCTTGGCGAGCCACGCCCGCTGCACACGCAATACGTGACTCCCAACCTTTTCAGCTTGCTCGGCGCGAAACCGATTATGGGACGAGTTTTTCTGGCCACGGAAGCGCAAGACAAAGCTCAGACCATCGTGATCAGCTACGAGTTCTGGAAGCGCGAGCTCAACAGCGATCCCCAGGTGCTGGGCAAGACATTCTCCATCGAGGGCGTGGTCTCGACCATTGTCGGAGTCATGCAACCCCACTTTGCTCCGTTCTATGGCGGTCGTCTCGACTTGTGGGTGCCCATCAATCCGGAAAGCAGCCGTTATTCGACGCGCATCGATCATTGGCTGATGCCCGTCGCGCGCTTGAAGCCGGGCGTCACGGTCGCGCAGGCGCAAACGGAAATGGACGTGATCTCGCGCCGCCTGGAGCAGGAATATTCGGCGACCAATAAAGGCACCGGCGCGAAAGTGCTTCCTTTACACGACGACCTTTTCCGCTTCGCCGGACCAGTGCTCTATCCGCTGTTCGGCGCGGTAGCGTTCGTTTTGCTCATTGCCTGCGTGAACGTCGCCAACCTCTTGCAGTTCCGCACGGAAACGCGCCGCAAAGAGTACGCCCTGCGCTCTTCTCTCGGGGCCGGACGCCGCCGATTGATCCAGCAGTTGCTGACCGAAAGCGGGCTACTGGCGCTTTCTGGCGGCGTGCTGGGCATCGCCCTGACGTATGCCGGAATCAAGCTGCTCGTTGCGCTGGCCGGTGAGTTTCCTAACTCGACCGAGATTGGCGTCGATGCCAGAGTGTTTGTGTTTACCCTTGCCGTTTCCCTTCTGACCGCCATCCTGTTTGGTCTGGCTCCCGCGATCCAGGCTTCTCGTCCGGACCTAAATGTTGTGCTCCGCGAAGGTGAACGCAAGACCACTACGAGTTCAGGGCGGCTGGCTCGACATTCGCTGGCGGTTGCGGAAGTGGCCCTGGCCATGGTGCTGCTGGTCGGCGCCGGACTCATGATCAATACCATGTTGCACCTGCAACGCGTTCATACCGGCTTCGATGCCAATCACCTCTTGACCATGGAATTCCAGCTCCCAGAAGGGGGCAAGTACGTGGAGCGCATCCCGGGCGGCGATATGGAAAAGACTCTGCCTTCGGTTACCGCCTTCTATCAGCGTCTCCTGGAAAAAACTGGCGCACTTGTGGGTGTGGAGTCCTCTGCTGTGATCGGGGCATTGCCCACGCGATGCTGCCCGGAATTCTATTCGTTTGCGATTCTCGGGCATCCGGCGCCCGCGCCGGACAATCGGCCGCAAGCCGGATATAGCGAGGTCAGCCCCGGAGTATTCAGCACGCTGAAGATTCCGCTGGTAAAGGGCCGCTATCTCGACGAGCACGATACGGAGGCGGCTCCGTGGGTCATCACCGTGAATCAGGCTTTTGCGAGCAAGTTTTTTCCGAACGAAGATCCCATCGGTCAGCAAATACTTCTGCGCTACGACCCCTATCCCGTGGACGAGGTGCGGCCGCGGCAGATCGTCGGAATTGTCGGTGACGTCAAACATTTCGGGCCGGGACAAGAGACGCCTTCGTTTGTGTACGCACCGTTCCATCAGCAGCCGGCGGTTTTTCCGGGAGGCGCCGCGCGAGCCCACCTGCACGAGGCATTGGTGTTGCGCACATCCGCCAGCCAGCCAGGCGGCGGAACAAACTTGGCCACCAGTGTGAAGAAAGTCCTGGCGGAGATCGATCCCAATCAGCCGGTGACGAACATCATGACCATGGACGCTGTAATGGCCGCCTCGCTCGGCGATTCGCGTTTCTTCATGCAGCTATTCGGTATCTTCGCGGGCGTGGCCGTCTTGCTGGCGGCAATGGGCATCTATGGCGTGATGTCCTACTCGGTGAGCGAGCGCACCCACGAAATCGGCATCCGGATGGCCCTGGGTGCACATCGCGGCGATGTCCTCGGGCTGATCGCCAAGCTTTGGCTCAAGCTGACGCTGATCGGCGTTGCCATTGGAATCGCCCTGGCCATCGGCGTCACTCGGCTGATCTCCAGCTTTCTGTTCGGAGTCAAGCCGACCGATCCGCTGACCTACGCGGCGGTAGCCGTGGGACTGGCGGCTATCGCGTTGCTGGCCTGCTACATTCCGGCGCGGCGAGCGATGAGGGTCGATCCCCTAGTGGCCTTGCGCTACGAATAGGGCACAATCGCGCGCGCTGAGTACAACCGTCCCGGAAAATCTATGCATCCTATGTCCAACCTAGCCAACATTCTCTAGGGGGACGTCCATGCGCTTTTTCGCGTCAATCTACATTCTCGTTTTCGCCGTAGTCCTGTTCGCCACGCCGTCACACGCTCAAAGCATCGAGCTTTTTGGCGGATACTCTTTTGTGCGCGCTCCCGTCAGCTTCACCCAGCCCGTTCTTTGCCCTGCGCCTAGCTGCCCCTCAGCAACCAACACGCAGCACCTCAATCTCAACGGTTGGGAAGCCGGCGGCGCATTCAAAATCTTGGGGCCGCTTGCCCTCGCTGCAGACTTCAGCAGAACTTCCGGCTCGTTCCAGGGCGCTAACACCTATATCCAGACGTATCTCGCCGGCCCGCAGCTTCGCTTTCCCGGGCGGATTTCTCCGTTCGCGCATTTCTTGGTCGGCGCCGCCCACGAATCGATTAGCACAGGCGGCGGCTCGCTCACTTTCGGGCCGACGCAGAACGCCTTCGCCACGGCCCTCGGCGTCGGCATCGACCTCAAAGTCCTACCTCTCGTATCCATCCGTCCCATCCAGGTCGACTATCTGCTCACCCACTTCAATTCCAGCACACAAAACCAGCTCCGCGCTTCCGCGGGCGTCGTAGTGCACTTCTGAAACGATATGAGAGGGCAACACAACAGCAGCAAGTGGAAGGTGCTTGGAGCCTAAGGCCTCGAAGAGGGAGCTAAAATAAAAACGCCCGGCGATTGGTTCGCCGGGCTCGCAATCTTGCTCAAGGATTCGGACAAACGCTGGCGTGCGACGCGCTTCGCTCAGTCCTTACAGTCGCGCAGGACTTCCGTTGCTTCAGACTGGCTCAGCACGCCCTTGCGCAGCAGCATTTGCACCAGCCGCGCCGCGCAGTCCGCGTCGGGCGAAGTTGCCGGCTTCAACGGGGGAAAGGCGTTCTCAAACGCCGTGCGCGGCGGCCAGCCTAGCTCGCCAAGCCAACTCTCCACCACAACCCGCTGCGTCTGCGTGATCTCCCCGAACACCAGCCCCATTCCCGAGCCCGCGTGACGCGAACTGACGTTTGCAAGTACGTCCAGAGTCAACCCCGCCCGGTGAATTTGCAGCCGCACCGCTGCCCCTACTGGAAGCGGGTTCAAAGTGTCTATGTAGCAGCCTTGTAAGCTCAAATCGGAGGTGCGCGCCTGAATGCGCGATCCTGTGCGCATCTCGACCATTTCCACAGGAGCGATAAATGGCGACCTGGTCCCGCAGCGGCGCTCACTCGGCGCGGTGCTGGCCACCGTCGGTATTAGCTGGGCCGGGGGCGGTGCCAACGGTGTCGCGCTAGCGGACGGCACGGTGGTTGGTTGCAAGCAGGACAAGAGCGCCACCGCTATCCCGAACCCGTCGTCCCGCTTGTGTACGCGCAGCACTTCCCCGATTTGCTCCAGGTTCGCCAATCCGGCGCTCGGGTCGTAGGGAGAGGTCACCCGGACGCGCATTCCCTTGTAGTAGCGGTTCAGCTGCGTGTAAAAGTAGATGGCCTTTCGCGAAGCATTCTGCGTCAGGCGCACTTCATCGAAATTTCCATCGTTGAAATCCGCACTCCGAATCCGTACCTGCAGCGAAATACCGGCGCGGCGCATCTGCCGGCGTTCCGTCCGCGTTGCAGGAACAGCGGCGGACAGCGTGGGTGCTACAGAACTCAAACGTTCGGACATGGTTTAGGCGAGCCTCGGTGCAAAACCTGCAGCCGTCTACACTTTCTGCCAGCATTGTCGCCGCGCACCCGCGAACTACCCATAGAACAGGGGTACCGCATTAGGGGGTACTAACGGAGGGGGCAGGCCTGGCAAAAGCTCTACCATGTTAACTATAGTGTTATCGGAACCTTTCAGCGTCCGCTGCGCAAGTACATTACACCGCACCGATACAATTTCTGCTCCGGCAGTTCCTGCACGTAGACGATTTGTGCGGGCACAAAGATGGCTTGGTCACCAGGCGAATACGGTACGGCAACGTCGATCATCGTCTTCTCAAAGTATTTATGGGTGCTCTTGAAGCGCAGCCCGCCGCGCGACATGTCTTCGCACGCGACAATATCGTCTTGCAAGTTCGGCCGCCGCACGCAGGCCTTGAAGTTGACCCGCGTGCGCGCATGCTTTCGCCGATTCTCTCGTTCCTTCGTGGCAACGCCTGCACCGGATGGCGCTGCGGCCGGCGCATGCGCCTGCGCCCCATCGGGAGTCGGGGGCTGCGCTGTGATTGGCTCGAGCGTGGTTGAAGGCTCCGGCGTTGGCGTTTCCATCCAGGCAGCCCCAGCGAACGCCGACGTTTTTTCCTGTGCTGCGCCGGGACTCTCGGCCGCGCGCCACGGATGCGGCGCATCAGGCAAACCTAGCGCGCCCAGCTCGCCGGGCGCGTCCTCGGAGGGCGCGCTGCCCGCGGCTGCCAGCTTCCACAGCGTCGAAGACCCGCACTTCTTGCAATAGCGCACGATGCCCTTGTTGACGGCCATTACGTCGGATGCCAGATCGCTATGGTCGGCCATCTCCCGCACGCAGCAATTGCCGCACTCGAGCAGGGTTTGGATGGCCCGCTTTTCGGCTTGAGATAAATCCGGAAAATCGATGCCCCAAAAATTCAGCTTGGTGTCCAGGAAAGCTATGCCATAGATATAGGTGTCGCCGTCGGAGCCGATCTGGCCGACCACGCGGGCCTCGATTTCTTTGTGGGACACCTCACTGCGAATCACGAGTTCCTGCTCGGCGAAGAGTTTGTAGGTCGACTGGATGCCTGCGCCGTGCCGGCTCAGCAGCACGGTCTTGGTACGCTCGGAAAACACGCGTCCTTCCATGTCGCTGCCAACGAGAGTGATAGCGATTTGTTTGGAAATGCGCCCACTGCGACGTGTGCCGTCTGGAGGCATAAGTCCTTGCCGCTGGTGGAAGGGAGGGCGAACCTGAGGCGATACTAACACAGTAAATGGGTGGGGAATGTTGGAAGGTCTGAATGTTGACAGGTCGCAGTTTCGAGAACGGCAAGCCGAAGCGCGTGGGGGGGCAGGCACCTCCAGTGGTGACAGGAAGCATGCGCAATTGAGTGAGGGCGCAGAGGATAGAGGCGCCACGTCGACGACTTGAACTCGGTCCTTTAAGGCCTCGGTCGTGTCTTGATTCAATGGTGGTTGGCGTCGGTCAGGGCGAGCACGGCATAGGCCGTTGCGGCGTCGTTCATGAAGCGCGCGGTACCCGGACTGAGGTGATGCGCTTCGTTTTTGTTCAGCGAGTAGGACAGCCAGAAGCCTTCTGTCTTGTTCTGATTGGCTGCAAGCCACACGAGGCCGCGCTGCAGTTGGGCATCGTCTCGGGGAATCCCCGCCTGTTGTAGTACGAAGGTGATAAAACCTGTGGCGTAGCCGTCGCTCTGCGCTTCCTGCGGAGTTCCATCCGCGCGTTTCCACGCGCCAACCAGGGACGATAAGCTCCAGCCCCCGTCGGCCTGCTGCTTGCTGCGCACTTCGCTGACGATGGCCTTCTGCTGCTCCCGCGCGAGGAGTCCGGGAAGTTTCGCCGAAGCCCACAGAAGGGCGACGCGATTGATGGTGGTCTGCGCCGCGCATTCGCGGTTCAAGTATTCGCGCAACATCCTGACGTCGTTTTGGATTTCGGGTCGCGCGCGGTAATTCTCCGGGGCCGTGCCAACCGCGACCGCAGCAAGCGTGGCTCCATAAAAATCCGAATCGTCGGCTTCCCAAGGCTCATTGCGGAACCGCAGCCACGACCACGAGCCTGCTTTGACTCCCGTGGTTTGCTGTTCGGCCCACATGTTATCCAGCGCCCCGCGCGCGTCGTTGCTGAGCCGGCCGCTCTGCGCGTCGTTGCTGGCAAGGATCAGCGCATTGAGAACGGATTCCGTCCCGCGAGATTCGACAGTCTTGTACGCGCCGCGGTCCGCGTCGCTATAGAACGGGGCGACTTTCTTCCAAAGGCGTACGCGCTTGGTGACATTGTCCAGCAGTCTACGTTCGTTGAGGGAAGGAGCATCTTCGGCAAGTTCCTTACGAAGCGCAGGTCGGGAGAGCGCGTAAGGCAGCGCCGTGTGGCACGACACGCAAAAAGTTTCGTGATCGCGCGCGGCTTTTGGCCATGCCTCCCACCAGCCTTCCCTTTGATCGAGGTAAGCGGCGGCAGCCCGCTGATTCCAGGAGTTCACACCTTTGCTTTCCGGTGGATCGAGGTAAGTCGCTATAGCCTTAGGGGCTTTTGAGTTGGCGGCTCCAGTTTGCGTGTGCCAGCAGACCGCAATGATTGCCACGACGAGGCACGCCGCCACACCGTATGTTCGCCGCGCGGTCGCATTCATAGGGAACGTTCCCCTTGCATAGAATTCGGAAGCGGATCTTGCCAGCCACGAACGCGACGCAAGAAGCATCGATCCAACGTGAAAAGGTTACCACGAACGCGACGTGGCGCACTCCGAGCACAGATACTCTAAAGCTCCGACCTCAAAGAAGTGGCACGCGGCGAAGGCGGTGACTAGTCGTGCAGGACGACGCTTAGGAGGGAATTGTGGACATGCAGTCCGCCATTGTAACGGATGAAGCCGAGTTTCCGGAACTTTGTCATGAAGAAATTGACGCGCTGCCGCGTTGTACCAATCATTTCCGCGAGCATCTCCTGAGATACTTTGGGAAGCATTTTTTGCGGCTGGGTTTCCTTGCCGTAGCGAGCCAGCAGCAGAAGAGTGCGAGCCAGACGTTTCTCGCTGGAGTTAAAGAGTTGATCGATCAGATCTTCCTCGATGCGGATATTGCGCGAAAGAATGTAGGACATAAAGCGGTCGGAGAGCGCGTGTTCCGTGTGAAGCACGCGCAGCATCTCGTCTTTTTCTATGACTAATATGGCCGTGGGAATAATCGCGGTAGCCGTGCCCATACAAATACGCTGTCCCGCCAGGCACCCCTCACCAAAGAAGTCGCCGGGCGCCAGAATCCCCACGACTGCTTCTTTGCCGACCTCGTTGACAACGGAGAGCTTTACACCGCCGCTTTGAATGTACATGACGCTCGTAGCGGGCTCGCCTTGAGCGTAAATCTTCTGCGCTCTTCGATACTCTACAATTTCTCTTGCCACGCCGGCGGAATCGAGAAAGGCCTGGACGTTGAAAGCGAGCTTTTCCTTGGGCCTTATTTTAGGCTTGGTTTTGCTTGAACTGACGGCGGCTTGCATAACACTACTACCTGCGAATATTGTAGCGAGGCTGGGCGAGGGAAGCAAGATGCTGCGCGGCAGGTTATTTCCGTGCGATTTGGCCATTCGCGGCTTGGCCATTTCCTTTTTGACACTGGCGAGAGTTCCTTTGCGGTAATCTTTCTTAGGTTTCTTCTTAGGCATAGATCCACGGAGTGAAGCCACGACGGTTTGAGGAAGCAAGTTTACCGCCCGGCGGCGGTCTGCCTGGACTCTCCCGCGACAATTCTCCGTCGCTTCATCGAATAAAGCGCCGAGTCTGCCTGGCTCAGGAGTCTCTCGATCGTCTCGCCGTTTTGGGGATAGACGGCGATACCGACGCTGACGGAAATTGTTGGCCCTTTATCGTCATTCGCAACGCTTTCGCAGATACGTTGTGCCACCAGGGTGGCCGCTTCTGCATTAGTCTCCGGTAAAACAAGAGCAAACTCGTCCCCGCCGAAGCGCGCGGCGGTATCGATTTCGCGGCAACAGGAGCACAAAACATCGGCCAAACGGCAAAGCGCTTGGCTTCCTATCATATGTCCATAGAGGTCGTTGATTCGTTTCAACCGGTCCAGATCAAAAAACAGCATGGAGAACTCCCGGTTGGTGCGGTTGCTGCGCTTGATCTCCGAATCGAGCACATCTACCAAGCGGCGATAGTTGGCCAGACCGGTCAGGGAATCGCTGGCGGCCTGCCGACGGAGGTGATCCTCCAGCTCACGCTGCCTGGTGACGTCTTCGACGATGACCTCGTAAGCTTCCAACCCCCCCTGTTCGCTGACGACTTCTCGCCCGCTGAGCCGGACCTTCAAGGCCGCACGGTCCTTCCGCTTCCATTCCACTTCGATGGGCTCGACGAAGGCTCCCGCGCTGGTTTGACCCAGCAATTGGGCCCGCCAGTGAGGCTCCTGGATAATGTCGCGCGCAAGATCCAAGGCCAAAAGCTCCTCCCTTGACTCATATCCGAGCATCCTCATCAACGCATCGTTCACTTCCAGAAACCGGCCGTCGAGACTGCAGCGGCAAATTCCGTAGCTCAGATTTCCTGCCAGGGCGCGATAGCGCGCCTCCGAACGCCGCAAGTCCTTTTCGGCGCGATCGCGTTGGTCGCGCAGGGTTTTCTCCGCCAGCGCCCGATGAACGGCGACGGGCAGATGACCAATGCTTTCCACCTCAATGCAATCGGCCGCACCTTTCAGGATGAACTCCGCAGCGGCTTCGCGTTTCAAGCCGTGAATCAAGAAGACTAGGGGGATGTCATTCTTCATCTGGCCCAGGAGGTCCTGCACCTGCGTTTCTTGCCAGTTCGTGCTGGGGTACTCAGCGACAACAAGGTCAAAGGGCCGCGAACGGAGTCGTTCGGCGAATTGCTCGGGAGTCACGACCACATCCGAGCTGACCTTGAAGCGCGCCCTCTTGAGTTCATACAAGCAGCGCTCCACATCTGCCAGGGAACGATGAACGAAGAGGATGTGCACGAGATTTTGCCGGCGCTGAGGTGCGTCGCGGGCGGAAGCTCGTTCGTCTAGCTGCGGTCCAGGCTTTGCGTTAAACGACATAACAACGTCCAAAAATCCCCGGAAGGCAGTTCCTTTCCGCGCCCAACTGCCTCCCGGGCTAGTTCGAGTTAACTGGTCAAAGACTAACGTGAGAGAGGTGCCCACTGTCTGTCCGGTATTTGACATGTAGTACTAGACCATCGGCACTTTCCATTAACTGATACGACACATTCCCCGGCGCTAGGCGAAAATGAATGTCCCGCGGAGCGCTTACGGTTGCAAATCGGATCCTGGGTCGTTACTCCTTGCGGGTGTCGGGTGTGTAGTGGGCCTGCAGATAGAGAATGATTTTCTGCGTGCTGTCTTCGGGAATAGCGGCGCCGAAAGTTTTATTCATCTTGTTCACTTCGGCTTCCCAGGTGGCGGCGGGGAGCGGCGGCTGCATGGTGATGTAGCGCGGGCTATGGCAGGTGTTGCAATAAATTTGGATGTCCTGCAGGCCATCTCCGGGGGCGAGATCGATTGCCGGCACCGGATAGGCGGAAACCTGGAAGTTCGAATCCGGCGTCAGCCCGACGGGGGCTGCCTGGCGCAGGATTCCGAGTTCCGCGGGAGAGTAGTCGCCCTTTTTTAATTCGGCGTAAACGACAGCCGCCATCGCCAAGCTGCACAACATGAGAAAGACCGGGCGGCCTTTGTTTTTCATAGTGACTCTCCCTTAGCTCGCATTTCCGACGACGATTTCCTGCCGCTCGATGCGATTCCAGAGATACCCGCCTGGGTTCCAGACCGGCTCGTCGGGCTGCGTGTTGCCTTTTTCATCGGTGGCGCGCACGGCCAGCGAATAACGCCCCGGCGATTTTGCGATCCACGACGACTCCCAGGCACGGAAGGAGTAGGCGCCATGGTTCTCGCCAAGCTTTGCGGCCGTCCAACTCTTTCCCCCATCATCGGAAACTTCTACGCGGTTCACGGCGCCAAAGCCGCTGAAAGCGATGCCGCGCAGCGTGACGTTCATTCCCGCGGGAATCTTCGAAGAGCCATCGGGAGAGATGAGGAAAGAGCGCACGGGAAACCGCTCGACCGGCACGGTCTTTACCTTGCCGGCCTTCACGTCTTCAGGGGTGGTGTTGCCCCGCGGAGTATCCGGCACGCGGTATCCGGTCTTCATCCAGAAATTTTCGTCGGGAGCGTTGAGAACGCGAATCCAGGTGAGGCATTTGGTCCAGTAGGTCGCAAAATATCCGGGAACTACCAGCCGCACGGGAAATCCATTGAGCATGGGAAGCGGCTCGCCGTTCATCAGATAGGCGACGAAGCATTCGTCGAGAACAGGATTTTTAAGATCGAGCGATTTGAGGAAAAGATTCGAGCCAAGACCCGCCGGCCCCTGGCCGGTTTCGAGGCCCTGAAACTGCACTTGCAAGGAACCATTCTTTATGCCGGCCATATCCAGAAGCTCGCGCAGTTGCACGCCCGTCCACATGGCGTTGCCCATCGCCCCATTGCCCCATTGACCGCCCGGGACGCGCGGTTGCAGGCGACTGCGGCTGTTGCCGGAGCACTGATTTACGGCGGCGATTGAAACCGGTTTGAATTTCTTCATCAGCTCCGGAAAGCTCAACGCGAGCGGCTTGTTGACGTTCCCTTCGATCTGCAGCTTCCATTCTTTCAGATCAACAGCGTTCGGAATACCGTCGAGGTGCCAGCGGACGTAAAAGGCCTCGTTGGGCGTGAATGCGGTGCGGAAATAGTGGCGTGGGGTTTCGAGCTGGACGGGACGGTCGGTGAGCAGAATCAAAGGAACTTTTTGCGGCTCGGTGACATAGGGACCGACGGAATTCCAGCGCGAATTTGCGCCGGGCCCGGTGAACGTCTCCATCGCTTTTTCGGAAGCGGGCTGCTGGGCCATGATCGAGTTAGGCGCCAGCCATCGACTGGCGGCGATTCCGCTACTGGCCATTCCCAAAATTTTCAGCAGACCTCGCCGGGAAAGACGTCGTTCCGTCGCATGCATCGGGCACCCTCCGACTTGCGGACTATTGGCCAAAGGGGTGAGAGGTGTCAAGCGTGGAGCAATTCTCTTCAGGAACTCTCTCACGAAGTCTCATCGCGGGCGCGATCCGGTGCCGCATGTATTGGCTGTTAGAATGTCTGTATGCAACGCAAAGTTTTTTGGATGACCTTTGCGGTGGGTGGTCTCATCGCCGACGTGGCATTGCCATTTTGGTGGGCTCTCGTCGCAACGGTTCCCATTGGCGTAGCTAGTTGGTGGATCGCCTACCGAAGCGATTGGTTCTAGCGCGCGGTGCGCACAGCCAGAAATGGCTGTGCCACGGTCAGGTTTTTATTTTCTCGCCGTCCCAAGTGGTGATGGCTTTGCGGAAATAGGATTCGTTGGC
>WNFP01005292.1_pt1 | contig 18047 bp, 13 predicted proteins | sample 5400201 | NCBI WGS metagenome assembly WNFP01 (sample SAMN13153355, study PRJNA577476) | soil metagenome | isolation source: 115 cm saprolite under Madrone tree | place: USA:California | collected 2016-06-14 | reverse complement strand
CGATTCTGTATTCCGAGCTATTTAGGCTAATTAGGTAAAACAAGCGCCACTTAGCGTCGGGATGAAAGATACCCCACAGCGCTTCTTGCTCGGGTGTCCAAGGCATGTTTAGGCGGTTTTCCCGCAATAATTCGTGTCGGCGCGTCGCGACGTCAAGGATGCCCGGTCGTCACTGGTGTCACCGTCAGATCGAACCTCTACATCCTTATCTGACCGCAAATAGAGCAAAGCGAGCCGGTCAGCTACCTGCCTTGCCGTTGCAGCGTCGCAACCTAGAGAAAACGAGGCTCTTTCAGGCTAATTCTGAGTTTTATTCTGAATCACACCAAAGTCTAACCGTTAGTCCAACATAAATACTTAATTGATAAGGATTTAAGGCGGGGGCGGGAATCGAACCCGCGAATAGAGGTTTTGCAGACCTCGGCCTTACCACTTGGCTACCCCGCCAGATGCGAATCGGAATTCTCGTTCGGAATTAAGCGCTGTCAAACACGCTGGCCGCTTCCAGCAGCTCCGCCAATCGCTGTTTTTTGATCCCGAACTGCTCTTGAAACCTCTTCGTACGCTGCAGAAGCTCCTGTCGGTCGGAGCTTCTTGCTGATTTAGTCGCAATCATCAAAAGGTTTCTCGCAGTATGTTCCGGGTCGACAAATTCCTGGAGTCGCGTGGTGTAACCGTAGGCTTCCAGGTACAGACAACGGAGGGCATCGGTAACCGCTTCGGTCATCCGATCAAGCTGAATACCATAGCGGAATAGTGGTTCCATGCCGGACGGGGATTGCAACTGCGGACGCAACTCGTGCTGGCAACAGGGCGAAACAACGATCCAGCGGCAGCCGGCTTGGATTCCACGAAAGATCGCCTCGTCGGTAGCCGTGTCGCATGCGTGCAGGGCCACCAGCAAATCGACCTCAGTCAAAGGAGCGCTCGAAATCTCACCGGGCCGAAATTCTATGCCGGTATACTGCAGGTCTTGGGCAATGGCGTTGGCATCGTCGGTCAAAGTGGCTCGCCGTTCGATGCCAGTGGTTTGTACGTCCAACCCTCGTTCCTGAAGATAGCGATGTAACGCAAAGGTCAGATATCCTTTGCCACATCCCATATCCACGATTCGAACCCGATCACCGGCGGGCAACGTTTGGACCAGCGGCGCCACATTTTCGACGAACTGATGCACCTGCCGATACTTGTCTCCGGCTTGGGCGCGAGGCTTGCCTTGTGCGTCGAGGATACCAAGCGGTTCCAAGAAACGTTCGTCCTGCAACAATCGTTTCTTTGAACGATCATGATCAAGCGGTGGGAGGGACCTCTGGTCATCGGAAAGTCGTTCGGCTGAGCGATGCAGTCGCGGTTTTCCGCGGCGATTGAATAGCAATTGAAAGCGTTGGTTCGCGGTGAACAGAGAAGCAGCGAGACATGCTTCGTTCAGCCAGGAACGGATCAATCTGAGGGCGTCAGGAACCGGATAGTTCTTGGTGACATCATTGGTAGGATAACGATGGACCAAGCTGAGTCGTTGCCCATCATTCAGTTGAACCAGCCGCACATAAACATGCTCGGCTTCGGATAGCTCCCCGCGAAGCTTACCCAGAGTGAGTTTCTTGAAATTTCCACTCACGATACTCTCTTCGATCTCTTCGAGGAATTGATTTACTGCGTTCACATCCACACGTTCAAACAATTTCGGTCGGACACTCCGGCAGCGCTTGAAGAAAGGCACGACCGTAAGCCTTGGACAGAATCCGATTATCGAGAATGACGACCATTCCGGTATCGGTCTTTGTTCGAATCAGCCGGCCGACCCCCTGGCGCAGCTTCAACACAGCTTCGGGCAGAGAGTACTCGGAGAAGGGATCCCCACCGCTTGCTTCGATGTACTCCAGGCGGGCCTCGATGAGCGGATGATCCGGGACGGCAAATGGTAAACGAGTGATGATTACGTTTGAAAGCGCCTCTCCCGGTACATCAACGCCGGTCCAAAAACTATCAGTTCCAAACAAAACGCCGTCTTTTGCGGTTTTGAATTCATTCAGCATGCGAGTGCGAGAAATACCCTGTCCTTGGGCAAAGAAACTGTACCGGCGACGAAGGCGAGTTTCCATCCGTTCCGCTAGATTCGAGAGCGTCTTGTAACTGGTAAACAAAACAAAGGCGCGACCTTCACTCCGTTCCAGAAAATGCCCGATCCAGTGTTCGAGTGCTTCTTCATATCGGCTGTCGCGGGGATCGGGCATTTTCTTCACGACGAACAGTTTCATCTGTCGTTCGTAGTCGAATGGGCTCCCGATTTGCAGCGCTTCCGCCTCCATTGCTCCCACTCGATTCCGAAAATAAGAAAGGTCAGGACTTCCAACTGAAAGCGTGGCGCTGGTCATGATGCAGAGACGCTCTTCGGCAAACAACAAACGCTGCAACGCGGCCGACATATCCACTGGAGCCGCGTTCAGTGAAAGGTATTGTCCGGTCCGTCCGGTCCGTTCAACCCAATACACGTGGTTCTCCGGCGTCTGACGGAGGAAGTCGCCGATTCCGAAGCGAGCATCTCGAATGCGTCGCCCGATATCTTGAAGCTCGCTTTTGAGCCGATCGTCATCCGTCGCCTTTACGCTGGAAATGATCGCTGTTTGCACTCGAGCCAGAGGTATACTGATCGTGTCGGGCACCAACTCCGGTTGGCGAACGCGAAATTCACGTCCCTTCGAGAAGCTGACCGCTCCCTCCACCTGATCGAAAAAACGGCTTACCGTTTCGAGCGCTTCCGCCGTTTCTTTGACCGCATCGCCTTGGCGAAGCAGCGCAAAGAGACCTTTCTGAGTTTTCGGATTGTAGAGTCGATGCAATGCTTGCCGCAAACCGTATTGGGAGATTCCAATCCCGATTTGGCGGGCAGCCACCGACTCCAGGGTGTGCGCCTCGTCGAATACCACGAAGTCGTGCGGGAACAAATAGCCGGCGGTGCGGCTCTCCAGGTCGCCAACACTTTCCAGCGCTACGAAGAAAAGGGTGTGATTCACGACAACGATGTCGGCCGTCAGCAACTTCTTTCGCGCGTTTTGATAAAAACAACGTCCATCGGTTCCGCAGCTCTTCGGAGTACAGATATGCGGTTCGCTGCAGATCTGCTGCCAGAGTTCCGGATCCGGCTCAACTTCGAGGTCACTCAAGCTTCCCTCCGTTGTTCTTTGGCTCCAAGCTTTGATTCGCAGCAATTCCTCCCGATCAGTCGAAGTGAAAAGGTCTTCACCACCCTGAAGAGCGCGATCAAGGCGATTCGGGCAGAGATAATTTTGTCGCCCCTTGAGCAGAGTTGCCTCGAACGGTTTTTGGATCGCTTGGCGAGCAGCCGGAATGTCCTTATGTAGAAGCTGCTCCTGGAGATTGATTGTGTGAGTGGAGATAATCGCCTTCCGGCGATTTTCCAGGGCAAATAGAATCGAGGGAACCAGATAGGCCAACGATTTGCCAACGCCGGTACCTGCCTCAACCACCAAAAAATGTCCCTCACTCAGGGCCCGAGCAACGGCCGAAGCCATCTGCTGTTGCTGCGGCCGGTACTCAAATGTCTCTTGAGTCGCGAACGGACCAGTTTTTCCGAACGTGGTCCGTATTGACTCGGTGAAGTCATTATCAAAATCTTCCCTTAGCGCGATCACCTTGGAGGAGTGTAGATGAAGGGCGAGGCGGAATCTAGAAGCCAGAATTTAGAATTTAGAAGCCAGAACACAGAATTAGCCCGGGGAACGCCGACATGCCGACACGCCGAACAACGCCGGTATCGCCGGGAACGGATTGAAAAGCTGACAACAGGTCCTTTGTCCGGTTTCCTTCTCCCAAACAAAACGAGCTAGTGGGCGAGGCAAACATATTCCCTTATCGGCGTTAATCCTGGCACTGGACTCCGACGATCTCCCATTTATCTTGGCGCGTGTTCGGCATCTTTGATCGTTATCTCCTGAAAAGCTTTTTGGTCCCTTTCCTCTATGCCCTCTTTGGGATGCTTGGGATTTGGCTGGTTTACGATCTCGGTGTAAACGGCCCCAATTTTGTGGATGCTCACATTCCGGCTCATCTTATCGCCCTTTTTTACTTCGTTCAGTTCCCCTACATGATAGTCAACTTTCTGCCACTGTGTGTTTTGCTCGGTCTTTTGTACGTGCTAACTCGCATGTCGCGCCGCAACGAAATCATTTCGATGCTGTGCGCTGGGCGAAGTGTGCCGCGGGTACTTTGGCCCCTTTTCCTCTTCGGAATATTTCTGACCGCAATCGGGACTTATCTTAACTTCGAACTCGCGCCCAAGGGTTACTACGCCAATAACTACATGATCGATGAGATCTCCAAAGGCCACTCCAAAACGACGCTGCTGGATGGCCATGTTTTTGTAAACCGGCACGAACACCGGATTTGGTTCGTTCAGCACCTGGATACCAAAAGCCAGGATATGCGGGGTATTGAGGTTACCCAACAGGATGCCAACGAAACGATTGTTTCGATTACCTACGCTGATTCGGCTTCCCATAATCGCTCCAATGGCGCTTGGACTTTTCGCGACGGCAAGATTTCTCAGCTCGATGCCGAGGGTAATGTGACGGAAGAAGAATTTTTCGACAAAAAGGAAATTACCGGGTGGACCGAAACCACGTGGCAAATCGGGAGCTCGGCTTTGAAAGGAAAGATGATGACGGTTCCTGAGCTGCGACAGTACCTCAGGATCAATGCAGATTTTCCACCGGCAGCATTAGCCGACTATAAATCTCAATTCTGGTATCGCTTCGCTCTGCCTTGGAACGCGCTGGTGGTAATCCTGGTGGCAAGCCCGATGTGCGTCGTATTTTCCCGACGCGGTGCTCTCGGAGGGGTTGCTGGAGGGCTCTTATTATTTATAGCGTTGTTTGCTGCCGGCAATATTTGCATGGCCCTCGGAGCAGGGGCAAGAATTCCTCCGATCGCCGCAGCCTGGATTCCAGTCATCGTGTTCTTCGTAGTCGGCATGTTTCTGATCTTTCTGCGGTCTACCAATCGACCGATTCCGTTTTTAGGATAGGGATGGTAGAGCGAAACAGATCCGCCGAAGGCAGGATCTGTGAGCCTGGAGTATCTGACGAGGTAATCGGCCAGAAGAGCCTTAGGGACATAGCCCAGACTTTAGCCTGGGTGGTTGTATTTTGAGCCAGGTTTGAAGGACCTTCAGAAGTGATTGCCTCGGTCCATTCCAAGATCTCATATCTTCAACACGTTTGCTCTATGCCAAGCTGGTTAGCTGAAGCAGCTCAGGCCGAAGGCGGCAAGATCCGATTCGATCGGTTCATGGAATTGGCGCTCTACCACCCAATCCATGGCTATTACTCGGCTCGGATGCCGAGGATCGGGGTCCGCGGCGATTTCTCGACCGCTGCAACATTGGATGACTCGCTTGGCCGAGCGCTCGCTAATTGGATTCGCGCCGAAGTCGCCGCGTTGCGGTTACGCCACCCAACAATAATAGAACTAGGTTCTGGAACCGGCCAACTCGCGCGGACCATTCTCCGGCGCTTTCAACCCTGGGAAAAGCTCCGTTATTACGTTGTCGATGTTGGCCCGCAAAACCGGTTCTCGCACCGGATTCAGCGGTTCAACTCGGTAAGAGAAGCGCTTAACGCCGCGGGTGGTGTAGCCATTCTTTTCTCGAACGAATTGGTCGATGCATTCCCTTGCCGGCGCTTGGTCCGGACTGAATCAGGTTGGGATGAGATCTGGAAGTTACTACACTTGGTTCAAAGAGCTTTCTTGTTCGCTGCAGAGGGGTGCATTGCTCACTATCGATTACGGGGGTTCCACCACGGAAGTCTACCGAGGTAAGCGGAGTGGAACTCTGCGCGCTTTTTTTCAACACCAGCGCCTCGAAGGCATGGAGATCTATCGGCGGCCGGGGCAACAGGACCTTACCGCTGATGTGAATTTTGACGATTTGCGCCGACAAGGTGCTGCACTCGGCTTCGACGAGATCGGGTACACCACTCAGCGGGATTTTGTCCAGAAGTGGTATCCGGGAGCGCTTAAGCGAGACCTTCCAGCAACACGTTTCGTTTTGGATACCGGCGGCGCAGGCACAGTCTTCAAGGTTTTGCACCAACGAAAAATGCCGCTCTATTACTCTCCAAATCTCTGATGGAAATCCGCGCTATCCGTAAAACGAGTCACAAATTCGGTTAATAGCTGGATACAACGCTCTACGTCTTGGAGTTCGATCGTTTCCACGGTCGAATGCATGTACCGCATCGGAATGGAAATGAGAGCGCTGGGAATGCCATGTTTCGATTGGAAGATGAGATCGGTATCGGTACCCGTCGTTCGAGAGGATGCCTCGTGTTGAATCGGAGTTTCCAGTTCCTGCGCGATGGCGGTGAGACGCTCGACTACTAAAGGATGGTTGGAAGTACCGTGGGTCAGGGAGGGTCCGGCTCCCAATTTCACTGACCCATGTTTGTTGCGGTCGATGCCAGGCGAGTCCGTGGCGTGAGTGACGTCAAGAATGATCGCTACACTTGGTTCAAGGCGAAATGCGGCCATTCGCGCGCCATAACCGCCAATCTCTTCCTGAACGGCGTTAAGACCATAGACCGTAGCCCGGCACCTGGCTGGCAGGGCGGAAAGATTTGCGAAAACTTGGCCGATGACGAAGCCGCCGATGCGATTATCGATTGCCCGCCCGACGATTTTTCCCGGCACCAATTCTTCAGCTGAGTCAGTGTATATGGCCGGATGGCCTGGACGAATCCCGCGTTCTTCCACTTCTTTTCGAGAACGGGCACCTATGTCCACATATAGTTGGTGTACCTCTGGAATCTTATCGTCATCTTTGTCGCGGAGATGGACCGCGGTATTTCCTATCACACCAAGCACCGGTCCTTTGCTACCCAGGATCTTGATCCGTTTACCCCGAGCGATTGCTCGATCACTCCCACGGGCTTCCAGCATTACCGTAAGCGATTCCTCTTCTCCCTTTAGCGTCGCCCAGGCATTTCCATACGCGTCATTGTCGACCGTATCACTGAACCGGCTCAGATAGTTCAACCAGACTTTCTGGCCTTCAGCTTCAAACCCGGTCGGACTTGGGGTATTGAGCAGGTGGAAAAGGAATTGGAGTGCTTCGCTATTCATGATTGAAGAGAGGCCACTCTACTCGGAATGGCTGCAAAAGAACGCAAAGATCGCACAACCGCGAAAGAAAGAAGAAGGGGTATTCTTGACCGATTTTTTACACAACGGCTCAGCAAAGCCTTTTAACCACGAATGGACACGAATTAGACTTACTAATTTGTGTCTATTCGCGTCCATTCGCGGTTAATTTCCGTTTTCGCTCGAGAAAGAGCCGGCCTTCTTTGCGGCGGCAAAACTGGTCTTTAGGCAAATTTGTTTTCGCTGGTTTCTCGCGCTCAACTAATGCGCGCACTGCCTCGATCTCTTCGAAGCCAACATCCGAGATCTCCCGCCAGTCCAACCATCGATAAATCACTCTTCGTTGCAGAGCCACGGGAAGCGCTCCGATTTGGCGTACCGAGATCGATTCCTGCTCCCAAATCCTTGGCGTGGCCTCTTCCAGCAGCTTTTCTTCTTCTCGAGCAACTTGGCTCAGCCGAAATAAATTGCGCTTCACCGGACGTCCGAGAACGTGTTCGATCGAAGGATATTGAAGAGAAACGTTTCGACCAGGTCATCGGCGTGATGGGCCAAGAAAATGCGACTCGTTTTAAATTCCTTAGCCGCCTCAGAAAAAAGACGGTGCCGAGCCAGCCGGGCTGCTGTTTCCACGGACCGGCTCTTTGGCCAAGCTTTGATCGTTTTGGAAAAGCAAGGTAAGTTCAGCCGCTTCGCCAAACGCTCCACAAACTCTGCATCCTCTCGGCTGGCTGATCCGCGAAGGTCATGGTTGAGATGACAAACCACGAGTTTAGAGAAACCGAACTGTAGTAACACCTCCAACAGCACCCGCGAGTCAAGGCCGCCGGAGACTCCGATGAGATAGCTCAGATCGCGCGGATGAGCGGTTAGCGCCCGGCGGACAGAGCACATCCAGGGAAGGGGTCGGCGTTTATCGGCAGTCGCCATTACTTGATACTGGTAAGAGTAGTGCCGGATCCGAACGCCGACAACGCCGACAACGCCGACACGCCGACACGCCTGCTTCTACGTATGAAAAACCGCGAAGGGCAGTTCGCCCAGGCTCTTGAGTGAAATCTGGTCAGCGCCTTTTTTGAATGTTCGCTTGCTGAACAGATCTTGCATCTCGGGCAGCGATTCATCGATTAGCAGCTGAGCGTCATCCCAGTCCGGGGATTCACCCGGCTGACCAAGTTTGGTGGTGAGACGCGGTACGATCACCAATACCGACTTTTCTTCGAGGCGCCGATGAAAGGCGACGCAGCAATCTTTCTTGCTTCCGGTTGCATATAGCGAGGAATAGATGCCGGATTGGAAAAGCCTCGGCTCCCGTTGGCGGAACTGCAATAGAAGACGGACAATTGCGAGTTTGATCAAGCCATCTTTCCATGCCTTGAATAGTGAAGAAATGTCGCTTTCTTCGATCCGAGCAAGACCCTTTTCGCGGGAGGCGTAATCGACCGGATCTCGGTTGTCTGGATCTACTAGCCGCAAATCCCATAGTTCCGAACCCTGATAGAAATCGGGGACACCCGGACACGTCAATTTGAGTATCGTTTGACTGAGCGAATTGAGCATCCCGTGCCAAGCGACTTTTTCGGCCGCCGGGAGCAAAGCCGAACAGAGCGGACTCTGCGGTTTCAAAGTTTCTTCAACGTAGTGGCGGAGGGCGTTTTCCCAGTCTTCGTTCGGTTGAATCCAACTACTGTTGATCTTTGCTTCTTTGATCGCCTTGAGCATGTAACGTTGAATGCGCGCCAGATACGCATCGTGTTCTTGACCTTGGTCAACTGGCCATGTCCCCAGAAGCGTCTGGTAGTAGAGATATTCCTCATTGGCGCTTGGAGCAGTCTCGCCTTCCAGATCAGTTCGAGCGTGGGAGGTCAATTTGCGCCATCGCCTCAGCCAGGCTTCCCATTCAGCCGGAATTTCGCTGAGCACTGCGATCCGTGCGCGTACATCCTCACTTCGCTTGGTATCGTGCGTTGTCAGAGTAAGGAGGGTGTGAGGGGTCTCCGCTAAGCGAAATCGATTGCGCTCATGGAAATGCTCAATCGAAATCCCAAATTGTTTCGGATTACCGCCGACTTCGTTCAGGGCGGTCAAACGATTGAAGATATAAAATGCAGTGTCTTCCAGCCCTTTCGCCATGATCGGTCCGGTGCACTCCTGGAACTTGTAAACGAATTGTAATTGTAGCGGCCGAAAATTCGGATCAACCCCCTCAAACGGCTCGAGCAGCAGAACGCTACGCAGAAAATCGAATATAGAGGCGTCGATGGCTGCGTTTCGCCGCTTGGCGGCTCGAACCGCTCGAAGAATGACCAGTCGATCGATCTCCGTAACACCAGTTTCGGCGTCAATGTATGTCCGGTAGACCGGAAAGCAGGCAATTAACTCTCTGACCGCGCCACTGAGCGAATCGAGGGTAAAATCGCGATGCATACGGTCCCGTTCCGCCAGTCCACTGAGGAGATGTCCCAATGATTCCACATCGCTGGATAGAGTGACATCCATGACGAGCTTTTTCTTTTCGTAAATCAACGATTCGAGGTGGACGTAGCGGTCAATAAAATCCCGATAGATCCGTGAAAAGCGATCCGCATGGCTCGCGTCCACCAGGAGTTGGGTAGCGTCCGAGGCGAAATCGTAACCGGTGGTGCCATGTACCGGCCAATCGGTGCGCAATCTTTCTTCTTCGGAAAGGATTTTTTCAACGATCAAATAGAAGCGTTTATCTGGATTTTCCGGTTCACCGTCGGCGTCCGATTCAGAAAGCGAACGGCGTTGTAACGCTTCTAAGTATTCTTTGGGATCATGCAGTCCATCAATGTGATCGATGCGAACGCCGGTGACAGTGCCGTCGCCCATCATTTGAAAAAGCCATCGGTGGATCGTCTCAAAGACCTTTGGATTTTCGACCCTGATCGCAGCTAGCTCATTTACATCGAAAAAACGCCGGTAATTGATTTCCTCGGCAGCGACTCGCCAGTAGCTGAGTCGATAGGCTTGTGTGCTCAATAACTCGTGCAACCCGTCGAAGGACCGGGGATTGCCAACTCGACCGTCCAGTTGATTGAGGGCGCGTTCGATCGCGTCGCCTACTTGTGGATACTCGGCGCACAATCGAGCGATACGCCGCTTAACTACTTCTTTTTCGCGAGCGCGTTCTCGCACTTTCTCGTCGCTCGTATCTGTGCGTAGCGGCAAATGTTCGAGCGACGAAAGAATGCTTTCCAACTCGAAATACATATCTTCGTCGCTGTAGCGCCCCAATTTATCGAGGGCGATCCGAAGAATTTGGGGATAAGTGCGTGGGTTGATCGGGAAAACAAAATCGTAATAGGTGATAAAAAAAGCGCCGTCGCGAAACTCTAGATGAAACTCACCGCGTTCCAGGACCCTTCCGTACTGATCGCCCAGGACCGGAAGCAAAACCTTGTTGCGCAAGTTCTCTTTGATCGGTTCCCAATCGATGTCAAAGAACGGCGCGTAGGTTGAATTCGGACCGTTTTCGAGAACATCCATCCACCATTCATTGCTTGGGTCAGCGATACCCATATGGTTAGGAACAAAATCTGTGATGTGACCCATGCCCTGCTCTTTGAGCTTGGCGGTAAAGCCGGCAAAATCTTCCAGCGTGCCAATTGCCGGATTCAATTCATTATGATTGGTCACGTCATATCCGTGAGGGCTGTCCGGCCGTGCACGATAAAAGGGCGAGCTATAGATGTCACTAATACCTAAGTGCTCCAAATAAGGAATGATTTCGCTCGCTTGGTTGAAGGTGAAATTCCGATTGAGTTGCAATCGGTAGGTCGCTGTGGGAATGCGTGGTTGAGATGCCATTTCCGCTTACGGCTGTGGTCGGGATTCGCCTTCTTCGACGAAGACGATTGCCTCTGGTTGAATGAGTGAAAATTCTTTTTTCTTAGGATCGTACCAACCGGGTTGTTCGCCTCCATAGACCGGTTGGTTCGAGGAAAGCGCAAATTGCCAGCCGGCTCGTTTTCGTGGGCGCAGAACTGCGCTGTTTGCATCGATGATTGCTTGCCCAGGAACCAGCTGGATCAGCGCCAATACCCCGGTGTTGCCGGACCCATTGTGGTAGCGTAATGCAATCGTAAATCGAGCGACTAGCTCGACTTGCCAGGTGCCTCGCTGACGTTCCGTTAATTTTGTTCGCCGGAATCGAATCAGATCCTGATAAAGACGCAAGAGTCGGACATTTTCCGGATTCGTCAGGTCCTGCCAGGCTAGCTTTGATTTGTAAAAGGTCTCTTCCGCTTGCGGGTCAGGAATTTTCTGGCGGCTTTCGGGATCAGTAAACGCGGAGAATTGCTCGAACTCTTTTCTTCTCCCTTCGGTGACGTTGTGCCCGAGTTGTGGTTTATGGTCGGTAAAATAATTGAACGGTGATGAGCAACCCCATTCCTGGCCCATGAAAAGCATCGGCGTGTATGGCGACAGAAGTAGTAAAGCCGATGCTGCGCGGTAAGCCTGCGGAGAAATAACCTGGTGGAGCCGATCTCCGAATGCGCGATTGCCCACCTGGTCGTGGTTCGAAATGCAATGGACGAAATGTTGTGGCGGGATATCTGCACCCGGGGTGCCACGCGGGATTCCATCCTTTTGGATTTGACCAGTGAAAAGCCATCCTTCGCGCATTGTCCGCAGCAATTCCTCGGGCGTGCCTGTGAAGTAACCGAGATAGCCTTCATTTTCGCCGGTCATCTGCACGCGAACCACATTATGGAAGTCGTCGGCCCATACCGCATCGCAACCGTATCCGCCTTTTTCGCGCGGAGTCACGATTCGACGATCATTCCGTGGATCCTCACAGATGATCCAGCCTCCGCGCTTCTGCGTTTCCTCGGTGATCTCCTGGATCAGATGCTTGGCCGAGTCGTCCGGAATTGCCTGAGTGGCATCCAAGCGAAAACCGTCAAAGTGAAATTCTTCGAGCCAATAGATCGCATTCTCAATAAAGAGCCGGCGAACCACCTCGGAATCGTCCCCATCAAAATTGAATGCGGCACCCCAAGGGGTATGATGCTTGGCATTAAAATAGTTTGGCGAGTAATCGCCGAGATAGTTTCCGTCCGGGCCCAGGTGGTTATAGACAGCGTCTAACACTACCGCCAATCCAGCCTGATGGGCAGCGTTTATGAAGTACCTGAGGTCATCAGGTGTACCATACGAGTGACAGGGAGCGTAGAGATCCACCCCATCGTAGCCCCAGTTCCTATTTCCCGGAAAATCGGCGATTGGCATTAACTCGATGACCGTAATTCCGAGCCGGACCAGGTGTTCAAAATGGTCGATAATCGCCAGGTAAGCACCTTGCGGCGTGAACGTACCGACGTGCAGTTCGTAGACCAGCCAATCCTTAATGTCGGGCGGGCGCCATCCTTCGTCTGTCCAATGAAAGGTTGCAGGATCGATGATCTGGGAGGGACCGTGTACCCCTTGCGGCTGAAACCGAGAGGCCGGATCAGGAAACAGCCGACCGTCGAGCCGATATTGATACAGCATTCCCTCCGAAGCTTCCGGATTTTCCACCTGATAGTATCCCTCGGGGTCCTTGCTCATCGGAAGTTCCCGTAACGACGCACCGGAGTCATCCATCATGACCAACTCGACCCTCGACTTATTGGCTGCCCAAGTCCGGAATGAAACGCCAGTTCCGATCACCTCGGCGCCTTGGGAGTAAACTCTATTTTTCATTGGTCTCCTCTTCAGGTTTACCGTTTGGTCGGAATCTTCGAAGGCATCCTTCCTTCGCGAGTGCTCTTTGATTCTTCGTGCGCAAACAGCTCTTCGCCTTCGGAGAGCCTGAGCAGTCGAAGACTGCGCTCAGTCAATTCGATCTCCTCACCGGCTGGAGTGACTTCGATTTGTTCCAAAAATCCAGTCGGCACAGCGGTATTGATCACCGTCTGCCATCGAATTTCCTCTCGTCCGGGTAAAATAAAGGTCAAAGGTTCGAAATGAGCATTCATCAAAAGCAAATAGGTGTCGTCCTGAATTGGCTCGCCCTCCTGATCGCGAACATCTCGGGTCGATCCGCTGACCAGCATCCCGAGACATTTGGAGAAGCCATTTGTCCAATCTGACTCCTTCATCTCTGCGCCGTTGGGATTGAACCAGGCAATGTCTTTCACATCTGATCCGCGGATTCGTTTCCCGGCAAAATATTTAGGTCGTCGAAAAACGGAATGGTTTCGCCGGAACTCGGTGAGCTTGCGAGTGAACTCCAAGAGAGTTTCCTGTTCCGGAGTCCAGTCCCAATTGAACCAAGATATTTCGTTGTCCTGGCAATAAGCATTGTTATTGCCAAACTGCGTCCGACCGAACTCGTCGCCAGCATTGATCATCGGCACTCCTTGGGAGAGGAAGAGCGTCGCTAAAAAATTTCGTTTCTGCCGCTCCCGCAGGTTGTTAATTTCCGGATCGTCAGTTGGTCCTTCGGTGCCGCAGTTCCACGAATTGTTGTTATTATCGCCATCCTGGTTTCCCTCGCCGTTCGCTTCATTGTGTTTCTCGTTGTAGCTGACGAGGTCATTGAGCGTAAAGCCATCGTGGGCGGTGACAAAATTGATGCTCGCATAGGGCCGTTTGCCTTGGTGCTCATATAAATCCGGGCTTCCAGTGATCCGATATCCGAGTTCAGCAAGAACACCATCATCCCCTTTCCAGTAGCGGCGCACGCAATCACGGTATTTGCCATTCCACTCAGACCAGGGAACGGGAAACCCACCTACCATGTATCCTCCTTCACCCACGTCCCAAGGTTCGCTGATGAGCTTCACCTGAGACAGAATCGGGTCTTGCAAGAGGATATCAAAAAAGGCGGAATTGCGGGAGAAGAGATGATCTTCGCGTCCCAGGGTCGAGGCGAGGTCGAAACGAAAACCGTCCACATGCATCTCATTCACCCAGTAGCGTAAGCTGTCCATGATAAGCTGCAAAACTCGAGGGTTTTGCGTATTTGGCGTATTTCCACACCCGGTATAATCCATATAATAACGCGGATTCCCACTCACCAAGCGGTAGCAGGCTGCGTTATCGATCCCTTTAAAGCTGAGAGTCGGTCCCAGGTGATTACCTTCGGCGGTGTGGTTGTAGACGACGTCGAGAATTACTTCGATCCCCGCTCGATGGAGCTCTCTTACCATCGACTTGAACTCGTTCACCTGTTCGCCCGTAACTCCTCTACTGGCATAGCTGCTTTCCGGCGCGAAATACCCGAGTGAATTGTACCCCCAATAGTTCGTGACTCCGCGGTCCAGCAGAAAACCTTCGTCGGAATGCTCATGGACCGGGAGCAATTCAACTGCCGTGACACCCAGCTTTTTCAGGTAGTCGATGGCAGCCGGCGCACAGACTCCGGAGTAACTCCCCTGAATTTCCTTTGGCACCATCTGCCAAAGTTTAGTGAAGCCGACCACGTGGACTTCGTAAATGACCGACTCCGCCAGCGGGATGTGGAGGGGCCGGTCATCCTTCCAGTCAAATGACGAATCAACCACGACACATTTCGGCATCAGCGCCACATTGTCTTGGTAGTCGCGTTTCAGATCTTCGGCTGGACCGCCCAGCGGGTAGCCGAACATTTCCGGTCCCCAAAGAACTTTTCCCGCTATCGCTCGGGCGTACGGATCGACAACGACTTTGGAAGCATTAAACCGATGACCTTGCTGCGGTGCGTATGGCCCGTACACCCGGTAGCCGTAAAGTTGGCCGGGCTGAGCATCCGGTAGAAACAGATGCCAGACATGATCGGTCTTTTCTCGGAAACGGATTCGGACGCTCTCCCGGTCCGCTTCTGGCTCATCAAAGAGGCAAAGATCGATTCCGGTCGCATTTTCAGAGTAGATGGCGAAGTTGATACCTGCCCCGGTCCATGTTGCTCCCAGGGGATAAGGTGCCCCCGTCCATACCCGCATCTTATTCATACTCAACCTACCCCTACGATGGAGCGCTGGCTTGTCGATAAGAAAAGGTTAGTCTGCTTATTTCACGGGTATCCGGATCGGATGGGCCAGATATCCGTGAAGCAAGGAGACCGGGACAAATCGCTGGCCAAGTAGGTGGAAGCCGCTTTAGTCACAAAAAGCTTATCATGGATAAGACTGACGGAACAAAGCTCGTAGAAAGTAAGATGCGGGAGGCCGGGATCAGCCAAGCCGCCATCGATGCTTTTCTCTTTCAATATCGTAAGCTAATCGCGCGCGACACCGGATTGATTCCCGAAGATTCGATCTCGCCGATCGAACAACCGCCTCGATTGGATGATGCACCGGCATCGGGTTTCCCCGAGGAGCTGTTGGCCGCTACCGTTATCTTCAAACTAAACGGCGGCTTGGGAACCAGCATGGGATTGGAAGGAGCGAAGAGCCTGTTGCCCGTTCGTCCAGGACTCACTTTTTTGGATGTAATCGTTCGCCAATTTCTGCAAACGCGTTCCCAACATTCGGCCGAGCTTGGACTCTATTTCATGAATAGCTTTAACACGAGCGCCGCAACCAAGGACGCCCTTGCCCTTTATCCGGAGTTGGGTGATCCGGCCGCGTTGGAGCTTCTGCAGAGTAAGGCTCCAAAAATCGACGCGCAGACTCTGCTGCCGGCCACCTGGCCGAGATATCCGCAATTGGAATGGTGCCCCCCGGGACACGGAGACATCTATCCTTCGCTGATGGGTTCAGGTCTTCTCCAATCGCTGTTGAGCGACGGCAAGAAGTTTCTCTTTGTTTCCAATGCCGATAACCTGGGCGCGACGCTTGATCTCCGGCTCTTGCATTACTTTGCCGATAGTGGGGCACCGTTCCTGATGGAAGTAACTCGAAGAACTGCGGCGGATCGTAAAGGGGGGCATCTGGCGAAAAGGAATCGGGATGGACGTCTCCTTTTGCGCGAGTCTGCGCAATGTCGAGAAGAAGATGAGAGTGCCTTTCAGGATATCAAGCGGCATCGATTCTTTAACACCAACAACCTATGGATTCGACTGGATGCCCTGCGCGAAGCGCTCGCAGCTTGCAACGGATTTATTCCATTGCCGATGATTCGGAATCAAAAGAATATCGATCCCCGAGATAAGACTTCGCCTAAAGTCTATCAACTTGAGACTGCGATGGGTGCTGCGATCGAATGCTTTGCTGGTGCCGGAGCGATTGAAGTGCCTCGATGGCGATTTGCGCCGGTCAAGACGACTGGAGACCTCCTCGCGGTACGCTCCGATGCGTACGAGCTCGATTCTCAATGGCGTTTGACGGTGCGGCCGGAGCGACAAGGACATCCGCCAATCATCCATTTATCCGACGAATATAAATTCGTAGATCGTCTCGAGAAGCTCATTGCCGAGGGAGTTCCTTCTTTGGTTCACTGCCATTCGCTCAAGATTCAGGGGCCCTGGAGATTTCGCGCCGGCGTCGAATTGGTGGGAGATGTTTCTTTCGTGAATCACAGCGCCGAGATACGCTGGATCGAGCCGGGCAAATACGCCGATCGCGAGGTGAGGTAATCGCCTAGGATGTCCAAGACGATCAGGGAATCGCTTCCGGGATACGAAGCCCAACGATTTCCAACAGAACGGTCGGTCCGCCGATAAGAGTCGCGGTCAAAAGGTTGGTTGCCATACAGTATCTTCTTTTCTTGGAGATTGACGGGTCAAAGCCGCTCAAACAAGGCGACGAAAAACATCACTCGATTCGGTTGTCTGAACGTCGTCCGCCTTAGGTCACGTTAGCGGTTAGTATCACGAATATGTTCACAATTTTGGGACCGTAAGCTCTTCCCTAGTGGTATTCGATCCGCTAGTATGCTAGGAAATTTAGGAGCGACCCCCCCAACAAAATTGGGCCGCTCGACAGGAGAAAATCCCCCCCATGAATCTAGCACGTTCCGCCACCGTTGCGGTGGCCATTGTTCCGTTGACACTCGGGCTGTTGTCGGCTAGTGCGGTGCACGCCGAACCCAAGACAAACCTGCTTTCGCAATGGGACAACGGTTCCGACGCGGCGGCAATCGCCAAGCTAGGCGACATGTTCAAGACGGCAGGCGGCAAATGGGAATCGACTTCCATTGCCGGCCATACCGCCAATACGCTGGCCAAGCTTCGCGCCGATGTCGTTGCCGGCAATCCGCCGCCCGCGGTGCAGCTAAAGGGCCCGGAGATTGCCGAGTGGAACGCCACCGGCATGACGCTCAAACTCGACGAGATCGCCAAGCAGGAGAATTGGGATGGGACGGTCGCCCCTGAGCTTTTGTCGGTAATGAAGCCCAAGGGTTCGTGGGTCGCGGTACCGATGAATATCCACCGCATTAACTGGATGTGGGGCAGCAAAAAAGCGCTAGACAAAGCGGGCATCACCGAAATGCCCAGCACCTGGGCCGAATTCAACGCCGATGCCGCGAAGCTGAAAGCCGCCGGCATTATTCCGATCGCGCATGGCAGCACCGATTGGACCGATGCCACATCGTTCGAGATCGTCGTTTACGGCATGGATATGGATCTATTCCGCAAGGCCTTCGTCGAAGGCAGTACGGACGCGATGCGCAGCCCGGGAATGGTCGCTGCCTTCGAGCAATTCCGCAAGATGATCAACTGGATGGATCCCGGCATCGCAGGGCGTACTTGGGACGCGGCCGCCAACATGATGCTCACCGGACAAGCCGGCTTCTTTTTCATGGGCGACTGGTCGATCGGCACCTTCAATGCCGGCGGCTTCAAGGAAGGAACCGACTATATCTGTGCGCAGGCGCCGGAAGACAATGGCAAGCCGGGTTTCATTCTCAACAGCGATTCGGTCGTATTCTTCCAGCAGAAGAGTCCCGACTATCTCGCTGGCTCGAAGCTTCTCGCCCACCTTATCATGACCAAAGATTTCCAGACGATCTTTAACCAG
>WNFP01009728.1_pt1 | contig 18050 bp, 14 predicted proteins | sample 5400201 | NCBI WGS metagenome assembly WNFP01 (sample SAMN13153355, study PRJNA577476) | soil metagenome | isolation source: 115 cm saprolite under Madrone tree | place: USA:California | collected 2016-06-14 | reverse complement strand
TTCCAATGTCGGCAATCAGCCCGATACTAATCCTTCACAATGGGCGTTGCTGGCACAACAAGGAATTGCCGGAGCAACCGGCGCTGCTGGTGCTACAGGGGCCACAGGTGCTCAGGGACCGATTGGCTTAACGGGAGCGACTGGTGCGCAGGGCCCAATCGGCTTAATCGGGGCTACTGGCGCGACGGGAGCAACCGGCCCACAAGGGTTGACTGGAGCCGCAGGAGCTGCCGCTCCTACAATTTGGGGAGATGGTTCGGCTGGTTCGGTCACTATCAATTCAAATGAAGACTGGACGGGAGCATCCTTGCCTGCCGATGCACAGAATGGAAATCTCCAGTTCACTAACTTCACGGTCAATTCCGGCGTGACCCTGACTATCCCCAGCGGCTTGGTAATCAAGGCCACGGGTACAGTCATGATAGACGGAACGATTGTCGTCAAGCCCCTGACGAGTTTCCAGGCCTCGGTTGGTGCTCTTCAGGGCATCTCTACACGTCCTGCAAACCTCGCTCTCGGCGGTGTTGGTATCCCCATGATGAGCGCAGCGCAGGTGTTAAATCCTGGACCACTCGGCGGAGGCTCTGGAGCTGGAAGCATTATTGCGGCGGGCGGAGGCGGAGGCGGAAACCTCGTAGTTCGTGCGCAAGGTGGCATTGTGGTTGGCGGGAGCGGAAGCATTCTGGTCAACGGAGCTGACGGAGTCACTCCGGCTGGCGGTATCGGCACGTCGGATTCCGGTGGGGCCGGCGGCGGAGGCGGAATCTTGATCCTCGCATCTCAGGGCAACATTGTGAACAACGGAACACTGAGCGCAAATGGGGGTAACGGTGGCAACGGCCAGGGCAACACCATAAACATCTTCTCCGGTGGAACTGGTGGAGGCGGCGGCATCGTGCACATCCTCAGTCCGAATGCGTCACTGGTTGCAGGCACGATCACGGTTTCTGCAGGGGAGACTGGCAGCAGTTCTGGAAGCACCGGGACGCAACTCATCAGCCAGGGCGGTGGGGCTTCTGGGGGAAATGGTGGAAACGGCTTTAGCTTGACCCTTGGCACCACCACTACTGCGGGAACGGGCGGATATGTCATCAAGACCCAGGTTAATCCAACGGCACTCTTTTAAAGGTGCGAACGTTCGTGAAGAGGAAACCGTTATGACAGATACGAGAAGCAGGTTTCGCATGACGCGCATTATTGAGATTCTGAAAACCGCTGCCGCTGGTTTGGGTGTGGCGTTCTTGCTGGTGCTGAGTGCTTTGGCCCAGAAGCCTGTACTCGCCCCACCTTCCGGCGATAGCATCCACTCTGTGGCAGGCACAGGGGTGGCGACTTTCTCAGGAGATAACGGCCCGGCCATTGGAGCGGCTGTGGCCAGGCCCTTCGCCATGGCTGCCGACGCGTTAGGAAACATTCTGATAGCAGATGCTGACAATCATCGTGTCCGCCGCATCGACACTCACGGAATTATCAGCACTGTAGCTGGGAACGGAGAGCAAGGCTACTTTGGCGATAACGGTCCGGCAACGTCGGCGAGTCTCGACACTCCTACAGCGGTCGCTGTTGATTCTTCCGGGAATATTTACATCGCAGACAGCGGCAACCACCGCGTCCGCGTGGTTTCCAATGGAACCATCACGACTCTCGCCGGCAATGGCGTGGCTGGACTCTCGGGCGACGGTGAAAAGGCTACGAGTGCATCGCTCCATGGGCCTCGGGGTGTGGCCGTGGACAATACCGGTCGCGTATACATTGCCGACACCAAGAACCATGTGCTCCGAATGGTAAGTGGAAGTATTATCAGCACGATTGCCGGTAGCGCAGAGCAGGGTTTTTGGGGCGACAATGGGGCCGCAACCTCGGCTGCTCTCGATACTCCAACATCGGTGGCGGTGGATGCTTCCCTGAACGTCTATATCGCCGACAGCAATAACAATCGTATTCGCAAGTTATCGGGCGGAACAATTACTACATTCGCGGGAAACGGTCTTGCTGGTTTCTCCGGGGATGGCGGTCCAGCCATTGCTGCAGCCATCGCTTTTCCCTTGGGCGTAGCCGTCGATAACTCTGGTGCCATCTTGATTGCTGATTCCAACAATCATGTGATTCGTCAGGTTAATGCTGCTGGAATCATCAGCACGGTGACCGCAAATGGCGAGCAAGGCTTTTTGGGCGACAACGGCCTGGCCGTGGCGGCTTCGCTGGATACACCCTCTAGCGTGTTGCCTTTGAATGGGGCGATCTTCGTGGCAGACAAGAATAATCAGCGCGTCCGGAGTGCCGGCTCACCGATCGTAATCGTGCCTCCCGATTACGAACTGCTGGCTCCTTCGGTGTCTGCCCCTATAGTAGGTAATCGATCGGCAAGCTTTCCCATTACCATCAATCCCATAGCTGGATTCACCGGCCAGGTTTCGTTGACATGCGTGACTATACCTCAATCGGCTTTCTGCGCACTATCGCCAAGGATCGTGCAAGTCAGTGGAGGCCCCGTTAACTCGATGCTGACCATCAGCAATGCCTGCGCCGAGGGATCTGCCATACTGCAGAGCACGACCAGCTACGCTCAGAAGCAAGCGGGCTTGCCTTTTGGTCTGGTGGGACTGGTAGGAATCTTACTGCTGAATCGAGTCCGGCGCAGGATACACAAGCATCAGTTGATGTGGGGGACAATGTTTCTGCTAATCGCCCTGGCGATCTGCGGCTGCGGAGGATGGCAAAACGGGAATGTCCACGTCACAGTGACTGCAACTTCAACATCAGCGAGTGGTCAAACCAGCGTCCACCAAACGAGTTTCAACGTGATGACCCGATGTAATACAGATCGTGATGACAACTAGCCGGCTTGGAGTAAAACGCGTCGTGCTTCGGAAGCCTACGCGAACGATGGAAAATTTCTCGTTTCCTGTCCATCGTCTTGGGCGCCCCTCAGCCATAGCTAACTTTTGGATTCGCCGGTCATTTGGATTCTGGTTTTTCCGGTTTTGCAAGGTGTCCGAAACACTGTTCACGCGCGTATTCCCAGGCTGAAAATGGAGGCTCTGGAATGCCTGGGGCATTGGTGACGATGAACGGGTCGGGGCCGAAGGCGACATAATGCTCATACAGCTTCTCACTGGAAGGGTCGAGTCCTTTGCAGCTCGCTTCGAGAAAATCGTCAACAAGTCGCTTGCACGCCTCTATCGCTGCTTCGGCACTTGTGAAGGCACCCAACGTGTATCGCTCCGACTCGTCCATGTAATGGTAGTTGTCGTCAACCAGCACCGTATAGGGAGGCTTGGCTGCCTTCGGCCCGTCCCGCCGAATACACGCAGATTTCCAACGATCGAGAAGACGCCAAATCCATTCGCCGAACCAGCTCTTCAGCATGATGGGAAGATTCTAATCTTGCCGCAGCGCCTGGAGCTGTCGAGGTGCTGGGTTTGAGAGCGTTGCCACGCAAAAACGCACGAGAGGGCAATTTTATGTGACATGATAGATTCCAGCAGCATAATCCAATGTGGCTTAGATTAAAGACTGGTTGGCCGGTCATGTTGCTGGTGCTTCCGGATATGGAAGCACCATGAGCCGCCAAACTGTCGAGAACGGCATCGCGCTTGGCCGCACTCTTTATCTTGCCGGTAAAGCGCTGAATCAAAAGAGGAAGGCTTCTGGCGGGGGAAAACGGGACTCGAACTGACTGGGTACATGGAGGACGGTGTGATGGCGATGGCTGGCTGGGTTTCAAAAGTGATAGCCGGGGTTCGGAGTCCGAGTTGTACGACTTAGTGGGTGGTGCTCCTGGGTTAAGAAATGTAAAAGCTCAAGAACTTCGTTCGCGAGTCTAATTAAAATGCTAAGCTGCTGAATTTAAACGGGATCAAAGCCCGGAGTTCTGAGATCGTCTCCTCGGGGTTAAAGCAGAAAAGTTCTGAAATCGTCCCCTAGGGCGCACCACTGCTTCTCTTTTTACGTAGCTTGTTTTCAATGGAACCAATACATATCCATGACAGGATTATCATCAATTATGGAATCCGCTCAGAGCGGGATGTTCCCAAAGGTGCCAGGAAGTATGGACCCGCTCAACCAGGATCTCGCTTTCCCAGAAACATTGTCACCGCACTGGCAAAATATCCGATACAACCGGATGCAATATTCTGTATTACATCTGGAATTTTTCGTTCTGGCTGCACGAATGGATAAATCACTACAAAACATAAGGTCACAAGGAGAGAAGCGCCAACCAGTCTATTGGCAAGGATGGCAATCTTAACGCGGGCCTGCTCCTCGCCTGCTTTCTGTCGCCCATTCTTTTTGCGACGAAAGTCGACAGGCTTAATTTCGTCAGGAGGAGGAATCTCGTCGATCGGAATAGCCTCTTTTGCTATGAACATTTCACGCAACAATCGCTTGACTATCTCCATCGCGGCTCTACACTCCAGACTCTCGATGGTCCGTCACAAAGCAAACGGTATTTATTCAATATATCGCGGCCGATTAAGCCATATTCTTTCTCTGTCGCGAGCACCCACACGTCCCGGAGAACTACTTCGCCGAAGGCCAGATCAACGGCGTATAGATTCTGGCTTGTCACCCTGCCATCTCCCCAGCTGATCTGGCGCCGCCGATAGTCCTTCAAGTCGAGCGACTTTACAATGACCTGCGGTATGCATGAAGCGCAAGCACCCGTGTCTACAACACAAATCACTTCTTGGCGGCGCTCGTTTGAAGCTGGAGACAACACTTCCAGCGAAAGTTCTGGTGCTGCCAGTTTGGCCGATTGTGTATAGCCATAGGCGAACCCACTCATCTCGTTATATCTCCTTCCTACCTTAGTCGATTGCGAAAGGGCTTGGCATATCAAGTGCAGACTCGCTATCAGAGCTTACCTGTACAACAAATCGCGCCTCGGAAGAGAACTTTGACCGCAATTGAGCTAACAGGGCTTCGAGGCTCGAGTGTGCGCCCTCAATCTTTCCGTTCACAATGCCAACATACATCCCCGCGTGTTTCTGTTGCCACTCACCCAAAGAACGCAGGCGTTCGAATTCAGCGACATTTGCATCCATAGCGCTTACGCCAGCCCCAGACGTCGGAGCGAAAACAGGTGGCTCAGAAACCGAGTGCAGGAGTACTGCAGGCTGCACTTTACCGTTTTGCCAATTGACGTGGCCCATGCCGCCAGAGCGCAACTCTTGGGCCTCCATCCGGAGAATCTCAAGCTCTCGCGAAACGAGCTTCTGATGGTGAGTCAGAATCTCATGTGCCAGCTGGCAAATATCCAGCCGATCATTGCCCGTTTTCGACAGAATGAAGTCGGCATTTAACTTCTTTGCCCGCTGGTATAGATTTGGATTATCTATATAGCTGGAATAAATGCAAACGAACGCCGAGGAGTCAACTTCTTTGATGTCCTCCAGCACATCCAAGCCTGCCTTTTTCTCAGCGATTTGAATATCAAGGATAAAGAATTTTGTGTCATTGTTTCGGGCCAGTTCTACCGCATTGGTCGCCGAGAAAATCCGGACCGGAACGAACCCAAATACCGTGAGAGCGCTCTTAAGTCCGTTAATAAGGTTCTCATCATCTTCAAGGATCGCTACAGTAAGCGCATGTATGATTGGCAATTGTGAGACTATTTGCATTTCTGGCATTGTTGGCTAACTCCTAAGTCGTTTCAACGGCAGCCGCACAACAAATCTACTGCCTTTACCTACGGAAGATTCGACATTGATGCTTCCTTCGTAGCTATCAACTATTTTCATTGCTATGAATAGTCCCATACTGGTTCCACCGGAATACCGGCTAAACGCTGGCCTGAAAATGGCTTCCATGTCTTCCTTTCGGACGCCACATCCGTTATCTTCAACTTCTATTTCAATCATCTCGCGCTTGTCAGAAGAAACTCGTGTTCTGATGTGAATTTTGCCATTTCTCTCACCCGCAACATCGATCGCTTTAATGGCATTAGAAACTAGATTGACAACGACATCTCTTAACTCTGTTTCATTTGCCTGGATGTCCGGGACATTGCCTCGTTCAACTGACAAGTCAATATGCTTGCTGCGTACTTCTCTGGAAAAATATCTTGCGACAGACTGAATGATACGATCTAGATTTACTCGTGAATGAGTAACAACTGCAGAAAAACTTACGATAAGGCTATTCACCTGTTCTTCGATGCGTCTTATCTCCTGCTCTAAAGCGCGTGCGGGCTTGCCGGATACGTCTTCTCTGATGCTTCTTAAAGAATTCAATGATTCGAGAAGGAAATTTTTGTGCCGATGACTTAACTCTGTATTGATCGGGTCATAGCTAACAGCCCGTGCACCACCCAAAATCTGGTTTCTCTCGTCCTCTAGGGCGGCCTCTTCAAGTCGCAGTTGACCGGACAACCGATAGTTTTCTGCAAGAGATGCCAAGAGAATGCAAATGCTCTCGATGAATGATATGTCTTCTAACTCAAACGCATCTTTGTAGCCGGCATAGAGCCCAAGGGCTCCCACGATGCGTGTCTTGAGAAGTAAGGGAAAACACGCATAAGATAGTAAGCCGTTAGCACGAATCCAAGAAAGGTTTGTGAATTCTGCGGCCTGCATTTCAATATCGTTGACGACAATTGAGGCACCCACACGAATGATGGATGCCTTATATGAGGTCAGCGGACCAGTCAATTCATGGGCGATATGCTCGTAGGTTGTCTGCGGATCCTCACCCTCGACGAGCGCCTTAGGAATGCTGTGGCTAATAAAGGTCTGTAGGGCAAGCCGATCTTTTTGGCGCAGTAGACTAATGGCTGCAGCAGTCGCAATTCCTACGAAGGCGAGCCAATAGAGATCGTCCTTTGTAAATTGTAATTGCGCATTTGCTTCTTTTTCGGCAGTTAGCTTGTTGATGATTTCGAGAGCACCAAAACTGCGAGTTGTACCATTAAGAGGAACTGCAGCCGCACACGAAACTGCACCAAGTACCTCCGCGTACATCTCCATGCTGTCGAGTTCCATATCTTTCTGCTGAGCATCCGTAATCCATTGAGGCTGACCGAATCGAGAGCCCTCCGCTGCCACAACAACCTTGCCCGGTAAGCTTGCACCCGGGGCATAGTGCTTGCTGGCAAACGATTCGTCTCCAATGGAGAGCTTCGATTTGTCTACACCAACAAGTGCCTTTCGTTCAAGAAGACCATCTTTCGAAAGCAAAAAAAGCGCTGCAGTTTGCGAGTTGGTTCGCTCACTAACAAGTTGCACGCTTGCATGAGTGAGAGACTCAAGCGACGTACACGTTGCTAGCGTGTCACGAGTTAAAAAAAGCTGGCGCAAGTCAGCTAAACCCGGCTGGAAAGTCATAGATAAAACTCTGAAAGTACTCCTCGTATGCGCTCGCAAGGTCAATGCGTTGCACAATTCGGCTCAACGTTAAATCCAAGGGGCGATAATGATACTCTAGATTCTGTGCAGGGGCAACCACAATTCTGGTATGTAACGTCATCTGAAACGAACTTGCCAATCAACGCTCTCTCAACCTTCGGCCACCTGAGGTGCACAGTTGGCAGCGTCTCACCTAACGAGATTTATCGCGATTCAATGAATCGACCAAAGGCACGATGAGTCTGACGAGGCAACCTATGCCTGGTGGCATGACTTCTTTGGGTATACGCACGGCGACCGGATTGTCTTTATAGAGGTTGATGAGGATAAATACCTGCCGCCCTCGCACTGTCACGCAGTACAATAAAAAGACTCAACAAGACGACTTTGGTAAACAAATCTTCTTAGGTGCGAATGCTTTCCGCCGATCCCTGTCCCATTGCACCCATAGAAGCAGAACATTCTAAGATCGTTTCCTAAAGCTACAGCACACCATTACACTTCAACTAGTGAGATTCGGGGGAGAACCTAGCCTCGACCACCGTGCCAAGTTGTTAGGATCGTAATTAAGATTCTGCTGGTAGCGAATGTTTTGATCCACGGTCACCAGCACATCAAAGTGAGCACCGCCTTCTGCCAGTAGTTCGCCATTCTCTTTGCCCGACCAGCCTGCTTCTTGTACCGTCACGCAGTCATAGCATCAACATCCAGAACAGTTCCTGCACCCACCACCATTTCCGGGAACCGGCGCGTCAGAATACCGGCTGTGTATTACCGGAGAACTGGCGCATCGGCATTTTTGGGCTGTCCAATCCAGGAGTGAATCAGCGGCAAATCCAAAGCGCTGCGCAAATGGTCTGCGAGCCGCTCCAGGCGGGCATTGCGCTCCGTGGTCACGTTCAGTAATTCTCTAGCAGGAGCGAGACGCAGCGCCGACCGCACCATGTTGAGAAAGGAATGCCGCCACGAGTCATTGTCAAAAATTCCGTGTACATAGGTGCCGAACACACGTCCATTCGGACTGATGGCTCCGTCCATTGACTCCGCTCCTGTCGCATCAGCAATTCTTGCGAATGGACGGGCCCCCTGCAAACGGTGTGTTGTTCCTACATGGATTTCATAACCTTGAAAGGCCGCAGAGGGCCATTGTTGCGAACCAGGTGGTTCGTCGCATACCCGTCCAGAAATAGGGCGCGTCGTCTTAGCAGGCTGCAGAACGGTATGGACATCAAGAAGTTGTATCCCCTTGCGTTTCGCTGGAATACCATCGTTTTCAACACCCGCAGGATCTTCAATAACTGCGCCCAGCATCTGGTAGCCGCCACAGATTCCTATGATTATTCCGTTCCTCGCATTGAACTGCTCCAGGGCAGCAACAAAACTGTTTTGCTCAAGCCATGCGAGATCGTCAAGGGTCTGTTTACTGCCGGGAAGAATCACCACGTCAGCCTCCGAGATGTCCCTGGCGCTATCAAAGTAGGCAAGCGATACTGAAGGTTCGGCCGCGAGCGAGTCAAAGTCCGTAAAGTTGGACATGTGAGGAACGGCAATCACCCCAATACGCAGAGGGCGGTCAGAGGACAGTGGATGGTCGATAGCGCGCCAGAGCCTCCGGGCCGCAAACCGGTCTTCCACCGCGACACCATCTTCTTCTTCCAGCCCCATATTGTGCAGATATGGGACAACCCCCACACAAGGAATCCCCATTCGACTCTCAATCATCTCCACGCCGGGCCGCAATAATCCCGGATCGCCGCGGAATTTATTGATGATGAACCCCCTGATCATTTTGCGTTCCTGCGGCTCAAGCAATTCCATGGTCCCCAGCAAAGAAGCGAACACGCCGCCGCGGTCAATGTCTCCCACCAGAAGACAGGCAGCTTCCGCGGCCAGGGCCATTCGCATGTTTACAATATCGTGCTCCCGTAGATTTATTTCCGCCGGTGAACCGGCGCCCTCAAGAATGATGGTTTCGTAATTCGAAGCTAACTTGAGATAGGCTGCCCAGACCTGCGGGAACAACTCCTCCACCATCGAGGTGTGGTAGTCCGCGGCAGTAGCCTGCCTCCACATCCTGCCCAGCACAACAATCTGGGAACTGGTGTCTGTGCGCGGCTTGATTAGGATTGGGTTCATCTCCGCCGCTGCAGGGATCCGGCACGCTTCCGCCTGCAGGGCCTGGGCGCGGCCAATTTCAAGACCGTCCGGAGTGACTGCCGAATTCAACGACATATTCTGCGCCTTGAAAGGCGCAATTCGGTAGCCTTCATTGGCCAATATGCGGCCAAGTCCGGCAGTGATGATGCTCTTGCCCACGTGGGATCCCGTTCCCAAAATCATCAATGCTCGTGCTGTCATTAAAAATTTCTCCGGCGTGTGCAGTATGCACCATCGCTCGGCATCGTGAACAGCGGCAAAGCGGTTGTGTGATTCCTGGATCGCGGAAGCTACAACCCCTTCCATGTTTGGGACAACATCTATAATCGGTTGGGGCAACGAAAACATGTGTGGAATCGCGGGATTTTGGCGGGACAAAGCGGTAGAGCAAGACCCCCTGCGGATATTGAACCGCATGGGTGCGTCGCTTGCCCACCGCGGCCCTAATGATGACGGCAGATTCTTTGATGAATCTTCGGGAATAGGACTAGCCTTTCGCCGGCTTTCCATCATCGATCTCTCGCCCGCAGGGCACCAGCCCATGGCCTCCTCTTCTGGACGTTACACAATCATATTCAATGGCGAAGTCTATAACTTTCAAGAGATCAGGGCAGCGCTTCCAATGCGTGCGTGGCGCGGCCATTCAGACACGGAAGTTATGTTGGCGGCTATTGAACACTGGGGTATACACCAGGCCCTCCAACGTTTTGTAGGCATGTTTGCATTCGCGTTGTGGGATGGCTTTGAACGCCGGTTGTATCTGGCCCGCGACCGCTTTGGAATTAAGCCTTTGTATTACGGCCACATTAACGGCAGCTTCGTTTTCGCGTCTGAACTCAAGGCATTTCATGGTTTTCCCGGTTTTGAAGCAGCGGTAGATCGTGGCGATTTACAAACTGAAGCCAGGGCAGGTGCTTTCATTGAGCAGTGCTCACGCCGGCCCCGTGACCAGTGCATTCTGGTCCGCAGTTGAGGTTGCGCGCGAAGGGACGCAGACCCGCTCAGAGTGCGACGATGCAAGCGTCATCGGAGAGCTTGGAGCGATTTTGAAGGATGCGGTGCGCCTGGAAATGATGGCAGACGTGCCGCTCGGCGCTTTCCTCTCTGGAGGCATTGATTCAAGTCTTGTGGTAGCGCTGATGCAGGCACAAAGCTCACGCCCGGTGAAGACCTTTACCATCGGGTTCAACGAAGACGAATTCAATGAGGCGCAGCATGCAAAGAAGATTGCCAGGCACCTGGGGACCGAGCACACCGAGCTTTATCTCAGCGGCAACGACGCGCTGAAAGTTATTCCATTGCTGGCCTCCATGTATGACGAGCCGTTTGCTGACTCATCCCAGATTCCCACTTATATGGTTTCAAAACTTGCGCGCGAACACGTCACCGTGAGTCTGTCCGGAGATGGTGGCGATGAAGTCTTTGGAGGCTACTCTCGCTACTTTCGCGCAAAACAGGTATGGAACATCACGAAAAGGATTCCGGGGCCACTGGCACGCACCATGGCAGCCATGATTGGGGCATGCTCCTGCTCTTCTCTTGACCGTTTACTGGGTTGGGCGCCTTTGCCAGAGATGCTTAAGCCGCCAGGCCCGAAACTGCAAGAATTTGCGGCCTTGCTGCCCATGAGCAGCCCGGATGCGTTCTATCTTCGTGTGCTTTCTGAATGGACTGATCCGTCAACAGTGGTGCTTGGATCTCATGAGCCGGATACTGTTGCCCGCGCACTTTTAGATTTGCGATGGGTTCATGCAATCGAAGAAATGGCCATGTTGGCGGACCTCACCAACTACTTGCCGGATGACATTCTCACGAAAGTCGATCGCGCCAGCATGGCTGTCAGCCTGGAAACGCGCGTACCCCTGCTGGACCACCGCGTGATCGAATATGCCTGCCGTCTTCCTTTGCGGTTCAAGATGCGCGGACGGGTGGGAAAATGGGCGTTGCGACAAGTTCTTTACCGGTACGTTCCGCGTACGCTGGTGGAGCGTCCCAAAATGGGCTTCAGCGTTCCCATCAACCGCTGGCTGCGCGGGCCTCTGCGCGAGTGGGCGGAGGAGCTCCTATCGCCCAACAACCTTGCACAACACGGTTTCTTTGCCGTGGAACCAATTCGCAGGCGCTGGGAAGAACATGTTGCCGAAGTGCGCAACTGGGATACTTCATTATGGCCCATCCTAATATTTCAGGACTGGCTGGCCTCCGGCAAAGGCAGAAACCAGAGTGAAACGCCACAGCCGCAACTTCAGCAACATAGAGCCAATTCAATTCCATGAAAATCCTGATGCTGCACAACCGGTACCTGGTTCCGGGAGGAGAAGACCTGTCCACGCTGGCTGAGGCTTCTCTGCTCAGGGAGTCCGGCTGTGAAGTTGAATTGCTGGAAGAAGACAACCGCAGGGTGGCGGAGCTGGGTAATCTGAAAACGGCAGTGAGGACCATCTGGTCAACAGAATCATTGCACCGCGTTCGTGCTGCATTGCGGGCAGGGTCGTTCGATATTCTGCATGTTCAGAATTTTTTTCCTCTGTGGTCGCCATCCGTGTACTACGCTGCCGCACAGTGCGGCGTTCCCGTGGTGCAGACGCTGCACAACTATCGCTTGATGTGCGTGAACTCGACGTTTTTCCGGGATGATCGAGCCTGCGAGGACTGCCTGGGCAAACTGGCGCCGTGGGCGGGAATCCGGCATGCGTGTTACCGGAATAATCGGGCCGGCAGCGCTGTTGTCGCCGCGATGATCGGACTGCACAAACTCAAAGGTACATGGCGTAACAGCGTGAACACTTACATTGCTCTCACGGAATTTGCGCGGCAAAAATATATTGCCGGAGGCCTGCCGGCGGAATCCATTGTGGTAAAGCCCAATTTCCTTCATCCCACGCCAGAGGTCGGCGGCGGCGGTGGCGGCTATGCCTTGTTTGTTGGCCGTATGAGCGCGGAGAAAGGCATCATGACCATGCTTGCTGCATGGAAGGCCGCCCATCACCCACTGCCCCTGAAAATCGTAGGTGATGGGCCTCTCTCTGAAGCGGTGGCGGCTGAGGCAACTTCTCTGCCGGCTGTTCAGTATGTTGGGCGCAGGTCGCCGGAGGAGACGCTGGAATTAATGAGGCATGCTGACCTTCTGGTTTTCCCCTCACAATGCTATGAAGGCATGCCGCGCACGATAATAGAGTCCTTCGCGGTGGGCACTCCAGTGGTGGCATCAAACATTGGGGCCATGGCATCCATGGTTGTCCCGGGGGAAACAGGTTTTCACTTCAGCCCGGGAAACGTTGCAGAATTGCGGGCCACAATGGAATGGTGCAGCGCCAATCTTGCCTGCCTCCGCGCCATGCGGGCTAAAGCCAGAGCTGCTTTTGAGGCGCATTATTCTGGCCAGGCCAATGTAGAAATGCTCAAGGAAATTTACCGCAAGGCGCAAACCGCTGGTCATCTACCGCATTGAAACAGGTAACTTTCATGGTATTCTCAGCTTAGCTTTTTCTAATCAGGGTGCATTCCTTCATCACTCAGACTTAGCTTTGCAATGAAAGCTGGCTCTCCGGGGAGCGCCTTGAAGTTTGACGCAGGAATTGTGGCGGGGCGTGTAACAGCTTATGCCGCGCGAGAGATCAAAGAACGAACTACCAAGGGGTATGCGTGAGTATCGCACTCATTACCGGGTCTGCCGGTTTGATTGGTTCGGAAGCGGTCCGCTATTTCGCCGCAAAGGGCCTGCATGTCATAGGCATTGACAATGACATGCGTAAGTATTTCTTTGGCCCGGAGGCATCCACGGAGTGGATGCGCCAGCAACTGGAAGCCACCATTCCAACTTATCAACACTACAGCATTGATATCCGTGATCAGACCTCAGTCTTTGACGTTTTTCGCCGCTGTGGCAAAGATATCAAGCTGGTGATCCATACTGCTGCCCAGCCCTCGCATGACTGGGCGGCCCGTGAACCGCTGACGGATTTTTCGGTGAATGCTACGGGAACGCTGATCCTGCTGGAAGCGACGCGGCAATTTTGTCCTGACGCCCCGTTTATCTTTACCTCCACCAACAAGGTGTATGGCGATTCCCCCAATTTTCTTCCGCTGGTGGAGCAGGAAACCCGGTGGGAAATCGAAAAATCTCACAAATTTTCCGGCAAGGGGATTACAGAAGAACAGCCCATCGACCATTCCATGCACAGTGTGTTCGGGGCCTCAAAAGTTTCTGCGGATGTGATGGTCCAGGAATATGGCCGCTATTTTGGATTGCGCACCGCCTGTTTTCGCGCGGGCTGTCTTACCGGCCCGAATCACTCCGGCTCGCAATTGCACGGCTTTCTGGCATACCTTTTGCGCTGTAATGTGACGGGCACTCCCTACAAGGTTTTTGGTTATAAGGGGAAGCAAGTGCGCGACAACCTGCACAGCTCTGACCTGATACGGGCCTTCGATATGTTTTTTCAGTCGCCGCGTTCAGGCGAGGTCTACAACATTGGCGGTGGCCGGCATTCCAACTGTTCCATGCTGGAGGCCATTGCCATGTGTGAGAACGTTTCAGGCCACAAGATGGAATGGGAGTACGTGTCCACAAACCGCGCCGGCGACCACATCTGGTGGATCAGTGACGTTACCAAGTTCCAGTCACATTACCCAGGATATGAACTAAGGTACGATTGTGAGGCCATTCTTCGAGAAATGCACGAGAGGAACCAGGAACGGTGGAAAGGACTTTCTCGAATTGCCCAGGCATGAGCGCATCTGATGAAGAAGAACCTGATAGGGATTTTAGTGGATGGTGTTGACCGCGCATCGGCGTTGGAGCGAATTGTGGATGCTGCTCGTGAACGCAGGCCCTACACGGTGTCTGCATTGGCAGTGCATGGCGTCATGGAGGGCGTGCTGGACGAAGCCCATCGCTACCGCCTGAATCACCTGGATCTGGTAGTGCCAGACGGCCAGCCTGTGCGCTGGGCCCTTAACCTGATTCACGCTCTTGCTTTGCGCCAGCGGGTAAATGGTCCTGCTCTTACCCGTGAAGTGCTGCGGCGGGCCGCTGAAGAACGACTGCCCGTGTATTTGTACGGAACAACACCTGATATCCTTGATCGGCTCTGCGCAGCCCTGCAGCAGCTCTATCCTACACTGCAGATAGCGGGGGCCACTCCATCTTGTTTTGGACGACTCAGTCCGCAAGCCGCAGACCAACTGACAGACCGAATCAAACGCTCAGGGGCGAGAATTGTGTTTGCCGGACTAGGCTGCCCCCGGCAGGAAGTGTGGGCCTATGAGTTCCGTGATCGTTTGAAAATGCCTATTCTGGCGGTTGGCGCGGCGTTCCCGTTCATCGCCGGCACGTTACGCCAGGCTCCAGTCTGGATGCAGGATCGCGGACTGGAATGGCTCTTTCGCCTCAGCCGGGAACCGCGGCGTCTTTGGCAGCGCTATCTAGTGCTGGGTCCGGCCTATGTGCTTCTGGTTGGGTGCCAGGCCTTGGGTATCCGTTTTCAGGTCGGCGGAACTCCGCCGCAACAGGAAATCCTCTTCGGGTAATGGTCCAGAAAAACCAAAAGAGAGCATCTCCAGATATAACTTGACCTGGTGCTGATTCAGTCGCCGGGTTGGTCAAAACAGTCTTAAATGGATATCGCGCTGTTGATGCACGAGTTGTTGATTGAGGGCGGCGGAGAGAGGCAATGCCTGGCTCTGGCGCGCGCTCTCTCCAGGCTGGGCCATAGCGTGGTGGTTTACACGTGTGCCTATGATCGGAGCAATTGCTTTCCTGAGATATGCCAGGACATCAGGATTGTGGACGTCGGACGCGGTTCATGGCCCGGCCTGCGCAAACCGCTCTTCCTGCGCGGGTACCTTGATATGCGCCGGATGGCCGCGGCCATTAAAACCTCGCACCAGATTTGGAACCCGCATCATTGGCCGCCGCAATGGGCTTCCGTATGGCTTAAACGGAAGCATGGAGGCGCTGTTCTATGGATGTGCAATGACGTTCCCAACCTGCTGGAAAGGTCAAAGCTGAGAAAGTCCATCGGCCTTGCGGGCGCGGTCGCGCATCGGTTGTATTACCTGTACGATCGGATGCAGAACCGCAAAGTAGACCTTACGCTTTTTTTATCCAACTGGGCGGAGAGTGAGTTCAAAGCCATTTATCCGGCCCGGACGCGTGTGGTGCGCAGCGGGGCAGATCCAGTGCGCTTTGCTCCGGGCGGCGACCGCAAAAAAATTCGCGAACGATTTGGGTATCAACAGGACGAGTTTGTCCTTCTATGGCTGGGGATTTTCATGCCGCATCGCCGCCTGCAGGATGCCATTGAAGCGGTGGGCCGCCTGGCCCGCCGTGGTCGCAAGGTCAGGCTCCTGCTCGCCGGATCTGATCGCAGCTTTCCCGAATATTTCAATTCTCTCAAGGAGCTTGTAGCGAGGCTGGGGCTTGCAAGCGAGGTCACGTTTACCGGCAAGGTAGAGGACGATGAGGTCCGCGATTTTTATTGTGCCTGCGATGCTTTCGTTTTTCCCAATGAAAATCAGACCTGGGGGCTCGCTGTTCTGGAAGCAATGGCATGCGGATGTCCGGTGCTGGTCTCCCGTGGCGCAGCAATCCATGAAGTTCTGACGAACCAGCAGGACGCAGTCCTATTCCCGGCTCGAGATCCGGAAGCGCTTGCGGGAGCTGTTGCACTGATGATGGACGATCCCGGATTGCTTCTGCAGGTCGCGCAAACGGGAAGAAATCTTATCCTGACAACCTATAACTGGGAGCAGTTCGGACGTCGCATTGCAGCAGTGTGTGAGGAAGTTCTCGCCACTCCTGCGGGTGAATGATCAAGCGGAAGCAACCAGCAGCCATGCCGCACGCATGATAAAGCGCAAATTCAAGCCACCAAAATCTATTAACGATTCAACATAAATCGGTACAAATCATTACAACGCGAGATGATCTAATTCAACGCATAATCATTAGCGTTTATAACAGCAGGAAAGGTTCGTGCGTAAGATGAAACTGAACAGCATACAGAGTCTCCTACTGTTGTCTATTTTCGTCCTGGGCTCCGTCATGCAATCTGAACAGGCGCCAGTTCAGCGCAAGCTCACTACGATGCAGAAAAGCAAATTGAAAAAGGAACTGGCTGGCATGGCTGCCGGCAAAACAAAGATGCGCATCGTATGTCCAGTCTCAGACGAGAATGATGACTCTTGCTCCTATGCCCTCGATTTTGCCGAGGTGTTCAGTGAGGCAGGATGGAATATCGAAGGTTGGACGGCAAGCAAGAGAGTTACACAAGTGCGCTTTTTAGGTCATCTCCAGCCCGGTACGTTTTTCATGGTCAGCGCAGACGATGTGGCAAAAAAGACGGTGCCTGCGGATGCTCTAAGAGTTCTGGCGTTGCTGCAAGCTAATAGAATACCCGTCACATATCAGTCATCCGATGATGTGGCCAGAGGCATGTTCGAGCTTCGTGTGCTTTTCAGTCCCGATTACACTCCACCGATGCAATACTATCCTCAAAGATGAGATTCTGCCGGAAGAACACGCCATAGAAGAAGCAGGTATGGCCAGAACACAAAGCGCGTCCCATTCCAGGCCAAACAGCAGCGCTGCCATCATGGGCTCACCATTCATGAAGATAAAATCTGCCGAACTCAACGCATGACATCAGAAGAGTTTTTGAAAAGATAGTGCATGTGGGGGAAGTCCACCCGCTTTGTCTACACGTCGCGATACACGGCCATGGTTTCAGCGGCAGTGCGTTCCCAGTTGAAGGTTTGTGCCTGGAGCAATCCCCTGGCCCTGAGCTCTGAAGCCAGAGCGGGCTTTTCCATTACATCGGAGATGGCGCTCGCCATCGCTTCCACATCGGATGGGGGCACAAGGACCGCTGCATTACCTGCAACCTCCGGAAGACTCGACGTATTGCTCGCCACCACCGGCGTGCCGGCCGCCATGCTCTCCACAACAGGAAAACCGAAGCCTTCGTAGAACGAAGGCATTACCAGCAGCTTGGCGTGTGTGTAAAGTCCGGAAAGATGTTCATCGGGCACACGGCCTGCCAACAGCACGTCATTCTTCAAATCCAACTCGCGGATGGTTTCACGGATTTCTGCCGCACCCGGCATGGCCGGGTTGTCCGGGCCGGCCAGCACTAGCTGTCTTGTGCCCCATTTGCCCTGGGAGCGCAGTCGATCGACGGCGCGAAGCAGTGTGGGAATGTTTTTACGGTGCGTAAGCTCGCCCACGTGAAGGATGTAATTTTCGCGCAAGCCGAGGGACTGTGCCCAGTTCCGGTCCAGCACGGCCGCCGGCGTAAATCGCTGGTGATCCACTCCGTAAGGGATGACGCGAACTCTCTCGGGCAGAAGCCCATAGGCAGTGACAATGTCGCGCTTGGAGTGCTCGGAGCCGCAGATAATCGCGCTGGCCGATTTGATGGTCGCCGGGACTACAGACTTCATGTACCAGACCCATTGTCCGGCAAAATGCGATGGATAGAACAAATGAGTAACGTCATGGACAGTGATGACGCTGGGACACGGACAGGCCAGGGGCGCGACGAA
>WNFP01004396.1_pt1 | contig 18050 bp, 13 predicted proteins | sample 5400201 | NCBI WGS metagenome assembly WNFP01 (sample SAMN13153355, study PRJNA577476) | soil metagenome | isolation source: 115 cm saprolite under Madrone tree | place: USA:California | collected 2016-06-14 | reverse complement strand
GAAGCCGAGGAAGAAGCGCTGCTGCGGGGTGTAGCCGTTGATGGTTTGCGCCGCTGGACCAGCATTGCCGTCGGCCATCATCTGCTCCAACGCCATCAGGGCGATCCGCGCCCCGCCGTTGTCGGCGGTGTTCTCGCCCAGGGTGAGGCGGCCATTGAGTTTGAGATCGTCCACCGCCACGAAACTGCTGTATTCGTCGGCGATGCAACTGGCGCGCTTTTCGAATTCCGTTCCGTCCTGCGCCGTCCACCAGTCGCGCAGATTGCCTTGCGGATCGAACTTGCGTCCCTGATCGTCGAAGCCGTGGGTCAGCTCGTGGCCGATGACAATCCCGATGCCACCGAAGTTCGTGGCATCGTCAACCTGCTTGTCGAAAAAAGGCGATTGCAGAATACCCGCAGGGAACACAATTTCATTCTTCGCCGAACTGTAGTAGGCATTGACCGTAGGTGGCGTCATCTGCCATTCGTTGCGGTCAACCGGCTTGCCGATTTTGGCAATCTGGCGGCGGGCTTCAAACTCGTTGGCTCGCAGGAAATTTCCCACGAGATCGCCGCGCGCAATTTTCAGCGAACTGTAATCGCGCCAGACGTCGGGATATCCAATCTTGTTGCGAATCGCGTCCAGCTTCAGTTTGGCTTGCTTCTTCGTCTCTTCGGTCATCCAGGGCAGGTTGCGGATGTCCTGATCCAGACTCTTCTCTAGCGCGTCCACCATCTTTAACATGCGCTGTTTGCCCTCGGTACCGAAGGCTTGCTCCACGTAGCGTTGGCCCAGCGCCTCGCCCAGTTCGGCATCGGTAGAACTCACACAGCGCTTCCAACGTGGCTTGATCTCGGATTGCCCGGTCAGCGTCTTCTGCATATTGAAATTGGCATCCACAAAGGGCTGGGAAAGCCAGGGAGCGGCACCGTCAATGAGGTGCCAGGTCACATAGGTTCGCAGCGCATCGAGCGGTTCCGATTGGAGGACGCCGTTCGCCTGCTTAAAGAAATCCGGATTGGTTACATTCAGAGTTGAGAACTGCGGCGTGCCCATAGCCGCAAAGTAACGATCCAGATAGAAATTGGGCGCCAGGGCAGCCGCCTCGGCGCGAGTCATCTTGTGATCGCGAGTCTTGGGATCGCGACGGGCCGTGCGGTCCATCGAAGCCTTGGCCAGCGCAGTCTCAATCCGCAAAACCGCCTGCGCCGACTCCTCAGCCTGCTTCGGGGTTTGCCCGATCAGCGTGAATAGCTGCGTGGCGTACTCCACCAGGCTCTTGCGCGCGGCCGCCATCTTGGGATCGTCCTTGAGATAATAGTCGCGGTCGGGCAGCGACAAACCGCCCTGGTCAATGTAGGCGATGACGTCGTTGGCGCTGTGCAGGTCGGGCGAGGCATAAAAATTGAACAGCGGATTGGGCCCAATCATCTGCACCCGGGCAACAGCCTCGATCAGCCCAGCCTTGTCTTTCGCATTCGCGATGCGCTTGAGCTCCGGCTTCAGCGGGTCGACTCCGTGGGCATTCGCGGCGCTCTCATCGATGCACGAGCCGTAGTAGTCGCCGATTTTCTGAGTGATGGCATCGCGTCCAGGGCCGCCGGCGGCCGCCTTCTCCAGAATCTGGCGCATGACCCCGGCATTTCTCTCCCGAATGTCGACGAAGCTTCCCCAGGAAGTCTGGTCCGCGGGAATTTCCGTAGTTTTCAGCCAATTGCCGCAGGCGTACTGGTAGAAATCGACGCATGGGTCAACTGTCTTGTCGATGGTGTCGAGATTGATGGTCGGTTGGGACTGAGCGAAACCGAAAACCGCCAGCAACAAATGAATTGCCAGCAGCGAGCAAAATAAGCGCATAGAAGACCTCGCGAGTATTGACCGTTGACTCCAGAGTCCCAGCTTAGACGGATGAGCTGAGAAAATGTTATGTAGCGTTCGAAGCAAAGAGCTTACCGCAAAGTTCGCAAAGAACCGCAGAGGGGACAAAGAAAGACCTTCTGAACGTTTTTCTTTGCGGTATCTTTGCGCTCTTGGCGGTTATGTTTTTCTGCCTTCGAATCAACTCTCCTATCGCGGCGTATAATCTTTGCTAGAGCTCAAGAGGACAACCAGGCACAATGACCCCCACCAACGGCAGCAACGGGCACAGTGTTCCCAAACCCCGGGCAGAGTGGATCGCCAGCCGCAAGTCCAACAATACCGACGGCAATTTCTCCCAGATGCGCTACGCCCGCAAGGGAAAAATTACGGATGAGATGGCCTATGTCGCCCACCGCGAAAAGCTTGCGCCCGAACTGGTTCGCGACGAAGTCGCCCGCGGGCGGATGATTATTCCCGCCAACATCAATCATCCCGAACTCGAACCCATGTGCATCGGCGTGGCCTCACTGTGCAAGATCAATTCCAACATCGGCAACTCGGCTGTGACCTCGAACATTGACGAAGAACTTAAGAAGCTGCACACCTCGGTTCACTTCGGCGCCGACACCGTGATGGACCTCTCGACCGGCGGCAACATCCACGAAATTCGCGAAGCGATCTTACGCCACTCGCCGGTGCCAATCGGGACCGTGCCCATCTACGAAGCCATCTCTCGAGTCAAGCGGATCGAAGATCTCAACAAGAACGTAATGCTCGAAGTCATCGAAGAGCAAGCCGAGCAGGGCGTGGACTACATGACCATCCATGCCGGCGTGCTCATTCAATATCTGCCCATGGTTTCGAAGCGGATCACCGGCATCGTCAGCCGCGGCGGCGCAATTCTGGCGCAGTGGATGGCGCATCATCACAAACAGAATTTTCTGTATGAATGCTTTGACGATATCTGCAAGATTTTTACTAAGCACGATGTTTCGTTCTCGCTGGGTGACGGTCTGCGTCCCGGCTGCATCGCCGATGCCAGCGACGAAGCCCAGTTCGCCGAACTCAAGACTCTAGGTGAGTTGACCAAGAAAGCCTGGGAGTACGATGTGCAGGTCATGATCGAAGGACCCGGCCACGTGCCGCTGGACAAGATCAAAGAGCAGGTTGACAAGGAAAAAGAGCTCTGCCATGAAGCGCCTTTCTACACCCTGGGCCCACTGGTAACCGACATCGCTCCCGGCTACGATCACATCACCTCGGCTATCGGTGCCGCCATGATCGGATGGCACGGCGCCGCGATGCTGTGCTACGTCACGCCCAAGGAGCATCTGGGTCTGCCCAACGAGAAAGACGTGAAAGACGGAATCATTGCCTACAAGATCGCCGCCCACGCCGCTGATCTGGCACGGCATCGCCCCGGCGCGCAGGATCGTGACGACGCGCTCAGCTATGCCCGCTACAAGTTTGATTGGGAAAAACAGTTCGCGCTGTCACTCGATCCCGAGACGGCGCGTTCGATGCACGACGAAACTCTGCCCGATGACTACTACAAAGAAGCAGCTTTCTGCTCCATGTGCGGGCCGAAATTCTGTTCGATGAATTACTCCAGTAAAGTGGATGAGTACAACAAGAAAGAGCACGGGTTGGAGAAGAAGGATTACTCGGAGCTGGTGGACAAGCTGGTCAGCCTGAAGTAAGTGTTGTGGCTGTACGATTTGTGTGGTCGCGGGCGACCCGCCCGCGGCTTTTTCTTGCCCTGAATTGATGCTGTCGGTTTAGCTCCCGATCTGTCGATCAGATCCCCAACCCCCCGGGCGAGTCGGCCGCGACCACACAACCACCAAGCACGCTCATTTGCCGAATTCGGCTGCGCCGTCCCAGACTAGCTGGACAGCAACCGCAAAGATCAAAAAGCCGAAAATTCTGGTGATGCCGGCAACTGCCCCCGGCCCCAGCCTCGCCACCAGCGGCCCACCCAGGCGCAGAAACAGGTAGACGCTGAGGGCCAGGGCCGTGATCCCAATCACCATGCCCAGGTAAGTCGTCATACTCTCGGCATTGGCGGCCAAACCCATCACCACGCCGATCGAGCCAGGGCCAGAAAGCATGGGCATCGCCATCGGAGTCAGGGAAATGTCGGTCTTCTCGGCGGCCTCGTCGCTCTCCGCTGGAGTGATGCGGGTGGAGGCGGTCACCATACCCCAGGCGGTGTGGGCCACGATCAGCCCGCCGGCGATCTGCAACACGGGCAGCGAAATTCCAAAAAAGTTGAGCACGAAGCGGCCGAAAAACATGAAGACGACCAGAATTCCGAAAACGTACATCGCCGTCTTCAGCGCGGTTCGGTTGCGCTCGCGGTCGGAAAAATCAGACGTCAGAGCAAAAAACAGCGGTACGCCGCCAAACGGATTTACGATAGGAAAGAGCGCAAGAAAAGTCGCGCCTGCTGCCGAAGGTAGAGTCTTCAGAACTTGTTCGACTGTATTTCCCGACGTCATCAGCGATAGTCCTCCAGAACCTTTGCCGCGCGGTTCAGCGCGGCGGCCAGGACCGCGATTTGCTGCCGGGTCCGTTCCAGATCGTGCTTGTCGATGGCCTCACTCACGCCCGGAATCACCACTGCGGCGTAGCCAGTGTACTGGCCCGGAGCGTAAATGACGTGACGGAACCATGGACGGTTGGGCAGTCCGTCCGGAATCAGCAAGGCGCGTTCCGCCTGGCGCAAGGCCTGATTGAGCCGCGCAACGCCATTCCCGGGATTTTCCTGCTTGTGGCGGATCTTGGCCCCAGCCTGCTCGAACTGGTGAGCGGCGCGGATCGCCTCGGTAAAGCTCGGCGGCGGGCCTCCGAATGTCGCGTCCGATTTCTTGCGCGCGGCATCGACGTAAGCGGCGATTTCCTTGCCATACTGTTCGTAGTCGTAAGGCAGCACATCGGCGCCAGACATGCGGATGGCTTCGAGGCCAAAGATACGCGCCATCTCTTGCTCGTAAGCAAAATCAGGATCGCCAAATTTCTTGAACCAGTTGAAGTTGTCGAAGGCCGAGTGATAGACGCCATACGATCCGCTCGAACTCACGTCCGACGAGGGCACGCCCAGATGCTGCAGGAAGACGGTATAGTCCGAGCCGCTGCCCAGGTCTCCAACGGGGACATCAGAGTTGCCCTGCGCGGCCGGGGCGCGTTGCGTCCCACCAATGTCCTGGGTGGGCCTGCGTTCGCTGTCACCGCCGGTTTGGCTGGTTTTTCGCCAATCGTCGTAAACCATGCCGCCCTTGGGGCTGGGCACAACCCGGGTCACGTCGCGGATAAATTGCTTGAGCGTGGGCACTGACGATGCGCCGAACTTTGAGCCCGACACCGCTACGTCCACATTGAAGTAGGCGACGGCGTTGGCCAATTCGGCTTCGTGCTGTTCGCCCCATTCCGTGGAGCCGATGAGTCCTTCTTCCTCAGCGTCCCAGCTACCGATCACGATGCTGCGCTTCGGCTTCCATCCTGACTTCAGCAGTTCGCCGATGCCATGAACCGACTCCAGCATGGCCGCAGTGCCGCTATTCGGATCGACCGCGCCGTACACCCAGGCATCGCGATGATTGCCTGCCACGACCCATTCGTCCGGCAGTTCGCTGCCGCGTATGCGGCCGATCACGTCCCAGATGGTGCGGAACTGGTAGTCCTGCTTGAGATGAATCTTCACCTTGGTCGGCCCGGGGCCGACGTGGTAGGTGAAGGGCAGCGAGCCTTGCCAATCGCGAGGCGAGTCAGGTCCACCTAAATGTTCGAGGATCGGCCACGCGTCAGCGTAGGAAAGCGGCGTCACCGGAATTTTTGGCAACTGCGCCGACTGCTCGGGCGGCGTGCGTTTAGACTCCGGAAGCGAAGGCACCGAGGCAACTCCCGGCGTGGTGGGATCGCCGGGGAACTGGAACATATATCCGACTGAGCCGCGCTGCACGCCGGTATCAGGACGCCAGGGGCCCTGCGGATATTTGTCTCCGTGCCGCCAACCATCGTCAGCGGGATCGGAATAGATCAGAACACCCGCGGCGCCGTGTTCCTGGGCCACGAATTCTTTCACTCCGCGGAAGTTTTGCCCGTAGCGCACCAGGACAATCTTGCCGCGCACGTCGATCTTCATCTGCTCCAGCTTCTGAAAATCGTCGGGCGATCCATAATTCGCGTATACCACGTCAGCCTCGACGTCTCCCGACGGCGACATGCTGTTGAACGGCGTCACCACGCGCGGATCATCCTGATAAGGATCGCCATTGACCCGTTCACGCGTCGGCCCATGCATGGTGACCCCAGCGGGCGCGGTTATGTCCACGCTGATTTCGGCCGGGTAGTTCATCCAGACGCGGTATTCGACAATCTCAGTTTCGAGGCCGGCGTCACGGAACTTCTGGGCAACGTAGTCGGCGGTCGCCTTGTCTTCGGCAGTGCCCGCCATGTGCGGCGCCTGGGTCAGGATGCGCAAGTGCTCCTCGGCGAGTTTTGGATCTGGCACCGCCAGAAAGCGGTTTTCCAACGCGATCTCGTCGGCCGAGTTGCGGAAACCGAAAAGCGAAGCAGCGGGCGCGTTCTTCGCAGGGAAAGCCGATTGCGAGGATCCATTTATGTCGGCAAGGAAGAGAATGGAAAGGAAGGCGGACGGAAGAACCACTGCGGAAATAAATTTCATCGGGCTCCAAACTTCATGGGGTTGCTGGAACGGAAACTCTTGCCCTCACGACTTCAAGTTCTTGCCAGCTCGCGCAGGGCTGCGAGCGTCTCTTCAATATCTGGCAACCGGTCTACGGGATATACCCTGTTGAACCGGATCTTGCCCGCTTTGTCCACCACGAAAACGGCGCGCTCACTGGCTCCCTTGAAGGGATCAACCTCCCGCAATACGCCGTAGCTGCGGCTGATTTCTCCGTGCGGCCAGAAATCACTGCCCAGCAGGAAATCAAAGGGGCCAATCTCGCGCTCCCAGGAAGTGGTGTTCATGATCGAATCCACATTGATGCCGAGCACTTCAGCCTGGCGCGCCAGGAATTTTTCCCGTTCCACCTGGTACGTGACCATCTGCTGCGCGCTGACTGGTTCCCGGTTTGCCGGGTAAAACGCAAGAACCAGATTGCGCTTGCCGCGGTGCTCGGAGAGGCGGAACTGTTTTCTCACCCCGCCGACCAGAACTGGAACATCGAAATCAGGCGCCATGTCGCCGACCTGCAACAACGTCGTCACCTCATCAATGTGTGAGGCGGACACTCTTGTCCGCCCCACATGGGCAAATCAAGACCTTACTTGTCCGCTGCCGGTCACTTCGTACTTTGCCGAGGTCAATTCCGCCAGGGCGAATGGTCCGCGGCAGTGCAATTTTTGGGTGCTGATGCCCATTTCCGCACCGAACCCGAATTCTCCTCCGTCGGAGAAGCGAGTGGAGGCGTTCCAATACACCACCGCCGAATCGACCAGGCGCAGAAAAAGGCGCGCATGAGCTTCGTCGCTGGTCACAATCGCTTCGGAGTTTTTGGTGGAATAGCGGTTGATGTGGGCAATCGCATCTTCGATGTTTGCCACCACCCGAATCGCGATACACAGCCGCAAATATTCTTCGTTCCAATCCTGAGCTTCGGCGGCGCGGACATTCATCCCGACGGCCAATCGGCGAGTCTCACTGTCGCCGCGCACTTCGACGCCGCTATCGAGGAGCTTCTTCACGATGCGTGGAATGTATTCCGCCGCGATGCGCTGGTGTACCAGCAGCTTTTCTACGGAATTACACACAGACGGACGCTGCGTCTTGGCATTGACCACTATGGCGTCCGCCATTTCGAAATCCGCGGACTCGTCCACGAAGATGTGGCAGTTCCCTGCTCCGGTTTCAATTACGGGCACGGTGGCGTTGTCGGCAACAAAGGAAATCAGACCCGGACCGCCGCGCGGGATCAGCACGTCCACCAAGCCACGCGCCTTGATCAGTTCGTACACCGAATCGCGAGTGCTCGAATCCAACAGCTCGATTGCGCCTTCGGGAACTCCGTCCACCTGGTTCATGATCTCAACCAGCTTCTGATTGCTGTGGACGGCTTCCTTCCCACCGCGCAACACGATAGCGTTGCCGGTCTTCAGCACCAAAGATGCGCAATCCACTGTCACATTCGGCCGCGACTCATAGACGACGCCTATAACGCCCAGGGGCACGCGCACTTTGCGGATACGCAAACCGTTGGGCCGGGTCCACTCGGCAATCGTTTCACCGACGGGATCGGGCAGGCTGGCCACTTCGCGCATACCGGCGACAATGGCCGCGACGCGCTCCGAAGTGAGGAGAAGCCGGTCACGCAGTGCGCCGGCGAGGCCGGACTCTTCCAAGTCGGCCTGATTTGCTTCGATAATCAAGCGTGCGTTGGCGGCAATCGCGTCGGCCATCGCCAGCAGGATGGCATTCTTCTCGGCCGTCGTGAGCTGCGCCATCCGGGCTGCGGCGTTTTGTGCTCGCACAAGCTTGTCGCGAGTCGAGCTGGGAGTGCGGACGCTAGTTGCCATCGGAAGACTTTCTGCGGTGCGGCGGAAAATAAGTTCCGATCTTGCGCTCGACCGCCCAGGGAATGGCGTGCGCGTGGCGTCCATTGGCGATGGCGACGTTGGCGCCAGCTTCGCTGGCCAGCTTGGCCGCGCGTAGTTTGGAGCGCATACCTCCGGTGCCCAGCTTGCTCTGCCCATTGCAGACAGCTTCCATCGGGGCCGTCAACTTGTGCACGGTACGCAACAGGCGTGGGCGCTTGCCGTTGGGAAAATAGAATCCGTCGACGTCAGTCAATAGGAGCAACCAGTCAGCCTCGACTGCGGTCGCCAGCAATGCGCTCAATTCATCGTTGTCGCCGAACGCTCCCACCAGTTCGCGCACTGAGACGCTGTCATTCTCATTCACCACCGGCACCACACCGAGCTTCAGCAGTTCATGCAGCGCGTTCTGGAGGTTGCGGTAGCGGATCGGAGAAGTGAAGTCATCGCTCGACAGCAAAAGCTGCGCGACCACTTTCTTGCCGAAAAAAAGCTGTTCGTAAGTGTGCATAAGCAGGCTTTGCCCAACTGCGGCGCAGGCCTGCATGAGAGGCACTGTCGATGGCCTCTGACGAAGCCCGAGGTGGGCCATGCCGGACGCAATGGCTCCGGAGCTGACGATCAGATACTCGTGCCGGGTCAAGTCGAGCTGGTCCACCAGAGCCCGCATGCGGGTGGTATCGATGCGACCGCCGGGCGCGATCAGACTGGTACCGACTTTGACGACGAGGCGCATGAGGCTTCTAATTTAACAATTAAGACGGATTTGGGCGAATGTAGGCGCGAGCATCTGCGCTCGTGCGGAGTCGTCCGTGGCGCTGCAGCACGAGCGAGGACGCTCGCGCCTACATTTCTCGCGTTAAACTATTTCATGGCTGTGCAAGATTCAACTCATCGATTTTCCTCACGGGTGGGAAATTACGTTCGCTATCGACCGGCCTATCCCTCTGCGGTTCTTGATCTGCTGACGAGCGACTGCGGCCTCATCGCCGCTTCCGTTATCGCCGATATTGCTTCCGGCACCGGTATCTTCACCCGCATGCTGCTGGAGAATGGCAACCGGGTGTTCGGCGTGGAGCCAAATACTGCGATGCGCAAAGCCGGCGAGGAATTTCTGCGCGCCTATTCTCATTTCACCAGCGTCGCGGGAACGGCGGAAGCCACGAGGCTTGCCGATCACAGCGTCGACTTCGTCACCGCGGCCCAGGCGGCCCACTGGTTTGATCGCGAGAAGGCACGACGCGAACTTATTCGCATCTGCCGGCGCGGCGGTTGGACAGTCCTGCTGTGGAACGAGCGACGCACTGGATCGACGCCGTTTCTTCGCGCCTACGAGCAGTTGCTGGTAGACTACGGCACCGATTATCAGGATGTGCGCTCCGAGCGCACCACACAACAGATTGAAACGTTTTTCGCGCCCTCGCGTTTTGAGGTGCGCACTTTTGACTATCGTCAGGATTTCGACTATCCGGCGCTCGAAGGGCGATTGCTTTCTTCTTCTTATACTCCGCAAGCCGGCGACGCCCGGCATCCGCCCATGCTCCGCGAATTGCGAAGGATTTTTGACGGGCATCAGCTGAATGATCGAGTGACGTTCGAGTACGATACGCGGGTTTACTACGGACAGCTGAGTTGAGCTTTCGGCTTGATCCTTCAGCCGCCAAAAACACGAAGGTACACCGAAAGAAAAACCTACTAGACTGACATTTCGCCCCCCGGAGAATGCATGGCCAGCGAGAAGACTTTTCACATGACACCCGACGAATTCCGGCGCCACGGACATGCCATGGTGGAATGGATCGCCGACTACTACGCGCGCATCGAGTCGTTTCCCGTGCTTTCGCAGGTGGAGCCGGGACAGATTCGGGCGTCACTGCCCGCCGATCCTCCGGTCAAGGGCGAGCCTTTTCCGGCGATCCTGGCGGACATTGAAAAGCTGATCCTTCCCGGCATCACGCACTGGCAATCGCCGAATTTCTATGCCTACTTTCCCTCGAATGCTTCCGGCCCGGCCATTCTCGGCGACTTGCTTTCCTCCGGCCTGGATGTGCAGGGAATGCTGTGGGCCACCAGTCCCGCGTGTACGGAGCTGGAAACGCATGTGCTGGACTGGCTGGTTCACATGCTGGATTTGCCGCAGAAGTTTCTTTCGACCAGCAGCGGAGGAGGCGTCATCCAGGACACGGCTTCGAGCGCGTCGTTGTGCGCGCTGCTGGCAGCACGGGAGCGGGCCACCAACTTCGCCAGCAATCGCTACGGCTGCGACGGCAAGCTGGTGGGCTACACTTCTTTGCAAGCGCACTCTTCGTTGGAGAAGGGTGCACAGGTCGCCGGCATCGGTCGCGACAATCTGCGTCTGATCGAGGTCGACGAAACTTTTGCCATGCGCCCCGACGCCCTGGCGCGACAGATCGAGGAGGACCGCCGGGCGGGGCTGGTCCCGTTTTTTGTCTGCGCCACTGTGGGTACTACGTCGTCCAATGCGATTGATCCCGTGCCTGAGATTGGCCGCATCTGCCACGATCAAAAACTCTGGTTACACGTGGACGCCGCCATGTCAGGCACAGCCGCGCTTTGTCCCGAGTTTCGACACACTCATGCCGGCCTGGAATTTGCCGACAGCTACTGCTTCAATCCGCACAAATGGATGTTCACCAATTTCGATTGCGATTGTTTCTATGTCGCCGACCGTAAGGCGCTCCTCCAGATGCGCCGGTGCCATTAAACCTGGTGTGCTTTCGTCACAAAGGCGGAGATAGCAGCAACCAGACCTTAATGGACCGCCTCAATCGCAGTGGAGACCTTTACCTCACGCATACGCGACTGAACAAACTTTTGACGCTGCGGCTGTGCGTAGGACAGACAAACACCACCAGGCGGCATGTGGAGAAGGCGTGGAAGCGGATTCAGGAGGAGGCTGCGAAATTGGCCTCAGCTTAGGACCCAAGAGAAGTCAGGTTCGCGGTGACGAGCACGAGCGGACGCTCGCGCCTACACGAATCTAGTGCAATGGAGCGGCGGGCGTCCCCGCCTGTCCCATCCGGGACGCGTCAGAGCGAGCTTTTCGGGCAAGGTACCTTCCACGGCCCGTCAGGAACCGAGCCAAAACATCCGCCACGCCTTCGAGCAATACTCGGTCTCGCGCGCCAAGGCCATTTTCGCCAACGCTCTCGGCGCTCAGAACCCCTAGCTCCCGCGAAGCCAACTTGATAGAGGTGAGTATCTTGGACCTGGTTTCGGGAAGTGCAACTTGATGCGGCGCATCACTTCCGGCAACGATCGGCTGCTGGGACTTATTCTCCCCGACGGTCAGGAAGATGCCCACCCAGGCATAATGGCGACCTCGACAAAGTAGATCGATCACATCCTCCAGCGGAGAATGATGCGCCGACGGCTGGCTGGCCGCGAGCAAGCATTCGACATCAGCCAGCAGCTGGCGGGTGGAACGATAAACTTTCAAGGGCGAGTCCTGAAGGCAAGGAAAATCGAGGCCAGTCTAACTGGGCCCAGGATGAGGGTCAACGGTTTTGGGACTTGCACTCAGCAATTAGCGATTAGCAATTACCAATTGCCTTCTCCCGGGCACCTGCTGATTGCCGATTGCTAAATGCCCAAGATCCCTACCTCTTCTCCAACTCCTTGGGCTTGTCCGGCATCGGATGCGTGGCGGAGGCGTCGGGTCTCCAGGCTGTCGGGTTCGGGCCCGCGGAGGGATTCACACCGAAATCCCACACGTAGAGATTCATTCCATCTTTCCCCAAGAGCTCGATCAGCGCGTACTCCCCGGGCTCGAGATCGCTCGATGGCGTTACCTTGACCCAGCCGCCGGTGAGTTTGGTCGAAGTGGTAAGCACGAGCTTTTGCTCCTGAGTTACCTTGCCGTAGATCGCGATCTTGATGTCGCCGACAATGCGCTTGTCCTTGTTGTTGCTTTGCAGCCGCACAATGCGGAAACGGTCCCAGGGCAGCTGCTCCTCTTTGGTTTTCTCGGCAATCTGGGTGGCTTTGTCGAGTTGGTCTTGCTGGTCCAGATTGACGTAAATCGCGGGCACGGTGACGTGCGCCTGAATCTTGGCATGCAGCCCGGGCAGCTCGATGATCTGCTTGGTCTTGGCGACGGGATTGATGGTAGCGCGCAGGATATTGCCCTTCATGTTCCGGTTGAGTTCCCCGCTGCTCTGCTGCAACTCGATCAACTGCGGTTGGGTCTGGAAGTTATCGAGCAGAATGATGCCGCCGTCGTCGGGCAGGCGCAAGCCGGGCGCCACATGCGGAGACCTGGCTTCGTCGGCCTTGCGTTCCGCTTCCAGTTCTTTGTCGAGCGCCACCGCTTCAGGGGCGGGCTTGCCTGCGGCCCGGTCTTTTTCGTACTTGTCGGTCGCGGCCCAATCCACCATCGATTTGGGGACTTCTTCCCACTCATTGCGCTCGGCGCTCAGGTAGCGCACACGCTCGCCCTTGATCTCCCATTTGGTAGCTAGCTGGTAGGTGCCATCGGTCAGGATCAGGCGTTTCGCGAGCTCCTGCGCAGGCACAGGCGGGGCCAAAACCAGGAAGAAGGTACTTCCCGCCAGCAGGCCGATTGCGAGACGATAAACCTGACGCATAGGATCAATTAATTGGATGCAGCCCCAGACGCCCAGTGTACTCCGCAGAAGCGTCTTCTTTGCATTGGAGCGCAGTGCACCAGTTCAGATGCATGAACCTGGCCACTTTCAAAAAAGCGCAGTGGCTCAGTTTGAATCAATCGCCTACACCCGGCGTCATCCTGAACGATCTTAGTCGTGAAGAATCTCGCGCGTACCGCACCATCGGCGCGCCATCGTACATATCCGCTTCGCGCTGGATCCTTCGCAAGCTCACGATGACCCCTTCCATTCAAGATAGAAATCCAAACTGGAACCACTACCCCAGCAAACTATTCCTAGTCACCCGAAAACATTTCTGGCATAATTGGTCGTGCACCCATCCTGCACAAAATCTCAAAGACAATTTAAGGTGAGGAATCGATGTCGGCAAAGTACATCTTTGTGACCGGGGGCGTAGTGTCGTCGTTGGGCAAGGGACTGGCGGCGGCCTCGATGGGCTGCCTGCTGGAAAGCCGTGGGCTCAAAGTCAACCTGATGAAGTTTGATCCTTATCTCAACGTCGATCCGGGCACCATGTCGCCTTTTCAACATGGCGAAGTCTTTGTCACCGACGATGGGGCTGAGACCGATCTCGACCTGGGCCACTACGAACGCTTCACTCACGCCAAACTTTCTCGCGATAACAATTGGACCACGGGGCGAATCTACGAACAGATCATCGCCAAGGAGCGGCGTGGCGACTACTTGGGCAAAACCGTGCAGGTGATTCCTCACGTCACCAATGAAATCAAGGCCGCGATGAAAAAAGTCGCACAGGATGTGGATGTCGCCATCGTCGAAATCGGAGGTACCGTCGGCGACATCGAATCGCTGCCATTCATGGAGGCGATCCGGCAGATGCGGCAGGAACTCGGCCGCGATCACACGCTGTTCATGCACGTGACCCTGGTGCCGTTTATCGCTGCCGCGCAGGAACTTAAGACCAAACCCACGCAGCACTCGGTGAAAGAACTTCTCAGCATCGGGATCCAGCCCGACATTCTGCTTTGCCGCACCGACCGGTTTCTCTCCAAAGAGATCAAATCGAAAATCGCGCTCTTCTGCAACGTGGAAGAAGAGGCAGTCATCACCGCCAAAGACGTGGCTTCCATTTATGAAGTGCCGCTGGTGTTTTCCCATGAAGGTGTGGATTCTCTGGTGCTTCGCTACCTCCGCCTTGAAGCCAGGGACCGCGACCTCAAGAATTGGGAAGAAGTCGTACATCGCGTCTATAACCCGAAAGCGGAAGTTACGATCGGGATCGTGGGTAAATACGTAGAGTACGAAGACTCCTACAAATCATTGAAAGAAGCGCTGGTCCACGGTGCGCTGGCTCACAACCTGAAACTGAATCTGAACTGGATTGAAGCCGAGGGACTCGAAGCCGGAGATCGCACCTACGAAGAACAGCTCGCCGACTATGACGGGTTGCTGGTGCCGGGGGGCTTTGGCAAGCGCGGCATCGAGGGCATGCTGATTGCGATCCGTTACGCCCGGGAAAACAAGGTCCCGTATTTTGGTATTTGCCTGGGCATGCAGACGGCGTGCGTCGAATTTGCACGCAACGTGTGCGGGCTGACCGACGCCAACTCCAGCGAATTCGATCCTTCGACGCCGCACCGCGTCATCTACAAGTTGCGCGAACTGCGGGGCGTGGAGGAACTGGGTGGCACGATGCGGTTGGGGGCCTGGCCCTGCAAAATCGAGCCCGGGACGCTGGCGCATAAGATCTACGGCAAGCTCGAAATCAGCGAGCGCCATCGCCATCGCTATGAATTCAACCGCGAGTACGAGGAAACCCTTACCGCGGGCGGGCTGCGTATTTCCGGATCAACGCCAGATGGCACCTACGTAGAGATGGTGGAGTTGCCGGATCACCCCCACTTCATCGGCTGCCAGTTCCATCCCGAGTTCAAATCGAAGCCATTGGAGCCGCACCCGCTATTCAAAGCATTTGTCGGCGCGGCGTACGAACATGGGCTGAAACGGCGGGCGGAAAAAGCGGCTTCCGATGTTGAGCTGTTCCACCGGCCCGAGAAAGTGGGAAAAAGATAATCTACCGCCGAGGACGAAAGAGAACCAGGAACTGACCACTTCCTTTCAAATCGACAATGTCCGCATTGGCGCAGGAAATCTTTTTCTCATCGCCGGCCCGTGCGTCATCGAGAGCGAAAAGCACGCCCTCTTCATGGCGGAAGTGATCAAGGGGGTCACGCGCTCGCTGAATTTCCCTTTCATTTTCAAAGCCTCCTACGACAAGGCCAACCGCACCTCTATTCGGAGCTATCGCGGCCCCGGGTTAGTGGAAGGCTTGCGTATCCTGAAAAGTGTGAAAGATGAAGTGCACGTACCCATTCTCACGGACGTGCATGAAACCGCAGACGTGGCCAAGGTCGCGGAAGTCGCAGATATTTTGCAAATTCCCGCGTTCCTCTGCCGTCAGACCGATCTCGTTGTAGCCGCTGCCATGACTGATCGCGTCGTGAACATCAAGAAAGGCCAGTTCGTCTCGCCCGCTGATATGCGGCACATCGTGGAGAAATGCCGCACTGCAGGCAATGACAAAGTGTTCGTCACCGAACGCGGATCGAGCTTCGGCTACAACAACCTCATCGTGGACATGCGCGCGCTGGCCATCATGCGCAAATTCGTTCCCGTAGTTTTCGACGCCACCCATTCGGTCCAGCTGCCCTCGTCCGCGACTGATCTGGATCATGCCGTGAGTGGAGGACAGCCTGAGTTCATCCCTGTCCTGGCGCGCGCCGCCGTGGCAGCGGGTGTCGATGGAATATTCATGGAAGTCCACGACAATCCCAGGGAAGCCAAGTCCGACGGGGCCAACGCGCTGGAATCAACCAAGCTGCGCGGACTCTTGAAAGAGTTGCAGGCGATACAGAGTGCGCTACCTGCCGCGCACGTTAAGCCCTGAACCGGCAGCGCGACTGAATCTGTTACCATGGCGGCCTCACCGGAGAGGTCGCAATGAAATATTTCTGGTTGGCAATCCTGACCGCAGGTTTACTCGCTATCTTCACAGCTTCCAGCGCGCAAACCGCCACCAAAACCGGCCCGCTCAGGGTCGCCATCGCGGGCATGGTTCACGGCCACGTCGAAGGCTTTTTCCAACGCTCGCTGCACCGGTCCGATATCCAGATTATCGGAATTTCCGAGCCGAACACACAGGTTGCGGCGCGTTATACGGCGCAGTTCAATCTCGACCACAGTTTGATCTTTACTGACCTGGAAGACATGCTGCAGAAGACCCACCCGCAAGCCGTCCTGGCGTACACCAACACTTATGACCACCGAAAAGTGGTGGAGATATGCGCCCGCCACGGCATCCACGTCATGATGGAAAAGCCGCTGGCGGTCAGCGCCGAAGATGCGCATGCCATCGCGGACGCGGCACGCAAGGGAAACATCAAGGTGCTGGTGAATTACGAGACCTCGTGGTATCGCAGCAATCATGCGGCCTATGACCTGGTTCACGACAAATCGATTGGCGACATTCGTAAGGTTGTCGTCCACGACGGACATCAGGGACCGAAGGAAATCAATGTCGCTCCCGAGTTCTTCGCCTGGCTCAACGATCCCAAACTGAACGGTGCCGGAGCGCTTTACGATTTCGGCTGCTACGGCGCAGATTTGATGACCTGGCTGATGGATGGGCAGCGGCCCACTTCCGTGACCGCAACTACTCAGCAGATGAAACCCGACATTTATCCGCGAGTGGATGATGAGGCGAATGTCATCCTGACTTATCCCAAGGCGGTGGCGATCCTGCAACCTTCATGGAACTGGCCTTTCGACCGGAAAGATATGGAAGTCTACGGCCAGACCGGCTACGTGATCACCGTGCGCCATAACGATGTCCGAGTGCGGCTTAAGGGTGGGGAAGAGCAACTGCTGCCCGCCAAGCCGGTGGCTGCTCCTTACGATGATTCGTTGTCGTTAATGCGGGCGGTCGTTCTGGACGAAGTCGCGCCCGGCTCGCCGTCGTCCCTCGAAACCAATGTTATCGTTGCTGAAATTCTGGACGCGGCCCGGCGCTCGGCGGCTTCCGGAAAATCTGTCCGACTCGCGGGAGATTGAAGTTCGCGTGTAGTGTGGGCGCGAGCGTCCCGCTCGTGCGGCAGCGCTGAAGTGCCGCTCTACGAAATGCGCTTGGAATACACGGTCATTTGCGCTTCCGCACGAGTGGGACGCTTGCGCCTACATTTTCTCGTTGCCTGATGCACATCTTCTGTACCATTGCCGGAATTCTTTCCATCCTTGGCATCCTGCTGGATGCCTTCGAGACAGTCGTGCTGCCGCGGCGGGTGCAGCGCAGCTTCCGGCTGACCAGCTGGTTCTATCGCCGCACCTGGATCCCGTATCGAGCAATCGCGAGGCGCATTCCATCACGGTCGCGGCGAGAGAATTTTCTGAGCTACTTCGGCCCGCTATCGCTGATCTTCCTCCTGATTTTGTGGGCGGGCGGACTGATCTTCGGTTTTGCCCTGCTGCAATACGGAGTAGGCGAACACTTCCGTCTGAGCGGAGATCCTCTCACTTTTGGCCTGCTGGTCTATCACAGCGGTGAAACTTTCTTCACCCTCGGCTACGGGGACATCATCCCCAGCTCCGGTTTAGCGCGTGCCCTGTCGGTGGTGGAAGCTGGGTTGGGCTTCGGTTTTCTGGGTGTAGTGATTGGCTACTTGCCGACGATTTATTCGTCATTCTCCCGTCGCGAAATCGAAATCTCGTTGCTCGATGCGCGGGCGGGTTCGCCTCCCTCGGCTGCGGAGCTATTGTCTCGCTTCGGAAACTGTCCTCAACAAGCAGTGCTCGACCAGATTTTCAAAGACTGGGAGCGTTGGGCGGCGGAGGTGCTGGAGAGCCATCTGTCGTATCCCGCACTCAGTTTTTTTCGTTCACAACACAACAATCAATCCTGGCTGGGAGCGCTGATTACGATTCTGGATGCCAGTGCGCTGGTGATCGCTGGCGTAGACGGGCTGCGCAACGAGCAAGCCAAGATCA
>WNFP01001622.1_pt1 | contig 18051 bp, 20 predicted proteins | sample 5400201 | NCBI WGS metagenome assembly WNFP01 (sample SAMN13153355, study PRJNA577476) | soil metagenome | isolation source: 115 cm saprolite under Madrone tree | place: USA:California | collected 2016-06-14 | reverse complement strand
TCCATGGCGTGCTGGACCAATTCGATGACGGCGTCGTGCATACGCTGGGAATGGATGCGTTCGTCTTCCGGACCTCGCCTCTTGGCCAGGGAGTCCAACGCTGTCTTCAGCGCCGCTCCGCACTCGGGGTCGAGGATGCCGTCGACCGCAAACATGCCGTCCGACATCAAGCTGATGTGGAAGCGGCGGCGGAGGTAGTTCTCCTCGGCCTCGGTGAAGAAGCCGTCGGGGTCGGCGGCATGCCGCGCGACTCTGCAGAGCATGCGGAGGTGAAAGACCGAGAACCTGCGCGCGTAGTCGAGCATCTCCTCTTCGTCGAAGAGATCCCGCTTCTCGCCGAGTTGGTCGCGCAGGTGGCAGAGGACAGAGGTTGATTGGTAGCCGATCTCGCCTGAGCTCAAGGCGGCGGCGATCTTGGGCAGCGACTGCAACTGGTCGCCGACACAAAGCCGGTCGGCCGCCGAGGTCACGGACATGCCGCAGGTCCGGCTGATCCAGGAGGCGGCGGTGATGTTGCCGTTGACGAGATGATCCCCACGCTGCTGGGCTCGCTTCACCATCGATGAGAACTCGAGCTCCAACGCGTCGATCACGGAGCGCATGCGCTTGGGGTCTTCGTCGTTTGGCTCGGGGCCGCAATGTTGGAAGTCGCGTACCGCCTCTTCGAGCTTCGCCAAGCGCGGCGCAATCACACTTTCGCCTCTTGGTCGTCACCCATCGGAATGCTGGCAAGTGAATAAGTAGCCAACTTTTCCTTGAGGGCGTCGATAACCGCTCGGAGGCCTTTGAGATCCACCCGGCGCTCGTCACGAGCTTGAAACTCGCGCACCGCCGCCTGCAGTTTCGAGAGGGGTGTGTCCCCTTCCCCCGCCATAAGAGAAGTATACCAAACATCTGTTCGGAGTCAATACGTTAACACCCACATGCCTGAAAACCACCAAGCCTCATCGAAACCTTTTGGCAGTCCGTCTTACAAAAGACTCACCGCGGCAGTACGACCATCTGACACCGCTCCTCGAAAGTGATCCTCGACCCGCTACGGGTCGAAATCACAAAGAGACGAGGAGACCGACATGAATCCGTTTGCAGCACTCGCAGTCAAGACCTTTGGAGCCGGCACCGCCGCCGCGCTGATCAGCCTGGGCGTCGCCGGCGGCCTGGCGCAGGCCGCATCGCCCACCCCGAACCCGTCGCCCGCCGCGTCAGCCAACCCGACCAAACCCGACCCCCACAAGGATCGGCGAGTGATCTTCGCCGCAGTGTTCGAGTCAGAGGCCGACGTCCTTCACATCACTCCCGCCGAGCTTCGTGAGGATTTGCGACAGGGCCAGAAGGTCGCCGACCTGGCCAAGGACCGCGGCATGACCAAGGACCAGTTCGCCGCCAAGCTCGCGGCGAGCGTCAAGCCGCGACTCGAGACGCTCGTCGCGAACAAAGAGATCACCCAGGCGCAGGCCGACAAGGTGCTCGACCGGATCTCGAAGGGTTACGTCCCGTTCTGGGACGGGTTACACCACCACCGCAAGTAGCTCTATCTCCCCACCCGGCCGGCTCGCTTCGCGAGCCGGCCGACCGCTCGTACGATTCACAAAGGCGCGATGGACCCTTTCTTGATGCGGATATTTCAATTCGAGATCGCATCCCAGTGCGAGTTCGGGATGCGAGCGGCCCAAGACCTTCAAGCGGCGCTCGAAAAGAGCGACAGGCAATCTAGTGAGAGGTTCCTTCGACCGACCTTGCCAAGGCCCTCGGTCCGATACCGAACCATCACCTTCGCGGACATTCCTCCCGGTAGCGTGCTATCTGATCAGACGCTCGCCGAAATTGAAGCCGGCCGCTTCCAAATTCCCATCCATGAGCAACTGGATGTTGAAGCGGCGATTGAAGACGCTAGAGAAGAAGTTTGGGCCTCTATGAGCCCAACTACAGATATCTGGTTCGCAATACAGAATCTCCTCGTCGCCGCGGGCAATCTTTCAAAGCTCCTTTGGGGTACGAGCCCATCCCGGGCAGCCGCCCGAGAAGACTTGCGCCAGAGTGTGGGCGTCGCTGACGACTCTCCGCTTCGCGATCGGCGGTTGAGGAACTACTTCGAGCATTTCGACGAGAAGTCGGAAGATTGGTTCAGCAAGAGCGAAAACAAGAACTATGTCGGGAGAAACATCGGCCCGGCCAGCATGATCCAAGGACCGAACCCGGCCGAGCGATTTCACCATTACGACCCCTCTACTGGTCTTGTGACCTTTTGGGACCATTCGGTGTCACTGCCGCAAATTGGAGCCGCGATTCAGCGGATACTTCCTCTCGCCCGATTAGAGTCAATGAAGTGGTAGTGGTCCCGCGCGCGAGCGGCGGCCGAGCTGGCCGCCATCGCAGGCGCCAGTAAACCATTCCGATTTTTGTGCGCGTTTTGCGCCAAACGCGCGTTTCATCGCAAGAAATTTCGCGCTTCTTGATCAAGACGTGCGGAGTCGCGCCTTGTTGTCGACACTGATCTGCTTCCACTTGCGGCGATCTTCCGAACGCACCCGCGCGTCGCTCCGGGCTGCCACCGCTCGCAGCTCCCGCTGCAGCTTGCGGTAGCTCTCCAGGCGCGCGGCGTCCAGCTCGCCACGCTCGATCGCCGCATTGATCGCACAGCCGGGCTCGCTGCGGTGCTCGCAATCGTTGAAACGGCACTCACGCGCGACCTCCTCGACGTCTTCGAAAAGGTTCTCCAGTGCCTCTTCGCCCCTCCACAGCTGCGCCTCGCGCAGCCCGGGCGTGTCGATGATCATCCCGCCCTCGGGAAGTTGGATGAGCTCGCGGTGGCTAGTCATGTGCCGTCCTTCGCCCGAGCGATGGACGGCGCGTGTCTTCATCAATTCGGCCGCCGCCATGCGATTGATCAGCGTCGACTTGCCTACGCCCGACGGACCCAGAAGCACGCCGGTGCGCGCCGGGCGCAGCAGCGCAGCCAGCGACTCGATGCCTTCGCCCGTGATCGCGCTTGTTACGACGACGGGAGTGCCCACGGCGGCACCCTCGAGCTCCGATCGAAGGTCGTCAGCCGAAGCCGCGATGTCTGCTTTGGTCAGAACGACGACCGGCATTGCTCCGCTTTGCCATGCCATCGTCAAGTAGCGCTCTATCCGCCTCAGGTTCACGTCCTGCGCTGACACGACAACGAAAGCGACGTCGACATTGGCCGCCAGGACCTGTTCTTTGGTCTCGACCGAGGCGACTTTGCGCGAGAACGCCGTCTTCCGCTCGACCCAGCCATGGATCGTCCCCACCGGTTCGCGATGGCGCAAAGCGACCCAGTCGCCCACGGCCGGGAGCTGTCCACCGTCGTTGCGCAGATGGCGGCCGGCAGCGGCGCGCAGCGACTCCTCGCCTTCGTGCAGCAGGTATTCCGCGCCGAAGTCCGCGATGACGCGCGCGGGCGCCAACCCTTCGTGGGCGAACAGCGCGAAACGTTCTTGAAACCAGTCGTCCCAGCCCAACGACCAAAGCTGGGATGCGAAATGAAGGGGCAACTCGAAGTCCTCCGGAAAAAACGATCGGACGGAAATCGGTCCGCCCGGACGGAGGAGCTAGAGGCTTGCTCCGGAGGCGGCCGACGGCCGGGAAACGTTCATTTCGTTTACAACCATCGAGCTACCTCCTCTGTGAAATACGCGAGGCGACAGCCTATCACGAGCCGGCTGAATTGTCAGAGGCTCAGCGGCTCTTGAAGTCCGGCTTGCGCTTCTCTTTGAATGCGGCGATCCCTTCTTCGGCGTCAGCCGACACGAACACTCGACCAATCGCTTCGCGCTCGATGGCCGCCGCCACATCGAATGGCGCACCGTAACCGAGAGTCATCGAGAGCTTGGCATGTCCGATCGCAACGCCCGGTCCGGCCGCAAGCTTCGATGCATACTCGATCGCGGCTGCGCGGCACGACGTGGCATCAGGAAACAACTGGTCCACGATGCCCAGATCCTTGGCATCGGACGGGCCCATGGTTTTGGCGGTGGCGATCAGGTCCATCGCTTTAGGCAGGCCCACCAACCGAGGCAGCCGCAGCGTTCCCCCCGACCCGGGGAAGAGGCCGAGGTTCACCTCCGGCAGGCCGATCTGGTACGAGCCTTCGGCGGCGAAACGCAGGTCGCACGCGAGGGCGAGCTCCAAACCGCCGCCGAGGCAATGGCCGGCGATGGCCGCGATGAAGACGAGTGGCGTGTTTTCCATCTTTCTAAATGCTTCGTGCGCCATAAGTGCGGTCATGAATCGCGAGCGAGGTGTGCCCGAGGCAAAAACGCCGACGTCCGCGCCGGCAGAGAAGAATTTCTCCGACGCGCTTGTCACAACGACGGCGGATTTGATGGTGAGGTCGAGGCGGGCGTCGTCGACCGCGCCGGCGAACTCCCTCAAAAACGCGTAGTCATAGGTGTTGGCCGGTGGCCGATCGAGCACGATGACACCGACGCCGCCTTCCTTCTCCAGCCTCACACCAGCCATTCGCTCACCCTCCTGACAAGTCGGTCGCCTCGATAATAAGTAGCTATGGCAACGATGATCATTGAAAGCGAGCGGACCAAGGCTGCTTCCGGAAAGACGTACGAGGTCCGCAACCCCGCGACGGGCGAGGTCGTGGACGAGGTTCCCGCGGGCGGCGCGGCCGATGTGGACAAGGCGGCGAAGGCGGCAGCGAAGGCGTTTGGGAGCTGGTCCAAGCTTGCTCCCGCCAAGCGGGCCGAGATCCTGCACAAGGCCGCGCGGCACATGCTCGGAAAGGTCGAGGAGATCGCGCCGATCCTCACCAGGGAGCAGGGAAAGACCCTGCTCGAGTCGAGGCTCGAGGCCCAGCGTTTCGGGGAGAACATCGCATGGTTTGCCGACCTCGCCGACAAGATCCATGGCGAGCACGTCTCTCTGCCCGACACGACGACCTACGGGCTGGTCGTGCGCCGGCCGATCGGCGTGACGGGAGCGATCGTTCCGTGGAACTTCCCGCTGACGCTTGCCGCCAACAAGGTGGCGCCATCGATCGCCGCCGGCAACACCGTCGTCCTCAAGCCCGCGAGCACGACGCCCCTGGCGACGCTCGCGTGCATCGAAGCGCTGATCGAAGGTGGCCTCCCTGAAGGAGTCGTCAACGTAGTTCTAGGCGCGGCGACGGGTGAAGCCATCGTCGATCATCCGCTGATCAGGAAGATCGCTCTCACCGGTTCGACGCCGACAGGCAAGAAGGTCATGGCGCGCGCGGCGGAGGGCCTCAAGAAGATCACGCTCGAGCTCGGTGGCAGCGATCCATGCATCGTCCTGGACGATGCCGACCTGGAGGCTGCCGCGCGCGCCATTTCGGTCGGTCGCTTCTTCAATTGCGGCCAGGCGTGCCTCGCCGTCAAGCGCCTCTACATCCAGGAGGGCGCGTACGACGCATTGATGGAGAAGTTGATCGCGCGCGCTTCCAAGCTCAAGCCAGGCAACGGCCTGGACAAGGACAGCCGGATGGGTCCGATGCACACAGAGACGCAGCGCGCCGAGGTCGAAGCGCAGGTTAAAGACGCTGTCGACCGTGGCGCGAAAGTCCTTTTCGGCGGCGGCCGGCCAAAGGGCGCCGACTACGAGAAGGGTTGGTTCATCGAGCCGACCATCCTCGAGAACGTGCCCGACGGTGCGCGCATGTGGACCGAGGAGGTTTTCGGGCCGGCCCTTCCTGTGCGGAAGATCAAGGACCTCGATGAGGGCCTCAGGCTGGCAAACGACTCGCCGTTCGGCCTCGGCTCATCGATCTGGACCGCGAGCATGCCGGCTGCGCGACGCGCGGTGGATGAGCTGGAGGCGGGTTACACGTGGGTCAACGCCCTGCAGATCGCACACGACGAGCTGCCGTTTGGCGGCACCAAGCAATCGGGTTTCGGCAAGGAGCACGGGGTAGAGGCCTTCTACCAGTACACCGAGCAGAAGTCGATCGTGTACGGCGGTGTCTGAATAGCACGTAACGACCCGAGGTAATACAAGGCGTGAGAACAAGCTCTGCCGCGATCGGAGTGCTGGTTCTGCTCGTCGGAGCGGTGTTTGCCGGCCAGGGCCTCGGCTACATCCCCGGCAGCTTCATGACCGGCGACATGAAGTGGTTCTGGATCGGGGGCGCGATGGTCGTGCTTGGTGTGGCCATTCTGGCCGCGACCTTTGTCCGCCGCCCAAACAAGACTTAAGCGGTTCGGCCGTTGAGCCGGTCCCAATGGGACTGGCACTCGACGCAGCGCGTGGCCGCCGGCTGGAAGTTGAGCCTGGCGGCCGGAATCCGGTTGCTGCAGACCTCGCAGACGCCATAACCGCCGTCGCGCACGCGCTCCAGCGCCCGCTCCACCTGTTCGCGGTTTTCGTCCAGCAGATGGACCAGGATGTCGCTGGTCTGGCGATCCGACAAGGCTTGCGCCAGGTCGGTGTCCTCGGGGATCGACGTGATCACGCCGCCGACGACGTCGGCAAGCGGCCGGTGCAGCCCCGCCTCTTCTCCGCAGGCGTTGGCGAGTTGCACAAGCGATTGGCGGCTGGCCTCCAGCCTCTCTTCGGGTGCACCGTCGGGTCTTTTGCGAATTGCCATCGGAAAACCCCCCTTTCCTCTCTAATACCGCGGCCAGCTACGTTTGGATTCCTACACAACGCGGGGGTCGTTCGGGCTACCCGGTCGCTCACAATTAGTCGCCTGTGAAAAAGACCAGGCGGATCCTGACCACGGCGCTCTTGGCGCTGGTCTTTGTCGCGTGCCAGCCGGGCACGAACACTCACCCCGTGCCAAGCGTAGTACAGATTGGCGCGGATCTCCACTGCACGGGTGGAGATCACGGCTTTGAAGACACCCAGGTCGGATGGGGCTTCTGCTATCCAGCGACCTGGAAGTACAACGAGCGGGCGCAATCGATCTCGCCGACCGAGCTCGACCTCACGTTTGACATCACCGACATCCCGTGCGCCTCGCCTTCCCCGGTAGCCGGTGGTGGCGCCTCGCCGCGTCCGGTCTGCTCGCCAGGGGCAGGACTCTTCGCGTTCATGATCATCTCGACGTACTCCCGAGGCAGTTCCACGAACCTGGCCGCGTGGGTTCAGGCCAACCTGGTCCCACCACAGCCGAGTCCCAGCCCGCAGGTCAGTCCGAGCCCCCAGGCCAGCCCGAGCCCGCTGCCCAGCCCGACCCCGATAGCGCTGGTGCCGATCGACTGGGGGAACTCGACCGAGGCCGCGGTGCTACCTGACGGCAGGCGCATCGCCCTGACGCCGCATCAGGTCGTGATCATGGACCTGCGTTCTGGACAGGGACTGCTCGACCTCGAGGCCCAGATGTCGAAGCGCTTGAGGACCTGGAAGTTCGTCTACTAGGGCCGTTTGAAAAGCGTCTGCATCTTGATCGCCAGCCCCATGTCGCCTTTGATCTTCAGCTTGCCCTGCATGAAGGCCGACGTGCCATCGAGGGCGCCGGTCATGATCTTCACCCAGTCGCCGCTGTCAGCCTGAAGCGTCAGGTTCGGTGCGTCCGGTGCGTCGCCCTTGCCCGATTCCGCGGTGCCATCGTGGATCTTGACCCACCACTTGCCGGCGTCCGCGCCGCTGAGCTCGAACACGATGGTGGCCTTGGTGCTGCCCGCCTTCTCCGGGATGAGGTACTGGGGCATGGCTTCAACAATCTGGTCAGGTGACATCTGGACTTCAGACATGCGCTCCTCCTGAGCAACCGCAACGGACGACACGCCCATCTTAGAGAATGCGGGGGACGTGGTTGAACTGGCGCTGAGCGAAGTTGCGGAAGGAGTGTTCGAGCTCCGTTTGCCCATCCCATTCGAGGACGGCCTGGTCAACGTCTTCCTGTTCGCGGACGGCGACGACGTCGACCTGCTCGACTGCGGGATGAACTCCGAAGAATCCGTGGACGCCATCCTTGCTGCCGTCAAGGAGCTCGGCGCCAAGCGAATCCGCCGCCTCGTCGTCACTCATATCCACCCCGACCACTACGGCGCGGCCGGCACGCTGGCCGGCGATGGACGCGCAGACCTCTACCTGCACCGCCTCGAGGTCCCGCTCGTCAACCCCCGATACGTCGAGCTCGAGCACCTGGTCAGCGAGGTCCACACCTACCTCCTCGTCAACGGCGTGCCCCCGAGCGAAGCCGAAGTTCTCAGCAACTCGCAGCGCGCCCTGAGCCAGGTGGTCAAGCCGGCCGATGCGGCTGTACAGCTCGACGGAGCTGAGCTGCTCGACATGGGGCGCAGGAAGCTGCGCGTGGAGTGGACGCCAGGACACTCGCCCGGGCACATCTGTCTTTATGAAAGCCACGAAAAGCTGCTCTTCGCGGGCGACCACATGCTCCCGGACCTTTCCCCGAACATCGGCCTTCACCCGCAGAGCACGCCCGACCCCCTGCATGAGTACCTCGATGGGCTCGCGCGGATGGCCGCGTACGAGCCGGCGTTGATCCTTCCTGCCCACGGACGTCCTTTCAAAGACGCGGCGAGCCGGGTTGCCACGCTGGCGGCGCATCATCACCGGCGGCTAGATCAAATTCTCGAGATCGTTGCGGGTGGCGAAAGGTCAGCCTGGAACGTGGCGCTCGATCTCTGGGGCCCGCGCGAGAACTTCTACGAAAAGCGATTGGCGCTTCAGGAGGGTCTGGCGCACCTGCAAGCCCTCGCGGTCGAGGGGCGCGTCGTGAAGCGGGTCACGCCCTCCGCGGTGAGGTGGTCGCCAGCGCAGGCTTGATCCCGAGCGGAAAAAGCTCTGCCGGGTAACAGCCGACTCCGACGACACCGGGTCCCGCGTGCGCACCGACAACGGGGCCGAGAGGTTGGATCATCAATGTGTCGGCTATCGGTTCGAGCTCGCGTCCGACCCGCTCCGCGTCGGCCTGAGCGTCGGCGTGGCCGACGATGATGCATACGCCCTTGCCATGGTTGACCTCACGCGTCAGCTCGATCACCCGATTCAGCGCGCGGTCGAACGTGCGCACGCGCTCGAGTGGAGTCACCAAACCATCGCGGATGCACAGCACCGGCTTGACCTGCAGCACTGATCCAAGCAGCGCACTCGCGCGGCCGATGCGGCCGCCGCGCCGCAAGAATTCGAGTGTGGCAACGGAAAAGTACGTGTGCAAATGCGGGCTCATCGCAACGACCCTGCTCTCGATGGCGGCGGCGTCAAGATCCTGCGCCGCCAGAGACGACGCCACCAGCGTGATGAGCCCAAGCGACATCGATACGACCTCCGAATCGATGACGTGCACGCGCCTGGGGTCGGTCATGTCGGCGGCCTGGCGCGCTGACGCAACGGTGCCGCTCAACTTCTCTGAGATGTGGATCGATACAACATCGTCGTGGTCTTCGAGCAGCGATCCATAAATCTCCGCGAAGCGCCCCGGCGACGGCTGCGAGGTGGTTGGATGCGCCGTCGCGGTCGGCAGCAAGCGGTAGAACTCCTCCGGCGTGATGTCGACGCCGTCCAGCAATGACTTGCCGTCGAAATGAAGAGTCAGCGGCACCACCGTTATCGCTCTCGTCGCCGCAAGCGTGGGCGGTAGGTCGGCGGTGGAATCGGTGACGACGGCGACCTTGCGAACCGTCATCTACGGGTGCTCGTCGCGGTGCGGATCGGTGCGGCGCCGGGTCCTACTGTTTCGAAAGAAACGGTTCTCCAGCGGCCTGATCGCGACCAACGTCACGACAACGAGAAGTGTCGTGAATATCGCGATGGGGTAAAAGCCGAAGCCGACTGCCATCCCGAGCGCAGCCACCACCCAGATCGAGGCTGCCGTCGTCAGGCCTCTGACCTCCTCGCCCTGACGCAGGATGCTGCCAGCGCCCAGAAAGCCCACACCGGTCACGATCGACGCGGCGATGCGGGTGGGGTCGACGCGTGTGCCGAAGGCCGGCTCCAATCCCAGCGTGGTGAACAGACACGATCCCGCGCCGATGAGCGCCATGGTGCGCATACCCGCCGGGTGGCCGTGTATTTCCCGCTCGGTGCCGAGAGCGAGCCCCAGCAAGAGGGCGACCACAATGCGGAGGCCTAGGTCCGCATCTCCAGTTAAGGGCAGGGGCTTAGCCCCGGCCCGGGCGACCGCCGGGTTCGTCCTTGGCCTTGGGTTCGTCCGGGAGCTCGGGTAGGTCAAGGCTGTTGACGAAGTCGCGGAACACCGCCAATCGTTCATCGTCGATGGGCGTCTCCGTTTTTTCTTTGTCGTCTGACGACTCGTCGGCCTCGGGGATGATGCCGGCCGCCTCCATGACCTCGGTGGCCACGAAGATCGGGCATTCCATCCGGACCGCGAGCGCGATGGCATCTGACGGCCGGGCGTCGAAGTCGAGGTCGCGCCCGTTCTGCTTCACATACAGGCGCGCGTAGAAGACCTGGTCGGCGAGGCGCGTGACCACGATTCGCTTCACGCTGACGCCGAGGTCGCCGAAAGCGGTGGCCATCAGGTCGTGAGTGAGGGGGCGCCCGAGCGGGTTGCCCGAGATCTTGGTGGCGATCGCCTGGGCCTCGAAAGAACCGATCCAGATCGGGAGGTACCTGTCGGCCTCCTTCTCTTTCAGGATCACCAGGTGCTGCGCCGTCGGCATGTGGATCCGGATGCTGTCCACCGAGACCTCGATGAGGTTTTTCATCCTCGGGCCCATTCTACCCCGGGGGCTTTGCCATCCCTCCCTGGTTACTGTGACCCCCGACCTCCCCACAGGTGGGGAGGGGTTCTACCTAGGTCCGTAGAATCCAAACGTGGCGAAGGGGAAGCGCGGGCGCCTGGTTCTGATCGACGCCCACAGCCTCATCTACAGGGCGTTTTTCGCGCTGCCGCCGATGAGCACCTCGGACGGCCAGGTGACCAACGCGGTCTACGGCTTCACGTCCATGCTCGCAATCGTCCTGGCCGCGCGCCCGGAGTTCGCGGCGGCCGCCTTCGACCTCGCCGCGCCGACCTTTCGCTCCAAGGAGTACGAGGAATACAAGGCAGGCCGACGCGCCATGCCCGAAGACCTGCGCCCACAGATCGAGAAGGTGCGCGATGTCCTGGAGTCGTTCTCCATACCGATCTACAGCGTCGAAGGCTTCGAGGCTGACGATGTCATCGGCACGCTGGCGCGAATCGCCGAAGAGCGAGGACACACGGTGACGATCGTGTCGGGTGATCTCGACTGCCTGCAGCTGGTCACCGAATCGGTGGAGGCACTGGTGCCGCGCCGCGGGATCACGGACACGTTCGTGTACGGACCGGACCAGGTCCGCCAGCGCTACGGCTTCGAGCCGCCGCAGCTGATCGACTTCAAAGCGCTCCGGGGGGACACGTCGGACAACATCCCCGGAGTGCCGGGTGTCGGCGACAAGACCGCCGCCAAGCTCGTTCAGGACTTCGGCTCGGTGGAAGCAATCCTGGATCGGATCGGTGAGCTGCCAGAGGGGCGGTTGAAGAAGTCGCTCATCGAGCACGCCGACAAGATCCGGCTCGGCAAGCGGATGGTCACGATCGTTCGCGACGTCCCGGTCGAGCTCGACCTCGAGCGTTCGCGGTGGACGCGCTACGACTACGACAAGGTCCGCACCGTTTTCGACCGGCTCGAGTTCCGCCAGCTGCTGAGCCGCTTCCCGCCGCCGGACCAGGTGCCCGTGCAGCCAACGCTCACTTTTGAGACGGCTCCGCGAACCGAGGGACTGAAGATCGTCGACGACGCGGCAGAAGCCGCGAGCCTCGTGGCCGGCGCGACGGATGTGGGCGTGTTCGCATTCACCGAGACGGCCGGTCGCGGCGCGCGCACCTGTGGCCTGGGCGTGGCCACCGGGCATGACACGTTTTACGTCGCGCGCGCGGACGCCATGGACGCGGTGGCCAGTGAGCTCACCGAGGGCAAGCCCATCAGCGGCCACGACGCCAAGGAGACAGAGTTGGCGTTGCGAGCCCTTGGGGGCGGAACGCGCGAGTGGGCGTTCAGCACATTCCTCGCGGCGTACTTGCTCGGCGCGGGATCGCGCGATCCTCGGCTCGAGGACCTCGCTCGCGAATTCCTCGACGTCACGCTGGTCAGCACCGAACAGCTGCTGGGCACGGGACGGGCTGCACGCAAGCCCGCCGACGTCGCGGTCGACGAGGCCGCGGAGTTCGCCGCGCGCCGTGCTGAGGCGATCCTCAACTTGAGGCCTCGGCTCGAGGCAGAGATGCGGAACCTCGGCGTCGACTACCTGTTCCACGAAATCGAGCTGCCTCTCGCCGGTGTGCTTGCGGACATGGAGTCGGAAGGGGTCGCCGTCGACGTCCCCTACCTCAAGGCGATGCAGGAAGAGCTGGGCGCTCAGCTGGCGGCAATCGAGGCCGAGGTCGAGCAGGTGGCGGGTCAGAAGTTCAACCTGGGGGCGCCGCAGCAGCTGGCGAAGGTTCTCTTCGAAGACCTGAGGCTGCCCGTCGGAAAGCGAACCAAGACTGGCTATTCGACAGACGCCGACACGCTCGAGGCGCTGCGCGACAAGCACCCGATCGTCGGCCTGATCCTCGAACATCGGCAGCTGTCGAAGCTCAAGTCGACGTACGTCGATGCGCTTCCGCAGCTGGTCGACCCGCTGACCGGCCGCGTCCACACGTCATTCGGGCAAGCGAGCACGGCGACCGGACGCCTTTCGTCGTCCAACCCGAACCTCATGAACATCCCCATCCGCACGGAGCTGGGGCAGCGGATCAGGCGTGCATTCAAGGCCAGCCGCCCGGGGCACGTCATGGTTTCCGCGGATTACTCGCAGATCGAGCTGCGCATTGCCGCGCACCTGAGCGGCGATCCCAATCTCATGAACGCGTTCAAGGCGGGTTACGACATCCATACCGCGACGGCGGCCGCGGTGTTCAAGGTTCCGATCGAGTCGGTGGACCGCGACCAGAGAAGGCTGGCGAAGGTGGCCAATTTCGGGTCGATCTATGGGCAGGGCGAGTACGGGCTCTCTCAGCAGCTCGGCATCACCGGCGACGTGGCGCGCGAATTTCTCGCGCAGTACTGGGCCACCTACTCACGATTGCGCGAGTACCTGGACGACGTGAGGCGCAAGGCGCGCGAAGAAGGCTTCGTCGTCAGCGCGACGGGTCGGCGCCGGGCGATCCCGGACCTGCGGTCGCCAAACTTTCAGCTTCGCGGCGCCGCCGAGCGGATGGCGATCAACTTTCCAATGCAGTCGCTGGCCGCGGACATCATCAAGATCGCGATGGTGCGGCTGCAGCGAGAGATCGAGGCGGACAACATCGAGGGCCGCATGCTTCTGCAGGTGCACGACGAGCTCCTGTTCGAAGTTCCCGAAACTGAGCTGGATCAGTTTGCGGAAAAGGTCCCTCGCATCATGACCGGCGCCTATGAGCTCGAAACCGGGATCGAGGTGGAGACGAAGGTCGGACCGAACTGGGCGGACATGAGAAAGCTTGCGGTGGTTCGTGTTTGATGCCCGAGCTTCCTGAGGTCGAGACCATCGTGGCGGACCTGCGGCCGCACCTTGTCGGTCGAACGATCGTCCACTGCGAGCTGCGCTTCCCGTCCATCGTCAGGCATCCCGAGCCGGAGACGTTCATCGACTCCATCGCCGGTATGCGCATCGAGGCCGTTGGTCGGCGAGGAAAGTTCATCTTCATCGCGCTCGATGGCGGGCGATTGCTCGTGGTCCACCTCGGGATGACGGGACAGCTCCGTCTTATCGATGCCGCCACCGAACTCGCGAACCACACGCATGCGATCTTCGACCTCGACGATGGAAAACAGCTTCGCTATCGCGACCCGAGGAGGTTCGGGCGCCTGTTGCTGGGAACGGAGGACGAGCTGCTCATCTCGGGGACGCTGCCCAAGCTTGGACCCGAGCCCATCGATCCGGCCTTCGACGCGGAAGCATTGTTCAAACGCTTCCGGCGACGCCGCGCACCGGTGAAGGCAGTGCTGCTCGACCAATCGACCGTCGCGGGCGTTGGCAACATCTACGCAGACGAATCGCTGCACCGCGCACGGCTGCGGCCGGATCGCGCCGCGGGAAGTCTGAGCCGGAAATCGGTTCGGCGCCTGCATGAATCCCTCCGCGACTCGCTCGAGGTGGCGATTCGGAACCGTGGCAGCTCGGTCGATACGTATCGCGACGCATGGGGCGACATGGGCAGCCAGCAGGAAGAGCTGCTCGTCTACGGACGCGCCGGCGAGCCCTGCGTCACCTGCGGCCGGCCGCTTGCACTCGTTCGCATCGCGGGACGCTCCACCGTCTTCTGCCGCCGTTGCCAGCACTGAGTCCTTGCCAGCGCTGAGGGCGCGGCTCGTCGCCGCATCCGTGCTCGCGGTCGCATTCGTCGCATTGACGATGGCGCTCGCCGCCGGCGCTCTGAACATGCTCGACAAGCAGGTCCTGCAGGGGATGGCGGGCCTCTGGAGCGAACCGCTACATCCGCTCTTCCAGGCGATCGCAGAGCTGGGCGGTCTCGAAGCGACCGCGATATTGATGGTCGGCCTCGTAGTCTTCCTCATCCGAGGAGGCTTCGGCGCCGACGCCTGGGTGGTGCTGGTGTTCGTCGCAGGGCAGGTGCTCGAGGTTCTGTACAAAGCGAACCTTCATCACCTCGGGCCACCGCGCAGCGTGTCGCATGCGGACGGCCCGAGCCTCACCGAGCTCGTCTCGAGCTCTGGGCCGCTCGCGAACAGCTTTCCAAGCGGTCACGTGGTTCGCGCGGTGATCGCGTATGGCCTGATCGCCTTCGTCGTCCAGCGGCTGGCTCCGTGGCCCCTCGCGCGCTCGCTGGCGATTCCGGTCGCGACCGCGATCATCGTGCTGATCGCATTCGACCGTCTGTACCTCGACGTCCACTGGGAATCGGACGTTGTCGGCGGGGTGCTGCTGGGCGCGATCGGCCTGGTGGCGGGCACGGTCTGGCTCGACCGCCCCATTAGCACCGACAATTAGGGCGCAATGGACGATCGCCCTGTGATGATCCTGGTCACGACCGGCGGCCGCAACGATGCCGAGCGCCTCGGCGAAGGCCTGGTCGTGGAGCACCTGGCCGGCTGCTGCACGGTGATTCCGATGGTCCATTCCTTCTATTACTGGGAGGACCAGCTCCGCCGCGAGCACGAGTCGCTCCTGCTCGTCAAGACCGTCGAATCCCGCGTCCAGGCGGTCCAGGAGTACGTACGCAAGAACCACCCCTATGAGCTGCCCGAGATCATCCAGATCGCCATCGAGGACGGGCTGCCCAGATATCTGCAGTGGCTCGCCGAGCAGGTGTCAGAAAGACCGGTATAAGCGGGGTCCCGGGCGTTAAGTGAACACTTAGACTCTCATGGGTTGGCGACCGCTATTGACGATCGCGGGGGGCGTCGTTCGGGCGGCAAGCGTCGCCAGCGCAAGCGCGCCGCGGCGGAGGAGACCCCGATCGCCCAGGTAGAAGCCCCCGAGCCGGACCCCGCCGACGATCTCGAGGCCCTGGCCAAAGCGGTATCCGTGATGACGGCTCCGGACCAGGTTGCGCTGCTTCCTGAGCACGAGGAGGATGGCCAGGAGCAGGCGGTGCTGATGCCGGAGACGGAGGCCCAGCCTGAGGAGTTCACGGACCTCCTCGGCCAGGCGGTCGGGATCCGCCTCGACTCGGTCTGGCGCGAGTTCGGCGGCCGCGACGAGATGCACGTGACCGCCATCAAGGACATCTCGCTTCAGATCGGCCCGTGCGAGTTCGTCTCGATCGTAGGCCCCTCCGGGTGCGGCAAGACGACCCTGCTCTCGCTCATGGGCGCCCTCGACAAGCCGACCTCCGGCCACGTCTACGCGGCCGGCCTACCGGTCGACCAGCTGTCGGACGCCGACGCCGCGAACTACCGCTTGCAGCGCGTCAGCACCATCTTCCAGACCTTCAACCTCATCCCGTCGATGACCGCCGAGGCCAACGTCGCGCTCCCTCTGACGCTCGCCGGCATCGAGCTCGAGGAACGGACGAAGAGGGCCCGCCACCTGCTCAAGCTGGTCGGCCTCGCCGAACGCGCCAAGACCAGGGTGAGCCGCCTCTCCGGTGGCGAGCAGCAGAAGGTGGCCGTGGCCAGGGCGCTGGCGAACCGGCCGGGCCTGATCCTGGCCGACGAGCCAACCGGCAGCCTCGACTCAGCGGCCGGCGAGGTCATCCTCCGACTCCTCGAGGATCTGAACCGTCGCGGCGCAACCGTCGTGCTCGTCACCCATGACCCGCAGGTCGCACGCCGTGCCGACCGTGTGATCCGGATGGTCGACGGGCGAGCCATCGAGCTGGAACGCGGCAAGGACACGATCCGCAACCAGGACCCTGTCACCCCACCCACGAGGCTCGACTGGCGAGACACGCTGAACGTCGGATTGCGCGGGACCGTCCGGCGGCCGCTGCGCACGATGCTCACCACCACGGGCGTCGCCATCGGCATCGCAGCGATGACGCTCATCGCCGCCCTCGCAGGCGGGCTGCAAGGGGCGCTTTCATCGCCCGCACTCGCCCGAAGCCAGCTTCATCAGGTCGCCGTTTATCCGACCGGCGACGTGGCGGCGGGCTTCGGCTCGGGGACGCTGACGACCCTGAGCAAGATGCAGCACGTACGCGCGGCGTGGGGCGAAGTCGCGATGACGGGGACGTTCGTCGTCGAAGGTGCGTCGACCGCATCCGCGGTGCCACCGCCGGGCGCCTTGGTGTCCCTTCCGCCGAGAAGCAGCTCCCCAGACATCAAGACGGCGGCCGGACGGCTGCCGACCTCGGATTCGGCGACCGAGGTCGTGCTCACGGACAGGACGGCTATCGACCTGGGTTTCCGAAACCCGGCGTTTGCGATCGGGTCGACTGTCGACTACAACGCGACATCGGGCGCTCTGGTCGTCTCGGGCCCGCCCGCCAACCCGGTCAGCCATCAGCTGGTCCTTCCACTCCAGGTCGTGGGCATCATCTCGAGGCAGTACATGCCCGCCGGCGCGTCGGGCGGCATGGTGCCTTACTCGGTGGCCAAGGACTACTGGACGCGACTGTCCTCGAACAACGGCTGGAAGGGCGGTGAGTTCGCCAACATCACGCTGCTCGCCGATTCGGGCGGGGCCGTCGACGGCTTGCGCAACCGCCTCACCTCGCTCGGCTTCCAGGCCCAGAGCTTCGGCGACCTGTTCCGCGGATTCGAGGACCTGCTGAGCCGTCTGCGCATCGCACTCCTTGCACTGGCGGTGGTCGCCCTGCTGCTGGCGTGTCTCGGGATCGCCAACACGATGTACAGCGCGGTGCTCGAGAGGACCAAAGAGATTGGTGTCCTGAAGGCTTTGGGGGCGAGGTCGCATGACGTGCTTTTGCTGTTCGTCGCCGAGGCGGCCGTCATCGGCCTGTTCGGCGGCATCATCGGAACGGTTGGCGCCGTCGCCCTTGCTCAGGCCGGCAATGCCGCCGTCGACCGGTTGGCACAGAGCGTCGCCGGCGCCGGCATCGAGGTGTTCCAGACCGACGTGGTCATCGCGGGCGTGGCGCTCGTCGTCGCGGTCCGAGCCGGGCGCTTCGTTACGAATAGCTAAGCTCAGCGAGGCGATGAGGGCGTCCACGTATCCGCTGGTCGACGCCGATGAAGCGGCCGCCCTCGTGCTGGATCACGCGCGTGTGCTCGGAGTCGAGCGCGTCACGCTCGAGGAATGCGCCGGCCGCGTGCTGGCAGAAGACCTCATAGCTCCATCAGCGCTGCCCGCGTTTCCCTCCAGCGCCGTCGACGGTTATGCGGTGAGGTCCAGCGACGCCGGTCACACGCTGCAGGTCATCGGCGAATCCGCGGCCGGCCGTCCGTTTGCCGGGCCGGTCGCACTGGGCACGGCGGCTCGGGTCCTTACCGGCGGGGTCGTGCCGGAAGGCGCCGACTGCGTCGTCATGGTCGAGGACGTTCAAGTGGACGGACTGGTGGTCACGGTGCCGTCACCGCTCCGAGCCGGGCGCTTCGTTACGAATAGCTAAGCTCAGCGAGGCGATGAGGGCGTCCACGTATCCGCTGGTCGACGCCGATGAAGCGGCCGCCCTCGTGCTGGATCACGCGCGTGTGCTCGGAGTCGAGCGCGTCACGC
>WNFP01005137.1_pt1 | contig 18055 bp, 13 predicted proteins | sample 5400201 | NCBI WGS metagenome assembly WNFP01 (sample SAMN13153355, study PRJNA577476) | soil metagenome | isolation source: 115 cm saprolite under Madrone tree | place: USA:California | collected 2016-06-14 | reverse complement strand
CCGGTGATGTTCACGCCCGCGGACGAGATCGCCCGGCTCATCGCCGCGAGCAGACCGGGCGAGTCGATGCCGACGACCTCGATCGCCACCGGGCGGAACTGGCCCGTCGCGCCGTCCCACTCGATCTCGACCCGGCGCTGCGGATCGCTCTCCATGACGCGCAGGCAATCGATCGCGTGCACGGTGACGCCGCGACCGCGGGTGATGAAGCCGACGATGCGCTCGCCGGGGAGCGGATTGCAACAGCGGCCGAATCGCACCATCGCGTCCTCGACTCCGCTCACACGCACGCCGCCTTTCGATTGCCGGCTGACGAGGCGGAAGAGCTTCTGGAGCGTGCCCTCGCTCTTCTCCTGCCGCTCCTGGATCTCGCTCGCGGGCACGAGTCTCGCGATCACGTTGTGCGTCGGCAGGCGCCCGTAGCCGATCGCCGCGATCAGAGACTCCTCGTCCTTGAAGCCGAGCTCGCGCGCGGCGGTGTCGAGCCGGCCGCCTTTGCGCAGGGTCCGCAGCTTTGGAAGGGAGAGAGAGGCTTTGGGAGGAGATAGACGCCTGAACGTCCGAGAAGGGATGTTAGGTCAACCAAAGAGCCCGTTCGGAGTTCCTACGATCCTTCTTCCTGCTCCACTTGGTGGTCGTCTGGAGCGATCTCGACCTAGGCAAGATGCTTGGATGGCGATTCGGTGTCACGCAGCGTCTATTTTCGCGGTACTTGGTTCCGATTGCCAACTACGGCCTCACGCTGATGTCGATCACCGACTTGGCACCGCAGGAGTAGTCGATGATCGTTCCATCCGGGTACGGATCGAGGCCGGTCGCGGCGCGGGGACATACGTCGTCGGCGGCATGAACATCGGTCCCGCCGAGCACCATGTGGTTTATAGTTGCCGTCACGGCGTAGTCCGGTACGCCTGCGAGCGGATTTACCGCGCAATTGAACGTCGCATCGAACGTCACCGTTCGCTTCAACTTCGACCTTAGCGGCGCCAACGAATTCTTCTTCGCGTCCACGCGTACGTCGGGATTCGGACAGGTTGTCGCTGCGAGTGGATTCGCAGTGACGGTAATCAGCTTTCCGAGCGTCGCGAGATCCGGAAACGACTCGGTGTGCAGACTGCGGTTCTGAACCGTTACCTTGATCGGCATCGTGCGGAACAGCCGATTCGCAGACAGGTTGACTCTCGCCGGGACTTTCAACTTGACGATCGCTAGATCATGAGGCCCACACACAGTATCGTCGACCGCGAGCGTCGCGTCCGGTGCGACGGGCGGCGTTTCGAGGTTCCCAGCGGCGTCGCGCGCGACGCTGTAAAAGCCGTACGTGTTCCCGTTCCACGGGCGGAAGTACGCCGCGCTAGTTGCGGTCGTGTCGGTGAGCCATGGCGTATACGGACCGCCGTCGACCGATACGAAAATGCTGTACGTCGTGAGACCAGAGCCGACGTCGCTTCCCGACCATTGGACATTGACCGGCGTCGTGCACGCCGAATGCATCGTCAGGTTCGAACTGACCTGGCTCGTGGGAGGATCGGCGTCGATCGTGTTGACCCACGTTCCGGTCGTCACGGGCGCATTCGCGTCGAAGGTGATCGATGCGCTGTTGCTGATCTGCACCCCTGTCGACAGCCCCGGCTTTGGAGTAACGGTGAAGGAGACGAAGCCCTCGCCTTGCGGTGGGGTCATGTCGGGCGGAAGGAACCCGACGAGCGGATTTGACGGCGGCTCGCCGGTGGCCGGGTCGATCGACGTCATCCGCCACTCGAGCACGCCGGTACTCGCGTTCAGCGCGGCAGAGACCCGGACGAGTTGCGTCCCGAGATCGACGACGGTTGCGAAGTCGGTCGAGCCGGGCGGCGGCACAATCCGCTGATCGCCGAACGTGATCGCACCGAGACTGAGCGTCGCGAGATCGAGGTGCGTCGTGTCGAGCGCGTCAGTGATGGAGACGTCCTGCGCCGGCGCCGTCGCGTTCGCGTCGTTCTCGAACGCGATCGTGTACGGCAGCGGTGCGTCGCGCGCGACGTAGCGGGCCGTGCCGGCACCCTCGGTGCCCACTTTGTCGTTCGGATCGACCGCCTGAACGACGGTGACTTTCTTCGAGGCCGGGGTCGGACCGCACCCGCCGCCGGACCCGCCCGCTCCACTTCCGGAATCGCTAGCTCCCATAAGGGCGCGGCAAGGCTGGATGGTTATCATATAGTTCGAGAGACTGAGAATGGTTTGAAGATATCGTACGGTGTCTACGGTGCCCTGCTCCGGCGAAATATATATGCCCGCCAAAAGGCCGCAGGAAGCTGCGGACAATGCGTTCGCTGCAACCGCATGCGCTAACCTGGAGACGAGATCGGAAATATTATCGTGATTGCTGCACGACGAGTCTAATGCTTGCAACCCCGCCATAATTATACCCGCACAAGGGCCGCCAGAAGAGGTTGCCAACTTTCGAGCGAGCTCGCCTTCGCACAACACCATTTGTCGCGCGTGCTCTACCACGCACACAGGCCCCTGCGAGCTCACGGAGCAGGACGCTCCACCGCCAGACCTCTCGGCATTCTCCGCGCCCAGCGACGACATGCCCGACGCGCTAGCGAGAGTGTCCACGAGAGACGGACCTGCCGATGCCTGTAACGTGAAGGTGTTCGGCGGGATCGGCACCGTGAGCGTAAGCGGGATGTCGAGGGTCGCCCCGGGTCGCAGCGTTCCAACAACAAGCGGAATGACGATCTCCTGAACGTGCACCGTTTCCGTCGCACATGCACCGCCGCTATCCGGACACACGAAGCGCTCCGCATCCCGTTCGACCGTCAGGCCTGGCGACAGGCCGACCGGGGGAACTCCGGGCGGAGGCGGCACCGGATCGACCGTGATGCCGATTTCCCACGTCGCGTTCGTCGGAATCCCGGCGATCACTACTGGTACGCTATACGCATTTGTGTTGCCGGCGTTGCTCACGGAGATCGTGAATCGGTTCGGGCGGTTTGCACCGACGATGCTCATACCGAGGATGTTCACCTGAATCTTCGCCTCACGTCCCTCCTCGATCACGAACGCGTCGGCGTAGGCAATTGTAGGTGTGCCCGGATTACTTACGACCACGTCCCACGCCCCTCGCGTGCGTCCGGTGAGGTCGAACATGGCCCGCATCACGCTGCCGTCAGCGTCGATATCGAGTGATAGCGGAACGATGTCGGCCTCGCCCGTGCGGGTCAGCCGCGCACCGGCGCCGGACGAGAGGCCGGACGCATGGATAACGATTGTGACTGTTCCCGTGTCTCCGCCATGGCTCGGCTCGATCGGAGATTTGTACGGAGCGATCCGGCTCACGAAGGCACTTGTCATATTATTCGCCGAGTTCTGCTGATACGTTGGCTGGATGGCGTCGGGTGTCGTGGGAAAGTCTGTTGAGACCGTCGAACCGACGACGTACGTCGCATCATGGACGGGATCATGAGCGACTCCATTCCCCTGTTCGGCAGCGCTGCCGCCGAGATACGTTGAGTACAAGAGGGCGGTGCCGGTCGCATTGACCTTGGCGAAGAACGCATCGGAGCAATGCTGACCAGGGCACGGCGTAATGAACTGGACCGCATCAGGCGTCGTCGGTAAGTCGATCGACAACGTCACGCCGGTCACATACGCGTTACCCGCGTCATCGATGTCGATTGCCCTCACGGCTTCCCCGCCGGTGCCGCCGTACAGCGTCGAATACACGAGCCCCGTTCCGGTGGGGTTGAGCTTCGTGATAAACGCGTTCCTCGTGAATTGCGCCGCTGGCAAGGTTCCGGGTGTCACCGGGAAATTGTAATTGCCATTTGTGCTCCCCGCGATGTAGGCATTTCCTGCATTATCGACGGCGATTCCACTGCCCGCGCCACCGTAGAAACCGCCTACGAGAGTGGAGTACACGAGTGCACTCCCCGTGGGATTCAGCTTCGCGACGAAGGCGCCCGAGGCTGGACCGGATTGGAATGCACCCGGTGTCGTGGGAAACGGCAGGAAGTAAAGCGTACTTCCAGTGACGTACGCTGCGCCGGTGGCATCGACGGCGATGCCAGTGCCCACGCCGCCGCCGATGTATGTGGAGTACACGAGCTCATGATGGGCCGCATCGACGAACCTCGGATCAATCTTCGCCGCGAACACCGCCTCACAACCGTCGCAGGGCGCCGCACTGTACACACCGGGAGTTGTCGGAAGACTCCCGAACAGGCCGTTATACGAGGTGGTGCCCGTCACGTACGCCGCACCGTCGCCGTCCACCGCAATGCCATTTGCCGCGCTGAACGTGCCGCCGAAACACGTCGAGTAGACGAGTGCTGATCCGTCGGGGCTGATTTTCGCGACGTAAGCGTCGCCGAAGAGAGCGCACGTGGTCCGAAAAGCGTTCGGCGTAGTCGGAAACCCGAAGCCTCCATCCGCGACCCCTGCAATCCATGCCGCACCGTTACTATCGACAGCGATGGCGTATCCTTTGTCAGACCCGTTGTTGCCGAGAACCACTGAATAGATAACGCCGCCCGTAGAATCGAATTTCATAACGAAGACGTTCCCGTACTGAACACCTCCATTGATCGGGTTGGTCGTGGGAAACTCGCGGTCTGAAGTGTTACCGACCACGTACGCCGCCCCGCTCGCATCCACCGCGACCGCCCATGCTTCGTTGTACGTGTTCAGCGTGGAATTGCCCAAGTATGTCGAATACGCGAGGACAGGATCAATGATCAGCGGGCGCTCCCGATCGTATTCTCCGAGTTCGAAGCCGACGCGTCGCTTGCCTTTGAGAATGTAACGACTGTCGACGCGCTGTCGAACACCGTCGCGTTCTTGATATGCATACGGACGGCGCTGACGGAGCAGGCCTACCGGCGTGTGGACGATGAGATCACCGCGCGACGACACGGCAACGCGCGTCGCACCGCGAAAGCCCAATGTGATGTTCCGCGGATCCGCGCCTGGCGCGGCGATCATGTCGTACTCGAGCTGCCGCTGGTCGCCGTAGAACGCGGCCGTCACGCCCGGATAGATGTCGCGGTACTCGAGACGACCGTAGGTCGGGAGTTTGGTGTGCCACTTCGCCGGGTCATTGCCGACGAAATAGCTCACGGTGCTCCGCTTCGGGTCTGCCGGTACCGGCGCCGCACCCTCGGACCCTAGGAATTGCAATCGAAGGACAGCATCACGCCGCCGCGTATCGTCGTTGTGTACGTGCCCGTGAACTGCGAGCATGGCGCCCGACGGCGTGAACAGCATCGTGCCGCGACGACCGCGCGCGATGAAGGCCGCATCGTCCGGAGCCTGTCCTGCGTTCGGTTCGAAGGCGAGAGGGAGCGTCGGACGCGCAATGCTCAGCTGCCCTATGCGGCGCATACCTGACGGCGTCGCAGTTGCGACGTCAGCGTTGAGCGCTGCCAAACGGCCGTCTACTACGAGTGCAATCGCGACGATGACCAGCGATGTTACCAACCGCCGCCGCCCCGGTGAACGTATCGCGAATATTCCGGTGACCGGACTTCCCGCACCGTTCATGATGACACTCCTTCCCGCTTCGTGGTGCTCGGCATCTGATCGACGCGACGGCATCCGTGATCATCGCGGCCACTTGCGTGCCGTCTCCGTTCGTTGCGCAGCCTCCCCCAGCTTCTGCGGCGCCGAACCGGCTCGTCAGTTTATCGGTCGCGGCTTGAAGGCAGGCGGCATCGACAGCGCCTCCGGCAAGAGCGGCTCTGCGGTGGCATACCGTGACGCCGCCATAGAAAATGGTCGCCGCCTTGAGCTTCGACGTTTCGCAACGAACCAGAGGCGAGAATGATCCTGATGCGTCGGCCACGTAGGTCGCGACCGGATTCAGCACTAGCAAGAGCGTCGCAAGTCCCACGGTGAGTGGGATGCTCGCGCCTTGGGACGCGTCTACGATTCGTCTGGCTTGGTAGCACCGGCGCTCCATGGAAGTTCCTCCGGATGTCGCGTTCCCGTTGCTCGCCCGGGCTTCTACCCCTTGGCCTACCCGGTGCTGATGCTGGCGCGAGTTCTGCTGTGCGCCGTCGGTGATCGCGATCGCCTGTTGCCACGAGACCCCTAGCGGTATCGACATGGCCTCCTCCGCCTGGACCATCACGGGACTGGACACTCAGGGTAAACGCCGCTCGCGACCACCTCATCGGAGCGGCTTGGACTGAAGACGACGCTCGCTCCAACGATCGGGTTCGCCCCCGCTGGGTGAATCGTAGCAATGGCGTCTGTCGCGGCCGCGAGGTAGTGGGAACTCAAGCCGAGCTGCATTGGGTGCTTCGAGATAAGCTGAATTGTCTGTGCAGGACCTGTTGCTCCTGCACCCGATTCCGCGTCGACGGTCACTGCCGAATTTACGACGAGCGAACATGCAGCTAAGACAATGCTCGGCGAACCTGTCGCATTCGAACCTGCCGAATCCACGATTGACTGAGCGACGGTGAGCGTTGCATCCGCAGCGTGGCCTGCCGTGACGTTGATTGATCCACCGGCGCCGACCGCATTGCTCGCGTTCGCCTGAATCTGCCCATTGAGGAGAACGTTCGTTCCCGCGTCGGCATCGAGCTGGCCGCCACCATCATGGCCGGTAGTGGCAATTGAACCGGCGATCGTTAGCGATCGCCCGCATACGAAAGCAATCCTTCCTCCAACACCGCCTGTTTGGCCGCTGTACGCGACGATGTTGCCATTGACGGTGATGTCGCCATCGAGCGGGCCGAGCGTCGTCGTATTGTCGTCGCTTGAATCGAATGTTACCGTTCCCCCATCGCCGTCGTAGTCCGGGCCGGCATTCACCCGAAGTGTCGCGGTGCTCGTTACGACGATTGGCCCGGACGTCGTGACGAGGATGTCGCCCCCAATGCCACCAACCCCGCCGAGCGAGGCTCCGTTCGCATTAAGCGTCGTACTATCGACAGTGACTCCTCCGCCTACCGAGGCGCCTCCGAGTTCATCTTCACCAGCGTCGAGTGTAATCGTGCCGCCGCTACCGCCGCCCCCGCCACTGTCAGCCGTAATGGTCTTGGTGACGCTGATGTCGTCCCCAGCCACGACGAAGACGTCTCCGCCATCGCTACCGGTGCTCGTCACGTCGATTGGGCCCAAGACATTGACGGCGCCGGCAGCCTGAAGGTTTACGGCACCACCCGCGCCCTGCCCGCTTCCAGACGCAACGATCGTTCCGCCGGCGCTATTGCCTACGCCAACCACTCCCATGAGCGATGTGACATCGATGTCACCGCCATCTGCGATGTCTGTGTCCACGTTTTTGCTGCCCTTTGCCAATAGCTGAGAGCCATTCTGCAAGCCGATCGTGCCGTTGCTGGTGATGACGATCGTGCCACCAGGATTTCCGGTCACGTCGATGACCCCAGTGATATTCATCGCACCGCTGCTCGCGATGGCGATGAATCCGCCAGATACGATGGGACCATTCAGAAAATCACCGCGGGCGTAGAGTTTGCCGGTATCGGTGATCGTGCCGTCCCCTGCGTTGAAGAGGTTGATGTAGCCGAGACCGGTCATCTCAAACTGATCTGGATATGTGTGCCGATCGTGACGTTCGAGACAGTGCACGGCCCGCGCGGGGGCGCACACAAGACGTTCGCGGTATTCGCCACTGGATCAGAACCGCAGACCGAGATTGCAGTGGGCGTCGCCGTCGGCGTTTGTGTCGCCGTTAGCGTCGGCGTCGCAGTGGAAGTCTTCGTAGCGGTCGGCGAGCTCGTCGCTGTTGGCGTTGCTGTCGTTGTCCGAGTTGCCGTCGGGGTCGGAGTCGCGGTCTTGGTGGGCGTTGGTGTTGCCGTTGGTGTCGACGTGGGTACGACGGGTGTGGCCGTTGCCGTTGGTGTGATCGTCGCCGTCGCGGTGGGCGACAGCGTCGGCGTTGGGGTCGGGCCCTGATAGAGCGCAAAAAGCTCATCTGCGTACGTCCACTGCGCGCCGCCGTCCCAGAGATCGTATGCAACGGGCGCCGGCGTCGGGACGTAGACCTGCCAGTTCCAGTACCAGTTCAGGTAACTCACCCCGGAGGTGCCGCCCTGGAGAACGATCCAGTAGTCGCCCGTGGGGACGTCGAAGCCGCTCCAATTCACGTAGACGTCGGTTGTCTGGAGCGGCAGGGTGCTGACACCGATGTCGGCTGAGTTGTGGCCCCCATCGGCGCGTGTCGTCGGCGTCCCATTGCTGTCGTTGTAGAGCTCGACGTGCACCGTCCCAGACGCAGCGAAATTAGCGATCTTTGAGAGCCTGAGGCGGATCTGACACATGCCCCACAGCGTGCTGTTGATCTTGATTCGCTGCCGGGTCGCGTTCGCGACGCTCGCGCTCCCATCGGTCATGACCGCCGTGCCCGTCGCGGAATCGTTGCTCGCGAAGTTGATCGCGGAGAGGACGCAGCCAACGGCCGGCGTGGGTGTAGCAGTCGGGGTTCGCGTTGCGCTCAGAGTCGGCGTCGGCGTCACTGTCGCCGTTGGCGATGCGGTGAGGGTCGGCGTCGCGGTCTTCGTGGGAGTCGGCGTCGCCGTCGCGGGCGTTGTATAGTCGACGACGACTTGGATCAGATCCAGCGTAAAGTCCCGTGACGTGCTGTTGTTCACCGCGTTGACCGTCTCGACGACGAGGCTTTGGACCGCCAACCCCGTCCAGGAGCCGCCACCGGGGGCACTGAGCGCCTCCGAGGTGATCGTTGGCGAGCTGATGTTGGTCGAGCCGATTGCGACGGGATCGACCGCGCTGTAACTCGACCACGTGCCGGTCTCCGTGCCGTCGTGAGCCGCGCTCGACGAGGCGCGCGCACAGGTCCCCGGCGCAAAAGAGGTCGCGTCAAGGGCGAGATACTGCTTGACGGTTACCGCGGAGATGGATGCCCAGGCCGGAATGGACGAGAAATCGAAGCCCCACCACTTGTGGGCATCCGCATGCGTGTCCGCGCACGTACCGTCGCCGCCAGTACCTGAATTGGTATCGGTCGCGTACGAGGAGTCCGCCACGTAAGCATTGCCGGGCGTCCCTTCGTAGCCGTTGTTGTCGCCGCGGCTCGCGGTGACCGCGGCGTTACCTGACGGCGGCGCCGCGACGCTCCCCGCCTGGACATCACTTCCCGCGGCGAGGATTGCAATGCCTATGATGCTCAAGAGGCGAAGTGCGTACGTGACCTCGCGGAGGACAACGCACTCGGCGAATTGCCGAAGCGCTACAATGATCGCACTCGCGATGTACGCACAACGCCGCTGCATTCGGGTCTCCCTTCGTACCTCCAAAGAGAGACGCGCGGGGTAGATTGCGCGGCTCGCATCGGTCTGGAGGAGGTGAGCGGGACTTCACAGGGTCCGGTATTGCGGTCTACCGAGCGTGGCACACGCGTGCCATGCGCTGAGGGATACCGTATCGTCAAGCACAAACTGCACGTCTGTGCGTGAGTCCACGATATAGACTAATAATAGTCCGTATCAGAATGGCGCATTGATGCGTTGCGCGAGGTTATTCCAATACGCATTCTTGCCGATGCACCGATGCGCGTCATACGGGTTCACGTCGGTGGGCGTACGAACGTGTCGCGATATGGACCCGCTTTGGAAGGGAGAGAGAGGCTTTGGGAGGAGATAGACGCCTGATGTCAACACAAAGTAGAAATGTCCGCTTCCGTCCCAAGTAGAAATGTCCGGTCTGTCCGGTAACCGAGCACGAGTTAGCGGGGAGGGTCCGCACGGAGCAGCTGCTTCTCGCGCAGCGTGAGCTTCCGACTGGCGAGGCGTTGCGCATCGCGCGCCTGCTGCTGCGCGGCGATCCAGGCGAAGGCGCCGTCGAGATGTTTGTGCTCGACGATGGTGCCGGGTGCGAGCTCAGCGTGGTCCTTGGCAAAGCGCCGGGCGGCGAGCACGCGGCCCTGGGCGCGGATCGTGACCCGGCTCTCCGCGTCTTCACTGAGCACGGCCGTGGCGCCCCGCAGCCGGCGATTCTCGACCGAATCCTCGAGCACGTAGAGATCCCGCTTGTAGTGCACGGTGAGCTGGCGGGAGATGCGACGCGTCTCTTGCCAGGTGAAGATCTGCGCGAGGTCCTCGTCCGGCCGCAGGGGACGATGCGCGTCGTAGGCCACGCGGGGCGACTTGGCGAAGCGCGCGTTGTAATCGGCCATGAACGTGGGCAGGAACGCGGTGGCACGGACCGGGTCGTTGAGGCCGCGGAGGCGGAGCTCCTTGACGAGCCGGTCCTGGAGCGTCCCGTTGGCGCGCTCGACGCGGCCTTTCGCCTCCGGGCTGTTGGCGCAGATGGAATCGATGTTGAGGTCGCGCAGTGCGCGGCCGAACTGCGAGACGCCACGGCCGCCCGCGGCGCGGTCGCCTGTGGCGACGTGGAGCACACTGAGCTTGTCGCTGTAGAAGGCCATCGGGTTCCCGTGGCGCTCGAGGTAGCGGCGCGTGGCGCGGAAGTAGTCGAAGGTCGATTCGACGGCCGCAAAACAGAGCTCCATGAGGCGGCTGGTCGCATCGTCGACGTAGACCAGCAACGTGCACGGCGGCCCGCGGTCCTCGAACCAGGCATGGTCGGAGCCGTCGAGCTGGACGAGCTCACCGAGGCACGCCCGGCGCGGCCGCGGCGGATAGCTCCGACGCGTGCGCTGCGTCCGCGGCACCCAGAGCCCGGCCGCGATCATCCAGCTACGCAGCGTCTCGACGGAGCACGCCACCGCGTGCTCCTCGCGGAGCTTCTGGTGCGCGAACGTGGGCCCGAAGTCGGCATAGCGCGCTCACACGAGCGCGAGGGCGCGCTCCTGCGTGGCCATGCTCAGGCGGCGATTACTCGCGCGGCCGCGCTGGCGCGACGCGAGGGCCGCGGCGCCGCCGGCCGCCACTCGCCGGGCGAGCCGTCGGATCTGGCGCGGACTCAGCCCGAGCCGCTCCGCGGCCCGCCATTGGGGTAGCCGCCGCGCGGCGAGCTGCGTCAGCACTTCCAACCGCTCCAGTTCCTCCATGGTCAACGTCACCATCCCCGCCTGGAGAAACCGGACATTTTCATTTGGGGCTTACACCTGAACGTCCGAGAAGGGATGTTACGTCAACCAAAGAGCCCGTTCGGAGTTCCTACGATCACGATCATGATCCGATCTACTCCCCCTGGGCTGCGAGGATCGCCTTGAGCCCGCGTTCGATCAACCTCGCCCGGGTGACCCCCATCCGGCGCGCGACGGCATCGGAGCGCGCGAGGAGCGTTCTCTCGACGCTAACCGAGATGACTTTGACCTCGCGCCCCTTGCGCGGACGTCCTGGCTTGCGCCTGACGTTCGCCCATCTGCGGCGGCTTGCCGGGGACAGGGCGTGGAACTCGTCGATCACGTTCTCGCGGTCGAACTCCGCCGTGAGGCGCGCGAGCTCCGCGGCAGAGCGTGCGGCGCCCAGGCGCTTCTTGCTCGGTTGCTTCATCGTCGCCTCCGTCTGTACCGTCGCTTCTCACGCGTGGTGAGGTCGCGCGCGTGGACGACGTAGATCGTATCGTCGTCATCGAGGACGAATACGACCTGGAGCGCGCGGCCGCGCTTCGGGTCTCCAAGCCACCGCGACCATCGCGCAAGGTCAACGCGTCCGGGGCAGCTTCGTGGTCACGTTGCGGCTCCAGGACATCACGTCGTCGGCGTCGCGGGTGCCGTTCCGCTGTCAGGTGTCCGTCGAGGCCGACGTCGTCGACCCCGACCTCGTCGGTGCGCCGGACGACGCCGCCAATCCGGAAAACAACGCGACGCCCGTCGACCTCGAAATCACCGATCGAAACGACCTCTGAAGATGTCGCAAGGCGCGGGGCGTCGAGCCCCGCGCCTGCTTCGATGAGGCGATCTCAGGGACGATCCGTCAGAACTTGTTCTGCTTCCGGATCGTCCAGAAGTCGTCAGCGAGGTTGCTGTCGCCGAGGTAATCGTACGGAATCGTGAAATAGCCTTTCATGCCCCAATCCGTGCTCCAGGAGTTGCGGACGAGGAACCGCTTCTGCTTGTCGTTGTAGCCGACGCCGAGGACGGCGTGGCCGCCGAGAACCTTCTCCTTCGGCTTCGGCATGGGGACGACTCCGCTCTTGGCGACTTGCTGCGACTCGAAGCTTTCGTAGACCGTGAAGCCGAAGACGAACGGGTACCCTGCGGCGAGGCAGGCACGCATCTGGTCGACAGTGTCGATGCGCGCGTACACGGAGACTCGATGCCGGGCCGCTTCTTTGAAGCATGCGGACCCCGGCTTCTTCGCGAAGCGGGAGACGATGTACGGCCAGCTTTTCTCGGAGCAGGTACCCTGGGCGACGAGCGTTTTGATGCCGTCGCGGATCATGGCGCCCGCGTCTTGATTCACGGTGTGCTCGATGACGCGCTCGTTGTAGTAGATGAACAGTCGACTGACGTCCTGAAACGCGACGCCGTCCTTCCTCTCGAGGAACTCGACCGCGCCCGCGAGCGCGTTCCCCGTACAGCTGCCGAGTTGGCCTTGATCTTCGATGGGAGAGCACTGCGCGCGCAGGTCCACCGCGGGCGGTAATTTCTTCGGAACCTTGCTCACCGCTCCGTAGAGGAAGTCGCGGTGATCGGGGAGATCCGGCACCCAGCCGTAGCCTCTCCCGCGTCCCAACCGTCGCGCACCTTTCACTCCGTCAGCCATCGTCTTCTCCTTTCATCGTCGAACGCTCATGCAGACGATGCGGCCTAGCATGCGCGGATCGTCGGCGGCCGGAATGACGAATCAGATGCGCCATTGTGAAACGAACTTTCGGAGGCGCGTGCACGACGACGCCGGTAGCTGCGGACCTCGACCGTCGACGTCGAGGTGAACGTGGACTCCACGCCGACGGCGATGTTGTCGCCGGGTGCGCAGCGAGTGCGGCGCGGCGGTGACGTCCTGCTCCGGCTGGGAAGCGGCGCTACGGCTTCTGGTGCTTCTTCGCGCGCGCCGGAGCGTGCGCCGGCTGCGCCTGCGGCCGCAGAGCCTCCTGGAACTGCGGCTTCGCGACGAGACCCGACACCGCGTTCGCGAGCGCGTTGCTGAGCACCTGCTGGTAATTCTCGGCGCTCAGGCTGCGGCCGAATGTTCCGTCGTGGCCGCTCGTCGTGCCGCTCCACAGCGCGGCGCCGCCACGGTTCCGGACCTCGACGGCGAGGATGACCTGCGCGTCGTAGTTCGGTGATTCTTGCGCCCAGAAGCGGTTCAGCGTCATCGCGAGCACCGCGTCGGCACCGTCGGCGCTCTGCACGATCGTCACGCCGTCGTTCTTCAGCTGCTCCACGACGGCGGTGCGGACGAACTCCGTCGGGCTCGAATCGCCGTAGACGGGGGTCGGCGGCGTGTTCTCGCGATTCTCACCGATGCGATCCTTCTCCGTGCGGCCGTCCTGCACCGGGGCGACGTAGACGCGACCGGGTGTCTGCGCGAAGCTCACGACGGCGTTCGGCATCTGTGTCGTGCGCAGCTGCAGCGGCACCGTCAGCGACGACGGTTTGTTCGTCGGGCAGCCGCTCGCCATCGTCATGCCGCCGAGCAGCGCCGCCCACGTCACGAGCAGACCGAATCCCCGAGACGTTCCACCCAACCGTCGACTGTTCGTATGCATGTGCCGGCTCCTCGTGTGCGCGCTGTAGGATGCGCGCTGTAGGAAAAGTCCGCCGCGAGTACCATACGGCCCGGCGGCCGGCAACGATGATCGTTCCCGCCGCCCTACTGCAGAATACCCTGCGCGCTTTTTCGCCCTGATTCGGTTGACACTTCGGCCCTGCTACCGGAGGATTTGCCCCGGACGTTTCACGCGACGGGGCGCCGCGCCCCCGCGGGGGGAGGAGATCGGCTGCGTATCTTTCTGATTCACGTTCGTGATCCTCAGTTCTACGCCATTCCGCACAAGGTTCGGGCGCCCAACGGGCGTTTGCGGGTCATGGGCTTTCCGCCCATCGGCATCATGTCGCTCTCGGCGGTCGTCAAGCGCGCCGGGCACGAGTGCGTGCTGTTCGACCAGGCCAACCCCGACACCCCAAACGAGGCCATCATTGCGGAGATCCTGCGGCAGAAGCCGGATCTCGTCGGGCTGAGCTTCCTCTCGACGACCAGCTATCCCTACGCGAAGGTTTTCGCGCGCCAGATCCGCGCCGCCGCCCCGCAGATCAAGATCGCGTTTGGCGGCGTGTTCGCGACGCTGAACGCTCAGCTCGTGAAGCTGCAAGTACCGGAGGTGGACTTCGTCTGCCGCGGCGACGGCGAGCAGCTGCTCCTCGACCTCCTGGAGCGCTTGGACGATCCCGACACGGTCTCCAGCGTGACCTGGCAGGAGAAGGACGGCACGCTGCGCCACAACCCGAACCGCCTCCTGACGCGCGATCTCGACCAGTGGCCGTTTCCCGACCGCGACAGCCTGCCGCTCGAGTTCGTGGAATCGATGCCGCTCGACGTGCCCGCCGTCCTCTCGAACGACCGCTTCACGACGATGCAGACGTCGCGCGGATGCCCTTGGCCGTGCGTCTTCTGCGACATTCCCATCTTCAATGAAGGCAAGTGGCGCGCACGCAGCCCGCAGCACGTGATCGACGAGTTCACGCACCTCCGCGAAGAGGGCTACGGATCGGTCTACTTCGTCGACGATCACTTCCTGCTCCAGCCGAAGCGTATCGAGGCGATCTGCGACGGTCTCATCGCCAACAATAATCCGATCAAGTACGGGCTCGAAGGCCGAGTCGACTCGGTGGCGCAGCACCTCTTCCCGAAGCTCGCGCAATCGGGCTGTCGGACGATCATGTTCGGCATCGAGAGCGGCAGCCAGAAGATCCTCGATCGCCTGAAGAAGGAGCAGACGCTCGCGCAGGTCGAGAGCGCGGTCACGAACGCGAAGGCCGCCGGCATCGAGATCGTCCACGGCTTCTTCGTGGTCGGCATTCCCGACGAGACGGAAGAGGATTTGCGCGCGACCTTCGCGTTCGCCTCCAGGATCCGCATCGACAGCTTCGGCTTCAATCGGATGTGCGTCTACCGCGGGACGCCGCTCTGGCAGGAGTACATCCACCGCGGCCTCGTGAACGACGCCGACGATTGGTACAAGTACTTCAAGTGCACCGCGATCGATCCGACGTGCTTGCCGGGTGAGGAAGTCCATCGGATCCGGTCCGAGGAGATGCGGAAGCTCCTTCTCTACAAGCTGACCCGCTACCCGATCGCGACTCTCAAGCTCCTGCGCCGCTTCACGCGCCACATGCCGTTCCGCGACGTCCTGCACCTGATCGTGAAGCCGTTTCTGGGTCAGAAAGCCGGTGCGACGAAGGCCGAGGTCATCTCGCGCGCCGTCGAGCACGCCGATCTCAAGAGCGCGGCCGCAGACCTGACGCAGCTCGCCGACGATGCGCTCGAAAATGCGCTGCGTTCATCGAAGGCGGAGCGGGAACGGATCGACGCGATGGTGCAGGCGGGGCTGTAGGGCCGCAGCACCGCCTGCGCGTCGCTGCCGACGAGCAGTTCCCTTTTCGCTGTCAGCGGGCGTGTGTCAGCGTCAGCGACTCGACCCCGGCGGCAACGTTGAGCCCGGTCTCGCCCTCGATACTCACCGGCTGCAGCGTGATCGACTTGTTCAGCCCGCCGACCAGGGCATGCGCATTCGCCCCGACCCCGACTGCGGCGCCGGCTGTCGCGCCCGCATACTGGCCGGCGAGCGCGCCTCGCTTCGTCGCGGTCGTCGGCGCGAACACCGCCCACACCATGACGCCGGCGGATGAGTAACCGATATCGGCGCCGAACTTACTGATCTTGCCGACGTACCGCTCGTGCTTCTCGTGCTTGTCGGCGGGGGCAAACATGCAGTTCACGTTCTTGCTGGATCCGACGATGAACCCCCAGCCGCTCGAGACGTTGCACGTCAGGATGCCGATCTTGACGCCGTCGTCAGCTCCTGCCCGCGACGCGACGGTCATCAATGCCATGGTCATCGCGATTAGACCGATAAAAATGGCGTGCTTCATGTTCATCCTCCTTCGTGTACGACCGTGACTACGGCAGCACTTATGTGGGGTATTCCCCACGCCGTCGTAGCCAATCTGTGCGTAGCGCGCATGCGCACGACGCACGCACGTTCGGTCGCCTACGTGAGCGGTGTCTGCGCCGTTCCGGCGCACATCCGTCGGTTGGCGGGTGCGGACGCCGATTTCGCTTGACGGTGGAACCTCGACCGGCGGTCACCGCGCGAGACTTACACTATATTATCGACCGTTCCGCTACTCCTCGGTACTGGGTCAATTTGCGTCGCGATATTTCGTTGCTCGGTCGCTCGCGTGTGCGGCGTAGCTATCGCTACGCCTCCGTGCTCGCTTCCTCGCGCCTCGTCTCGCTCGCAACTTGACCCAGTCCCGTCGACCGCGAAGTGACGTACCGCCGGTGGAGCGTGAGGCTCGAGGTGACGCCCGCGTCAGAGGCGTCGGGCGGCGGCGACACGTGCCGGCGTCGCGGCGTGGTCCGTTGCCGCAGGCGGCTCCGGCATGGACCCGAGCCGGCGCGTCGGCGCGTGCACGTAGAGCTGCTGCGGGCGCGCCGTCGGCGCCGGTGGCGGGCGCATGCGATAGCGGGTGTCGCGTGCGTGATCGGCGCATTGGCGGTCGACGTTGTACACGCTGCCGAACTTCCACAGCATGCGAAGAAAATTCGTCTGCCCGCGCAGCAGCAGGCCGCCCGCCGTCGTGAGCGCGCCCCAGAGCGCCGCGGTTCCGAGATGCTTGCGGTTCAAGACCGCTTGCGTGCGCACGAGCTCCTCGTAGAAGCGGCGCAGCGGCAAGCGCGTCGGCAGCACCGCGTGCTGCACGTCGAAGAGACGGTAATCGCGGGTCGTCAGCTTGCGCGATTCGGTGAGCCACGTCTCGGTGCCGGGGTACGGCGTGTTGACGGTGAGGTGCACGATCTCGGGCACGCTCTGCGCCCACTCGCGAATCGTCGCGAAGCGGTGCTCGTCCCAATCCGGATCGGCGATGATGTTGATGGCGACGGTGAGGTCCATGGCGCGCGCCACCTCGAGCGCCTCGAAGCTCGCGCTCGGCGACACGCGCTTGCGGTGGAGCTTCAATCCCTCCTCGTCGATCGCCTCGAGGCCGAGGAAGAGATAGGTGAGGCCGAGCCGCTGCCAATACTCGAAGACCTCGCGGTTCCGTAGCAGGACGTCGCAGCGGGTCTCGAGGTAGTACTGCTTGCGGATGCGCCGGCGCTCGATCTCGCTCGCGATCGCGTCGCCGTGCTCGGCGTGGATGAAGGCCACGTCGTCCACGATGAACACGTTGGGCTCGCGGATCCGGGCCAGGTCCTCGCCCGCCGCCTCCGCCGAGCCCTTGCGGTAGCTGCGCCCGTAGAAGGTCCACGCGCTGCAGAACGAGCAGTCCCACGGACAGCCGCGGGTGAACTCCACCGAGGCGCACGGGTCGAGCACGCCGATGAAGTACTTGTGGCGCTTCCGCCCCAGGTCGCGCGCGGGCATGTGGAGATCCAGGTTGTCGAGCAGGGTCGGGCTCGGGCCGGTCCCGGTCAGCGTCACCACCCCGGGCAGCGTGTCGAGCTTCGGGTCGCCGATGGCCTCGAGCACCCGCGGGGCGATGACCTCGCCCTCGCCGCGCACGATGCAGTCGATGGCGCCTTCCGCGTGCTCGAGGAACTCGGCGGCGACGAACGAGGCGCTGTGGCCGCCGACGAACACGAACGCGGAGCCGCGCCGGGCCTTGGTGTCCTTCGCGAGGTCGATGACTTCCGGCACGTTGGCGAGGTAGTTCACCGAGAAGCCCACCGCCTGCGGGGCGAACGTCTCGAGCTCCCCCCAGTAGTCGGCGTGGCTGAAGATCTGCAGGTCGAGGAGCCGGACCTCGTGGCCGGCTGCGCGGATCGCCGCGGCCACCCGCTCGAGGCCGAGCGGCTCGAGCCTCAGGTAGAGCTCGGAGTACATCAGGGGACTCGGGTGCACCAGCAGCACGCGCATAGCGTGGACCCTCCTTTCGCACGCATGATACGTGAGAGCTACGCGCGCCGCCGCATTCGGCTCGCATTTTCGGGTGCCGCCCAAGTCCGCG
>WNFP01001544.1_pt1 | contig 18066 bp, 21 predicted proteins | sample 5400201 | NCBI WGS metagenome assembly WNFP01 (sample SAMN13153355, study PRJNA577476) | soil metagenome | isolation source: 115 cm saprolite under Madrone tree | place: USA:California | collected 2016-06-14 | reverse complement strand
CCCGGTTTCGTGAAACCACAGGGATCGTAGTCCCAACCGCCGTCGTTCCCTTGGATGAGCAGGCGCGAGATGGCGCGATCGATGTCGGTCATGGGCTCCGCTTCGCGGACTAACTGAGATACCGCTGCTCCAGATGCGCCTTGAATATAGCCGGGTCCAGCGGCTTGCCGCTGGCCCGCGTTACCAACTCCACCGAACTCCAGCGCGAACCCTGGCCGTGGATATGCTCGGCGAGCCAGCCCATCAGCGGCTTGAAATCACCGCGGGCGACGGCCGCCGGAATCTCAGGCACGGCGCGCTTGGCGGCATCGTAGAGCTGGGCGGCGGTCATGGCGCCCAGCGTGTATGTCGGGAAATAGCCCCAGGCGCCGGTGAACCAATGAATATCCTGGAGGCAGCCCAGGCGATCGTCGGGCGGCACGATGCCCAGCAGGTCCTTCATGCCCTCGTTCCAGGCGCCGGGCAGATCGGCCAGCGCCAGATCGCCGGCAATCAGCGCCTTCTCCAGCCGATAGCGCAGGATTACATGGCTGGGATAGCAGACCTCGTCGGCGTCGACACGGATGAATCCGGGCTCGACCCGGGTATAGAGGCCCCGCAAATTCTCCGGCGACCAGGCCGAGGCATCGCCGAGGAAGGCCTCGCGCAGCAAAGGCGCGAGGAAGCCCAGGAATTCGGACGAGCGGCAGACCTGCATTTCAACCAGCAGGGACTGGCTTTCGTGGAGGGCCATGCCGCGGGCATAGCCCACCGGCTGATAGCGCCAGGCTGCCGGCCGGCCGCGCTCGTACATCGCATGACCCGTTTCATGCAACGTGCCCATGAGGGCCGGGACGAAATCGTCCTCGCGGTATCGGGTGGTGATGCGCACGTCATCCTGCACACCGCCGCAGAAGGGATGAAGCGAGACATCGAAGCGGCCATGGTGAAAATCGAATCCGACGACGTCCATGAGCTTGCGGCCGAGCGCCTGCTGTGCTTCGAGCGGGAACGGCCCTCCCGCGCGAACCGGTGCCGGGCGCTTGGCCTGCTTGGCCAGCGCCGCCTCGCGCAAAGCCGGCAGAAATGAAAGGCCGGCGAACAAGCGGTCGATTTCCGCCACCCGCATGCCGGGCTCGAATTCATCGAGGAGGGCCTCGTAGGGCGAGCAGCCGAGTTTCTCGGCCTTGGCGTCGGCCGCCTGGCGCACCAGGCCGAGAACCGTCTCGAGCTCCGGTCGCACCAGGGCGAAGTCGGCGGCCGGCCGAGCCTTGCGCCACAGCGTCTCGCAGCGGCCGACGGATTTCGCCAGCGCCTCGACCAGATCGGGCGCCAGCGCCGTGGCATGGATCCACAATCGCCGCATTTCGGCGAGATTGGCCTGCTGCCAGGCATCGAGATCGGCGGCGCCCTCGCCAGCGCGATCGAGCAGTTCGGCCAGCGCCGGATCGGCCAGGATGCCGTGACAGACCACGTCGAGGGCCGCCATCTGTTCCGATCGCGCCTCCGCGCCGCCGTCTGGCATCATCACCGCCGTGTCCCAATCCAGCACGGCACGGCCATCCTTCAGCGCCGACCAGCGGTGGAAGCGGCGCTCGAGCTCGGCGTAGGCTGGCGGGCGGTTGGCCAGGGCCAGGTTCATGTCGGCTTGTCCTTCTGCGGCGCGTCGGGCTTGCGGCGATGATACAGCACATAGATCACCGTGAGCGCGATCGCCAGGCTGAACCAGGTTATGGCGTATTGCAGATGATCGTTGGGCAGGTCGATGCGCGTCTGGCCGCCGATGGGAAAACCCCCGGGGTTCTTGGCCGGCCCGGCCTCGACGAAGAAACGGGCCTCCGTATTGGGCTGGCCGACGAGCTTGGCCATGGCCGGCAGATCGACCCAGAAGAAGAAATTCAGATCGGGCCGGTTGTCCGGCACAAACCAGGTCTGTTTGCCGTTTAGGCGGATGACGCCATCGAGCCTCACCTGCCCCGCGATATTGCCCGCCGCCCGCTTGTCCGCCGCCTTGCGGTCGAGAGGGATCCAACCCCGATCGACCAGCACGGTGCGGCCGTCCGCCAGGCGAAAGGGCGTCACCACGTGATAGCCCGTATTGTCGTTGAGCGAGCGGGCCCCCAGCAGCATTTCCTTGTCGTGGAGGAATTCGCCGGTGAGGGTCACATGGCGGAACTCCGCATCGCCGATATCGGCATCGGGGCCCGGCAAGGCGATCGCCGCGGCGGTAGTGCGTTCGGTGCGCTCGGCGATCTGCGCCTCCTTCCACTGCAGGCGCTCAAGCTGCCAGACGCCGAGGCCCAGCATGATCAGCACTGCAGGCACCGTGAAGACGGTCGGCCACAAGGTGGGGCGGAAATTCATCTCAGGAATGCCGCGTTTCGCCGGATTGATGCTTGTACTGAAGGGCGATCATGATCGCCTTGGCCGGCCGCAGCAGCCCAATGGAGGCACCCAGGATGATGGGGCCCCAGACCGCGACATGCACCCAGATCGGTGGGGCGAACCACAACTCGGTCAACAGCGCCAAGGGCACGACCAGCGCGCCGACGATGAAAATGATGAAAACCGCGGGGCCGTCGGCGCTGTCGGCGGCCGAGAGATCGAGCCGGCATTGCGGGCAGGCCGGCACCACTTTGAGGAATCCCTGGAACAGCCTGCCGCGCCCGCAGCGCGGACAGCGGCAGGCAAGTCCCGTGGACAGAACGCTCAACTCAATGGCCGGCGTAGGGGCCGGGCCCGGCGCCGAAGAAATAGATGCAGGTGAACAGGAACAGCCAGACCACGTCGACGAAATGCCAGTACCAGGCAGCGGCCTCGAAACCGAAGTGATGTTCCGGCTTGAAATGGCCGGCTCTGGCCCGGAAGAAGCAGACGATCAGGAAGATCGTGCCGACGATGACGTGGAAGCCGTGGAACCCCGTCGCCATGAAGAAGGTGGAGGGATAGATGCCATCCTTGAAATGGAAGGCGGCATGGCTGTATTCGAAGGCCTGCACGCCGGTGAAGCTGAGGCCCAGCAGAATGGTGATGGCCAGGCCCTGCAGCATGCCCTGGCGGTCGCCCTCGCGTAGCGCGTGATGGGCCCAGGTCACCGTCACGCCGGAGGTCAACAGGATCAGCGTGTTCAGCAGTGGCAGCGAGAGCGGATCGAAGGTGCGGATATTCTTGGGCGGCCAGATATTGCCGATGGCGTCGGTGGGAAACAGGCTGGCGTTGAAATAGGCCCAGAAGAAGGCCGAGAAGAACATCACTTCCGAGGCGATGAAGAGGGCCATGCCATAGCGCATGCCGATCTGGACGATCGGGTTGTGATAGCCCTGGAACGTGGCTTCCCTGATGACGTCGCGAAACCATAAGGCCATGGTCGCCAGCAGCAGGATGATGCCAACCGGCATGACCCAGGGCGTGTAGTTGTGCATGTAGAGCACAAGGCCCACCGCCAGGGTGCCGGCGGCGACCGCGCCGACGATCGGCCAGGGGCTGGGATCGACCAGGTGATAGGGATGCTTGGGCGTATCGGCGTGGGGCTGGCTCATCTTGCGGGCTTCCTGGGCTGAGGTCTCGTCATCGTCAGTTGGCGGCGGGCTGGCTTGCGGCCGGCAGTTGCGAGAGTTTCTGGGCCGATGCCGGCTGGTCGCCGGCCGCCCGGAAGAAGGTGTAACTCAGCGTGATGGCGGCGGCGTCCTTCACATCCGGATTCTGCACCAGGGCCGGATCGACATAGAACTGCACCGCCATGTCGACGCCCTGGCCGGGCTTCAGTGTCTGCTCCTCGAAGCAGAAGCATTGGATCTTGTTGAAGAACTGACCGGCATCGAGCGGCAGGACATTGAATGTCGCCTGGCCAGTGATCGTTTCGCTCGAGAGATTTTCCGCCCGGTAATAGATCACCTTGGGCTCGCCCAGGCGCACACGCACCTGCTTCTGCATGGGGAAGAAGCGCCAGGGCAATTCCGGACTGACACTGGCATCAAAGCGCACGTTGATCATCTGCTCGCTGATCGTGACCGCGGCCGTTTCGCTGCGCCGGGTAGTGCCATCGAAGCCGGTCGCCGCACAAAAGACGCGATAGAGCGGCACGGCGGCGAAGCTCAACCCCACCATGGCGACAACGATGCCCAAGAGGCCAAGGCTCAGGCGGAAATTCCGGCTCAGCTTCATCGCCTAGCCGCCGCCCAGGCGAACGATGGTCACGGCATAGATCAAGGCCACGAACCCCACCAGCACCAGCAGCATGGCAAGATTGCGGGCGCGGCGGTTGCGGCCGATCACGAGAGCCCTCCCATCAGGCCGGGGGCGCGATCGACGATTATGAGGGCGAAGAGCAGGAAGAGATAAAGGATCGAAAAGGCGAACATGCGCTTGGCGCTGCGATCGGTTTCATCGAACCAGACGCGGATTGCGGCCAGGATGAAAAAAGCGCCGAGCACCGCCGCCGCCAAGCCGTAGACATGGCCGGCAATGCCCATCGTCCAGGGCGCCAGCGCCAGGGGGAAGAGCAGGCAGGTGTAGATCAGCATCTGGCGCTTGGTTGCCCGGGCGCCCGCCACGACGGGCAGCATCGGCACGCCGGCCTTGGCATAGTCGCCAGCCCGAAACAGCGCGAGCGCCCAGAAATGCGGCGGTGTCCACATGAAGATCAAGAGGAACAGAACGATGGGGGCAAGATCCAGATGGCCGGTCACCGCGGCCCAGCCGATCATGGGCGGAAAGGCGCCTGCGGCACCCCCGACGACGATGTTCTGGGGCGTGCGGCGCTTCAGCCAGACGGTGTAGACGAAAAAATAGAACAGGATCGTGAGCGCCAGCAGGCTCGCCGCAAGCAGATTTACCGCCAGCGCCATGAGGCCGACAGAGCCGATGGCGAGCACCACGCCGAAGCCCGCGGCTTCCGCCGGCTCGATCCGCCCCGCCGGGATCGGCCGCTTGGCGGTGCGGCTCATGATCGCGTCGATGTCGCGGTCGTACCACATGTTGAGGGCCCCCGCCGCGCCGGCGCCCACGGCAATGCACAATACCGCAACGGCCGCCAGCAGCGGATGGAGGTGGCCCGGTGCCGCCATCATGCCGGCGAATCCGGAGAAGACGACAAGCGACATCACCCGCGGCTTCATCAGTTGCAGGAAATCGGAGACCCGCGCCCCGTCACCCGTTGCGCTGAACTGGAGGGTGGTATCGATCACCGATCCCGCCTCATTTGACGACCGGCAGTTCCTCGAAGCTGTGGAACGGCGGCGGCGAGGTCACCGTCCACTCCAGCGTCGTGGCGCCCTCGCCCCAGTAGTTGGCGCCGACGCGCTTACCGGCGAAGACGGTGTAGAGCGCCACGCCGACGAACCACAATGTGGCGGCGTAGGAGATGTAGGCGCCGAGGGAGGCCACCTCGTTCCACCCGGCAAAGGCGTCAGGATAATCGGGAACGCGGCGCGGCATCCCGGCGAGGCCGAGGAAATGCATGGGAAAGAAGGTCAGGTTGACGCCGATGAAGGTGACCCAGAAATGGATCTTGCCCGCCCATTCCGGATACTGCCGGCCCGACATCTTGCCGATCCAGTAGTAGAAGCCGGCGAAGATCGTGAAGACGGCGCCCAGCGACAGCACGTAGTGAAAATGCGCCACCACATAATAAGTGTCCTGCATCACCGTATCGACGCCGGGATTGGCCAACACGACGCCGGTCACCCCGCCGACCGTGAACAGGAAGATGAAGCCCACCGAAAACAGCATGGGCGTGGAGAAGCGGATCGAACCGCCCCACATGGTCGCGATCCAACTGAAGATCTTGATGCCCGTCGGCACCGCGATGACCATGGTCGCCGCCATGAAGTATGCGCGCGTGTCGGGGCTCATGCCCGTCGTGAACATATGGTGACCCCATACGAGGAAGCCGACCACGCCGATGGAGACCATGGCATAGGCCATGCCGAGATAGCCGAACACCGGCTTGCGCGAGAAGGTGGAAACGATCTGGCTGACCATGCCGAAGCCCGGAAGGATCAGGATGTAGACCTCAGGATGACCGAAGAACCAGAACAGGTGCTGGAACAGCACCGGATCGCCGCCGCCGTCCGGATTGAAGAAGGTGGTGCCGAAGTTGCGGTCGGTCAGCAGCATGGTGACGGCGCCGCCCAGCACGGGCAGCGAGAGCAGCAGCAGGAACGCGGTCACCAGCACCGACCAGACGAACAGCGGCATCTTGTGCAGCGTCATCCCCGGCGCGCGCATGTTGAAGATGGTGGTGATGAAGTTGATGGCGCCCAGGATCGAGGAGGCGCCGGCCAGATGGATCGCGAAGATCACCATGTCGACCGAGGGTCCGTCATGGCCGATCTTGGAGGAGAGTGGCGGATAGATCGTCCAGCCCGTTCCCGCACCCGGTCCCACCATGGTGGAGAAGATCAGCAGCAGGAACGAGGGCACCAGCAGCCAGAAGCTGATGTTGTTCATGCGCGGGAAGGCCATGTCGGGGGCGCCGATCATCAGCGGCACGAACCAATTGCCGAACCCGCCGATCATCGCCGGCATGACCACGAAGAAGATCATGATAAGGCCGTGCGCCGAGATGAACACATTCCACAGCTGGCCGTTGGGCGAGCCGTCGGCATTCACCATGTACTGCATGCCCGGGTGAGCCAGCTCCATGCGCATATAGACCGAGATGGCGCCGCCGATCAGTCCGGCGACCACGGCGAACAGCAGGTACATCGTGCCGATGTCCTTGTGGTTCGTCGAATAGACGAACCGGCGCCAACCGGTGGGATGGTGCGCGTGAGCCTCATGCCCGTGGGTGTCGTGGGTGCTCATCCTTAGCCTTCCCTTCCGCAGATGCGATGTCGTCGTTCGCCGGTATGCTCAGTTCGCCGGCACGGCCGCGACCTGCGCCGCGCCGGGATCATCCACCTTGGCGAACTTCTTCTTGGCGTCTGCCGTCCATTTGTCGAAATCGGCCTTGCCGAGCGCCTGGACCATGATCGGCATGAAGCCGTGGCCGTTGCCGCAGAGTTCGGAACATTGGCCGTAATAGACGCCGGGCTGCTCCACCTTGAACCAGGTGTCGTTCAGCTTGCCCGGCACTGCATCGGTCTTCACCCCGAAGGAGGGCACGGCCCAGGAATGCAGCACGTCCGTTGCGGTGATCTGTACCTCGATGATCGTATCGACCGGCACGACCAGGGGATTGTCGGTGGTCAGCAGGCGCAGCTGGCCTCCCTTGAGGTCTTTATCCTGCACCAGATTGGCGTCGAAGGTGAAATTGCCATTCTGGGGATATTCGTAGGACCAGTACCACTGATGGCCGATAGCCTTGATGATCATACCGGGCTTTTGGATCCTGCCCTCGAAATAGAGCAGTTTGAACGAGGGGATGACGATGACGATCAGGATCATGATCGGAACTACCGTCCACAGCACTTCGACGAGCGTGTTATGCGTGGTCCTGGAGGGCCTCGGATTGACCCGCTCGTTGAAGCGGACAACGACGTAGATCAGCAGAGCCAGCACGAAGACGGCGATCGCGGTGATGATGTAGAGAAGCTCTGTATGGAAGCTTTCGATCCGCTCCATCACCGAGCTGGCGGCCGGTTGAAATCCCGTTTCCCAGGGCTGTGGTTCGGCGGCCAACGCGCTACCGGCGCCCAGGCAAGCGCCCAATGCGGCAAGGATAGTCAAAACTCTCGACAAACCCATGTCCTTCCGTCCCTTTCCCGTGTGCGGCCGGCCGGCGGGCGGCGGCAATCGCGGGAGAAAATGACCACCCGGCCGCCTTGCGGCGGCGGGTCCCCGATACTAACTGCAACAGCACATTTTCTTCGACCCCCGTGCCGTTGCGGGAGGGAAACTACACCGCCCGCCCCAGCCCCACAAGCGGCGCGGGCAAGCCGGTCGGCGGGCTCTGTGCGACCATCTGTCGCAAGCTTCGCGGGCTCCCTATATGATCACTGAGGCAAGCCGAAATGGAGTGCTCGACATGAATTCCCTCGCCAAGACCGACGATCTGTTTTTCGCCCAGGCCGGGCTCGACCGCGCCCGCGTCGAGCGTCTGACCGCCGACGCCCTGAAGGGCGCCGATGATGGCGAGATGTTCCTGGAATACAGCCAGTCGGAGGCCTTGAGCTTCGACGACGGCAAGTTGAAAAGCGCCAGCTTCGACACGACACAGGGCTTCGGCCTGCGGGCGATCTCCGGCGAGGCGGCAGGATTTGCCCATGCCAGCGAGTTGAGCGAGGCGGCCATGGCACGCGCCGCCAAAACGGTGAAGGCCGTCCACGCCGGCCATGGCGGGACGCTGGCCGAAGCGCCGGCCGGCACCAATCGGCGTCTCTATGGCGAGGAAAATCCGCTGGGCGGCGTGGAATTCGCCGCCAAGACCTCGCTGCTCGGCGATCTCGATGCCTATGTCCGGGCCAAGGATCCCCGCGTGCGCCAGGTCTCGGCCTCGCTCAGCGGCAGCTGGCAGGCGGTCCAGATCCTGCGCGGCGATGGCCAGCGCGTGGCGGACATCCGTCCCCTGGTTCGATTGAATGTCTCGGTCGTGGTGGAGGAGAACGGCCGCATGGAAAGCGGCGGCTATGGCACCGGCGGACGCACCGGCTATGAATTCTATCTGAAGCCCGAAACCTGGAAGGCGGCGGCCGACGAGGCGCTGCGCCAGGCGCTGGTCAATCTTTCCTCGATTCCGGCACCGGCCGGCGAAATGACCGTAGTGCTCGGGCCGGGCTGGCCCGGCATCCTGCTGCATGAGGCGATCGGCCACGGGTTGGAGGGCGATTTCAATCGCAAGAAGACCAGCGCCTTTGCCGGGCTGCTTGGCCAACGCATTGCCTCGAAGGGCGTGAGCGTGGTCGACGACGGCACGATTCCCGATCGACGCGGCTCGCTCACCGTCGACGACGAAGGCACGCCCAGCCAATGCACCACCCTGATCGATGATGGCGTGCTGGTGGGCTATCTTCAGGACCGCCAGAACGCGCGCCTCATGGGCATGAAGCCCACGGGCAACGGGCGGCGCCAGAGCTTCGGCCATCATCCCATGCCGCGCATGACCAATACCTACATGCTGGCCGGCTTGCATGCGCCGGAGGAGATCCTTGCCACGGTGAAAAAGGGCCTTTATGCCGTCAATTTCGGCGGCGGACAGGTGGACATCACCTCGGGCAAGTTCGTCTTCAGCGCGGCGGAAGCCTATCTCATCGAAGACGGCAAGGTCGGCCCTGCGGTCAAGGGCGCCACCCTCATCGGCAATGGGCCCGATGTGCTGACCAAGGTCGGCATGGTGGGCAACGACATGATGCTGGACCCCGGCATCGGCACCTGCGGCAAGGATGGCCAGGGCGTGCCCGTGGGCGTGGGCCAGCCAACCTTGCGCATCGACGGGCTGACCGTGGGCGGCACGGCGGCGTAAGGCTGGCTTGACCATCGATCAGCAACTATCGATCCGCGAACTGACCCTCGCGGATGCGTCGAGCTACCGCGACATCCGCCTGGAAGGCTTGCGGCTGGCCCCCGAGGCTTTCGGCAGTTCCTATGAAGAAGAGATTTCGCGTAGCGACGAGGAATTCGCCCGGCGGATAACGGGGCGTCCCGGCATCATGTTCGGAGGCTTCGACCCTGGCGCGGGCGGTTTCGTGGGCACGGCCGGCTGCTACTGCGACAACGCCGTGAAGTCGCGCCATAAGCTGCATCTCGTGGGCATGTATGTGCGGCCGGCCTATCGCGGGCGAGGGTTGGGCGCCAGGCTGATCGAGCGAATTCTGCAGCATGCCCGCCAGATCGGCGGCATCGCCGTGGTTCAATTGGGCGTCGGCTGCGACAACCATGCCGCCCGGGCGCTCTACGATCGGATGGGTTTCAAGACCTATGGCATCGAGCGCAAGGCCCTCAAGATCGGCGAGCGATTCATCGACGAGGAGTTGCGCGCCATCGAAATCTGAGCCCTGATGGCGTCCGCTCGAGAGCGACCGAGAACGGAAAGACCCTATCGATGGCGATCGTCACGACACTCACCAAGCTTCTCGGCATTGCCCATCCCGTCATTCTGGCGCCCATGGGCGCGGTATCAGGCGGGCGCCTCGCCGCGGCGGTGGCGCGCGGCGGCGGCTTGGGTCTGCTGGGCCCGGGATATTTCGGCGCCGATTGGATCGAGGGGGAGTTTGCCGCCGCCGGCAACCGGCCGGTGGGAATCGGCTTCATCACCTGGCATATGGCACGTCATCCCGAGCAGTTCGAGGCCGCCATCGCCCATAGGCCGCCCGTGGTGATGCTCAGCTTCGGCGACATCGCATCCTTCGTTCCGCGAATCCGGGAGATCGGCGCCAAATGCCTGGCGCAGGTGCAGAGCGTGACGGACGCGGTTCTGGCCGCGAAAGCCGGCGCCGATGTCATCGTGGCGCAAGGCAGCGAGGCCGGTGGCCATGGCGCGCAGCGCAGCAGCTTCGCGCTGCTGCCGGCCGTGGTCGATGCCGTGTCGCCGGTCCCGGTCGTGGCTGCCGGCGGCGTCGCCGATGGGCGGGGCTTGGCCGCAGCCCTGATGCTGGGTGCATCCGGCGTCCTGATCGGCACACGGTTCTTCGCCTCGGAAGAAGCGCTCGGCAGCGCAGCCGCCAAACAGCGGCTGGTGGACTGCACGGGCGAGGAGACGCTGCGCACCACGATCTTCGATATCGTGCGCAAGATCGATTGGCCCAAGCCTTATACCGGCCGCGCGCTTGCCAATGACTTCACCCGACAGTGGCACGGCCAGGAGGCTGCGCTTGCCGGCCGGGTGGGGCCGGAGAACGCGCGTTATCTTGCCGCTGCCGAAAGAGGCGACACATCTACAGCCGTGGTCTGGGCCGGCGAAGCGATCGATCTCATCGATCGGATCGAGCCCGCCGAAGAAATCCTTAAGCGCATCGTTGCCGAAGCCGAGAGACATTTGCGCCATGGCCCGACCTTGATCTCTCTCCAATAATTCGGTTGGATCTTGCGATGAAGGAGAAAGACAAGATTTTCGCCGGCTCCATCCCGGCCCTTTACGATCGCTATCTCGGACCTTTGATCTTCGAACCTTATGCGCTGGATTTGACAGAACGGCTGAGCAAACCGGCGCCTGCGCGAATTCTCGAAATCGCCGCCGGGACAGGCATCGTCAGCCGCGCCCTGGCGCGGCAACTGCCGGATAGCGTGATCCTCGCCACCGATCTCAACCAGCCGATGCTGGACCATGCGGTGAGCCAGACCAAGGCGATGAACGTGACCTATGGTCAGGCCGATGCCCAAGCATTGCCTTTCGACGACGGCGTCTTCGATGCCGTGGTTTGCCAATTCGGCGTCATGTTCTTTCCGGACAAGCCAAGCGCCTTCGCCGGTGCGCGGCGCGTGTTGATACCGAGTGGCCGCTATCTGTTCAACGTCTGGGATCGCATCGAGGCCAACGACTTCGCCCATGTGACGATCGAGACCCTGGCCAAACTGTTTCCCGATAATCCCCCCAGGTTTCTGGCGCGCACCCCTCACGGATTTCACGACAAAACCGTCATCGAACGGCTGCTCGGCGAAGTCGGGTTTTCACGGATCGAGATCGAGACACTTGCCAAAACGAGCCGGGCGCCTTCGGCCTGGGAACCGGCCATTGGATTTTGCCAGGGCAGCCCGCTGCGCGGCGAGATCGAGGCGATGGGCCCTGGCGAGTTGGAGAGAGCGACCGACGCTGTCGCCGCCGCGATTGCCGCTCAATTCGGTCAAGGGCCGATCGAGGGCAATATCCAGGCGATCGTGATCAGCGCAAGCCGCTAGACGCCTTTTTTTGACCTCGGTCTCTCAGCCAGCGACAGCCTTGAGGTAGCGCTCAAAGGATTCGTCGACGGCCCTTCGCCCGCCACCAATGATGTTGCGTCCCCAGGTGAAGCCGAAAACGTCTTCAAACGCATATCCTTCGAGGCGCGATCGGATCGCCCTCACGTCGCTGGGCTTCATCGGCAAATAATTTGGATAGCTGTACATGAACGTGACGTGGCGACGATCCATCACGACCTGCAGCGCGTCGCCCGGGAACAGGGCGCCGCCGGGGCGCGGCCCGCCCCTCCAATGTAGGGCGGCACTCCCGGGAAAATGGCCGCCGCAACGAATGAGCGTGACGGCATCGGACAATCTGTGCAGGCCGCCGCTCCAGAATTGAATGTTCGGGGATGCCCGTCGCACCCAAGCCTTGTCCGCCTCATGAAGTAATCCCGGCAGATCGGATCGATGAAGCAATTCGCCGCCTTGCCCGGGCGATAGGTCAGTCCGGGAAGGGGCCTTGGGATTTCACCGGCTGATAGGGCATCATGCCCTCGCGGGCGAGCTGGTCGGCGCGTTCGTTTTCTGCATGGCCATCATGGCCGCGCACCCAATGCCATTCGACCTGGTGGGGCGCTGCGGCGGTTTCCAGCCTTTGCCATAGATCGACATTCTTGACGGGCTTGCGGTCGGCGGTCTTCCAGCCGCGCTTCTTCCACTGGGGCAGCCAGCGGGTGATGCCGTCCTTCAGATAGCTGCTGTCCGTATAGAGCCGCACCTTCGAGGGGCGCTTGAGGCTTTCCAAGGCCGAAATGGCTGCCATCATCTCCATGCGGTTGTTGGTGGTGGCCGCCTGCCCGCCGTTCAACTCGCGCTCCTTGCCGCCGGCGCGCAGAAGTGCACCCCAGCCGCCGGGGCCGGGATTCCCGCTGCAGGCGCCGTCGGTGAATATCTCCACGTCGGGCTCGGCTGGCGAGGCGACCGCCCTCACGGGTCGAGACCGTATTCGCCGGGCCCCCCAACCGCGGCGTGAAAGCGGAGCTTGCGCAGATATTCGAGAGGATCCTTGGGCTTGACGAAGGCGCCGGGCGGGTGATTGAGCCAATCGTAGAGCCGGGTCAGCAGGAAGCGCAGCGCACTGCCGCGCGCCAGCAAAGGCAGCGCTTCGATCTCGGAGGCCGGCATGGGCCGGGCCTTCCGGTAACTGGCGATCAGGCCCCGGGCCTTGGTGGCATTGAAGGACAGGTTCGGCTCGAAGCACCAGGCATTCAGACAAACGGCCACGTCATAGGCATAGGCATCGGTACAGGCGAAATAGAAATCGATGATTCCCGAAAGTCGGTCCTGCAGAAAGAAAACATTGTCGGGAAAGAGATCGGCATGGATCGTGCCGATGGCCAGATCTTTGGGCCAGCGCTGTTCGATGAGATCGAGTTCGCGGGCGAGCTCGTCGGCCAGACCCGGCGCCACCTCATGGGCGCGCCCCCGACAGGCCTCGAACAGGCGGCGCCAGCCGGCGAGCGAAAGATCGTTGGGCCGCCGCATGGGAAAATCGGCGCCGGCGAGATGGAATCGCGCCAGCGCCTCGCCCAGCAATTGGCAGTGGCGCGGCGTCGGCCGGCGGGGCCACATGCCGTCGAGAAAACTGATGATGGCGGCGGGCCGGCCGCAAAGCTCGCTCAGGGCCCCGCCGTTGCGGGCATGAATGGGAGTGGGGCACGCGATGCCCTTGCCCGCCAGATGTTCCATGAGGCCAATGAAGAAGGGCAGATCGCATGCCTTCACCCGCTTTTCATAGAGGGTCAGAATGAAACTGCCGCGCTCGGTATGGAGCAGATAATTGCTGTTCTCCACGCCCTCGGCGATGCCCTTGCAGGAGGCCACGCGCCCGATATCGTAGCGCGCGACGAATTCCTCGAGTTCGCTATCGGGGACTTCGGTATAGACCGCCATGCAAAATTAAGCTGAGAGCGCCCGGGGCAGCCTGAACTCGACGTTCTCGCGGGTGACGGTGACTTCCTCGACCTCGACGGCGAAGCGGTCGCGGCAGGCCGCCACCACTTCTTCCACCAATATCTCCGGTGCCGAGGCGCCGGCGGTAATACCCAGGCAGCCCACGCCCGCCAACCGGCGCCAGTCGATTTCGGCGGCCCGGCGCACGAGGAAGGCATCGGGACAGCCCGCTGCCGTGGCGACTTCCACCAGCCGCATGGAGTTGGAGGAGTTGGGGGCGCCCAAGACCAACAGCGCCTCGCAGCGCTCGGCGATCGCCTTCACCGCCTGCTGACGATTTGTCGTGGCATAGCAGATGTCGTCGCGCTTCGGCCCCTGAATGGAGGGAAAGCGCCGGCGCAGGGCTGCGACGATCTCCGCCGTATCGTCGGCGGAGAGCGTGGTCTGGGTGATGTAGGCGAGATTGCCCGTATCGACGACCGGCACGCTGTCGGCCGCCTTGGGCGTTTCGACCAGCGTCACTGCGCCCGCCGGCAATTGACCCATGGTGCCGATCACCTCGGGATGGTGGGCATGACCGATCAACAAGATATGACGGCCCGCGGCATGATGCCGCTCGGCCTCGCGATGGACCTTGCTGACCAGGGGACAGGTGGCGTCGAGATAGAACAGATTGCGTCGCACCGCTTCGGCCGGCACCGCCTTGGGCACGCCATGGGCGGAAAAGACGACCGGGGCGTCGTCGGGCACTTGATCCAACTCCTCGACGAAGATGGCGCCGCGATGTTCCAGCTGTTCGACCACGAAACGGTTGTGCACGATCTCATGGCGCACATAGACCGGCGCGCCGTAACGGGCCAGCGCCTGCTCGACGATCTGGATCGCCCGGTCCACCCCAGCGCAGAATCCGCGCGGAGCGGCGAGCAAAATGCGAAGCGGCGGCAGCGGCGATACCATCGGGCAGGCCTTGTGCGGGGACTGGGCGTTCACTACAGTCCGGCCGGCTGCAGTGCAAATCCGACCGGACAATATCAAAGCGCCCGTCGCGAAGGAAGTAGATGATGGAAAAGCCCGTCGTGGCGGCTAGAGAGCCCTTCAAGGTCGATGTCGAAGCCGGCAAGGCCTATTTCTGGTGCGCCTGCGGGCGCAGCCAGAAGCAGCCCTTCTGCGACGGTTCCCACAAGGGCACCGGCCTGACGCCCGTGCAGTATAAAGCCGATGCCACCAGACCCGTCTGGCTCTGCGGGTGCAAACAGACCAAGAGCGCCCCGATGTGCGACGGCACGCACAAAAGCCTTTGAGCATGCGCCGCGCGGCGATCATCGGTCTGGCCCTGCTGCTGAGCGCCTGCGGCATGTTCGGCAGCTCGAGCGCCCCGGCCGTCACCTGCCCCGAGGTCAGCAAGGTGGGCGACGTGGCGCGGCTGACCCGTTTCGGGCCCGGCGGCCATGACCTGACCGATGTCGCCTTCGAAGCCGTCGTCGGCAAGCTGGGCGGCACTTGCTCGCGGGGCGAAAACGGTTCCGTCGATGTGCAATTGACCGTGGAATTCATCGCCGGCCGCGGGCCGGCGGACCACACGCGCAAGGCGCCCTTCAGCTATTTCATCGCCGTCGTCGACAAGAATGACAACATCCTGGCCCGCGAGCAGTTCGACACCGGTGTCCAATTTCCCGGGAATCAAACGCGCAACGCCATCACCGAAGAGGTGGACGAGAACATCCCGCTTCAGAAGGATCAGCAGGGCAATCAGTTCCGCGTCTTCGTGGGATTCGTGCTCACGCCCGATGAAGTCGCCTACAATCGCGTCCATCCTTAAGAACCGACAAATCCTCGTTCGATTTTTCCTTTTCCACCTTGACCGAAAGGTCAAGTCGGCGGAAGCTTCGCGCGCTTTGATACGACCCGCGCGGGAGAGACCGACAGCGATGTCGGCGCCGAAGGAGCAACCGCCCCGGAAACTCTCAGGCAAAGAGGACCGCGCGGGACAATAGGCACTCTGGAAAGCAGGCGGGCAACTGCCTCACCGAAGAGGAAAGCTGGAGCCGGATATTGCCGGCCCTGGTCAATCTTTCAGGTTCGACGACAGAGGGGGCGCCGCGAGTGGAGCCGCGAGGCCGAACTCAACGGCGCAACGATATCCTCGCCGGAGAGTGCCATGGCCGAAGAAATTCTCAAACGCACACCGCTCCATGCCCTCCATGTAGAGCTGGGCGCCAAGATGGTGCCCTTCGCCGGCTACGACATGCCGGTGCAGTACCCCGCCGGCATATTGAACGAACACCTTCATACCCGCGCCCGGGCCGGCTTGTTCGACGTTTCCCATATGGGCCAGTTGCGCCTGACGGCCAAACCCGGCGGCAACAGCGCGACGGCGCTCGAACGGCTCGTCACCGCCGACATCCTCGGCCTCGGCCAGGCCAAGATGCGCTACGCGCTCTTCACCAACGAGGCTGGCGGCATTCTCGACGATCTCATGGTCACCAACCTGGGCGATCATCTGATGCTTGTGGTGAACGCCGCCTGCAAGGAACAAGACGAGGCTCACCTGCGGGCGCAAATCTCTCGCGACGTCGACATCGAGAATCTGAGCAAGCGCGCACTCCTTGCCTTGCAAGGCCCCTCGGCGGTCGACGCGTTGGCACGCCTGGTGCCGGATTGCCGCAAGCTGGAATTCATGACAAGCGCCTTCTGGATCGTCGAAGGATCGCGCTGCTTCGTCACCCGCTCGGGCTATACCGGCGAGGATGGCTTCGAAATCTCCGTTCCCAACGAGGCGGCCGAGGCTCTGGCGCGCCGCCTGCTGGCAATGCCGGAGGTCAAGCCCATCGGCCTCGGCGCGCGGGATTCCCTGCGCCTGGAAGCCGGGCTCTGCCTCTATGGCCATGACATCGACACTGCCACCACGCCCATCGAAGCGGGGCTTGCCTGGAGCATCGGTGCGCGGCGGCGCAAGGAGGGCGGATTTCCCGGCGCCCGCGTGATCCAGCAACAACTGGCCGAAGGACCCGCGCGCCGGCGCGTGGGAATTCTACCCGACGGGCGCCAACCGGCCCGCGACCATGCCGAGATTCAGGATATCGGCGGCAAAAGGCTCGGCGAGATCACCAGCGGCGGTTTCGGGCCCAGCCTCGGCGGCCCGGTCGCCATGGGTTACGTCGCGGCCTCGGCCGCGGCGATCGGCACGCCCCTGACTCTGTTGGTACGCGGCAAACCGCAACCGGCCAAGACCGCAGCACTCCCCTTCGTCAAACACAATTACAAACGCAAGACTTGAGAGGAAATCCATGAGCGCCCTGAAATATACGCCAGAACATGAATGGATCCGCGTCGAGGGCAATGTCGGCACCGTCGGCATCACCCCCTATGCCCAGGAGCAGCTGGGCGACGTGGTCTTCGTCGAGCTGCCGGAGGTCGGCCGCAAGGTCGAGCAAGGCAAGGAAATCGCCGTGGTGGAATCGGTGAAGGCGGCGAGCGAGATCTTCGCCCCGGTCAGCGGCCAGGTGGTCGACGTGAACAAGGCCCTGCCCGGGACGCCGGCCACGGTCAACAGCGATCCCCTGGGCGCCGGCTGGTTCTTCAAGGTGCAGCTCGCCGATCCGGCACAGCTCGCCAAGCTGATGGACGAGGCGGCCTATAAGACCTACGTCGAGGGGCTGCACTGATGCGCTATCTGCCGCTGACCGATACCGATCGGCGCGCCATGCTGGCAAAGATCGGCGTGCCCTCGATCGATTCCCTCTATCGCGACGTCCCGGAAATTGCCTGGCTTGCGGGGCCGGTCGACCTTCCGCCTCATCAAGGCGAGCTGGAGGTGGAACGTGCCATCGGCGCGCTCGCTGCCAAGAACATGGGGGCCGCCTCGGTGCCGAGTTTCCTCGGCGCCGGCGCCTATCGCCATCATGTGCCCGCCGCCGTCGATCATCTGATTCAGCGGGGCGAGTTCTTGACGTCGTATACGCCTTATCAGCCGGAAGTCGCGCAAGGCACGCTGCAATATCTGTTCGAGTTCCAGACCCAGATCTGCCTGATCACCGGCATGGAAGTGGCCAACGCCTCCATGTACGACGGGGCCACGGCGACCGCCGAAGCGGTGATGATGGCCAACCGCGTCACCCGCCACCATCGCGCGGTCATCTCGGGCAATCTCCATCCCCATTATCGCGAGGTCTGCCAGACCCACGCCCGCTTCCTCGAATTCAAACTAGCGATCGGCGAACCCGATCCCGAAGGACGGGAAGATCTCACCAGCCTGATCGATGCGGGTACCTCCTGCGTCGTGGTGCAGAACCCGGATTTCTTCGGCAACTTGCGCGATCACGGCAGACTCGCCGAGGCCTGCCATAAGGCGGGCGCGCTTCTGATCGTCGCCGTCAC
>WNFP01004925.1_pt1 | contig 18068 bp, 6 predicted proteins | sample 5400201 | NCBI WGS metagenome assembly WNFP01 (sample SAMN13153355, study PRJNA577476) | soil metagenome | isolation source: 115 cm saprolite under Madrone tree | place: USA:California | collected 2016-06-14 | reverse complement strand
CTCGACCCTGGATTGGAAAGATTTTTTTGAGACGGTGAGCTTGATCGATCCGGAGCTGGCCCAGGATCCGGCGGGTGTCTATTCGCGGATGGACTTTGCCACCCGCGATCGTTACCGGCACGTCGTCGAACGCATTAGCAAAGGAGCGAAAAAGAGCGAACCCGAAATTGCCCGTGTCGCTTTGCGGATGGCTGAAGAAGCGCGGAGCGCCGGCGAGGACGCGGCGCACACCCACGTTGGTTATTTTCTCATCGCGGAAGGCCTGGCGCGTCTGGAAGCCGAGTCTGCATATCGCCCACGTTTCGGCGAACGGGTCCGACGGGCGATCAAGCGACATGCGGGCGTCTGTTATCTCGGGACTCTGACCGTACTGACCTCGCTGATTCTGAGCGTCACGGTTCTCTACGGATTGCGGACTCAGCCAAGTCTCGTGATGTTTGTGATCGCCACGCTGGTGTCGTTGATTCCAGCGAGTGATCTGGCAGTGAGCGTGCTCAACTGGGATGTCACACACTTTTTTGAGCCGCGACTGCTGCCCAACATCGATCTGTCAAAAGGAATTCCAGCCGACGCCCGCACGATGGTGGTGGTGCCCGTAATCTTCAATGACGAGCAAACAGTTTCAGCTCTGATTGATAAACTCGAAATCTCTTATCTGGCGAACCAGGACGAAAATCTTTACTTCGCATTGCTGTCGGACTTCGTGGACGCGCCTACCCGGGAGATGCCCGGCGATCAGGAAATTCTCGCGGCTGCCAGAGCCGGGATCGAAACACTAAACCAGCGCTATACCCCGGGCGAGACAATTCGATTTCATCTCTTCCACCGGCCGCGCCGGTGGTGCGAGACAGAGCGGAAGTGGATCGGTTGGGAGCGCAAGCGCGGCAAGCTCCGCGAATTCAATCAGCTGCTGCGCGGAAAGTGCGCCGACTGCTTTACCGTGGCCACCGGCACTCCGGATTTGCTTTCGCAGGTTCGTTACGTCATTACGCTGGACGCCGATACGCAGTTACCGCGCGATGCCGCGAGCCGTCTGATTGGCACCGCGGTCCATCCGCTCAACCACCCGCGGTTCGATCCGCAGACCGCGCGAGTCGTCAATGGTTACGGAATCCTCCAGCCGCGGGTGAGCATCTCGCTGGAGAGTGCGTCTCGTTCGTTGTTTGCTCGGGTCTTCTCAGGCAACACCGGAATCGATCCCTATACGACCGCAGCCTCGGACGTTTACCAGGATCTTTTCGGCGAAGGCAGTTACACGGGTAAAGGTCTCTACGATGTTGACGCGTTTGAGAACGCACTCGAGGGTCGCGTCCCAGACGACACTTTGCTGAGCCACGATCTTTTTGAATCAATATTTGTGCGCGCAGCCTTAGTCAGTGACATCGAATTTCTCGATGACTATCCGGCCCACTACGATACTTACGCGATGCGCCAGCATCGTTGGACGCGTGGCGATTGGCAGATAGCCGGCTGGTTGGGGCGCTCGGTGCGCGACGCCGGCGGGAACAAACAGGCCAATCACATCTCTGCTATCTCGCGCTGGAAAATTCTGGACAATCTGCGCCGCAGCCTGTTGGCTCCGGCGATTGTCCTGTTACTGGTTGCGGGCTGGACGATTCTTCCCGGAGGATCGCTCTGGTGGACACTATTCGCCCTGATCACTCTCGCCTTTCCCGTTTATGCTCACGTGACCACTGGTTTGCTGATTCATCCTCGCGGCGTGCCCTGGACCAGCCACTTCTGGAGCGTCTGGGGCGACATGCGAACCAACACCGCGCAACTGGCGCTGGAAGTTGTATTCCTGGCGCATCAGGCGTGGTTGATGATTGATGCAATCGGACGCACCGTCTATCGCAAGCTGATTTCGGGCCGACACTTGTTGGAATGGCAGACAGCGGCGCACGCGGAAAAATCGAGCACGCACGACAAGCGCGCTTTCTTCCAATTCATGTGGCCGGCGGAGGTAATTACGTTGGTCACGGCGCTGCTGGTTATCTTCACCAGGCCCCGTGCGTTGGTGCTTGCGATTCCGTTTTTGCTGAGCTGGGCGTTGTCGCCGTTAATTGCTTTCTATATCAGTCGCCGGCGCGTGGAAGATGAGCAAGAGTTCGCCGCCAAAGACATCCGCACCGCGCGAATAGTCGCACGCCGCACCTGGCGCTTCTTTGAAACTCTGGTGGGCGACGAGGACCACTGGTTGCCGCCCGACAACTTACAGGAGGATCCGCCGGTCATCGCGCACCGCACTTCGCCAACGAACATCGGCCTTTTGCAGCTCTCAACTCTCTCGGCCTACGACTTTGGTTACCTGGGCCTGGTTGAGTTGCTTGAGCGGGTTGAATTCACTTTCGCGAGCCTGGAAAAACTACAGAAGTTTCGCGGCCATTTTTTCAACTGGCATGACACTCACACTCTGCTGCCCATGTGGCCGCAATACGTTTCGGTAGTTGACAGCGGCAATCTCGCCGGGCATTTGCTCACGCTGAAGCAGGCCGCGCTCGATCTTCCTGACGACAAACTCTTTGACACCAGAATTCTAGACGGATTAAGGGACACGGTTGCGGCGATAACTCAGGAGACCTCGCAACTCGCGGTGGCCCGCCAGCGCACCGACGCCATCACCATTAATCAACTGCGTGGCGAGATTCAATCCTGCACCCGTGTACTCTCGGGCGGTACCCCCGTGGCCCTGGCCGGATGGGTGACTCTATTTGGAACGGTGAATGAGCACGCAACCATCATAGATGACATAGTGGCTGCGCTTACGCTCGAGCATCGAGGGGATGAATTCACCGAGCTGCGTTGGTGGACCAGCTCGCTCCTTCATGAACTACATAACTATCGCCGCGATCTGAATCTGCTGGCGCCGTGGGGCCTCGTCGGGACTGCTTCGCTCGACACGATAGCGGCGCGCTCAGAGGCCGCGGCCGGTCATTGGGAATTGATCAAAACCGCCTTGCGACCGGTTCCTGGGCTGGCTCATATTGCCGAGAGTTGTGATAGCGCCCTCGTGCAACTGGCGGCCCTGCGCGCGGAAATTGAAACGACTGTGCCGGAATCGCAATCCAGTCGCGATGCGGCTCTGCGGGAGTTGAGCGCGCTCACCGGGTCTATCGAGCAGGCCGCCGAAGCTGCCGGAACCATTTCTGCGCGGCTGGCAAAGATTGCTCAGACTTGTCAGCGAATAGTCGACGAGACGGACTTTAAGTTTTTGCTCGACCCGGAGCGCAAAGTTTTTACGATCGGCTATAACGTCACTGAAGGACGTCACGACAATTCGTTCTACGATCTGCTGGCTTCAGAAGCTCGGCTCGCGAGTTTTGTCGCTATCTCGAAGAGCGATGTGTCGCAGGCGCACTGGTTTCGCATGGGTCGCCAGCTGACGGCTGTGGATGGCGGCCGCGCTTTGATTTCGTGGACCGGCACGATGTTCGAGTATTTGATGCCGCTGCTCGTCATGCGCAGCTATCGCGAGACTTTGCTGGGTGAGACCTACGCCGCCGTCGTCGCCCGGCAAATCGAATATGGCTATGAACGGGGAGTGCCGTGGGGCATTTCAGAGTCAGCATATGCGGCGCGCGATCTGCAACTCAATTATCAGTATGGGCCATTCGGCGTTCCCGGATTGGGCCTGAAGCGTGGCTTGATCGAAGACCTGGTGGTCTCGCCTTACTCAACCATCCTGGCGGCGAATGTTATGCCGGGACCGGCGATGGAGAACCTGCGGGTGCTGGAGCGCGCCGGCGCACTTTCGCGATATGGGTTTTACGAGGCGCTGGATTACACGCCTGAGCGAGTCAAGAAGGGGGAGCAATGCACTCTGGTGCGGGCGTACATGGCGCATCATCAGGGCATGAGTTTGATCGCGCTCGACAATCTGATTAACCGGAATGTCATGCAGAATCGTTTTCACAGCGACCCAGCCGTCCAGGCGACCGAGCTGCTCTTGCAGGAACGCATTCCGCGCGGCGTGCCGGCGGCCCATCCGCGCGCCGAAGAAGTTCTGACTGGCCGCGTCGTGCGCACCCTCACCGGTCTGGTCAGTCGCGCATACGACACCGCCGATTTGCCGACGCCGCGCACTCAGTTGTTATCGAACGGAACTTACAGCGTGATGGTCACGACAGCGGGTGCGGGTTATTCGATGTGCGGACCGCTGGCCGTGAACCGCTGGCGCGAAGACTCGACCCGCGACCACTGGGGCAGCTTCGTTTACATCCGCGACGTGCGCAGTAGCGCCGTGTGGTCAGCGGGACACCAGCCCGTCGGCAGCAAACCGCAAAAATACGAAGTCGCGTTTTCCGAAGACAAGGCCGATTTCTGGCGCCGGGACTTCGGCATCGTCACCCACCTCGAAGTGATCGTCTCGGCCGAGGACAACGCTGAGATGCGGCGAGTTTCAATTGCGAACTACTCTGCGCGTCCGCGTGAGATCGAATTGACCAGCTATGCGGAAGTTGTCCTGGCTCCCCGGGCCGACGATCTGGCGCATCCAGCGTTCAGCAATTTGTTTATTGAAACTGAATACTACGCACAGCACAGTGCGCTCCTGGCGCGCCGCCGGCCCCGCTCGGCGCAAGACGAGGCCAGGTGGGGGGTGCATGTGTTGTCGACCTCGGCCGAAACGATCGCCGGCATTCAATTTGAAACCGATCGGGTGCGCTTTCTTGGCCGGGGACACACGCCGGCAGAGCCGGTCGCAGTGATGGAAGATCGCCCACTTTCGAACACCGTGGGCGCTGTGCTCGATCCGATTTTCAGCTTGAGATGCCGGTTGCGCCTGCTCCCCAATGAAACCGCGCAAGTCGTTTTCACGACCGGGGTAGCCCAGTCGCGCGACCATGCGATCTCGCTGGCTGAAAAATATCGCGACGCGAATATCTTTGAACGCGAATCGCGGATGGCCTGGACGCGCGCGCAGGTAGAGATGACTCATCTGCACATCGATCCTAACGAGGCGCATCTGTTTCAGCGGCTGGGTGGCCGCATCCTGTTCACGGACCCATCGCTGCGGCCAAGACCACATGTCTTGGCGCTGAACAAGCTGACGCAGTCGGGTCTGTGGACGCAGGGCATTAGTGGCGACTTTCCCATAGTAATCCTGCGTCTCGATCGCGAAGAGGACATTCTGATGGCGCGGCAGCTGCTCCGAGGTCATCAGTACCTGCGATCAAAAGGCCTCCAGTTTGATCTGGTGATTCTGAATGATCACCCGACGGGCTATGCCCAATCGCTGCACGACGATCTGCAATTGGCGGTCCGAATCTCCGGCGCGCAGGGTTTGATTGACAAGCCTGGCGGCGTCTTCGTGCGACGCTCTGACATCATGCCCGAGCATGAGCGGATTCTGCTGCATTCAGTGGCGCGGGTCGTAATCGTCAGCGAAAGAGGTTCCCTGGAAGATCAGCTCGTAAGGCGTCCGGTCGAAGAAACACTACCCGCGCCTTTTCAACCGCGATCGCCGTCCCAGGTTTATCCCGAAGCGTCTCCAGAACCGCCCAAGCTCTCCTTCTTTAACGGACTTGGTGGCTTTGCGCATGGCGGACGCGAGTACGTCGTGATGTTGGGCGAAGGCCAATGGACTCCCGCGCCCTGGTCCAACGTGATTGCGAACAACCCGGACTTTGGATTCATAATCACCGAAACCGGCGCGGGTTTCACCTGGTCGCTGAACAGTCACGAGAACCGGCTCACTCCCTGGTCCAACGACGCGGTCAGCGATCCGCCGGCCGAAGTCATTTACATTCGCGACGAAGATTCCGGCGCCGTCTGGACGCCGACGCCTTTACCCATTCGCGAAGCGCCGGGATATCTGATTCGCCACGGACAGGGGTATAGCGTGTTTGAGCATGTCAGCAACGGCATTTCGCAGGAGCTGCTCTTGTTCTCTCCGCTCGACGCCCCAGTGAGAATTTCACTTCTGCGGCTGCGTAATCGTTCTGACCGGCGGCGGCGGCTGTCAGTCACGAGTTATCAGGAGTTAGTCCTGGGGGTCAACCGGGAAACATCGGCCAATCATATCGTCACGGATCTGGAAGAAAGCGAAGGAGCGATCTTTGCGCGCAACTCTTATAACAACGAATTTTCAAATCGCGTAGCTTTTGTCGGCACCAGCGAGAGCCGCTTCACGATGACTTGTGATCGGGACGAATTTCTCGGCCGCAACGGCACGCTGGCGCGGCCGGCCGCCTTGCGTCGCGTCGGGCTCGGCGGTCGCGATGGCGCCGGTCTCGATCCCTGTGCGGCGATCCAGACTTCAATTGAATTGGAGCCCGGCGAAGCACGCCAGGTTATTTTCCTATTGGGGCAGGCTGAATCGATGGAGGAAGCCCGGGCGGTAAATGCGCGCTTTCGCAGTCTCAACACCGTCAATGAAGCTTTCGAAAAAGTGCTCGGGTTCTGGGACCAGACGCTGGGCACTCTTGAGATCAAGACACCTGATGCTTCGATGGATACGCTGGTGAATCGCTGGCTTTTGTGTCAGACGCTTGCCTGCCGGGTGCACGGACGTTCGGCCTTCTATCAATCGAGCGGCGCGTTTGGTTTTCGCGACCAATTGCAGGACGTCATGGCGCTGGTCTATTCGAGTCCGGACGTCGCTCGGCAACAGATTCTCCGCGCCTCCGCGCGCCAGTTTAAGGAAGGGGACGTGCTGCACTGGTGGCATGAACCAACCGGCCGCGGCGTCCGCACGCGCTTTTCGGATGACTTGCTGTGGCTGCCTTACGTTGCTTCATTTTATGTGAGTGTAACCGGGGACCATTCGGTGCTGGACGAAGTGGTGCCATTTATCGAGGGTCCGCTGCTCGAGCCCGATCAGATGGAAAACTATATGCTGCCCGACGTCTCGACTGAGAGTGCGACGGTGCTCGAGCATTGCGCGCGGGCCATCGATCGCAGTCTCAATCTGGGCCAGCACGGATTGCCTTTGATGGGTTCGGGTGATTGGAATGACGGCATGAACCGAATTGGCTTCGGGGGCAAAGGCGAAAGCGTTTGGCTGGGCTGGTTTCTTTGCACTGTGCTGAGGGGGTTTGCGCCGCTGTGTGAAAAATATGAAATGCAAACGCGGAGCAATCGCTATGGCCAACATCTGGAGAAACTGCGGAAGGGACTCGAGCAGGCCTGGGACGGCGATTGGTATCGTCGCGCCTATTTCGACGACGGCACGCCGCTGGGTTCAGCCCAGAACGATGAGTGCCGCATCGATTCGATAGCGCAAACGTGGGCGGTGATCTCGCGGGTGGCGGAATCCTATCGAACGTCGCGCGCCATGTCCGCCGTCAACGAATATCTAATCCGTCGCGGCGATGGATTGATTATTTTGTTCACTCCGCCATTTTGTTCACTCCGCCCTTCGACAAGAGCAAACTGGATCCGGGCTACGTCAAAGGTTATGTGCCCGGCGTTCGCGAAAACGGGGGCCAGTACACGCACGCGGCTTTGTGGACGGTGATTGCATTTGCGATGCTCGGCGACGGCGATCTCGCAGGCGAGCTGTTTAGTCTGTTGAATCCCATCAATCATTCGTCGACGCGCGCCGGCCTGCACAAGTTCAAAGTCGAGCCTTATGTAGCCATGGGCGACGTCTATGCAGTGCCGCCGCACACGGGTCGCGGTGGTTGGACATGGTACACGGGGTCAGCCGGCTGGATGTACCGCGCAGCGGTTGAATACATCCTCGGATTCAAGCTGCAAGGCGATCGTTTACGCATCGACCCGTGCATTCCGCGTGGCTGGCGCGAGTTTGAAATCAACTATCGCCGTGGCGCAACGACCTATCGGATCAAAGTCGAGAATCCGCATTCACTCTGTCGCGGTATCGAGCGCGTCTTCCTTGATGGCCTCGAGCAGTCAAGCGATGAAATTGCTTTGGTCGATGACAGCCAGATCCATGAAGTACGCATCTTGATGGGTGAGAAGGTTGTGGTAGAAGAAGCCGAGCCCGCCAATTCAGAAACTGCCCAAACCGAAGAAGCGCGATAGAATCCCTTCCACCAGCACCCACCGAGAACAAACCTTCCCACGAATGCATTTCTAAGTTATAAGATTGGTGCTGATGATTAGAGTCGAGCGCCTGAATACGAACCGTTCGCTCCGCCCTCATTCATGAACCCTCTCGAGAAATATCTTGGCGATCTTTTCGAAATCCGCAGCTCAGGCGGAGCCGTCAAAGAAACTTCCGGCTATCCTGCGCTCTCACAACTCTTCAATGAAATAGGCAAGACGCTCAAGCCGAAAGTCCGCTGCGTGATCAATCTCCAAAACCAGGGCGCCGGCCTTCCAGATGGCGGTCTTTATTCGGCCGAGCAATTTCAAAAGCGGGCGAAGGTTGAGCCACTCGAGGGTCAGCTTCCCGCTCGCGGTTGCATTGAGGTTAAGTCGCCTGGCGAAGACGCGCTGGTCGTGGCGAGGGGCGAGCAGGTGCGGCGTTATCTCAATCGCTACCGACAAGTGCTGGTTACCAACTACCGCGACTTCGTTCTGGTCGCTCTCGACCGCGATCAAAACCTGAAAATTCGGGAACGCTTCACCCTTGCTGAAAACGAGACTGACTTCTGGAGACTGGCCGCCCATCCACAAGCAGCGGCTGCGGAACTGGGAGAGCGTTTCGTCGAATACCTGAAGCGCGTGATGCTGCACGCTGCTCCACTGGCACTGCCGAAAGATGTTGCCTGGTTCCTGGCTTCATATGCGCGCGATGCCAAGGCGCGGATTGAGTCCAGCAATCTGCCCGCGCTAATTACGGTGCGATCGGCGTTGGAAGAAGCGCTCGGTCTGAAGTTCGAAGGCGAGAAGGGCGAGCACTTCTTTCGTTCGACGCTGGTGCAGACGCTCTTTTATGGCGTCTTCTCGTCATGGGTGCTGTGGAGCAAGAGCAATCCGCCCACCAACAGACAGGCGCGCTTCAACTGGCACGAGGCCGCCTGGTCCCTGCACGTGCCGATGATCAAAGCTTTATTCGATCAGATCGCGACTCCCACACAACTTCGCGAACTCGATATCGTGGAAGTGCTCGATTGGACGACTGATGTTCTCAATCGCGTGGATCGCAAAGCGTTCTTCGAAAACTTTGAAGAAGGCCATGCGGTGCAGTACTTCTACGAACCATTCCTGCAAGCCTTCGATCCTGAGCTGCGCAAAGAACTGGGCGTCTGGTATACGCCGATTGAGATCGTCAAGTACATGGTTGCGCGTGTCGATACCGTGCTGCGCGAAGAACTTGAGATTCCTGACGGTCTCGCCGACCCGCGCGTCTATGTGCTCGATCCAAGTTGTGGCACAGGCGCTTATCTGGTCGAGGTACTGCACAAGATTCATGAGACGTTGAAAGCGAAAGGCGAAGACGCGCTCGCGGCCAATGATCTAAAGCGTGCTGCGATGGATAGAGTTTTTGGCTTCGAGATATTGCCCGCGCCGTTTGTCGTTTCTCATTTGCAGTTGGGACTGTTGTTGCAGAATCTCGGCGCGCCGCTTACTGACCCGCTTAACGAACGCGTTGGCGTCTATCTGACAAATGCTTTGACGGGATGGGAGCCGCCCTCGGAAGAGGTCAAGGCGCGACTCGCGCAACTCGGCTTTGCATTTGCGGAACTGAAAGAGGAGCACGACGCTGCGGAGCGTGTGAAGCGGGAAGTTCCAATCCTCGTCATCCTTGGCAATCCTCCGTACAACGGATTTGCAGATGTTGCGATAGAGGAAGAGCGAGACTTAACCGAAGCCTATAGAACGACGGTGAAAGCTCCGCCACCGCAGGGGCAAGGTCTCAATGACCTTTACATTCGGTTCTATCGAATGGCGGAGCGTCGAATTGTGGAAAGGAAAGGCGAGGGTGTTGTTTCCTTTATTTCGAATTACGCTTGGCTCGATAGTCGTTCGTGCCCAGGCATGCGTGAAAAATATCTCGATGTTTTCGATCGAATTTGGATCGACTCTCTTAATGGTGATAAATATCGCACCGGAAAAGTGACACCTGAAGGAAAGCCCGATCCGAGTGTTTTCTCTACTGAACTCAATCGTGAAGGGATTCAGCTCGGTACTGCTGTAGCCCTATTAGTTCGAAGAGAGCGTCATGAAGCAGCCAAGGCGGTTTACTTTCGTGATTGGTGGGGCAAGAGCAAGCGTGCTGACATTCTCGGAACCGTTACGGCCGGTCCTGACAAGCCATACGAAATTCTAATACCGGAGTTGAGCCTGGGACTTCCTTTTAGGCCGGCCTTGTTGAGCGAACGATACGACACGTGGCCGCTTCTGACGGAACTTTTCCCAGTCTCTTTCGCGGGCGTTAAGACGAGCCGAGATGATTTCCTTGTTGACCCGAACCGCGAATCGCTACTCGCACGTTTGACGGAATACTTTGATCCGGGAGTCACCGATGTTGAGCTCGCGGCCATGTATCCAAATATCATGCGCGACACTGGCCGTTTCCAAGCATTGAGAGTGCGGGATTATCTCAGTCGAAGGGGAATTATTGCGGACAACATTGTGCGGTATTGCTATCGTCCCTTTGATACGCGATGGTTATATTGGGAACCTGAAACAAAACTCCTTGATGAAAAACGTTCAGATTATGTCCCTCATGTGTTTGATGGAAACTTCTGGATCGAAGCTCGTCAGAAGCAGACGATGGAGAAGTTTGACCGGGGTTATTTTCTTCGGGTTCTTGGGGATAACTTTGGCAATGGGCTTTCAAGTTTTTTCCCACTTTATCTCCGAAGCGAATCTCCACAACATTCTCTTCTAGAGGATCGTACTGAGCACGCCGTTAAGCCGAATCTAAGTGAGAATGCGACAAGCTATGTCGCCAGTCATGAAGCGACGCCTTCCGATCTCTTTTTCCATACCCTTGCCATTCTTCATGCTCCATCATATCGCTCGGCAAACTCCGGAGCCCTTCGTCAGGACTGGCCGCGTATTCCCCTGCCCGCAACGAAAGATGCGCTCCTTCACTCCGCCGGCCTCGGTCGAAAGATTGCCGCGCTTCTCGATACCGAAAAGGGCGTTGATGGCATAACGGCGGGCGCAATCGGAGATCCGTTCGGATACGTGGGGACTGTATCCCACGTCGCGGGGAAGCCGCTCGATCCGATCGAAGACTTGAAAGTAACAGCAGGCTGGGGACACGCGGGTAAAGGCGGCGTCACCATGCCAGGCAAAGGCAAAATCGTCGAACGCGACTACTCGACGGATGAACGCAAAGCAATCGAACGCAGCGTGGCGATTGTAGGGGCAGGGCTTGTCCCTGCCCACGTTGATTCCCAACAAAGTTCGGGCGGGGACGAGCCCCGCCCCTACAATTCTTTCGCATTGCTTGGCGAGCGCACTTGCGATGTTTATCTCAACGACGTGGCTTATTGGAAGAACATCCCCGTGCGCGTGTGGGATTACACCATCGGCGGCTATCAAGTGATCAAGAAATGGCTCAGCTATCGCGAGCTTGAATTGCTCTCGCGTCCGCTCACACCCGACGAAGCGCGCGAAGTAATGAACATGGCCCGCCGCATCGCCGCGATTGTGCTACTCGAACCAGCCCTCGACGAGAATTATCAAGCAGTAAAAAACGCAACCTACTCTTGGCCTTGTTTTGACAGTTGAATGAACTTTTGGAGAAAGGCTGTTCTTCAAACATCTCGACTCCCGCTCAAAAGGAGTAACAAGACATGCGAGTCCTCTACTGGAGTTTTTCACTAATCGCTATTCTCATCGCTCTCGTGTTGTTCATGCATAACCCCTCGTTGTTTGTCGTCTACATCTTTGCGTTTCCGCTCAGCCTTCTTCTGATGTGGTTTGTCCAGAAGATTTCTGTCGCGAGCCACAACGCCCGCTCCGCACGTGAAGCGGGGACCAGTGTTGATGAACAAGAAGAATCAAAAAAGGTTCGACGGACTCTTTGGAAGAAGATCTTTATGGTTGGTTTTGTCGCTCCTGTCTGTTTTGTCGCGATCTTTCTAATTAGCCAACCGTTGCTGACTCACATACCGGGGGAGTACGCCGGGGTCTTGATTCTCATTCTGGTCTTTGTCACGTGGGGAATTCTGCTGTCGGGTCTATGGTCCATGAGTCGCATTTTGTTGTTTCGAAGATCAGAAACGAAGTTCCCGAAGTTGTCGCTGCTGGGTGGTTTTGCAAGCGCTCTCCTACTGGTTATTTGTAGTTTGTCTCCAATCATTGTTCTTATCCTCTCGGGCTCACTAAATGCGCCCCCACCGCAAACTTTCAAAGTAAAACAGAATGTAAAGCTTGCCTTTAACGGCAGTGAGCCTGCCATTGTTGAAGAGCGCTATGAAATTGAACCGGGAAGTCATTATGAGATTAGTGGTATTGCAGAGATCAATTCCGGACGGATTTCACAAGACAATATTGAAAAGCTTGAAAAGTTTGAGACTGGTAAGTCTGGGGAGGATATCCTTGAGGGTATGCGCCTGAGTCTACATCGGCCGTTGGTAACCAGAACCGAGAACCTCGGAATGCTGAGATCAAAGATGACTTTTGGACTACCAGATCTGACCTTGCTGGTTGTGGATCTCAGAAGGCCTCGCGGCTCCGCACCCATCGAGGGAGACAAGGCTGAACCCTTCCGCTTGTCGGATGCTTCCGATTTTCATTCGACACTCGAAATTGAACTGCCGAAGAATTCTTTTCTCGCTGCTGCTCCGAAAGGCGAGTTGAATTCACTTCCGGATAAAGACATCCTTACCCTTTCCTTTTCGCGATTCCCCGAAGGAGTCGAGGTTTACTATTTGCGTCATATGCGCCTGAAGATGGTTAGAGGTGTTTTGAGCGAGTCGTCAAATCATGATGTCGTCGTGAGCGTACTGGCCTTTCTGTTTTGGCCGGCTGTTCTGATCATTACGAGTATCTTCAATAAGAAACTGGCTGATGGCATATTGGGGGTTTTTGGTCGTGTTTTCAGGAAGAGATCGAGGACGATTGGATTTCACGGTTGAAGTGAAACCCAATCAAGATTGCTCCGCCTTCGCCATTTCGCGCTTTCAGCGCTTCTGATCTCCAACTGTCCATACCTGGGCCGGTGGCCCAGGCTTTCACATTGCGCGCCATTGGCGCTTAGACCGTTTCAGTCCGCCGCGAGCGCGTGTGCTCTCAGCACAAGTTCAGGTTCGGCTGACGGAGACGCGCTCGATTCGCCCTTCTTCGTTTCAGTAGGCCGGCCATTATCAGAAGAAGTTGTCGCCGTCCGTCTGGTGGCCGCTTTCTGTTCGTTAGTGTAAGTCAGCCATGGTCCTGGCGCCGGGCGCTCGCCGGAAGTGATTTCAAAGAAAACTTTCTGAATCTTCTCGGTGATTTCTCCGCGCCCGCCGGCACCGATCGTAATGCGATCGACGGAGCGAATGGGGGTAATCTCTGCGGCCGTGCCGCTGAAGAAAAGTTCATCAGCCACGTACAACGCCGCGCGTTGAATCGTCCGCTCCTTAACAGTAATTCCGAGTTCCCCGCAAATCTGGATCACGCTGTCGCGGGTAATACCCGGCAGTATCGAAGATGAAAGCGGCGGCGTGTTGACGACGCCATTGCTGACTATAAAAATATTCTCGCCGGAGCCTTCCGAGACATAACCACGATCGTCAAGCGCGATTCCTTCCGAGTATCCGTTCAGCAGAGCTTCCATCTTGATCAATTGCGAGTTCATGTAGTTGGCGCCGCTCTTGGCCATCGCCGGCATTGAATTTGGCGTCAGACGGCTCCAGGTTGCCACCCCTACGTCGACACCTTTCTCGATCGCTTCGTCGCCGAGATACTTGCCCCAGTCCCAGGCGCCGATATAGCAGGCCAAAGGGTTCGGGAACGGATTCACGCCAAAGGCCGGATGCTCTTCGTCGAGGCTGCGGAAAAGAATTGGCCGGATGTAACACTGATCCAGTCCGCTCCGCCTCACCAGTTCGACCGAAGCCTCGCAGAAGTCATCGATCTTCCACTTGTGATCCATCCGATAGATCTTCGCGGAGTTCAAAAAGCGCTGCATGTGTTCGCGGAGGCGAAAGATCGCCGGTCCCTTTTTCGTCGCATAACATCTGATGCCTTCGAAGACACTCGAACCGTAGTGCAGAACGTGTGACATTACGTGCACGCGCGCGTCATTCCATTTAATGAACTCGCCGTCGTGCCAGACCACATCGACGATTCGTGGACTCGGGATGTCTTTGCCGTTTTTTGAAAACATGAATTAACTCTCCTTTGGAGACTGACTATTCGAACCGCGAGACATGTTTTGGGTCTGATTGACAAAGCACGATACTCTAAAGGCGAGCCGCTTTGCAACATGAACTCCGGGCCAATTATGCGCCCGTTTTTAAGTGCTGACGCCGGTCGGGTTTTTCGCAAGATGAAGACAGTACCACCTTGCGTGAGCAGGTAGGTCCATTCGTCAACAAGACAGCTGAGGGTTCGGTACTGGAGCAGTTTGAAGTTAGTTTCAGCCTCTCATTAGCACCGCGGCTTTAGCCCGGTGACCATAGGGCGTGAAAGGAAAAGCGAAACCGTTTAAAACGGTTTCCGACTTCTGCGGTAACTTTCTCCACCGGGCTAAAGCCGCGGTGCTAATGAGAGGCTGAAGGAAACATCAGTACTGAGTGTCTGATCCACCCGTCCACCCGCCCACGCGGGTGGTATTGACTTCATGAGCCAGTACTCGAACGCGCGCTTGATTCTCAACGATGCCCTTCGTACGATTCGTGATGGACTTGCACTTCAATAAGAACACCAATCAAGTTGATTTTCCCGGGCTGCGACCACCACGTAGTTGGTCGGCTTTGTTACTAGTTGCTGCAACGCTGGTCTTCCTAAACAGTAGCTGCCGTAAGTCTGCTCAGCCTGAAAACCAAGCATCCAAAACTATGAACACTAAGTCTGAAAACAAAACTGCGCCGAACGATCCGCAGGCAATTCACCGGCGCGCCATCGTCGTTGATATGCACGCCGACACTACGCAACGGCTGGTCGACGAGAACGTTGATCTCGCGCGGCGTTTGTCGGACGGGCATTTCGATGCCGTGCGGGCAAAGGAAGGCGGGCTGGACGCCCAGTTCTTTTCGATCTGGGTCGAGCCGGAGCTTTTTGGCGGCGGCGGCGAACGCGCGGTGAAGCGAGCCGATGTGCAAATCCAGGCCGTGCGAGACCTGGCGGCAAAGCATCCGGAAACCTGGGAGGTGGCCACGACCGCCGCTGACATTCGCCGGATCGCCGCGAGCGGAAAACTTGCGGCGTTGATGGGCATGGAAGGCGGTTATGCAATCGACGAAAAGATCGAGAACGTGGGTCGGTACTACCAAATGGGCGTCCGTTACCTGTCACCAGCCTGGTCGGTGAGCACGAGCTGGGCCGGGTCGTCAGGCGATGAAGCGGGTAAGACGCGCGGTCTGAATAATTTTGGCAAGGAGGTGATTCGTGAAATGAATCGCCTCGGGATAATGGTCGATGTTTCTCATCTTTCCGATCGTGCGTTCTGGGACATCGTTAACACTTCGACCAAACCGGTGATTGCCACGCATTCCGGTTGTCGCGCGATCACTGACGTGCCGCGTAATCTCACTGACGAAATGATTGTCGCACTCGCAAAGACGGGAGGCGTCGTCAATGTAATCTTCTATCCCGAACACATCGAGCCGGGTTACAGCGAAAAGAAAAAGAAAGTCGACGCAGAGATTGCTCAGCTGGTGCAGCGCGCTTCCGACGAGGAGAAGGGTGACGTAGCGCACAAGAAGCTGGCGCGCGATCGCGTGCGCCGCGACGAATACCTGAAGCGGCTGCCACCGGTGTCGGTCACGCGCATAGTCGATCACATCGATCACGTTGTGAAGCTCGTTGGGATCGATCATGTCGGAATTGGATCGGACTTTGATGGCATCCAGGCCGTGCCGGCGGATCTAAAATCGGTTGCTGATCTGCCAAATCTTACGACGGAACTTTTGAAGCGCGGGTATTCTGAAAGTGATATCGACAAGATTCTGGGTGGGAACATGCTGCGGGTCATGGAAGAGGTTGAGAAGAGGTAGGGCCTCTGAGCATTTGTTGCTCGCGGCTTCGCCGCCTGATGTGCGGAAAGGCTCCGCCTTTCCGGTTTCGGTTTTTACTGAAGGGGGCTATGCCTCCTTTATTTTGGATAGCACGGAGGCGCAGCCTCCTCATTCTATTGAGGCCTATCCGGAAAGGCAGGGCCTTTCCGCACATCAGGCGGCAGAGCCGCGTGCGCACATTGGCACAGCCGCGAATCTATATGGCAAGTAGGGCGAATACGCGCAAGCCAAAGATCGGTTTCCATGCGCCGATCAAAGGCGGCCTGCATGAATCACTAATCGTCGCGAGAGATACAGGCTGCGATGCGGTCCAGATATTTTCGCGCAATCCGCGCGGCTGGCTGGCCAAGCCGCTCACGAAAGAGGCGATCGAACTCTTCCGCAAGACCCGCAAGCAAACAAAGCTGTCACCAGTCCTGATTCATACCAACTATCTAATTAATCTGGCCGCGGCGGATGAAACGATCCTGCTAAAGTCGATCGCCTCGTTTCGTGAAGAAGTCGAGCGTGCAATCCTGCTGGGCGTCGATTACCTGGTGCTGCATCCGGGCAGTGCGCGCGGTTCATGCGAAGCTGACGCAATTGAAATCTGCGCGCTCAGTCTGCGGCTCGCGTGTAAAGGGTTGAAGCTTGGTTCGCTGCGGATTCTGCTTGAGAACACGGCGGGACAGGGTGAATGCATTGGCCATCGCTTTGAACATCTGCATGCGATTATGGATGCTTGCCCCAAAATTCCGTTGGGAGTGTGTGTCGACACCGCGCACTCGTTCACTGCCGGCTACGACATTCGCGAAGCGGAAGGGTTAGAGGCGACCCTGGAAATAATTCGCCGCACCGTAGGCTTGCGAAATGTGCGCGCGGTGCATTTCAACGATTCGCGCGCGCCATACAACTCGCGAGTCGATCGTCATTGGCACATCGGCGAAGGCCATATTGGGCGCGCATCGCTGCGGCGCTTTGCGCAGCATCCGAAGCTGGCGCACGCCGCCTTCATTCTGGAAACACCGTACGACGATCCGCGGGCGGATGTGAAAAATTTGGAGGCGCTGAGATCGTTTGTGAATGGGAAATCAGTCCGGTTAGCGACTCGCCCGCATAGAAATCTGGACGCATTGGATTAAACTTCACCAGACAACGCAGCATGGTCGGCTCGGGCAGCTGATTGTCTTCGTAGTTGCCTGGTTGTGGCGCTGAACGTCTACAAGGGCGAAGGCAATAAATGTTCGGCGGCGGTGTTACAGAACCGAGAGCGGTAGCGACCGGATGCCGACTCTCAACCGCATCTTAAAGTCGCCTCTTCCTACGAAATTGCAAATCGCAGAGTCGAGGTTCGCATCCGGTCGCTACCGCTCTCGGTTCTGTAACCAGCCGTGACAGTCGATTTCTTGGATCATTGGCTCCTCCAGATAGCACTGCCGCTCTGGGGCAGTGTCTTGTTTTGCGGAAAGACAGTCCACGGACGGTTTGGAGTCAGTACCGGGAGCGGTAGCGACCGGGTCGCAACTTGCACATGATCCAGGATCGCGATCACGAGACCCGGTCGCTACCGCTCCCGGTACTGACCTCATCCTCAAATTAGGACACTACCCGCTCTGGACGTTGCTTGAATCTTTCGCTAGAATCCTGTCATCAGGTGAATTAAATGTTTCAGGATCGATCACTTACCAAACTCCTCCTTATGGTGCCGCTTTTGCGCCGGGTGCTATAAGCCCTGCTCGTCGAAGCGGCCGGAAGCTAACACCCATTTCAAGAATTAGGCTGGGCGAACGCGGGGAATGCTTTAATAAAGCTTTGCGCGATCGGTCATTAATATAAGTCACTGTCAGAGACCGAAGAGTCATGGACGAGAAATATTTTCCCGAAAACATCGAAGCGAAGTGGCAGCAGCGTTGGGCTGGGGCGGGTACCTTTGAAGCGCGCGAGGACGATGCGCGACCCAAGTTTTACGCGCTCGAGATGCTGCCTTATCCATCCGGCTTTTTGCACATGGGCCACGTGCGCAACTACTCCATCGGCGACGCCCTGGCCTGGTACAAG
>WNFP01001542.1_pt1 | contig 18071 bp, 12 predicted proteins | sample 5400201 | NCBI WGS metagenome assembly WNFP01 (sample SAMN13153355, study PRJNA577476) | soil metagenome | isolation source: 115 cm saprolite under Madrone tree | place: USA:California | collected 2016-06-14 | reverse complement strand
CAGTCAGCTACAGTGACCGATCTCCAGACCGATCAAATCGCATGGAAACTGAATTTCGACCACCCGGTGCGCCCCATGGCCTTCGAGGTGAACCCTGACGGATCCACGCGTCGTATTTTCGTCGAGCTTTCCAACTTCAACGGATTCGCCATCGTGGATTTTGCGAAACGCGCCGAAGTAGCCAGAATCGCGCTTCCCAGTGAGCCCGGCGGATTCGGAATTGCCGAGGGGCGTGTGAATACACCTGTCCACGGCATAGGGGTGGCTCCCGATGGCAAATCATTGTGGGTGAATAGTACTCTCGCCAATGCGCTATTCGAATACTCGCTGCCGGATCTGGAGTTGGTTGGTCATACTGCGCTTCCACTCGTTCATCCGCTGGGACACGCACCCGCAGGCTCGGTTCCCGAGTGGATCACCTTCACGCCGGACAGTAAGTATGTCTATGTCTCGAACTCTGGCGATCGCTCGGTGTCCGCCATTGAAACAAAAACCTTGAAGTTAGTTGCTGTGATCCCGGTTGGAGAAGTGCCCAAGCGGATAAACACCTTGGTATTGCACTGAACGCGCGCACGCAACAATCTTTCCTGCTGCTCGGTTCGCATACTGTCTATAGGACCACATCGTAAACCAATATCTTGGCTTCTTCGATGGTTGCCTCCTTTGATTGCGGAATGGGAGGCACCAGGATAACCAGCTTCGGGACCGCCGCGTAAAACCGCTTGAGTTCCGGCACCAGCAGCGTGGTCTTCGCAATCGGCCCGGTTGCAACTCTTCCCAGTCGTTCGTAGTGATCCGCGTCGACCTGTTTGAACACTTCTACAAAGCCGGTTGTCCCTGTGTAGTAAATGCGTTTGCTCTGCACATCAAAAACGACTTCGTCGACGCCACCTTCAGTGTCGATCGCATCGATCACTTTCCCGCTGTCCGAATCCATCACCACCAGCTTCCCTGGTTTATAAATGTGTGAGCGCTTGACCCGGCTGCCAATAAACAGCCGGTGATGCACCGCATCCAGCGCCACGGCATGAGGCTCCGGGCCACCCGTGATAGGCCACATAGCGATCACCTTGCGTTTTTCACGGTCAATGACCGCCACCTGGCTAGTGTCACCCATCACTACAAACATTCTTGCCGACGCCGGATCAAGCACTAGCCCGGCAGGATTCAGCCCCTCCACCTCAATGCTTCCCGCGAGTTTACCGTTCCTTAGGTCGACGATTTCGATCGATCCTTTTACACCCTCCTTTTTCAGGCCATCGGCTCTGTCTCCCAGATAAAATACGTGGGTGGCCGGATCATAAACTCCGTTATCTGGCACTCTTCTCGAATCCTTGTCCAGTTCATGTCCTGTCAACGGGATATTCTTGACGAGCTCGTAAGTATCACCGCTGAATGCCTTGCAAGTTGCATCTCCGTCGTCCACCCAGATTTCGTTGCTCTCGGGAAGATAGATCGTCTTGCGGGGATCTCCTCCGAATCCAGTAATCGTATGGATGACCTTGCCGGCGTGCAGGTCCACAACTTCAATCGTCCTCTGGTGCTCTCCTGGAACGAACAAGCGCTGGCCTTTGACGTCCACCGCCATATGGTCGAAGTAGCCCTCAACATTCGGCAATGGGATGCTCTGGATCTGCTTCAGCGGCGCGCTGGTTTGACTCTGCGCCCGGGGAGCCAGTACCGCGCACAAAGCCCAAAGAACCGCCAGGTACTTTGTCATTCTCTCGCTCCTCAATTTACATTTCTCAATCATCACTCTCGCTCCTTGAGAAACCTAGGCGCACCTCTTAGGTAAATGCTTGCCACTTCAACTCCGCTGAAGCACAGGCCGAAGTTCGCGGACATCCTTCACGCTCTCGAGATCCAACACCTTGTTGATTAGCGTTGCGCAAGTTGCGTTCCCCAAGACCGGCGCGATGAGGTCGCGCGCTTTCGCAACTACCTCCTCGCGCGGCATTGGATTCTCCGCTGTCCCGCGTACATCTCGGATCCACTCGCTCATCTTTGTGCCGTCCGCTAGAGTCACTTCAACAATGGCTTCACGTCTCGGACGCCGCGCGTCGATCCGCGGGTCGGCAACCACTTCCACTTTGGCCCGCTGCCTAAGCACGGCTGGATCTTTCATACGCGTTTTGTCATGAGCCGACCCGAACGTTGCGGTCTTGTCCAACAACATCACCGCAATCATGTGCTGTAAGCAGATGTCCGGCATGTCTCGATTGCTCACTGTGTTGGCTTCGTCGCTGGCGATTCGCACTACCACCTTCCGTACATCGTCCGCGGTAAACGAGCGCTGTTTGAAGAAACCCGCGAGTGCGTCGAGCGGAGCTTGAATTGGCGAGCCCACCGTCCATTTCTTGATGTTCGTCCGCGTTATCTCGTAGCGTTCCCCAAGCTTTTCCACGAGTTGTGTGGGGTCGGCCTTGACAACGCCATTTTCTCTGGGCGCGAGGGCTTCAAAGAAATTGTCGGGGCCCGCAAAAATGTCATCCACCCCAGTCCAACCCGAGCGGATTAGCATCGCTGCCGTGACTCCGCCCGCCGCGGGCTTCCCCCCAAATAGGAAAGCCTTCTCCATGTGCTCCGCATCGCGGCTCCAGGCTCCAATTCCCGATGTTTGTTGCGCGCTATAATCCAGCAGCAAGCGCATCTGCTGGGTCCCAAGACTTGCAGCGCACCCGGCCGCCGCCCCGGCGGCGAAGGCCGCCACCGTGCCGTGAGTGCTCCGGTGCGTCGCCGCTTGGTAGCTCGGCCCGCCCATGCTCATCGTTACCCTCGTCCCTACATCATAGCCGAGCGTCACGGCGTGCAAGAATTGTTTCCCAGAAATTCCAAATTGCTCGCCGGCAGCCAATGCCGCCGGAACCACGGAGACGCCGGGATGCGAGCGGGACGGGCCGTGCGAATCGTCAGTCTCGTCCGCGTGAGCCAGCACTCCGTTGGCCAGCGCCGCTTCGATGGGACCGCATACAACGTTCGAAGCCACTACCGTCGCAACCTCTTTCCCGCCATAGGCGCGCACAAACTCTATCGCTGCGCGTCCCGGACGAATTTCAGAGCCCGAAATCATCGCAGCAAGCGTGTCCAAAATGTGATGTCTTGCTTTCTCCGCCACTTCATCAGGTAGCGCACGCTCACGCGCTTCGCTCATGTACCTGCTGAGCTTGTCCATGACTGGACTCACGCCTGCCGCCACCTCATCCTGGCTGCCGGCTGCCTTAGCGAACGCTGCGGCAGGCGGAATAACCCTGGTTGCGAACGTCAAGCCCGCGAATTCGAGCAGGCTCCGCCGCGTCAAAACTGCCCCGCCACTCTCCGGTGGGTCCTCTTTGCGTCCGCCATGTTCCATGCGTGTTTCTTTCCCTCCAGGCACCCTGCGCCAGATTGAATTTGCTAAGCAATGCGGGAGCACGACGGATCCAGCCGCGCAACTGAAGGTATGTCATTAACCGAAACAAATACCTGAAAACAGTATTAATTCTTTTTTAGCTCTACGTAACACGGTTCATTCCAATCGAAGACACATCGCCTAGTTTTCCGTCAGCGCCTTCATAACGCGGAACAATTCGCCCTTTGCCTCGAAACCGACACCCGGAATCTCGGGCAGTTTGACGTAGCTGTCTTCGACTGGTATCCCGTCGGCAAATCCTCCGAACGGCTGAAAGATTCCTGGATAAGATTCGTTGCCTCCCAACCCCAAACCCGCGGCAATGTTCAACGACATCTGGTGCCCGCCGTGCGGAATGCAGCGGAATGGCGACCATCCATAATCCCTCAACATGCCCAAGATTCGAAGGTATTCCACCAAGCCGTAGCTCAAAGCACAATCGAACTGCAAGATGTCGCGATCCGGCCGCAGTTGCGCGTAGCGAATCAGATTCCGTGCGTCCTGCATGGAGAACAGATTTTCGCCCGTCGCCATTGGCCCCGGATAGTGATTCGCGAGCTCGGCTTGCAGCTCAAAGTCCAGCGGATCGCCCGGTTCCTCATACCAACGAAGCCGGTACGGGGCGAGAGCTTTGGCGTAGGCGACTGCATTCTCCAAATCAAAGCGGCCGTTTGCATCGACGGCCAATTGGTCGGAACTCTTTAGGATTTTAAGTACGGCCTCTATGCGCCGCAGATCTTCAGAAAGTCGCGCTCCCCCGATTTTCATCTTCGCCACTGAGTATCCAAGATCGAGATACCCTTGCATTTCACTCTGCAGCGCAGATAAATCTTTTTCCGGATAGTAGTAGCCGCCCGCTGCATAGACGAAGACTTTGCCTTCGAAGAGTCCGCCCCGATAGCGGTCTGCGAGCAGCCGAAATAGCGGGAGCCCGGCGATCTTCGCCACAGCATCCCAAACCGCCATATCCAGTACCCCTACCGCCACCGATCTTTCGCCGTGTCCTCCGGGTTTCTCATTCCGCATCACCGCGTCCCAGATTCGGATCGGGTCCAGGTTTTCGCCGCTTTCGTCGACCAACGTTTCAGGATCTGCGGCGTTAAGCCGCGGAATGAAGCGATCGCGGAGCAGCCCGCTTGGCGCGTATCTGCCGTTTGAATTGAATCCGAAACCGATGACTGGCTTGCCCTGGCGTATCACATCCGTGACCAGCGCGATCACGCTCACGGTCATTTGGCTAAAATCAATGTAGGCGTTGCGTATTTCTGACTTGATCGGCACTACGGTTTCGCGGACATCTATAATCCTCACCACTGCACCTTTTCCCAGGAAGACTTATCTCGCTCAGGCTCGCTGCAGCAAAGGCCGCAGTCCCCGGATATCTTCTACTCGCTCCAGATGCAGCACTCTCTCTATCAGCTTCGCGCATTGCGCTGAACCCAGGACCGGCGCTATCAAATCGCGGGCTTTGGCGACAATTTCCTCGCGGGTCATGGGATTTTTCGGAGTACCGCGAACATTGTCAACCCGCTGTTGGAGGCGCGTTCCATCCGTTAGTTGGGCTTCCACAATTGCCACACGCAAAGGCATGAGGCCCTCCAGCTGCTCATCGGGAATCAATTTCACCTTTTCTCGTTCTCGGAGCGTCGCCGGATCCTTCATGCGCCCTTTGTCATGTGCCGAACTGAACGTGACGGTCTTGTCCATCAGCATCACCGCCGCCATGTGTTGCAAGCAGATGTCTGGGATCTCGCGATTGTTCACGATCGCCGCCTCATCCGTCGCCAGCCGCACGGAGACCTGCTGCACTTCATTCGAATGGAAGGGACGTTGTTTTCGCAGGATCTCAAAAGCATCGAGAGCCGCCTGGATCGGCGAACCTACAGGCCATTTCTTGATATTCGTTCGCGTGATTTCAAAACGTTCGCCAAGCTGTTCGGTAAGTCCGGCAGGATCAGCATGCGGGTTGTAAGCCTCGAAGAAATTATCTTTTCCCGAGAAAATGTCCTCAACGCCGGTCCACCCGGCCTGCACGATCAAGGCGGAAGTAACGCCGCTGCGCGCGGTCATTCCGCCGAAGTGGAAAGCCTTTTGGATGTGGTCGGTGTCACGGTTCCATGCGCCAAGACCCGAGGATTGATGAGCCGTATATCCCAGGAGAAATCGCATCTGCACGACGTTCAAGCCCGCCGCGCAGCCGGCGGCCGCTGCCGCACCGAAAAGTGGGGAGATGCTGTGCGTGCTCCAGTGACTCTCCGCTTCAAATTGCTGTCCACCCAGGGTCATCGTGAAGCGCGGTCCAACGTCGTAACCGAGCGCCACGGCGCGCAGGAAGTGTGTCCCCTTGATGCCAAACCGCTCACCAGCCGCAAGGGCGGCAGGCACTACCGCACACCCTGGATGCGATTGCGATGGGGCGTGCGAATCGTCAGTTTCGTCGGCATGGGCCAGCACCCCGTTCGTCAGCGCCGCCTCGATCGGGCCGCATACAATTTTCGAAGCAACTACTGTCGCCACCTCTTTGCCACCATAGGCCCCCACGAATTGCAACGCCGCGCGCCCGGGTATCAGCTCCGAACCTGAAATCATTGCCGCCAGAGTGTCCAGGATATGTTGTTTCGTTTTCTCGGCCACCTCATCGGGCAGCGCGCCGTCCCTGGCTTCGCTCATGTATCTGCTAAGTCTGTCCATGACCGGGCTCACGCCTTGCCCATTCGAATCACGGCTCGGAGATGGTTTGGCCATCACTGCCCCAGGCGGAAGGGCCGCAGTTGCAACTGCCACGCCCGCGAGTTCAAGCATCCTGCGCCTAGAAAGAATTGCCCCGCCGTTCTCTTGCGGTCGGTATTTATTTCGCGCATCTCTCATGCTTTCCCCTTCCTGGGGCAGTCTGCTATGGCTTCAATTTGTTCAATGGTGGTCGCACGAATAGGAATAGGATAAGTCCACATGACGAGGCTATGTCACTGTCAAAGCTACATTCCTGAAAACAGTATTAAATCTCTTTTAGCTCGACGCTCTTCGTCTTGCCAGCGCGCAAGGTTATCACCTCGGCGAGCAAGTTAACCTGCTCTCCGCCAAGTGATACCACCTCCGCAAGCCATATACTCTCGGCTACTTTTCCACGATGATGGCTGCGTCCCACGGCTTTAGTGTTAGTTGCTTTCCCTGGTCCACGGCAGTCTGGGTAAGCAAATCCATGCCCGGAGCATAAGTATAAGAAAAGGTTTGCGGGTCGTTCGAATAGTTCAAGTAGTAGTGAAGCGTCTTGCCCGAGCGGTTCGATCCGTGCTTTACACGGACTGTCGCCGGTAGATCCTGGTCAGGACCCGTCAGGCCTGCTTTCTTTAGAACGTCCAGAACGACGATTTGCTGCAGTTTGTCGCTGAGAACTGTTCCTTCGTAAGTCAAAGTTCCTTTGCCGAAGGTATTACGCGTGATGGCAGGATATTTGCCAAAGAAAGGATGGTCGTAATAGGCGAGCGCCTTCGCGCTGTCCGGAATCAGCATTTCCGCCCAATCTGATACTTTATTATCTGCGCCAGCTTGAAATGGGTCACCCTTCAGAGAAAGTGGCTTAGCCAACGACGAAAACTCCTGGTAGTGCAAGCCCGCAGCTTCCCGCAAAGGTCCAGGCGCCATTTCCCAGCGAACCGTCGAGTATTCGTTACAAAATCCACTTTTCAAAGCGAGGACAAGGTTTCCGCCGCCTTTTACATATTCCGCAAGTTTTGCGAGGACCACATCGCTGGCAATATAGAGTGGTGGGACCAGAATCGCCTTATATTCAGACAGATTCGTGCTCTCGGGAAAAACAAAGTCCACTCCGACATTGGAACGATAGAGCGCGCCGTACATCTGCTGGAGGATCGTGCGGTAGTTCGCGCGATCGCTGAACTTCATGAACTCGATACCGTAGTGGGAATCGTTGCTGTAAAGAATGGCAACCTGATTCTTTCGCTGAATATTGGCGATCTCCGGGCCGATCCGCTGCAGCTCATGCGCCGTGCGGCTGACCTCTTCGTACGCGCGGCCCGGCGTTAAGTCGTGTCCCAGGACTCCCTTCCAGTAAGTCTCCTGGCCGTAATGAATCGAGTGCCAGTGCCAATACTCGACCATATTCGCGCCCGAAGCCGCATGCGTGTAAACGTCAAGACGCAGTTGTCCACCGTAGGGAGGAAACTGCTCCTTGGAATCCCACCCGATGGCCTCGGCATTGGTTTCCGTAATCAGGTAGTTTGTTTTTTTCAGCGAGCGAACATAATCCCCAACGTAGGAAGACGCTTCCCCGTCGAACTGGTCTTGAGTTCCGTGATAGGGATTCGCTGCGGCGATGTCGAGCGTCTTGACGACCTCGGACTCATTTACCTCTGGCCGCGGCGGCCCGGCAAAATCATGCGTGACAAACTGATCGGGGCGCTTGTACTCGTTGACGATGGCCGCCTGCCAGGCAAGAAAATCGGTTGTCATCCATCGCGAGTAGCGCTCCCATTCGAGCTTCCATCCGGGATTAATAATTCCGTCCCGCGGCGGCAACTCTGCCCAGTCGTTCAGCCGTTGGCCCCAATAGTTCAGTCCCCACACTTTGTTTAGGTTGTCGACAGTTTTGAATTTTGCTTTCAAGTACTCGGCAAACCCAACTTGAACATCATGATTCGCCGCGCCAGCCGAAGACGTCTCATTATCGATCTGATAGCCGATAATCGCTGGGTTGTTCTTGTAGTGTTCGAGAATTTTGCGTATGACTCGCTCGCAATAAAACCGGTATGTCGGATTCGAAAGGTCGGTATTTTGACGGTAGCCATAATAAAGATACTGCCCGCCGAGGCGCGTCACCACTATTTCCGGGTGCTTCTTATACATCCACGCAGGGATCGAATAGGTCGGCGTGCCCAGAATAATTCGAATGCCGGCAGCATGAAGTTTATCGGCGACTCGGTCCATCCACGCATACTCAAACTTGCCGTCCTCGGGCTCCCATAATCCCCAACTGGATTCGCCGATTCGGACCACGCTGATGCCCGCCTTCTTCATCAGTTGAATGTCCTGATCCACCCGGTCGTACGGCATATATTCCGGGTAATACGCAACGCCATACAGCACGGTATCCATGCGGTCGGCGCGGAATGCTTCGCGGGCCTGCGTTTTCCCCGGCACGGCCGTGCAGAGCAAGCCAACGAGCGCGAGTCCGGCTCGCACGAACCACGACAAACCTGCTCGAGTCTCCTGAATAAAAATCATGAGCGGCCCTTTCCCGGATTCATCGCCGTTGTATCGCGCAACACGAAACTCGTCTTGAGGAGATATTCGGTTCCCTTTGGACTTGGGGTTTCGCGTTGCACATCCTGCAACAGCGCTTGAAAAGCGAGCCGGCCCAGTTCAGCCTGCGACATCTCGATCGTCGACAGCGGAGGGAGAATGTACTCCGAAAACCGAATGTTGTCGAACCCAATGACCGAGAGATCGCTCGGCACGGCGATCTTTTCGCTGTAGCTCTTGCGCATCACGCCAATCGCCGTCATATCGTTCGAACACAGAACTGCAGTGGGGCGCTCGCGCAAAGCCAGGAGTCTTCCGAATGCCTCTTCGCCGCCTTCCAGCGCATGGTTGCCCTCAACGATTAATTGCGGATCTGCCGTCATGCCCAGTTCGTCTATCGATTTCACGAACGCATCTCTGCGGGCAATCGCGGACCTTAGCGTCAATGGGCCTGTAATAAACGCAATTCTTTCGTGCCGCAAGGCGGCCAGATGTTGCACAGCTTGCCGTATGCCGTGAAGGTAGTCGATTCGAATATTGCTAACGCGCGGCCGCGGCGGACCGACATCCACGAAAACCAGTGGAACATTTCGCAATCTCAAATCGTCCAGCAGCGATTCCTCCATGCCGAACGTCATCACCGCGACTCCTTCGACTCGGTGTTCGAGCAAACGCCGCACTGCATTTCGCATTCGCTCGGGATCGTGCACGGTCGAGGTCATCAAAATCTCGTAGTTGTGCTGGACCGCGATCTCCTCGAAAATATGCACGATTTCAGGGAAAAAAGGGTTGATGATCTCTGAGACGATCAATCCAAATATGCGGCTGCGTCCTGAAACCAGCGCCCTGGCCTGCGTGTTCGGGAAATAGCCTAGTTCCTCGACCACCTTCCACACACGCCGCGCCAGCTGCGGGCGCACCGTGGGAATCCTGTTGATGGTCCGCGACACCGTGGCCGTGGAAACTCTCGCCCGCTTTGCGATTTCACGAATGTTCATGGATCCAAGGCCACGGCCACAGAGACCAAGCCCTCCGAATCATCTTAATCTGCCCAATGTCTAGTATCGCAGCCTCTTTCTTACGCTGCGACACGGCCGGTTTTTCCGTCCGAAACGCAGGATTCTCCCACAAATTCCAGTTGCCGCAAGAAAACCTGATTGAAGGCGCTAACTCTCCCAATTCAGAAATACAGGTGCAATCCAAGCTGTATCGTCCTGTTGTTGAGAGCCGTCCGACTGATGCTCCCGAAATTCGAGACCCCTGGGTCTGAATTCGGTTCCGCGAACTCTGGATGATTAGGCAGGTTGAAAAAGTCCGCCGAAAACGTGAGGCGGGTCTGCTCCCGGACAGGGATCTTGAAATCCTTCTGCAAGGAGAAGTCAAAATTGTTGACGCCCGGATTCCGGACCTTGGCGAAGTAGCGCGGCGCGTTCCCAAACGCCTTGTGGACGTCGAATGGACCCGTCAGATCCACCAAGTTCGCCGGTGGGCCCGACGCTGGGCAGGTCCCCGAGAAGTCGAATGCGCTGCTGTCGAACCAGTGGGTTATTGTCTGATGGAAACCCGGCGGCAGCGGGTTGCCGATCATCATAGGGCGATCCGATAACACTCCAGCGCCGTTGCAGAATCCATAGGAATTATCTGTAATTCCGAATGGAGAACCATCGCTAATAGTATAGATTGCGCTCACGCGCCATCCGCCGAGTACCTGACTTCCCACGCCGCTATTGAGCCATTTCTTGCCCGGCCCAAGGGGAAGTTCCACAATCGGGGCGAGCGTGAAGCGCAAAGGTATATCGCCGGCGCTGACTGACCGCTCTGCCCTGCGGTTGTAGAAGTCCTGCCCCAATACGTCGAGTGACCAGAACCCTCCCCAATCCGAGGAAGAATCGTCAATCAGCTTGCTCCACGTGAAGTTCGCCAGCAGCGAGAAGCTATGCGAAAACCGATGATCCACCTTCGCCTGTAACGAGTGATACATAGAACTTGAGAGTCCCCAATACCCGGGGTTTACAGTCAGGCAGCAATACACCGACGCGCCCGATGCGACCACTGCCGCCGCCGCCGCAGGACAGTGCGGGCTTGTCGTCGCAGCGAACGCATTAGGCAGTGCCGCTGTGCTCGCCGGTGTCTGCTGGCAGATGTTGTAAGCATAGTTGACAGGCAAATGCGTGCCGTGGCTCCCCACGTATCCGACCTGCGCAACCGTGTCCTTGTCCACTTGCTGCTCCAACGTAAAGTTCCACAACTGGATGTATGTTGGGGTTTGCTTCCGCGGTGCCCAGAAGGAGAATGAAACATCCCCGTTCACTGGTATCGGCGCCGTAATTGCTGAGGGACTAGGGCTCGTAACGGTGGGCAAACTCGACCAATTGGTGCCAGGCGAAAAGGTCGTGTTTGCCAGGAGATTGGGCCCTGGCTGCCCGTCGCCAGCCCGCCCGTGTCCAATGGCTCCTGGGTACATGATGCCGTAGCCACCACGGACAACCAGTCCACCTCGCACATTCCACGCAAATCCAAGCCGTGGTCCAAACTGCTTCCGTGACGGATCAAAAGTTGTGTCCGGCGCATTCACGCCGAACTGTTCCCATTGAACTGTGAATGGATCGAAGAACGCATCCCCGTGATGAATCTCATGGAACGATTGGTCGTACTGCCATCTCAATCCTAAATTCAGCGTCAGCTTCGGCGTCAGCTTGAAGTCGTCCTGCACAAAAAACGAATAGGACCATGCGCGCGACGAAACAAACGTGTTCTGCACCTGCGCGCTGCCGTTGTTCATCACGCCAAACAGGAAATCAGCGAAGCCATTTCCCGTCTGCGACCCTGTGAAGTTGAAGCTGCCAACAACACCGTTGGGCTGGTAGTTGTCAATCGAGTAGTGACGGAGCTCGGTACCCGCCTTGATACTGTGCCGGCCAAACAATTTACTCGCCACATCGCTGAACTGGAAAGTCGAGGCAGGTTCGTATAGCATCTGGCCGTTACTTAGGCCGCTGTACCCGTTGATGCTCACTCCCGGCGTGCCACACTTGGTTCCACCCGATGTGTCCGGAACGCTTGACAAACAATTGGGAAACCCGCTGATCCCGAAGCTAGAAGGGGATGTCGCGCCTGCGCCATACGTCGTCCTATCACCGATCCGGTGCATGTAGCCGAAACGGAAGTCATTGACCAAAGTCGGGCTAAACGTGTGCGTCCAGCCCTCCGTCGTGGCGTAATCTGATGAGCGCTGCGTCTGTTGGCCCGCGGGTCCGATGATGAGGTTATAGTCCAATGTCCGGCCCGTCTGAGTGTGCAGCATACCGAAAATGTGATCGGACTTCGTAAGGTTGAAATCGATGCGCGGATTGAATCTATTCAGAGAGGTGTTGCTCGGCGAACTCAGGGTCAATGCATCTTTCCCAATTCCCGCGGATGTTGCAGACGTGGGCCATACCGCAAGCAGCTTCTGCGCGATTGGACTGATCTGGGTAATTTTGTTAAAAGGAACCGGCGTCGTAGTGCCCGGATAGTGGATTTGCTCGCTCGCGGTCGTGCAGTTGCCGGACGCATCGAACCCCGTCGTACACAAGGCCGAGAGATCGCCGCTGCGGAAGGCAGAATTAGGCACGGGGTTGGTAGCTGTTGCTCCGTTCCCATGAAAGCGAATGCCCTGGTAGTCGGTGAAGAAGAACAACTTGTCTTTGCGGATGGGACCGCCGATGCTCCCGCCGAACTCATCGTAGGTGAATGGGTTCTTCGGCTTGGTGGGATCTTCAAAGAAATTTCTGGCATCGAGCTTCTGGTTGCGATTGTACTCGTAGGCGGAGCCGTGGAAGGCGTTCGTGCCACTCTTGCTGACCGCGATTAGGATCGCGCCCCCCGCTTTGCCGTATTCCGCCGACATACTGTTCTGTTCGATACGAAACTCCTGAATCGAATCCACCGAAGGACTTACCGCCCCGCCGCCAAAGACCGGCGCCGTAATCGTGCTGCCGTCAAGGATGCTGTCGTCATTGCGCGGCCGGCTGCCGCTGATGCGCAAGTTGCCGTAATTTCCACAAAAATCGCAGCCCGTCTGTTGCGATACCCCGGCGGCAAGCGGAAGCAAACTGTACACATTCCGGCCCGTGGAGCTGAAAGTGGGCAACTGTTCCAGTTGCCTTTGGTCCACCGTCTGCCCAAGGTCGGACTGTTGGGTCTGCAGCAAAGGCGTATTCTCGGCTCGAACCTCGACCGTTTCCGCGGTTGCCCCCACTTGAAGCGTCAGATTAATCCTTGGATTTGCATTTACCTCGAGCCCGATGCCTTTCGCGATTGCTGTCTTGAATCCTTTCGCCTCGGCTTCCACGTCGTATACGCCCGGATTCAGGCTCGTCGCCACGTACGCGCCTGCGCTATTGGTTGTCAACGTCACGACGACGTTTGTGTTCACGTTCGTAACTTTCACTGTCACGCCTGGAACTACGCCGCCGCTTGAATCCGTGATGACGCCGCTGATCGTTCCGAACAGTCCTTGCGCCAGCACCTCAGAGGAACAGACCATGAGGGCGCAAAGGACCAAAGCTGCCAAAAATGCTATTCTTGCCCGGATTACACCGCCCTCCTGACACGGTCTCTCTGCATACGTCCCATTAGCCAATAGTAATTGAGGTAGACAGACGTCCACATCATTACACATCACCCCTCCTCAGCCGCACGGGCGCACCTCGACCCGATTCGCTCTTCGAACTGTACAGCCCGCGGCTTGTAACCTTGAGTTCCCTAATGGCTGGCCCCTTCCGCCATGTAGGTTCGTGCTGGCCCCCGCAATCGTTTCCAATCCTCGCCGCATAGGAGCAACCGCTTTGAGTAAACGATTGCTCAAATATAGGGCAACCTACTCCCCCAAAAGAAACATGTCAAGTGTTTTCTTTCTGAATTACATCAGCTTTTTTGTTCTTGATTCTCGTTTTCCCTGTAACCTCTTAATCTACCGTGAATTAGGGTCGATATCTTTCAGGACCCTCTCTGCCGATCACCTGATTTTGCGTCAGCCTCACACTCCCCGTTTTCAGTAATCGTTTGCTTTGCCTCAATGCTCTACCCCAATCCACTCGTTTACGTCTCAACGATCCCCGTCACCTTCCCCACGCTCCATCAAACTTTCGATCAGCTCGAACACGCTGTCCGGAGCGCCTTGCCAGTCGTATATCCAATTTCCTCCAGTTGAAATCTGCGCCGTGCCATCGTCGAAGTTGCTGAGAATCACGGGATCATTGGAGTCGTTCTCCGCACGAAGGAGTTCGAAATCATCGAACTCCATCGAGAATTCCGCGGGACGCGCTGCGAAGGACTTCACCTCAGCGGCTGACGCATCCCATCGCTCGACAATCGGTTTGAGGACACTCTCGCGGCGCAGCGATTCTGGATCAGTCCACTCCTCACCGGCGCTGCCCGGCCAGGAGCTAAGGATGATTCCGATGGGAACACCCAACTCCTTGTGCAAGTCGCGCGCAAAAAAGTAACTCACCGCCGAAAAGCTCTTGGCTGTCTCGGGGGAGCACACTTCCCACGCCGCAGGCATTGTATCTGACTGCGGTTCAAGCGCGATTTTCCTTGGAACGGTGAAGAATCTTATGCCGGGATAATTTGCACGCAGTATTTCCTTTTCGCCGCCAGTGGCGCCGCTCAAGGCATAGGTCATATTCGATTGGCCCGATGCCACCCAGACTTCGCCCAGCATAACGTCACGGAAGATAATCGTCTTCTTTCCTTGCACCATCAACGTGAATGGACCGCCCGCTCGCATTGCGGGCAGTATTACTCTCCAGCGGCCGTCAGAGTCCGCAGCTGCATCCCCGCTGCCAGCCCCAAGGCTGACAGAAACCTTCTCCCCCGGGTCGGCCCAACCCCAAATGCGAATTTCAGTTTCCCGCTGTATCACCATGTGGTCGCTGAAAAGATGCGGCAGCACCGGTTCCGCACGAAGGGGTGAGAGCAGACAAACGAAAACCAATAAGAAATAGATTAACGTTTTGGAATTTTTCATCAGAGTCCAATGCTTTCTCTTTACTTGTTCAGCGTTTTACAAATCAAGAGTGAACCACAATTTTGCATCTCAGGCCAGTTGCAGTATCTTCGAGAACCGCGATCTTCAACTCATGCTCCAGTTTTCAGCCAGTTTCTTGGAGTCAAAAATTCGAAAAGGCCGCTCGCCCGCGCGTACGTCACAGCATTGTGAGCGTACTTGAGAGCGTGTTCGTGGCAGTCGGTAATAGAGGCAGCGGCATACCTGCTCTTGCGGAAAGTAGTCTAGCGGCCTTTGGCGCGCTCGCCTCTTAGGGCCATGCAAGTCGAGGATGCCTTGGCAATTAGGCGCCCGTCTTCATCGGTAACTTCACACTCCACGTAGCCAATGGAGCCGCCTCGTCGCACCACTTTGCCCTCGGCTTGCAGGCGAGCCTCCCATACGGGGCGGAAGAAATTGATTTTTAGCTCGATGGTTGTGAAGGATTCACCCGGCGCAAGCGTGCTCGCGAACGCTATTCCCATCGCGGCATCCGCAATGTCGCAAAGAATTCCTCCATGGAGAGTTCCCATGGGGTTGGCGTGCTGCGGTCCCGCTGACAACGTCACCGTGGCTCGTCCATCGGCAATCTCTTTGGCTTCGAATCCGATCAAACGAAACACTGGCACGTCGTTCGTCTTCACCCGTGTCCTAAAGTCCGGCTGCACTGGAATTTCCTGATTGCTCATGACCGCTCCACCTGGTGCTTTGATTTCTTCGCACGAACGCTGGTTTCGAGATACTCCTCAAGATAACGGCAGGCCTCATCCCGCGGGTCGTCCTTTCGCAGCAGACGACTGACCATCAAGCTTCCTTCGAGCGTGCTAACAATCAATCTAGCTAATTCCGAGGAATCGACATCGCGGCGGACTTCGCCTCGTCGCCGTCCTTCTTCGATAATGGATCGGAGACGCCCGAGCCAGGAATTAAGTGCACGGCGCGCTCTCCTCCGCAACTGAGGATTTCCATCGTCTGCATCGATGGCCGTATTCAGCAGAGGACATCCACCCGGGACAAGCGCAGAGCGCCGCTCCCAAAAGTTCCGCACCAGTCGTTTCAGGCGATCTACGGTATTGGCGATGTTCTCGGTTCCTTCAAACCGCGTATCTATCGCCAGCTTCCAGGCGTAGTCGAAGGCCTCCGCGGCAAGTTGTTGCTTGTTTTTAAAGTGCCGGTAGATTCCGCCCTTCTCGAGGCCTGTAGCCCGCATGAGATCGGACAAGGCCGCCCCGTCGTACCCTCGTTGATTGAAGAGCGGCGCCGCCTTACGAATGATTTCCCGCCGGGTCTGCTCGCCCTTGCGCATATCAGCCCTCCCGCCAGACCAATCCCGCGACCAAGCGGTCGCATGTTGCATTGTACCAAACATTAGATGCGACCGACCGGTCTCTTATGGCATCAAAGAGGCGTCGGCACCTCTATGAGCTCTACAACCGCTTCCTTTCCCGTCCCGTATGCGGCCACCGAGCGGCCGGCCATCAATCCCTGGATCATCGCCGTCACGGTGACCCTGGCAACCTTCATGGAATTGCTCGATACGGCTATCGCCAATGTGGCCCTGCCGCATATTGCCGGTGGCCTGGCCGTGAGCTATGACGAGAGCACCTGGGTGCTGACGAGCTATCTGGTATCGAACGCTGTCGTACTTCCGCTTTCTGCGTGGCTGAGCCGGGTCTTTGGCCGGAAACGCTACTACATGCTTTGTGTGCTGCTTTTCACGCTGAGTTCCATGCTTTGCGGTCTGGCGCCTTCGTTGGGACTGCTCATTTTCTTTCGTGTTCTCCAGGGCGTCGGAGGCGGTGGCCTCGCTCCGGTCGAGCAGGCCATTCTGGTAGATACGTTCCCGCCGCAGAAGCGGCCGGCGGCCTTCGCTCTCTACAGCATGGCTATCGTGACGGCGCCGGTGATCGGCCCGCCGCTCGGTGGATGGATCACCGACAACTGGAGTTGGCGGTGGATTTTCTTTATCAACATTCCGATCGGGATTGTTTCCCTAATCCTGACCAACCGGCTCGTTTCCGACCCTCCGGAGTTCACGCGTGAAGTCCAAGCTGCCCGAGAAGGCGGGAGACTTCGGATTGATGGCCTCGGCATCTTTCTGGTGGCTCTCGGCTTCGCATGTCTGGAGGTTGTTCTGGATCGCGGACAAACCGAAGACTGGTTCGAAAGCAATTTCATCGTGCTTTTCTTCTCTGTCGCGGTCCTGGCGCTCATCATCGCAGTGTTTTGGGAATGGAATCATCCCGACCCGGTAGTGGAAATCCGGCTACTCGCGGATCGCAACTTCGCCATCGCAAATGCTTACTACTTTCTTTTCGGATTCGCTCTGTTCGGATCGACCGTGTTGATCCCTCAGATGCTGCAAAGCCTCTACGGCTACACCGCGACCGACGCAGGCCTCGTTCTTGGACCCGGAGCATTCGTCATCGTGGCTTTAGCTCCGGTGATTGTGAGGATCCTTCCGCGCGTAGGCATCAAGCCGCTCATTTTCAGCGGGTACGTCATCTTCGCCATTGCCATGTGGCGGTACGCCAGCATTGATCTCGGCACGGACTATAAACACGTTGCCCTCCTCAGGGCGCTCCAGGGACTTGGCATCGCTCCCCTGTTTGTCCCGGTGAGCCAACTGGCGTATTCCTTCTTGCCTAAAAACAAAAACAACAAAGCCTCGAGCCTTACCAATCTGTTCCGGAACCAGGGAGGAAGCGTTGGCATCGCGTTCGTTACAACCTTTCTTGCGCGGCGGACGCAGTATCACCAGTCGGTTCTGGTTGCTCACGCCACTCCCTTGCGACAACGGTATCAGGAAACGCTTGGCGCGTTGTCTCGCTATTTTGCGACGCACGGTTTCACCGCCCCAGACGCGGCTTTGCATGCAAAAGCGCAATTGGCGCGAATCATTCAGCAGCAGGCGGCCTTCCTTGGCTTTCTCGATTGTTTCTGGCTGCTGGGCTGCGCCTGCATGATCGGAGCACCGCTGGTCTTCTTCACGCGGAAAGTCAGGTCGGCGGCATCTGGCCCCGGACACTAAGGAACCGTAGCGGCCGCCGTTACCGGTTATGAGATCAAGCGGCCGCTTCTGGCATCCAATGAGCGGCGGATATCACCTCAACCTTACGCAACCGACTGGTTTCTAAGGACCAATCTAACGCAAAATAAATGAAACCTAACGGTCTCAAAACGCATCGTAGGCAGGTGCGTGTCATCCGCCTGGAACCGGCGCCGCGTGAGTTCGCCCTTTCAGACGTACGGCGACTGTCTTTAGTATTTCGCGCGAAAGCTGCTCATCTGATACGGCGCGCGCCACGCCGATGGCTCCGACGAGCGCGCAATAGGTCAAGATTGCTTGTGATCGTGCGCCGCGCTTGTTCTTCTCGTTCGCGTCATAAATCA
>WNFP01006694.1_pt1 | contig 18075 bp, 19 predicted proteins | sample 5400201 | NCBI WGS metagenome assembly WNFP01 (sample SAMN13153355, study PRJNA577476) | soil metagenome | isolation source: 115 cm saprolite under Madrone tree | place: USA:California | collected 2016-06-14 | reverse complement strand
AGACAAAGACTGCGACCAACTCGCGATGCCGATCCACACTTTGGGCAGATGCCCGTTTCATTCTGGAGGGGGAGGGAAACAGAAGCGTTGGGCGAACTCATGCAAGGAGAAAGGGAAAAGATAGTAGATCGTGTTGCAACCCTTGCAAAGCAAAATCAAATCATTGTCGAATATTTTTTTATTTATCAGGCCTGGCGTCAATTGTTTGCGTAAAAACTGCGAAGAAGCACGCTGTGTGGTTTCAGTATTCTTACCCGAAAATTCCCGAGGTGAAGTTCCTAAGAAATTTTAGAAACTTAACCACCGATGACACAGCGCGGCTCTGCCGCAATCAGCGCGATGCATTGGCGAAAAATCTTCGCAAGCTGCGACGCGTTTGGTCTATTGCATGCGATATTGCGCGCGAAGGCGAGAAACTCCGATTTTCCCCGCAAGCTATTTCGCGGCACTCAGCGCTGCGCAGAGATAGCGCAACTCGTCATCGATCTCATTGGCTCCCCCGACAGTTTGAGCGACTTCTTCGCGGAGCAGAGCGCGATAACGATCACGCATTCGATGCACAAGAGGTTTCACTGCCGTCTCGCGAAGCCCGAGTATTCTGGCAAGTGTTGCGTACGATACATCTTGCCGCTCCGCAGCGAGACAACTGCTCAACACATCAAAGACCCGTCGTCGGCCGCGCTTCTCACACTCGTCGCCCAATCGCCGTAGCGCGCGCTCGACCACTGTCGCCGCCCACCGCACATCAAAAATTCTTTCTGGCGACCATTTGTCCGATTCCTGCTCTGGAATCGACAAGTGGGATGGTGCCTCCGTCATCCAATCATCCCAGGAAACAAAACGTAAGTCGCCGCCACGTTTGTGCGCGTGACGCTTTTCGACTTCGTCGTGCAAGAAGCGCTGCAACGCGGTGAGCAGCAGCGATCGGAATCTGCCTCTGTTACGATCAGCCCCCTGGAGGAGACGACCCTTGAGGACCTTGGCGAAAAAGTCCTGAGTTAAATCCTGTGCATCAGGAACTGAATGCCCCTGGCGGCAGATGAAAGCAAAAACCGGGCGCCAATAAATTTTGCACAGCTCGGCCAACGCTTTGTGTGCCTTGTCTTGATCGGTTGCAGACTCCGCACAAGACAAAACGATGCTCCAGCGCGTCGTCACGAACTGAGCATGACGGTGGCCAAAGGGCGTATCCGGTTTCACTGCCGCCGATCATCTCATTAGTGTCGTTGTTACGCAAGGTCGGTGATAACGCTCAAAAAAGTATGGCGCGCACTGCGCGGCGCCCCGCACGGATTCTTAAATTTTCCTCGAAACTTCGCCCCTAAAAATCCGAAGTACATGATGATTAGAAATCAGTTCCCGTATTCCGATGAGTTGGATCACCGTCCTCTGGTCGATGAATGCCGCAGTGTGTCTGACGCTGGCGGTGTTCTATGCCATGGTCTGGTGCAAACAGCGTGACAACTGGGTGCACTTGCTGTTTGCCTCCAGTGCCGTCGCCGTAGCGGCAATCTCCGCATTCGAGTTGTGGATGATGAACGCGAGTACGGTGGAGCAATACCAATTATCGGTGCGGTGGGTGCATGTGCCCACGTGGTTGCTCACGGTGTCTTTCGTCGCTTTCGTGCAATTCTATCTCCATGCCGGACGACGCTGGCTGGCGTGGAGCATCTACAGCCTGCGAACGCTCGTACTGATTCTCAATTTCATTTTTCCAGTCAGCATCAATTTCCGGGTAATTACAGACATCTACCACTTGTCATGGGCCGGTGCGATCTTCTCAGTGCCCGTTGGCGTGCCAAATCCCTGGAGTCTGATTAGTAACTTCAGTCTGCTCTTGCTGCTTATCTTTTCGGTGGACGCAACAATTGCCGTGTGGCGACGCGGTGATCGGCGACGCGCCTTGCTCGTCGGCGGCAGTATGATCTTCGGTGCGATTTTGGCGTCGCACGCCCCGCTGGTAATCTGGGGCCTCGTCGAAGTCCCATTTTTCCTCGGATTCACGTACACGGCGACCGTGGTGGCCATGGGCTATGAATTGAGTAACGACATGGCTCGAGCAGCGAGACTCACGCGCGAATTGGAAATCAGCGAGAAGAGGTTCAACCTTGCCGCGGATTCCGCCAATCTCGGAATGTGGGAGTGGGATCTAAGCAATGATGAAATCTGGGTCACGCCCACGCGTCGTGTTCCGTTGGGTTTCCCTGTTTGCGGAAGGATCACATCTGAGCAACTGATTTCCCGCTGCCACCCAGATGATCGCGATAAAGTCCGGCAGGCGCTGAAGGGGGCGATCGAAAACGGCCGAGATCACGATGCGGAGTTTCGGATTGTTCTGGCCGACGGCAATGTGCGCTGGATTGCCTCGCGTGGACGCGTGCAGGTAGATGAACACGGGAAGGCGATGCGGTTTACAGGAATTAGCCTCGACATCACTGCTCGAAAAGAGGCAGAGGCCGTGGCCCGGCAGCAACGCGATGAACTTGAGCAGCTGAGACAGCAGAGGACCGCGTTACTTGAAAAGGAGGTCGCGGAGCGCGCGCGACTCGAGCGTGAGGTGATCGAGAGTTGTGCCCGCGAACAGCGGCGGATCGCTTACGATTTGCACGATAGCGTAGGGCAACAACTCGTGGGCATCGCTCTGTGCGCCAAACTGCTTGAGGAGCAACTGCGCATGGATCAGTCCGCCGAAGCTCACAGGGCTGGTGTGATCGCGAAGCTGGCCAATGACGCAGCCAAACAAGCACGGCTGACTGCGCGCACTCTCGAAGGCGCGGATGGAGTGGGGGATTTGAAAGCGGCGCTAAGGTCGCTGGCCACAAACGTGAGCCAGAACTGCAGGATTAAGGTCACGGTTAAAGTGGATTCTTCATCTTTACCGATTAGCGCTCCTGCGGCCGCTCAACTGTATCGCATTGCTCAGGAAGCGATGCGCAATGCTCTGGAGCACGGAGCCGCCCACAATGTGCAGATCCACCTCGGTTTCGACAGTGATGATCTAGTCCTCACCATTCAGGACGACGGAAAAGGTTTCCGGGCAAACGGCAACGGGAACGGCGCTGGGATGGGTCTTCGGATCATGCGCTATCGCGCGCAATGCATCGGCGGGTGTTGCGAAGTGGGTTCCAACTCCGCCAAAGGAACAATCGTCAGTTGCCGTGTGCCATTGGAAGCGCAGCCTACAGTTTTTAGCCTGCAATGAATCCTCGACAAGAAAGCCAAAAAAAATCGCGCGTCATCATAATCGAGGACCATCCGGTGCTTTGCAGTGGACTCAGGCAATTAATCGACAACCAACCGGACCTCGCTTGTGTTGGAGTCGCGGACAACGTCTTGGATGCCAAACGGCTCGTGGACCAATGCAAACCCGATTTGCTGGTTTTGGATTTACGGTTGAAGGGTGGCGACGCGCTTGACTTCATCAAGACGTTGCGGGTCGAGCATCGCGAAGCAAAGGTGCTCGTCCTATCGCAGTACGACGAATTGATTTTCGCCGAGCGCGCGCTGCGTGCCGGCGCGTCAGGTTACATCATGAAAGAAAACGCCACCGATGAGGTGTTGCGAGCGCTGCGCAAGGTCCTCACCGGCGACTTGTATTTCAGCGAGCGAGTCGCTGCAGCTCTCGTGCAGCGGATGTTGCGCGAAAAACCGATTGCCTCGCGTGATGGCGTCGAGCGTCTGTCCGATCGCGAAATGCAGGTGTTTCAACTTCTGGGGGCGTCATACAGTCCGCGTGAAATAGCTGAGCAATTTCATCTAAGCCGCAAGACAATCGAAACCCACTGCGAAAAAATTAAGCACAAGTTGAGCTTCCATAATGCAGCCGAGCTCAAGCAATTTGCACGCAGATGGGCCGCCGAAAATTTAGGGCCTTACGAGCCTTGGGTGGCAGGCGCATCACAAAACGGCCCGGGAGGGAAGTAGCGCGGAGCAACCGCTTTCTGTGGCGGCGCTGTCCCAGCGCCGGTCCTACCTGCGATCAGAGAGAGCGCCGCTACAGCGATCGTCTCGATTCAAGGGCTTGGGTTAATCACTCGAAGCGTTCCCTAAGGGGCATTTCCCGTCCTGCCCTAGGTAAAAAGTAGGCGCGCAATCAGAACAATAACCTGTTGGCAGAACACGATCGTGTTCTAACATCAACAAAACGAAATAACCCAGTAAAACTTTCAGCATGAGGGCTTCGTGGGACACTGCGGAGCCCTTTCTTGCTGTGTAGCTGTTGTAAATACTAGCGATGATTGAACACGAGAAGCTATCTCACAAATGTTTTGGCGCCCTGCTTAGTACGCCGTGGCTATATCAGGGCTCGAACTTTCATTAACGCCACATACTCATGAGTAATTCAAGCGAGCAACCCTCAAAAATAGGAATCCTGGTGTTGGACGAGCAACCGCTGCTTCGCCAGGGCATCAGCGATTATCTGAATTCGCAGCCTGACATGATGGTATGCGGCGAAGCTGAAAGCATATGGGACGCACAAAGTAAAATCGCCGAATGCCAGCCGCAAGTATTGGTGACGGCGCTGCGGCTGGGCGCGGAAGACAGCTTGAAATTGATCAAAAAACTAAAAAGCGAAATGCCTCGGCTGCGCATTCTGGTGTACTCCGCATTTGCGGAAATTATTTTCGCCGAGCGCGCCATGCGCGCGGGCGCGAACGGTTACGTGATGAAACAAGCTCCCAGAGAAGAGCTGCCTATTGCTATTCGCGAGATTGTGAAGGGCGACATTTACGTGAGCCGAGAGGTAGCGCTGAGCGCGTTCCGGAAATCGCTCCAGCCCCGGCCGAAAAATAATCCCATGCCAAGATCAGCTGCTTGGATTGAAGAATTGTCCAATCGTGAGATGCACATTTTCCAGTTGCTCGGCTCGGGTTTTGGCAACCGCCAGATCGCGACATTGTTGGGCTTGAGCGTGAAGACGGTTGACAGCCATCAGGAAAACATCAAACACAAGCTGCACCTACGCTCATGTGCGGAGTTGCGTGAGCGCGCTGCAAAATGGGTGGAGCAAACCTTCGACGCGGAAGAACACGTCTTCTGCGGCGCCGGCCCGCAGCGAAAACAGAAACTGCCGGCTCCGAGCGCTTCTGTTATCGAAGAGGTAGCCGCAAGGGGAGCAGCTGGCACCGCAGCGTTCGTTTCCAAGACGTTTCCCACGCCGCCCGCGCCGTACGCGCAATAAGGGAATGTAAGGCGATTTGCGCAGCACGCCCTCCTCGGCGGATTTTTTGTTTTGCGCTTGATGATAAATGCGCTGAGGACAGCGCACTCTACAGCCGATCGCGGCCTTATCCTGGCGGCCAGGCGAGGGCACGTTTGCCCAGCAAGTGAACATGTAGATGCGGCACGCTTTCACCAGCGTCGGGGCCGCAGTTAATCACGACGCGATAACCGCTCGTCAACTCAAGTTTTTTTGCGATGTCGCGTGCCACCAAAAGCAATTTGCCAAGTAGTGCGCGGTCACCATCTGTCGCGTCGGTCAAACGTGGAACGACCGTTTTTGGCACGATCAGAACATGCACAGGCGCTTGAGGATTGACGTCGTGAAAAGCGACGGCATCCTCATCCTCCCAAATGATTTTTGCTGGGACTTGTCGTGCGATAATTTTCTCGAAAATGGTCATGAGATTTTGATGGTTCTGATCGCCAGCGAGCTCATCCCTCTAAATCTGCGCATTCTGACGGTAATTCAAATGCACGGAACAATTCAATCGCGGAAAATGAGTCGCCGTTGTTAATCTTTCGCGGACGAAGCAGACAATTTCCTCGCGCAGCGCATCACAGGCGCGCGTCCACGTTTTCGCACCGCGGAGGTGCTTCACGCAAGGTTGAAGCGAACAAAGTTGAAGATTATCGACACGGGTGGCAACCAAGGCGGCGATTTGTTTTTCCAAAAGATCAAAAAACGCGAGCTCATAACCTGCGCCGGCATGCCGCGCAATATCGAGCAACGAAATGGAAATCGGCGGCGGCGAAGGCGCAAAGTGCGGCACAATTTCCTTGTAGCCGATCGCGTTTAGAACATAGCGCACGGTTTGTGACAATTGGCTGAAGGCCACCACGTTTTCGTCGTTTCGCAGTTGCAGGTAAAAAGCAATACTTTCCGTTACGTGATCGGTGAGCCACCAGCTCGGGTACCCAGCTTCGTCAGCTGCGCGTGTGATCGCCGCGTGCAGCCAGTCGCGGCTAAACTCGAACAATTGCCCGGAACTGGTGCGGAGATATGGAAATTCTTCCTTAAATGCGACCATGATTCTTGCTGCTAGAACGGGGGCGTGACCCTGGCGTGGAGTTTTGCGCTGTCTCAGGCGGAAATAATTCGCGCTGGAGCGCATTTGGTTTTACGCGATGGCCGAGCGTATGAATGGCGTCTACAAATTGATCGACATCCTGGAACCGCTGGTACACAGAGGCGTAGCGCAAGTACGCCACCTCATCGATTGCTCGGAGTTTTTCGAGCACTTTCGCGCCAATTATCGACGAAGGCACTTCGCGTCCGCCCGTTTCCAGCTCATGCACAATCTCGTCCACCATCTCTTCCAAGGTAAGGAGACTGGCGGAACGTTTTTCGAAAGCTTTCGCGATGCTGCCAGCCAGTTTGCGCCGGTCGAACGGTTCATGCGTTCTATCGCGTTTCACCACGCGCAGATCCGAGCGCTCGGTTTCTTCATACGTCGTAAAACGATATTTGCATTTCAGGCATTCACGTCGACGACGAATGCTGGATCCATCCCGCGATTGACGGGAATCGATGACCTTGTTTGGGGCAACGCATAGTGTTGAGCAGCTAATTACCACACCATAAGTTGTGGCGTCAATGCCTGTTTAATTCCTTCCCATTTAAAACCAGCCGGAGGCAGAAAGCGACGCGAGGACGCGCGCGCACTCCCAAAGCTGGCGTAATAACACACGGATGTTTTTGGTTTATTTCGCACGAAGTGCTTTTGGAGTGCGATGCGTCGTCGCATCGCTGTTCCCAAAAACTGGGCGGGTGATGTCCTGAATTGACGGAGCCCATCGGCAGGATACACGCTTTTCGAAATGCAACAGCGCACAGTAAAGAGAGCAGGTTCACAGTAAAGAGAGCAGCTTATGGCCCGTGGCTGGTCGGTCTCGGTGCTGGGCTCTGGGGCACGGAAAGCGCTTGGCGCATTCCGCTTAACGAGCTGTTCGATGCGAGGGTGATTGTTTTTTGGGAACACGTGTTCATTCTCATCACGTTTTTGCCGATTCTTATCCCGCGTTTGCATGAGGTTCCAAAAATCCGGGCGCGCACATGGGGGTTTCTGCTTTTCTCCGGGTTCGCCGGCTCTGCGGTTGGCACAATTTTTTTCACGTTGTCGTTGAAGTACGGGAATCCCACCGTGGTGAATGTCATCCTGAACATCCAACCCGTTATTTCAACCATCGGCGCGTTTCTGCTTTTTGGTGACCGGCTCGCACGGCCGTTTTTCTTTTATGCTGCCGTCGCGATCGTCGCTGGCGTCTTCGTCTCCGTTACTAATCCAAGCATGATCGGAGTTTCATTTGAGCAGGCAGGGCTAAATCTTGGTACAGGGTACGCTTTGATCTGCGCGCTGTTCTGGGGCCTTTCAACAGTCGCCGGTCGAGGCGTAATGATGGGGATGTCGCTTCGCCTCGCCTCCAGCATGCGCATCGTCGTGGGTCTCGCCTGCATGACGCTGATTCTTTTGGCGTACGGAAAACTAGATGGCGCGGCGCTGTGGCCTGCAGCTGCGCAGGCGCACACGGGGAAGGCGATCGTGTTACTGTTTTGCCTCGCGTCAATCTCAGGCGGAATTCCGCTCCTGATTTATTTCCAAGGATTGCGTCTCACGCGCGCGTCAACTGCTGGTTATTTTGAAATGATGCAAACGCTCGCCGCCGTGTGCATCACCTGGGGCGTTTTCCATGCAAGCCTTCACGTGCACCAGGTCGCTGCTGCGATTATTCTGATCGCGGCAGTGGCAATGGTGCATCAGGTGCAACAGGAGATCGAACCGGCACAGCCGAACGACTAGCCGTGACTACAGCTACTCGCTTGTTAATAAAGCCGCACTTTACGGCGGGATCACCCAGTAATCAGTCGGGTTGTGTGTTCCCTGGTATTTCAACAGATGCCGTTTTGCTGCTGGGTAATCGTCGTGGATAAGCCAAAACAAGTCTTCCATGACTGGCCGTTCGAGAAATAGACGGTGTTTCCTGAGAAAATCTTTTTTCGAAAACGAAACGTCCACGAGATCGATTTTCCCCGGAACCTGTTTTTCGTAATAGAGGAACGTTTGAATTTCGTCCAGATTCGTGTCGGGCGAGAATTGTTCCGGCAGACCGATTGAATCGACGTTGTATAAAAGTTTGCCCAGCAGGAGCACGTTATCGTCAGAGGCAACATAGATCGTGAGCCTTTTCACCAGCGCCTGCAGACCTGACTTAAAGTTTTGATTGAATTCTTCTCTATCGACGTTGGGCGCCAGAAATACGACGTGATCTAATTTCAAATTTCGCGTACTTGGATTCTCATATAATTCTTGCAAGGCGAGACAGGCGAGGCGGCAACCGAGGCTGTGTGCGATGATGATGATTTTCTCCGGCTTAACTTCATTGTTGATTGTCTCCAGCAGACTCACCAAATGCTGCGTCGATTGCGGTACCTGCTGCACGTCGCGCGTGTAAGCGAGCACAGATTCGCTGCTGGCCCAATCGAATGTAACGACGTTCGCATCGATATCTAAGTCGCGCGCGACCTGCGCGCAGTACGCTGTGCTTACAGGAAATGAAAGCCGGTAGCCGTGGACCCAAATAATTAGAGGCTTCGCCGACCGGTCTTGAAGGAACTTGAGGAATGCCGGATACGAGATGGATTCTACTTTTTTGATAGCGTCGCCATCGAGCGGCGCGCCTGCCGGATAATGCTGCGGTATCTGAACGGTTATCAACCCGTACGAAGTTTGCCCCGCGTATTCGCCAAGGTAACTGGCGTTGCCGTTGAGAGCAGGCCCTGGTTTTCTGTCGGTGACGTAGCCGATTGTTTCGTTGAAATTTCGGCTGACAACAAACGGCCGAATTTTGCCTTGCAAGACAGTTGTCAAAACCGCGCCGAGCTGCGTCGGAAAATAGAAAGCTGTGACCAGTCCAAGAATGTAACACAGCAGTACGAGAAGAAGGACAACGACAGCTTTTTGCCGCACAATTTCGGCTTTTTAGTTTTGAGCGGCGCTCGTGTGAAGCACAAAGTCACGTGCAACGCTGCTTATGCGCGCGCCGTTTTCTCCGGGAATTCGAACCCGACTTTGCCGTCTTCGAACTTCAGATACGCTGCGAATGGGCGGCCGCGTTTTGAAATGAAGCCCTCGAGAAGATCCGTCTTTCCTGTGGTGAGAAGTTTTTCCGCCTGCTCTTTTGGAATGTCGCGGCCGAGAATCGTTTTGCTTAGCTTGAATTTGCACGGAGTTCGGTCGGCTTGTGAACGCTCGCAAATGTAGCTCGTCTCAGTTTCAAAAATTTTTCCGCCACACTTGGGGCATTTGCCTACTGATTGCTTTCCGGTGAAATCAATTTTCGGCGCAGCGATCCTGGGCTTTCTTTCTCCTTTCGACTTCGGCTCGCGTTTCTCAAATTCAAAACCGACATCTTTTTTGTCGGTCAAAACGAGAAAGGCTTTGAACGGCCTGCCTTTGCGCGAGATGAAACGTTGGAGCAAGTCCGTTCTTCCCGTCGCGAGCAGTTTCTTCATCTGTTCGCGCTCAATCGCTCGTTGCAGAATGACTTTGCCCGATCGAAAATCGCAGCTTTTTACCGGGCCGACTGAATTTTCGCAGACGTAGCTCATTCCAAATTCGAATACGCGCCCACCGCATTTTGGACATTTGCCAAGCGGCTCCTGTCCTGAAAAATCAACCGGCTGCGCGGCGCCGTTTTCTTGACCGTTTGGTCCGAAATCGAACTCTGTTTTGAACTCGTCGCTGAGTTTGAGCAGCGCATGGAAACGTTTGCCCTTCCTGCTACGAAAGCCACCCAACGGGCCGACCTGTTTTTCGCGCACGAGAGTTTCAAATTCGTCGCGGCTTAGCAAGCGCCCGGCGATGGTTTTCCAAATTGTGAAATCGCATTCCTCATTTGTGCAGGTGAAGCTCTTGAACCGTTCGACGATAGGCGAACCGCACTTTGGGCATTTGCCGAACGGTTCGGTGTCCGGCATGTGTTCGTCTGGATGAAAATGTTTGGCTTTTCCGACGATGTCGTTCGTAAGCTTGCGAATGTCGCGCATGAACGCGTCACGCGTGAGCTTCCGATGTTCGATTTCGTGCAGGCGAAATTCCCATTCGCCGGTCAATTCCGGACTGGTTAATTCTGGTACCGCGTTTTTGAGAAGGGTGATTGTCTGAATCGCTTTCGGCGTCGGCTGCAGCTCTTTCCCTTGTCGCACCAGATAATGCGCTGAGATCAGTGTCTCGATGATGGATGCGCGCGTCGCGGGCGTGCCAAGCCCTTTCTCCTTCATCGCATCGCGCAGTTCTTCGTCTTCGACAAGCTTTCCCGCCGCTTCCATCGCGCTGAGGATCGTCGCCTCGTTATAACGGGCCGGTGGTCGCGTCTGCTCAGTCTTAATTTCAATACGGACCGTTTCGACGTGTTCGCCTTGAGTAACGGGCGGCAGATTCTCCTCGGGCTTGTCACCGGTAGCTTCGCGCCCATAAACCTCCAACCATCCGGGCGCGACCAGAATTTTCCCTTCCGTCTTGAAGGGCTCGCCCTCCACACGGGTAATCCGAGTGGTATTCTCGTATTGCGCAGGCGGAAAGAACACGGCCACGAAGCGCTTGGTTACCATGTCGAAGAGCGCGCGCTCCTGATCGTCGAGCGAGCGAGGAACAGTTGCGGTCGGAATAATCGCAAAGTGATCGCTGACCTTCGCGTTATTAAAGATGCGCTTGTTTGGCTTGACCCAATTATTGTCGAGCACTCTTCGCGCAAATGGGTTGTCGATGCTATTCAATGTCGATCTGACTGTCGGAAGATAATCTTCCGGCAAAGCGCGCGAATCTGTGCGCGGATACGTGATCGCCTTGTGCCTTTCATAAAGCGCCTGGGCAATTTGCAACGTGCGTTTTGCAGAGAACCCAAGCCGATTATTCGCTTCGCGCTGCAATGCAGTGAGATCGTAGAGTTGAGGAGCAACTTGCGTAATCGGTTTCTTTTCTTCCAACTCGACGACACCGTGTTTGCCGCTGCACTTCCGCTGGATGGCTTCAGCGATTTCGCGGTGCCACAATCGCGGCGCGGCGCGATGCTCGTCCCACAGCGAGCCGTTTTTAGTGTCAAGCTGCTGCTGCGCATCAGGGAGGTTCAATTGCAGACGGTGGAGTAGTCTTTTGGTTCTCTCGGTTTCGTCCTCGTCTTTCTGAAATGCTTCATCAAACCAGCGCCCTTCATATTCGCCAGCAGCGGCGCGGAATCTGGAGTGGAGCTCGTGCAGGTCACGCGGTTTAAAGTCCTTAATCTTGTTCTCGCGGTCGACGATGATTGCCAGTGTGGGCGTCTGTACGCGGCCTAACGAAGTGACTGTGCTTCCGCGGCCGCCGCTCAGTCGTAAAGTGAATGCGCGGGTTGCATTAATGCCGATGAGCCAGTCGGCCTCGTTCCGGCTGCGAGCCGCAGTGGCCAGCGGTTGCATCTCAGCATCGCTACGCAATCGCGCGAACCCTTCGCGGATCGCCTCCGGGGTCATCGATTGCAACCAGAGACGCTTGATAGGCTTTTTCGTCCCCGCGTATTGGGCAATGTAGCGAAAGATCAATTCGCCTTCTCGGCCCGCGTCGCATGCATTGATTAGTTCCGAAACATCTTTGTTTCTGATGAGCTTGCGAAGAACATTGGCGCGACCGGTCATTTTCTCCGCGGGCTCGAGCGCGAATTCCGCCGGCATAATAGGCAGCTTCTTCATGTCCCATTTGTCCTGGTCTTTCATCGAAGCAGGGACTGCGAGTTCAAATAGGTGGCCGACTGCCCAGGAGATCACGTATTTCTCGTTCTCGTAGTAGTCTTTGCCCTTCTTGAAACCGCCGACTGCCTTGGCGATATCGCTCGCGACCGAAGGCTTCTCCGTAATTATGAGGGACTTGGGCATGGGGCAGGAATCGAACTCAGGTGGGGGATCTTTGCAAGTCAGAGCAGTTTGCCTGCGCGGTCAACAGCGCGGTAAGTTTCTCGCTTAGTCAAGCTTAACGAAATATTTTCCGGGCAACTGCTTGACCAGGCGTTTCAGCTCCAACTGCAACAATATGGACGAAACCATCGAGGTCGGCAATTCGCTTTTAGCGGCGATATCGTCAATGGGTGTTTCGGTCTGCTCAATCGCGTCATAAACGCGCCGCTCTTCCTCCGAAAGCGGCGGCAACGGTCGCACAGCGGCCTCCGGTGACGGTTTCGTGTCGGGTAGAAGAATCTGCAAATCGTCCAGTATGTCACTCGCATCCATGACCAGCTTCGCGCCCTGCTGGATGAGACGGTTCGATCCCATGGCGCTCGGCGCGTTGATATGGCCGGGCACCGCGTAAACCGAGCGCCCTTGTTCCAGCGCCTGCGCCGAGGTGATCAGCGCCCCGCTATTCAAACCAGCTTCCACCACAAGAATTCCGTGGCTCCATCCTGAAATGATCCGGTTTCGTATTGGGAAAGTTTGGCGATCCGGTTCAACGGCCATCGAGAACTCCGACACGATTGCGCCATTTCCGCTTCTAATTTTCTCGGCCAGCACGGCGTTCTCCGGCGGATAGAGTTTGGCTAATCCCGCACCGATTACTGCAACGGTTCGTCCCTTTGCGGCGAGCGCTCCTTGATGGGCGGCCGTATCGATACCGCGCGCGAGTCCGCTAATAACGGTCAATCCGGCATACGCCAGCTGATACGACAGCTTTTTCGCCGATTCCATTCCGTAATGGGTGGTTCGCCGCGCGCCGATAACTCCGATGGCGTGGTGATCGCGCTCCTGCAGTTCGCCCCAGACATAGAGCACGATGGGCGGCGCGTGGATTTCCCGCAATGGCCGAGGATACGAGGGCGATTCCTGCGTGATTACGGTCGCTCCGAAATCGCGCACGCGTTTAAGCTCTGCAGCGAGATCGACGGTGGATTCCCACGTCGAAATTTGGTCTGCAACCTCCTTACCGATTCCTTCCACCTTGCGAAGCTCGCTGCGTTTTGCCACGAGGACTTGTTGCGGTTCCCTGAAAACTTCAAGCAACTTCCGCAGTCTCACAGGCCCAACGGTCGGCAACATGTTGAGCGCAATGCACGCTTCAGTCGCGTTCATGATAGGGAGTAACGCGAGCGTTCCCGCTCGCCGCGGCGAGTCAGAGGCTTACGCTACACTAAAATGGGATCTCGTCCTCGTCGGGCTCGGCGCGTGCTGATGGTTTGGGCGGTGCGCTGGTTTGCCGATTTTCCCCAGCCGTCTCGCCAGCAGCGCCAGTTCCACCGGGACGACCGCCCAGCAACTGCATGGTCTCGCCCACTACACGCAATCTCGTTCGCTTCTGCCCGGTCTGTTTGTCGTCCCAGGTATCCATTTGCAAGCGGCCCTCGATAAACACGGGCCGTCCTTTCTTCAGATATTCACCTGCAATCTCCGCAAGGCGCGCCCAGAGTACAACGTCGACAAACGTGACTTCCTCACGTCTTTCTCCGCTGTCGGTAGTGTAAGCGCGATTGACGGCAATGCCGAGATCGCAAACTGCGCTGCCCTTGGGTGTGTAACGCACTTCGGGGTCGCGGGTGAGGTTTCCAAGCAGAATGACTTTGTTAAAACTGGCCATGGTCGCGTTATACCGAAATCACTTTCCTTTCGCCACCTTTTTTCCGGGCTTTTCCTTCTTCTCGGGCAGGCGTTCGTAATTCTGACGATACACTTCCGGATCGAGTTTAAATTTCGCTTGCAGCTTCGCGATTACTCCCGGATCGGCAACAAAGACAAAGTTCACGTAATATCCGGAATCCAGAGAACCGGCCACATAGGAGAACTGGCGCTTGTCCATTTTTTGCACCTGTTCGATTTGCGCACCTTCTTTTTGAAACTCCGATTCCAATCGGTCGATGATTTCCCTGACGGTTTCTTCTTTGCCCTGGGCGTTCAACACCAGCAGCGCTTCATAACGGCGGTTCATGCTTCTTCGGTTTCGGTTTTGTTGAAAGTGTTCATCGCGGAAACAAGCCCGTTGTCAATCGCGCATTTCACCGCGTCCACAGCTCGGCCGATTGTGGATCTAACGAGCGGTTTCTCTTCGTCGAAAAATCGGTTCAGTACGTAATCGACGTATCCTTCGCGTGGCGCCTGGCCGATCCCGACACGCAAGCGCGGGATCTCCTCGGTTCCGAATTGGACGATGATTGATTCAAGACCGTTGTGGCCTCCCGATCCACCATGCGCGCGCAGGCGCAGACGGCCCAGCGGCAGGGCAAGGTCATCGAGTACGATGAGAATTTGCTGCGGCTCGATTTTGTAGAACTGCGCAACCGCAAAAAGCGGGTAACCGCTCCGATTCATAAAGCTCATAGGTTTGATCAGAAGCACAGCGCCACATTTTGCTGAGAGCGCGTCCTCCCGCGCCTGCGGGACGGATTTTTCCCATGTCGACCCAAACTGCGCCGCAAGCTGATCGACCACCATGAAGCCAATGTTGTGACGCGTGGCCGCGTATTCGGAGCCCGGATTTCCAAGACCCGCGATGAGGCGAATTGGTGGATGGTTTTCCACAACCGCTCAATCCGCAATCCGCAATCCGCGATCCGCGATCAACGCTATTTCTTCTGCTCCTTTTCTTTTGGAGCTTTTTCCTTCGCAGTCGGGGCAGGAGCGGCAGCCTCGCCTTCTTCCTTTTTCTCGGTGATGACTTCCGGTCCGGCGGCTGCTTCGGCCTCCGCCACAACCGGCTCTTCTTCAACTACGGGTGCGACCACCGAAAACGCGGTGAGATCAGGCTGGACTTTTGCCGTGACGCCCGAAGGAAGTTGAATGTCGCGAACGTGAATGGAATCGCCGATGTTCAGTTGGGACACATCCACAGTGATCCGATCCGGCAGGTCGGCCGGCAAACATTCAATCGCCAGCGCGCGCAAGCTTTGCTCAAGCAATCCGCCAAAAGTTTTGACGCCAACTGCCGTGCCCATTGCTTCGAGAGGCACTTCAGCTTGAATCATCTGGTCCATCGAGATGGCATGAAAATCGACATGACGAATCTCACCGCCCACGGGCGAGTGTTGCACCTCCTGCACGAGCGCGGTGCGACTGGATCCTTCGCCTTCAATCTCCAGCTCAACTAAAACGTTTTCTCCGGAAGCGTGGCTCATCATGGCGTTGATCTCGCGGGCAGCGACTTGCAATGCCTGCGGTTCATTCTTGCCGCCATAAATGACTGCAGGAATCAATCCACGCGCTCGAAGTTTGCGCACGGCAGAGCGTCCCACGTTCGTCCGCGTTTCTGCTTTAAGCTTAACTTGTTTTGCCATCTTTTTCGTTCTCGATCTTGAACAGCGACGACACTGACTCGTCGTTATGTATCCGCTTAATGCCTTCCCCGAGAAGCTCGGAGACGCAGAGCACTGTGGTTTTAAACCCTTCCACGGTGCGCACGGGCGTGCTGTTGGTCGTTACTAATTCCGTAATTTTCGATTTTTGCAAACGGCCGATCGCGACATCGACGAGGACAGCGTGCGAAACGCCAGCGTAAATCTTCTGTGCCCCGCGTTTTTTCAAAAGCTCAGCCGCGGACGTCAACGTGCCGGCCGTTTCGGTGAGGTCGTCAACGAGGAGCACGTCGCTGCCTTCCACTTCACCGATCAGATACAACGCCTCGGTCTCCGTCGCGCTTTTGCGTTCTTTAGCGACGATGGCGAGATTCGCGCGCAGCGCTTCAGCATAGGCTGAAGCCATTTTCAGTCCACCCAGATCCGGCGAAACGACCGTCGTTTTCCCAGTCAGCTGTTGTCGCAGATATTTGATCAACAGAGCTTAGCCGTGATCGGCACACGCGGCTGATCTTTGCGGTCCTGGCGTGCGTATCCGAAAAACGGAATCACGGCAGTGATCCGATCGGCGCTGGCGCGCCGCGCCGCGTCCACCATGATGAGCAACTCCATCAAATGTTGATTGGTCGGTGGACAGGTCGGTTGAATGATAAAAATGTCGTGTCCGCGAATATTCTCTTCGATTTTCACGTAAGTCTCGCCATCCGGGAACGAGCTGATGATCGCCCGCCCAAGCGGTACACCGATGTATTTGCAAATCCGCTCGGCCAAATCGCGGTTCGCTGAGCCGGAGAAGACTTTTAATTCTGGTTGAAGAGCGAACATTGGAGCGTCTAAATTAGGCGCGTCCAAAGCGCGTTGGCAATCTTCAAAACTTGCGACGCGCGATTTCTTTGGCGAATAGTGCCACGGGAGGTTTCCCCGATGAGTGCCGACGTGATCCGAATAGAACGCCCGAATACCAATTCAAAGCTGTTCGCGCATACGCGCTGGGACGTGTTCCCGGCCGCGGCGGGGCTTTTTCATCTCGCGTATTTCCTGGGACTCTATTTTCTGTTCCCGCATGCGCCGCTATGGGTGATGCTGGTCCTCGGGTTTATTTACTCGCTGATGGTCAATGCGAACATCAACGGTGTGGGGCACAATTTCATTCACAACCCGTTCTTCCGATCGAGATTGCTGAATCGGCTCTTTGGAATCACGCAATCGGTTGGGTGCTGTTTCTCACAGACGATGTACGACGCCGTGCACATGCAGCACCACAAGGGAAACTCGGATCGACAGGATGAGCACGGTGACACGCTCGATTGGTTATCGATCTACCGGCATGGTCATGAGGGCGAGGCGGAAAACCCCTGGCGCTACGTGTTTCTGAGTTTCTTTCGTGACGACGTCGGTGCGATCAAACGTGAGCTGCGCAAGCGCAAGAACGGCGATCTCTTCTGGGGCAACATTGAGCTAACGGCATTCGCTACCACGCTTTTGGTGATGGCAATTATTGTTCCGACAAGTCCGATTCACTTCATCAACTGGAGGTTCATGCTGTTTTTCCTGCCGTTTTGGTATCTCGGCCATTGCTTCAGCTATTTAAACGGTTATTACCGGCATTACGCCGCGAACCCCGACAAACCGATTGCCTGGGGCGTGAGCAGCTACGGAAAAATCTACAACTGGCTTTTCTTTTACAATGGCTATCACGCCGAGCATCATTTCCGTCCGAAAGTGCACTGGACGAAGATGGAAAAGTTTCGGCAAAGCATTGCCGATTTGCAGAAACAGGAAGGCGTCCGCACCATCAAGCGAGCACACATGCTCGGGTTCCTTGATCCCGATCTGCCAAAACGCGGGCAGCACGAGGCGAAGGCCGAACCGGCGAAAGCGATATTGTAGGGCCGGCGCATCGCCTCCCTTCTGAATTGCGAATGGCAAGCGGAGCGCTTGCCCTACAAATTTTTTCCGAATTCCGTGCGCAGCTTTTCTTTCTTCGCTTCGCACTCCTCGTGTAATCGCCGGATCTCCGACACAAGCTGCTTTTCCAGTGATTCTAATTCTTCAATTTTGCCCGTGACTTGTGCTTTGCGAATCTGATCTTTCAGGAAAAGCTCTTTCTCCGCGATCTTTGCTCGGTACACCGAATCCATTTCCGCGATTTCTTTCTTCTGGTCTTCGGTGAGCGAGAGCGACGGCGAACTCTTTTCGAGCCGTTCCATCGCCAGTTCGTAAGCCGATTTCATTCTCGATCTTACCTCCTGAATCAATCGACGCATTGCATGTCGGAAATCAATTCTTAAATTGTGTTAGTGCATTCACCAATCAAACTGCTGAGCATCGATTTCGACGGGACGCTCGTTTCCCGCGTTAGCGAGCCAGTTCTCGACGCGCAGTGTATGGAATTGATTCGCGAATTGCAGGGCGCCGGCGCGATCTGGGCGATCAACACGGGCCGTTCTGTTGATCTGCTCGAATCCGGCCTCGCGGATTTCGCATTCCCTATCCGCCCGGACTTCATCCTCACGACTGAGCGCGATGTTTTTCGTCCTGGACGAAACGGAG
>WNFP01002824.1_pt1 | contig 18084 bp, 17 predicted proteins | sample 5400201 | NCBI WGS metagenome assembly WNFP01 (sample SAMN13153355, study PRJNA577476) | soil metagenome | isolation source: 115 cm saprolite under Madrone tree | place: USA:California | collected 2016-06-14 | reverse complement strand
CGGACTGCGGCTGCCCGTCGCGGAGCAACTGGCGTCGCACGGCCTGAACCTTCCGTCCGGCACGGGACTCAGCCATGCCGACGTCGAGCGGGCCGCTGGAGCGCTCATCGAAGCGCTGGAGGGCTGATGGCCTGGCGCATTCCCGTCGCCAAGCCGGATCTCGGTCCCCCCGAGGCGGAGGCCGTCAGGGCGGTGGCCGCCAGCGGCTGGATCACCCAGGGGGCGAAGGTGCGGGAGCTCGAGGCTGCCTTCGCCCGGCTCTGCGGCACGGAGCACGCCGTGGCGACGACGACGGGGACGGCCGCTCTCCACGTCGCCCTGGCGGCGCTCAGAGTCGGCCCGGGTGATGAAGTCATCACGACGCCGCTCTCGTGCATCGCCTCGGCGAACCCCATCCTCTTCACTGGGGCGCGCCCCGTCTTCGGCGACGTCGACCCCGAGACCTACAACCTCGAAGCCGCCGGCATCGAGAAGCGCATCACGTCGCGCACCCGCGCTCTCCTGCCGGTGCATCTCTTTGGCCATCCTTTGGACCTCGATCCCATCCTGGAGCTCGGACGCGCGCGGGGACTGCCCGTGATCGAAGACGCCTGCCAGGCGACGGGAGCCCGCTACAAGGGGCGCGCGGTGGGCGGGCTCGGCACCGTCGGATGCTTCAGTCTCTACGCGAACAAGATCATCACCTCGGGCGAGGGCGGCATGCTCGTGACAGGCGACGCGGATCTGGCCGAGCGCATGCGGGCCATCCGGAATTTCGGGCAGGTGCCGGGACAGCACTTCCTCCACGCGTTCCTCGGCGGCAATGCCAAGATGACGGACCTGCAGGCCGCGGTGGGATGCGTGCAGGCCGGAAAGCTCGACGGCTACATCACCCGCCGCCGCGCCAACGTGGAAGCGCTGAACGCGGCGCTCAGGGGCCTCGACCGGATGATCGAGCGCTTGCCGTCGGAGCGCCCGTACGCTCGCTCGGTCTACTTCGGCTATCACGTGCTCTTCCGCGAGCCGCGAATTCGCGACCGCGCGGAAGCCGCGCTGCACGCGGCCGGGATCGAGACGCGGCCGTTCTTCTCGCTCATTCCAGCCCAGGCGCCGTACCGCGACATGGGGTACAGCGCCGGCGACACGCCGGTCGCGGCCGATCTCCTCGCGCGCGGCCTCTACGTGTCCAACTCGCCCGATCTTACCCCGGACGACCGCGGCCTGATCGCGGACACCCTGCGCATTGTGGCGCGCAGCGAAGGGCTTGCCTGATGCGCATCTGCTCGCCTCACTGCGGCATCGCGCCCGAGTCGGGCTCCGGCGGGGAAGTCTACGAGCGGGATCTGCTGAAGGGCCTGGCCGGGCTCGGCGAGGAGTGCCACGTGCTGCTGGCGCGCGGCAAGCCACACGAGCGCGTTCCGGGGATCTCGATTCATCCGGTCTGGCCGCCCAAGGGCCTCCGCTGGTATGTCACGCCGTTCGTCTGGCCGAGGTATATCAAGCGGCTGTGGGACGAGCAGCGCTTCGACCTGCTGCGCGCGCACTCGGCGCGCTTCGTGGGCCCGGCCGCCCTCTGGGCCCGCCGGCACTACCGGCTGCCGGTGCCCGTGGTGACCCACCATCACCATCTCGATCCGAGCCCGCTCAACCCGCTCATCGAGAAGCGTGTCATCGAGGCGTCGGACTGCGTGATCACGGACAGCCAGTTCGCTAAGCGACAGATCGCCGAGGAGCTGGGCATCCGTACCGACCACGTCCAGGTCGTCTACTGCGGCGTCGGGCCGAAATACGCGCCGGGCCCGAGAGACGAAGTCCTGGCTCGCCGATGGAATATTTCGGGCAAGCGGGTGCTGCTCTCCCTGGGGCCTCTCATCGCCAGGAAGAATCCGGTGCTGTTGATCGAGACCTTCGCGGAGATTCGTCGCGCGGCAGGCGAAGATGTCCGGCTGGTTTGGGTCGGATCGGGACCGCTCAGGAGCAAACTCGACGCGCTCTGCCGGCGTCTCGGGCTCGAAGGGTCGGTGATCTTCACGGGCTACCTGCCCGAGGCCGACAAGGTGCCCATGCTCAACCTGGCCGACGTGTTCGTCTTCGCTTCGCTCCTCGAGGGATTTCCGCTGGCGCCGCAGGAGGCCATGTCGTGCGGCAAGCCCGTGGTCGCGTTCCGCGCGGCGTCTCTCGGCGAGATGATCGAGGACGGCGCCACGGGCTTCCTGGTCGAGCCGAACGACCGGGCAGCTTTCATCGACCGAGTGGTGCGACTGCTGAAGGAACGGGAAGTCCGCGCCCGCTTCGGCGCCGCGGCGGCCGAGCGCGTGGACCGTCATTTCAGGTGGGACCTGACGGTGCGGCGGGTTCAGAAGGTCTACCAGGAGACCGTGGATGGGTTCAGGGCCGCCCGTTAGGCTCCGCTGCCCGGACTGCTCCAAGTCCATGGGGCCGCTCGCCATGGGGCCAGACGACAGCCGGCCGGCCTGCCCCGGCTGCGGCAGAGTCTTCGTTCCTGCCGACGGCGTCTGGGACCTCCTGCCGCGATCGCTCGAGGCGGCGAAGTCCAACGAGGACGAGGCGCACGTTGAAGCAGGTGCGCCGACGTGGCGCCGCCTCTTCCTCCACAAGCGCTACTGGATCGAGTGGTGCGACACGCGGTGGCTGCCAGGCCTCGTGGACGGCCGGACGCGAAGCTTCCTCGAGATCGGCGGCGGGCTCTGCTACGCCAGCGCGCTCGCCAAGTCGCGGGCGCCGCAGGCGACCGTGGTGGCGACGGACGTGTCGCCGCGCTATTTGAGACAACACGCCTTGCGCACTGGCGACATCCTGGGCACCCCGGCGGATGCGTACGCGGCGGTCGACGCCGAGACGCTGCCGTTCGACGACGGGCAGTTCGACGCCGTCTACTCGCAGGTGGTGCTCTACCGACTGCCCGACCCATCGCGGGCTCTCCGCGAAATCCGCCGGGTGCTGGCTCCGGGTGGACGCTATCTCGGCGTCGAGCGCGCGTCTCCGTGGCTTGCGCCATTCGCCGCTCCCGAGGCGCGCGCGCTCGATGCCCGGGCGGCAGAGCAGGGGACACGCGAGCGGCCGATTCGCTACCGCGAGTGGCGGGCCATCCTCGCTGACGCCGGCTTGGGACCCGAGTGTCTCTCGCCCGTGCCCGGGGAGCGCGTCGGCGCTCCGTGGCTTCGTCGGCTGGGCAATGCGGCGCGGCAGATCTACGTCGCCATACGGATCGCGCGATGAGGTTGAGGGGCGCAGTGCTCTCCAGCGTCGTCTTTGCCAACAACAAGGCCAAACTGCTCGCCATCCGTCTGACCCGCTGGACCGGGAAGAGCCGCGAGTACGTCCACCCCAAGCATCTCCTCGGCGAGAGCGAAGAGAACTATTGGTACCTGAGCTATGTTGCCCCCGGCGCGTCGGTCCTCGACGTCGGCTGCGGCAACGGCATGCACTCGCTCAAGGCCGCGCGCCGCTGCCGGCACGTCGTGGGCGTGGACGGGAGCATGTATTCCTTGGGCGTGGCGCAGCGATCGAGCCGCGACCTGCCCGCACCCAACGCCGCGTTCTTCTCCGCCGACCTGGAGCAGGGGCTACCGGTGCAGAGCGGCCGGTTCGACACCGTGATCTGCCTGGATCTCCTCGAGCACGTCCACAAGCGCGACCTCCTGCTGACCGAGATCCGGCGCTCGCTGAAGCCCGGCGGCAGCATGCTCCTCTCGGTGCCGAACCGCGGCACGTCCTGGAAGCGACGGCTCGACCGAGCCGGGCTCTTCTCCTATTCGGATCCCGATCACAAGATCGAGTACACACTGGAGGAGCTGGAGGCGGAGCTGGTCCGGAGCGGCTTCCGCATCGTGCACCTCCATCCCACCGTGTACGACACCCCGCTCATCGGGGCCATCGATCTCGTCGGCGGGCTGTCGCTCGGCCTGTACCGGAAGATCACCGAAGCCCGGCGGCGGCTCGCGCGCGCCTACCCGGAGGAGAACGCGGGCTTCTTCGCCGTCTGCGCAGCGAAATGAAGGTCGTCTTCGCCACCGAGTACTATCACCCGTGGGCTCCCGGCGGCACGGCGTGGAGCCTGGAGCTGCTCGCGCGCGCGCTCATCGCCCGCGGCCACGGGGTCACCGTGGTCACCCCGAACTACGGCGGCCCGGCGCGCGAAGAGATCAACGGCGTGCCGGTGGTGCGCTTCCCGTTCTGGCGCCGCCTTCGTCCCGGCGCCGGGCTTTCTTCCACCTGCTCTTCGCGCGCGCGCTGGCCTCCGAAGTTCGCAGGACTGGCGCCGACGTGATTCACGCGCAGGAGAAGCACGCGCTCGTGGGCGCCTTTCTGGCCGGCCGCCGGCTGCGCAAGCCGGTATTCCTCTCGCTCCGCGACTACGGGCTCATCTGCCCGATCACCACGTGCCTGCTCCGGCACACGCACGTCCCGTCCGATTGCAGCGCCGGCAAGCTCCAGCGCGAGTGCGCGCCGGATTTCTTCAGCGCGTATATCCGGGGCGGGGCGCTCCGCAAGCTGCGGATTCGCGCCTCGCTGGCCCTCCTCTACCTCGACGCCTGGCTCAAGGGAGCGCTCGTGCGGCGGGTGGCCGGTGTCACCGCGGTGAGCCGAAGCCTACTCGAGATTTACGATCGCGCCGGCCGGATTCGCTCCGAACGGGGCCACGTCGTCTACAACCTGCCTCCTCCGCCGGCCGCGGCCGGAATCGACCGGAGCCGGGCTCTCGCCGATTTTGGCCTGCCCGCGCATCCGCTCGTGCTTTTCGTCGGCAAGTGCTCTCCCGGCAAGGGCTTCCCCGTCTTCGCCGAGGCCGCCCGGCTCGTGACGGCGCGCGCGTCCGACACCTGCTTCGTCGCGGCCGGCGAGAAGCCACCCGAGTGGTCGCCCCGCAGCGCGGAAGTCCGCCTCCTGGGAAGCCTGCCGCACGCGGATGTGGAGCGGCTCTACGCGCTGGCCGACGTGGTGGTCCACCCCGCGGTCTGGCCCGAGCCGTTCAGCCGCGTCCCGCTCGAGGCGGCCGCCTTTGCCAAGCCCGTGATCGGCACCAGGATAGGCGGCACGCCCGAGGCGGTGGAAGACAAGTCCACGGGGCTCCTGGTCGAGCGCAGCGACCCGGCCGCGCTGGCCCGCGCCATCGAGGATCTCCTCGCCGACCCCGGCCTCCGCCAGACGCTGGGCCGGCAGGCGGCCGAAACGGTGACCGCGAAGTTCAGCGGCGACCGCATCGTGGACGAGCTCCTCCGGGCATATGCGCTCGGGCAGGAGCGAGCCCGGTGAGCCTGGCCCGGCCGCTCAAAACCATCGGCATCCTGCCCGCCCTCGGCAGCGGGCTCACCGATCTCAAGCGCACGGGCCAGCACGAGCGGCTGCTCAACTACGACCTCCACCACTACTGCGAGAGCTACGACCGCGTCTACTACCTGAGCTACTTTCGCGAATCCCTCGCCGATTTCACGCGCGATCCGCTCCTCCTCGACAAGATCGTGCTGCTGCCCAGGCGCGGGCCGTGGCCCGCTCGCGCGTACGCCTTGCTCATGCCTTTCATCTACCGCCGCCAGCTTCGCGAATGCGAGGCGCTCCGGATCGAGCAGTTCTCCGGCGTCGTGCCGGCTCTCGTCACGCGCGCCCTCGACGGCGTTCCCTTCGTCGTCACCTACGGTTATCACTACGCCGAGGTGGCCCGGATCGCCGGCTCTCGGCTCAAGCCCGTGCTCTACCGCTGGCTCGAGCGCGTGACCTTCCCTCGCGCGGCCGGCGTGATCGTGACGTCGCGCCAGATGGAGAGCCTCCTGGCGTCCCACAGGGCCAAGCCGCGGCTCGCCTTCTTCCCCAACGGCGTCGACACCGACAGCTTCGCCCCGGCGTCGCCGCAGCCGGCCGGGACCCGGCCGCGCATCGTCCTTTACGCGGGGCGACTCGAGCGTGAGAAGAATCTGGCCCGGCTGATCGAGGCGCTGGCGCACATCAAAGTGCAATCGCTCACGCTCTGCGTCCTCGGGGACGGCAGCCTGCGCGACGACCTCGAGCGGTTGGCGCGCGAGAGGGGCGTCACGGTGGACTTCCGCGGCGTCGTGCCCCACGGCCAGCTGCCGCGGTACTTCCAGAGCGCCGACTGCTTCGTGCTGCCGTCGCTCACCGAGGGCAATCCCAAGGCGCTCATCGAGGCCATGGCCTGCGGGCTGCCCTGCGCGGCATCCGCGCGCGGCGGGATCCCCTCGATCATGGAGGATGGAGTCACCGGCCTCCTCTTCGACCCCGAGAGCGCGGCCGACATCGGGCGCGCAGTCGAGCGTCTCCTGACGGATGTCCCGCTCGCCCGCGGGCTCGGAGAGCGGGCGCGGGCGAATGCGCTCCGCCTCTACGACGCCCATGCGCTCCTCAAGGCGGAGATCAGCTTCGTCCAGTCCGTGTCCGGCGCCCGGTCAATGACTGAGCTCTTCGAAGACTATGCGCGCGACGTCAGCATGGACGAGACGCTGCCGGAGTTCGTGACGGCGAAGCTCCGCGCGCTGGCGCTCGAGGGGCCCCGCTCCGTGCTGGATCTGGGAGCAGGGGACGGACGCTACCTCGATCTCCTGGCCTCCCTCCTTCCATCGGGCGCGCGGCTCGTGGCCTGCGAGATCAGCCTGCTGCGCGCCAGGCGCATCCGCGCCAAGGGGTTTCCGGTGATCGTCGCGCAGTCCGAAGCGCTGCCCTTCAAGCCCGGCGTGTTCGATCTCGTCAGCTTCATGGAGGTCATCGAGCACACGCGGTCGCCCGCCGAGAGCCTGGACGAGACGGCCAGCGTGCTCCGGCCCGGAGGGCGGCTGGCGCTGACCACGCCGAACTATCCGATGAAGCGGCTCTTCGATCTTCGTGCGGCCATTCGGCAGCGGAGCTGGGCGCGCCTCAAGGACGACCCCACGCACATCTCGCCGCTCTCGGCCGGCCGCCTCGAGCGGCTGCTCCGGCCGCGCTTCGCGCGCGTGCAGATGGAAGGCACGGCGATTCCGGGCGAGGGCCATGTCACATGGCTGGGCGGCCTCCGGAAGTCGCGGTTCGGGCTCAGGCTCTCCAACAAGCTCTTCGCCCTGTGCACGAGGCAGGGCTGACGGCTGGCCCCGCCGGTTTGCGGCCCCGCGTGCCCGGAATGGTCACACGGCTCGGGCGCTCCAAGGGACGTTTCCCTTGCTCCGTCACATGTTTCCGTGGCTTGCGAGCGCCCCGGAGTGGGGCAGGGGTTGGCCTGATTCGTGCTACCGTAGTTGCACGGCCATGATCACGTTGATCAACCCGCCGGGCATCAAGACCTTCTCGGGCCTCCAGATGCACTCGCCCAACCCGCCGCTGGGGCTCGCCTATATCGCGGCCGCGATCAAGGACGCGGGTCTGCCCTGCCAGATCATCGACGGCACCGGCCTGGCACTCGACGAGGTCCGGCCGTACCCCGACCGTGACGACTTCATGATCCAGGGCCTGTCCTTCGACGAGATCACCGCCCGGATCCATCCGGACGCCGAAGTGATCGGCGTCGCCTGCATGTTCTCCACGCTGTGGCCGCTCGTGAACAAGCTGGCCTGGGCCGTGCGGGAGAAATTCCCCGACGCCTGGATGGTGCTCGGAGGTGAGCACGGGACCGCCGTGCCCGAGAACGTGCTCAAGGTCAGCCCCTTCGACGCAATAGTGCTCGGCGAGGGAGAGGACACGGTCGTCGAGCTCTTGCGCGCGAAGTACCAAAAGCGCCCGCTCGGACAGGTCAAGGGCATCGCCTTCAAGGACGGCGACCGCGTGGTCAAGACCGGTCTCTCGCCGCGGAAGAAGGACGTGGACAAGATTCCCCTGCCCGATTGGGACGCGTTTCCGATCGAGGAGTACATCGCGCGCCACCAGATCAACGGTGCCAACATGGGCCGCTCGATGCCGCTCCTGGCGACGCGCGGCTGCCCGTTCCAGTGCACCTTTTGCTCCAACCCCGGCATGTGGACCCAGCGCTGGATTCCACGCGATCCCAGGCTCGTCGTGGACGAGATGGCGCTCTACGCCAGCAAGTACCGCGTGACCAACTTCGACTTCCAGGACCTGACGTCAATAATCAAGCGCCAGTGGATCATCGACTTCTGCTGGGAGCTCATCGAGCGCGACCTCCGCATTACCTGGCAGATGCCGAGCGGCACCCGTGCCGACGTGTTCGACGCCGAGGTCGCCGACCTCCTGTATCGCTCGGGCTGCCGGGCGCTGGCCTTCGCGCCGGAGAGCGGCTCGCCCGAGATCCTGAAGGTCATCAAGAAGCAGGTCGACCTGGACCGGATGCTCGAATCCATGCGGATCGCCGTCAAGCGCGGGCTCAAGCTGTCGTGCTTCATCGTCATCGGCTTCCCCGACGACACGCCGGCGACGCTCAGGCAGACGACCGGGCTCATCCGCAAGATGGCCTGGCTCGGCGTGTACGACGTCGCCGTGTCGAAGTTCGTGCCGTACCCGGGCTCGGAGCTCTTCACGCGCCTCCAGCAGGAAGGGAAGATCCAGCTTGACGACGACTTCTTCGTCTCGCCGATGGACTTCTACACGCAGAAGGCGCCCTCCTACGCAAACGCCATCAGGACGCGCCGCCTCTACTGGACGATGATGTGGATGTTCTGGAACTTCTACGTGCTGTCCTTTGCCTTCCGCCCGCTGCGCGTCCTCCGCACCCTTGTGAAGGCCGTCGTGATGGGCACGGAGGACACCCGCTACGCGAAGTGGTTCGTCGACCGCTTCTATACCCGCCGCCGCTGGCGCAAGCTGGCGGGGACCGCGCAGCGTTGAGTGCCATGGCCGACCGGGGAACGTTCTGGTCCGCGCGTCGCGTGATGGTCACCGGCGGCGCGGGCTTCTTCGGGTCGTTCGTCGCGGACCGTCTGCGGGCAGAGGGCGCCAAGGAGATCTTCGTGCCGCGGAGCCGGGAGTATGACCTGGTCGACAAGGTGGCGGTGCGGCGCGCCTATCGCGACGCGAGCCCGGACATCGTGATCCACCTGGCGGCCGTCGTGGGCGGCATTGGAGCCAACCAGAAACACCCCGGCGACTTCTTCTACAAGAACCTGATGATCGGGGCGCAGATGATGGAGCAGGCCAGGCTGTCGGGCGTCGAGAAGTTCGTCGCCATCGGCACGGTCTGCTCGTATCCGAAGTTCACGCCGGTGCCGTTCAAGGAGTCGGACCTCTGGATCGGCTACCCGGAGGAGACCAACGCGCCCTACGGGCTCGCGAAGAAGATGCTGATGGTCCAGTCGGAGGCCTACCGGCAGGAGTACGGGTTCAACTCGATCAATCTGCTGCCGGTCAATCTCTACGGTCCGCGGGACAACTTCGATCTCGAGAGCTCGCACGTCATTCCCGCGCTGATCCGCAAGTGCCTCGAGGGCAAGCGCGCGGCGGCGCCGTCGGTCGGCTGCTGGGGCACCGGGAAGGCCACGCGCGAGTTCCTCTACGTCGAGGACGCCGCCGAGGCCGTCGTGCTGGCCGCCGAGCGGTACAGCTCGAGCGAACCGGTCAACCTGGGCTCGGGCTCGGAGATCTCCACACGGGACCTGGCCGAGCTGATCAAGGCCATCGTCGGCTACCGCGGCGAGCTGGTCTGGGACCCGAGCCGCCCCGACGGCCAGCCGCGGCGGGCGCTCGACACGTCCCGGGCCGAAGCGGCGTTCGGCTTCAAGGCGCGCACCCCGTTCAGGGTCGGCCTCGAGCGCACCGTCGAGTGGTACCTCGGCCAGGGAGGCGGCCGCTCCTAGCGTGACCGCCAGCGACGCGATCCGCTGGGCGCGCCGGGTGCGTGGCGAGCGGCCGCCCGCCGCGCTCGACGAGTATCTCTCCGGCTTCGAAGCCTTCTTCAACGACTACGCCGGCCGCGTCGACTACTGGCGCACCCGCAACCCCGGCTACCATTCGACGATCGCGTCGCTCGCGCGCTTCTACGTGCCCCGCGGTGCCCGCGTGCTCGAGGTGGGTTGCGGCACGGGCGATCTTCTCGCCTCGCTCGAGCCCTCGGAAGGCGTGGGCGTGGATCTCTCGGGCGCCATGGTGGAGCAGGCCACGCGGCGCCATCCCGATCTCGAGTTCCATCACGCCGCGGCCGAGAAGCTCGAGTTGCCCGGCCGCACGTTCGACTACATCGTCCTCTCCGACCTCGTCGGCTATCTCTTCGACATCCGGGCGGCGCTCGATCAGCTCCGCGCGCTGTCGCATCCAGGCACGCGCATCGTCATCAACTGGTACAGCCGCGTCTGGCAGCCGGTCGTGCAGCTGCTCGAGGCCTTGGGGCTCAAGTACCCGCTGCCGCTGCTGAACTGGACCACTGTCGGCGACATCGAGAACCTGCTGCGCTTGGCCGGCTTCGAGACGGTGCGCTCGCGGGGGCACATCCTGCTGCCGCTGAGGCTCGGCCCGATCAGCCGCTGGGTCAACCGTTTCCTCGCGCACCTTCCCGTGTTCCGCTGGTTCGTGTGGACCAACTGGGTCGTCGCCAGGCCGATCCCGCAGCCGAGGCCCGGGCCGCCGAGCGTGACCGTGGTCTGCCCGTGCCGGAACGAGAAGGGCAACATCGAGCAGGCGATCCGGCGCCTGCCTCCGCTCGGCTCGCGCACCGAGCTGATCTTCGTCGAGGGCCACTCGAAGGACGACACGCTCGCGGAATGCCGGCGGGTGGCCGCGGCCTACCCCGACCGGGACATCAAGGTCATGGTGCAGGCCGGCAAGGGCAAGGGCGACGCCGTGCGGCTGGGCTTCGCGCACGCCACGGGTGACATGCTCATCATTCTCGATGCCGACCTCTCGGTGGCGCCCGAGGACCTGCCGCAGTTCTACGACGCCATGGTGTCGGGAGCAGGGGAGTTCGTCATGGGCTCGCGCCTCGTCTACACCATGGACCCCAAGGCCATGCGCTTCCTGAACCTCCTCGGCAACCGCTTCTTCGGCATGCTGCTGAGCGTGCTCTGCGGCCAGGCCATCAAGGACACGCTCTGCGGCACGAAGGTCATCTGGCGCGACGACTACGCGCACCTGGCGGCCGGCCGTGCGCACTTCGGTGACTTCGATCCGTACGGTGACTTCGACCTGATCTTCGGCGCCGCGAAGCTCAACCTCCGCATCGTCGAGATCCCCGTGCGCTACCGCGAGCGCACCTACGGCGCGCCGAACATCAGCCGCTTCGCCGACGGGTGGCTTCTGCTGCGCATGTCTGCGCTGGCGGCGGGGCGCCTCTTCTTCGCGGCATGAGCGACGCGCTGACCCTCGCGCGGCATCGCGCCGCGTGGCAGGCGCGTCCGGAGCTTCGCGCGGTGTACCGGGAATGGTTCGACCGGCTGCTGGCCGCTGTCGCCGCGCGCCGTCCCGTTGTCGAGGTGGGCTCGGGCCCCGGTTTCTTCAAGGAGTGCGCGCCGGCCCTCGTCGCCACCGACGTCGTCCCCGGGCTCTCGGTCGACGTCCGCTGCGACGCCGACGTGCTGCCGTTCCGCTCAGAGAGCGTGGGCGCCGTCGTGATGGTCGACACGCTCCACCACCTGCCGCGCCCGCTCGATTTCCTCGCCGAGGCCGCGCGCGTGCTCCGGCCGGGAGGCAGGCTCGCGATGGTCGAGCCCTGGATCACGCCGCCGTCCTGGGTGCTCTACCGCTTCTTTCACCAGGAGGATTGCCGGCTCGGCGTGGACGTGGCCCGGCCTTTCGAGTCCCTAGCCAAGGCCGCGCTCGACGGCAATGCGGCCATTCCCTACCTGGCCCTGGCGAAGCTCCGCGACACCGGCTTGCCGCTCCACCTCGTGAGGGCCGAGCCCTTCGTCGGCCTGCCCTACCTCGCGACCTTCGGTTTCAAGGTGGGCCGCCCCCTGCCGGGGTTCTTCCAGGGGCTTGCGCGAGCCGGCGAGTCGACCCTGCGCCCGCTGGCGCGCTGGCTGGCCACGCGCATCTTCATCGTCCTGGAGAAGCCGGCTTAGGCGCCTGGCCGGGGCGCTGTTATCCTTCGGGGGGATGAACGAGCCCCCGTACCGCCTCGAGGACTTGGGCGACCGCCGCGTGCTCACCGTCGACGGGCGGAGGTACGCGACGAAATACAGCGCGCGCGTGATCCGGATGCTCGTCGAGCGCAAGGGCGCCGCGCGCACGCCGCCGTATCTCTCCTACAAGGAAACGAGGGGCCGCCTCTTCCTCGATCCGCTCTTCGCTTACTTGCGCGCCCGCGGCGCGCGCGACCTCTCGGTGCTGGAGGTCGGCTGCTCCTTCGGGCACATCACGGAATACCTGGCCGAGCGTCCTGAGGTGCGCGAGGTGACGACCTTCGACACCGATCCCGCGTTCGCCGCCATCGTGCGGGTCAAGGTCGAAGAGATGCCTCTCCGGCGGGTCAGGGAGGTGCGTCTCTTCTCCAACGACGAGACGCGGCATCTGCCGTATCCCGACGGGCGATTCGACCTTGTCATCGTATTGGGCGTCGTCGAGCATCTCCCCGTGAACGGCCGCCGCGAGATCGTGGACGAGTACTACCGCGTGCTCGCTCCGGGCGGCCACATCACGATCCTTGACACGCCCAACCGCTTCTTTCCTCTCGAGACGCACTCCGTCGGCCTGCCGCTCATCCAGTGGCTGCCGCCCCGGCTGGCGTACGCGTACGCCAAGGCCCTGCGGCCGAGCCGGATGCGCGGCGAGAGCTATGCCGGCTTCACGATGGACGGCACCGGCTGGCGCAACGCCTCACTCGGCGAATGCCTGCCTTCTTCCGGCATGCGGGGGCTCGAGGACGTGACCGAGCAGGCAGGGTACGGCTGGCGCTTCTTCCACGACACCGCCCGCTCGCGCACGCGCCGGTCGGTTCTGCCGCTGTTCTCAGCCGTCTGCGCCGGGCTCAGCCGCATCGGCTGGCCGCCCTCGCTGGCGTTGCCGTACCTGAACATGGTCTTCCGGAAGACGACGGCGCCGTGAAGAGCGGGCCGTGGCGCTTCCTGATGTACCTCGTCCTGCCCCAGCCGGCCAAGATGGCCCTGCTGCCGGACGAGCTGCAGGGACAGCTCGACCGGATCAACCTGGCGGCCAATGTCGGCATGTACTCGGGCAGCGGCGCGACCTCGTACGACGCGACGCACAGGTACGCCGAGGCCGATCACCACGAGTATCCCGCGCAGCAGCTCGTGGAGGAGGCCTGGGCGGGCGTGGGATACGGCCGTGCGCTCGAGCTGGGCGCGGGCAGCGGTTACTTCACGCGCCTGATCGCCTCTCGCGCGGAGACCGTGGTCGCGGTGGAGCCGGTGCCCGACATGCAGCGCGTGCTCCGCGAGCGGTGCTCAGCCGGCGGCGCGGCGAACGTGGAGATCCTGGCCGCCTCGGCCGCCGAGCTTGTAGACCGTTTGCCTCCGCACTCGGTCGACTCGGCCTTTGTCATCCAGTCGCTCCACCACATGCACCGGCGGGCCGAGGTGTTCGAAACGCTCGGGCGGATGCTCCGCCCGGGCGGCCGCCTCCTCGTCGTCGAGCCCCACCACAACCTGCGCCGCATCGCGCGGCTCGCCCGAAAGTGGGTGAAGTACTACCGGGCTAGGGACTTCTGGTCGCGGGAGGAGGGCTGGGCGACCCACGACTTCCTGACTCGCGGCGAGCTGCGCCGACTCTGCCGCATCGGCGGTTTCGATCCCCCGCGCTTCTCGGGATACTGGATTCCGTACATGGGCCGGCTCGTGCCTGACCCTGCACGCCGCTTTCGTCTCGAGTCCCGCCTGGGTCGGCTTCCCCTCCTCAGGCACTGGGCCGGCGTGCTGGCGATGGAGACGCGCCGGAGCGGCACGGCGCCGCGGTGACGGCCCCGGCTGTTTCGGTACTCATGGGTGTCTGGAACGGCGCGCCGCAGGTGGGCGAAGCCGTCCAGAGCGTGCTGTCCCAGACGGCGGCGGACCTCGAGCTCATCGTGATCGACGACGGATCGTCGGACGCGACGCCCGCTATCCTCAGGTCTTTTCGCGATCCGCGGCTCCGGATCATCCGGCGGGCCCGCGGCGGTCTCACGTCGGCGCTCAACGCCGGCTTGGCCCTGGCCCGGGCGCCTCTCCTCGCGCGCCTCGATGCCGACGATATCGCTCTGCCGCGGCGCTTCGAGCAGCAGCTGGAATACCTCGAGCGGCATCCGGAGGTCGGGCTCCTCGGCACGGCGGCGCGCGAAACCGACGCGGCCGGGCAAGAGGGCGCGATCGTTCGCCCGCCAACGGACGACGCCCTAATCCGGCGCGCCCTTATCCGCCGCAATCCCTTTGTGCACTCCTCGATCGTGATGAGGCGGGTCGCGGTAGTGCAGGCGGGAGGCTACGACGAAGCTTTTCCGGTCGCCCAGGACTACGATCTCTGGATGCGCATGAGCCGCGTGACGCGCATGGCGAATCTCTCCGACCTGCTGGTCATCCGGCGGCTCCTGCCGGGCCGTGTCACGGCGGCTCGCGAGAGCGAGCGCTTCAAGGCGGAAGCGCGCATCCGCTGGAGGGCGGTGCGAAGCGGCGCATACCCGCCGTGGTGCGCCGTCTGGGCGCTCCGCCCGCTCCTCGCCCAGGCTCTTCCCGGCGCCGCGCGGCGAGCGCTCAGGCGCTCCGGGAGCCGCTCGGATGGCTGAGCCGATCCGGATTCTCGAGCTCATCGTCTCCACCGACTTGGGTGGCGGCCCGGCGCACGTGCGCGAGCTAGCCGGGCATCTCCCGCACGGCGAGTTCGCCGTCACCGTCGCGGGCCCCGGCGGCGGGCCATACGAACGGATGTTCGGGAAGTTCGGCGCGCCCTTCGTCGCGATTCCAACCCACCGGCTGGGTATCGGGCCGCTCGGGGCCACGCTTCGCCTCATCCGCAAGGGTGGATTCGATCTCGTCCACTCGCACGGCAAGGGCGCCGGGCTCTATGGCAGGCTTGCGGCGCGGCGAGCGCGAGTGCCCGCCATCCACACCTTTCACGGCATTCACTACTCGGGCTATCCCGCGGGGCTCGGGCGCGTCTACCTGGCGCTAGAGCGTCGTCTCGGGAGGATGACAGACACGGTCGTCTGCGTCTCGGAGAGCGAAGCGCGCGATGCCGAGGCGTTGGGCCTGGTGCCCCGGGGCAGGACGCGCGTGATCGTCAACGGCATCGATGCCCATCGCATCACTCAAGCCGCGACGCCGCGCTCTGCGGCAAGGAAGGCACTCGGCCTCGACCCGAATGCGCTGGCGCTCGGCACGGTTGCCCGCTTCGACCAGGTGAAGGCGCTCGACGTCCTGCTGCGCGGCTTCGCCGTCCTGGCTGCCGCCCAGCCGTCCGCGCGGCTCGTTCTGATCGGCGACGGGCCCGAGGCGCGCAGCCTGCGCGCGCTGGCGGCTTCGCTCGGCATCGAGGCGCGGGTCCACTTCGCCGGCGTCGTGGCGGATGCCTCCCGTCTTCTCCCCGCGCTCGATCTTTACGTGTCGGCCTCGCGCAGGGAGGGCCTGCCGCTGGCCTTGCTCGAAGCGATGGCCCTCGGCCTGCCGGTGGCGGCCACGCGCGTGTCCGGGCACGTGGACGCGGTGGAGGACGGGATGACGGGAGTGCTGGTCGGGCCCGACGACCCACAGGGCCTCGGCAGCGCCATGGAATCGCTCTTGGTGAATCCGGCGCGCCGCGCCACCATGGGGCAGGCCGCGCTCAGGCGGGTGGAGGAGCGCTTCTCCGCGTCGCGCATGGCGGCCGAGACGGCCGACCTCTACCGGGGCGCGGTCCGTCGTTTTGCTGGGGGGCGGGCCTCGACCCCTGGCGTATAATCGATCGAGTTGCGCGAGTGACTGAATCTTCCATTGGAGCGTCGCGGATGCGAGTGCTGATCACGGGAATCACGGGTTTCGTCGGCAGCCACATGGCCGAGTACGCGCTCAGCAGGGGTGCGCAGGTGTTCGGCTCGAACCGGTGGCGGAGCAAGACCGAGAACATCGAGCACCTGCGCTCGAAGGTCACCTTCATCGAGTCCGACCTGCGTGACGTGTCCTCGGTGCGGGCGCTCCTCGAGATCTCCGTTCCCGACTACGTCGTGCACCTGGCCGCCCAGAGCTTCGTGGGCGTGTCCTGGCACGCGCCGGCGGAGACGCTCCAGACCAATATCATTTCCCAGGTCAACCTGTTGGAGGCCCTCCGCGGTCTCAAGATGTCGCCGCGCTTCCTGGCGGCGGGCTCGAGCGAGGAGTACGGCCTGGTCCTCGACGACGAGCTGCCGATCAAGGAGTCGAACCCGCTCCGGCCGCTGTCGCCCTACGCCGTGAGCAAGGTCACTCAGGACATGATGGCGTACCAGTACTTCAAGAGCTACGGCCTGCCGATCATCCGCACGCGGGCCTTCAACCACGAGGGGCCGAGGCGCGGCGACGTCTTCGTCACGTCCAACTTCGCCCGGCAGGTGGCCGAGATCGAGGCCGGGCTGCGCGAGCCCGTGGTCTACGTGGGCGACCTGACTCCGCGCCGCGATTACTCCGACGTGCGCGACATCGTGCGCGGCTACTGGCTCCTGCTCGAGCGCGGCGAGCCCGGCGAGGTCTACAACCTCTGCTCGGGGCGGTCGTGGTCCATCCAGAAGGTGCTCGACTTCGTGCTGAATCTCTCCACGGTCAAGGGGATCAAGGTCAAGACCGACCCGGCACGGCTGCGTCCCTCCGACGTGATGATCCTCGAGGGTGATCCGTCGAGAATGCACGCAGCCACGGGCTGGAAGGTCGAGATCCCCTTCGAGCGCACGCTGACGGAGCTCCTGGACTACTGGCGGCAGCGGACACGCGCGTCGTCGCGCTGAGCGCCGCCCGGCGAGGCGGAATGGCCACCGCCCTGGTTCACGACTGGCTGACCGGCATGCGGGGCGGCGAGCGCTGCCTCGAGGTCTTCTGCGAGCTCTTCCCCGAGGCGGACCTCTTTACGTTGCTCCACGTGCCTGGGTCGGTCTCGCCCTCGATCGAGAATCGGCGCATCGTGACGTCGTTCATCCAGCGGCTGCCGGGCGCCGGCCGCGACTACCGCCACTACCTGCCGCTCTTCCCGGCCGCGATCCGCCGGCTGGATCTCACAGGCCATGATCTAGTCCTGTCCTCGAGCCATGCCGTCGCCAAGAGCGTCCGCGTGCCGCCGGGCGCGCTTCACGTCTGCTACTGCTTCACGCCCATGCGCTACGTCTGGGACATGTATGACGAGTACTTCGGCCCGCGCGCGGGATTGGCTCAGCGTCTCCTGATGCCGCCGGTGGCCGCGGCGCTCCGGCGCTGGGACCGGCAGACGGCTGCCGGGGTGGATCACTTCGTCGCGATCTCGCGCTTCGTGGCTGACCGGATCCAACGGAACTACGGCCGCACCGCTGACGTGATCTATCCGCCCGTGGACGTCGCTCGCTTCCGCGTCGATGAATCCCCGGGCGAGTTCTACCTGGTCGTCTCGGCGCTGACGCCGTACAAGCGCGTGGACCTGGCGGTCGACGCCGCCAACCGTCTCGGGCGGCGGCTGGTGGTCGTCGGCACCGGGCCCGAGGAGGCGAGGCTTCGGGCCATGGCGGGCCCCACGATCGAGCTGCTCGGGTGGCGCGACGATGCGGAGACGGCGGAGCTGTACGCCCGCTGCCGCGCGCTGATCTTTCCGACGGTCGAGGACTTCGGCATCACGCCGCTCGAGGCGATGGCCTCGGGGCGCCCCGTGATCGCGCTGGGAGAGGGAGGCGCGCTCGAGACCGTCGTCCCGCCGGGGGGGAGCGAGCCCGCGACGGGCATCTTCTTCGATCGGCAGAACGCCGGTGATCTCGTCGCCGCCATCCGCCGCTTCGAGTCGGGATCCCTGCGCTTCGAGCCCAAGGCCCTGCGCCGCCGAGCGGAGGCCTTCGACCGGCCGCTCTTCAAGGAGCAGATCGAGCGATACCTGGCTTCGCGTCTCGCGGAGCGCAAGCCGTGCTGAGGGCGCGCTCGCGGCTCCTCGAGCAGGTGATGCTCGCGGGCGATCTCCTGCTGGTCGCCGGTTCCTGGCTCCTCGCGTATTTCGTGCGCTTCTACGTCGCCGGGCCGCCCGCCGTCCACGGCATCCCGTTCCTCGAGCCGTACCTGCTGATGCTCGTACCCATCCTCATCGTCTGGGGCATCGCCTTCCGCGGCTTCGACCTCT
>WNFP01001537.1_pt1 | contig 18087 bp, 23 predicted proteins | sample 5400201 | NCBI WGS metagenome assembly WNFP01 (sample SAMN13153355, study PRJNA577476) | soil metagenome | isolation source: 115 cm saprolite under Madrone tree | place: USA:California | collected 2016-06-14 | reverse complement strand
AGCATGGGTTACTTTCGCAACATCAAAGAGACGGTGGCGACGATCTTCGAGGGGATGTCGGTCACCTTCTCGCACTTCATGCGGCGGCCTTACACCGTCCAGTATCCCGACCGGGTGCCGATCCGCATCCAGGACACACTGCCGTTCCGCTATCGCGGCATCCTCGAGGTCGACCTCGAGATCTGCACCGGCTGCCTCGCCTGCGAGCGCGCCTGTCCGATCGACTGCATCGTCATCGACGCCGTGAAGGACAAAGACACGCGGCAGATGATGCTGAGCCGCTTCGACATCGACATCGCCAAGTGCATGTACTGCGGACTCTGCAGCGAGCCGTGTCCGACGGGGTCGATCCACCACACGTCGGAGTTCGAGGGCGCCGATTACTCGCTCGAGAGCATGCTACGCCGCTTCGTGAAGACGCCGGTCGTTGCGTACAAGCCGAAGAAGGGTCCGGAGACGGATCCCGAGATCGCGCCCATCCTCGACCGCGGGTTGGCGTATTTGCACGACTTCGCGGGAGCCGGCGAGGAGTAGTCGTCGACGCTCGTCGCCCGCGGCGTGCGTGCGCCGTCGAGCGCTACGCCGGCGCGATGCCGAGAAACTCAGACGCCTCTCGGACGGCCGCGTCCTCGAGTGACGCCTTGTGGATCGACTCGAGCCGAAGCCGCTGCGCGGCGTGCTCGAATGCCGTCACGTTCATCCACAGCGACTCGAACGTCGACCACCAGCGGATGCCGTCCGCCCCTTGCCGATAGAGTGCGAGCGCCTGCGGTTGCGTGACGTGCCGCTGCCGCGTTGCGATCGCCGAGGGTCGGAGCGCATGTGCCGCGAGGATTCTCGGCTCGTCGAGGTCGACGAGCTCGGCGGCATCATCGAGCGCGATCGTCGCGAGGGCGAGCGGCAAGCCGCGCCGGAGGAGCACCTGCGGCACGAACACGCTGCCGCGGAACCGCGCGAGCTGCTCGACGACGGCCGACACCGGCTGCTCCGCCAGGTAGAGACAGCCGTAGACATCGGGATTGTCGTGCCGGCCGTCGCCCTGCCAATCGCGCGGGAACCAGAGAGCTCCCCCGAGTTGGTCGGGCGCGGCGCGCCGATCCCACGCGAAGCAGCGGTAGAGGATCACGCGAACGAGTCCGCGCGCTCGGCGCGGATCGCCCGCATCAGCTCCTCGGCGCGGCCGGCGCGCACGAGATCGATCGGCCTCCGGTCTCCGAGATGGGGATTGAGGCCGAAGAGCCATGAGCGCGCGGCCTGCGGCTCGTAGAGACGCAGCAGATTCGCCCATATCAGCTCGAGCAGATCGATCCTCTCGGCGTTGCGCGGGTCGATGCCGGCGCCCTTGAGCCAGCGGGTGATCTGCGAGCGGCTCACCCCCAGCAGATCGGCGACGGCGGCGCCCGTCTTGAAGTCCCGCCGCAGAGCTTGGACCTTGCGCGTAGTGGCGACAGGCATGGGTCGAAAGTAGCGCAACAGATTCTGTTGCGCAACGACTCGTCGGACCGCTACTTCACGCGGCGGCGTTCAACAGCCCGACTTCGTGCGCCAGCCAGCGCGATCGCCGGTAGTGGGTCAGTTTGATTGACTCGCCGCGAGCTTCGGTTTCCGCCCCGGCTTCTGGCGCGGCTGCGCGTCGTCCCACTTCTCGACAACTGCGGCAAGATCATCCATCGACCACAGGCGATCCGTCACGCCCGCGGCCATGGCCGGCGTGCAGCGCAGCGTCTGGTGAATCCTCACGAAGTTGTAGTGCATGAAGTAGATCGCGATCGCGTGCTGATGGTTCTCGCATTTCTTGGAGAAGGCGTTGGTCAGTCTCGTGAAGCGACGCATGCCCATCCGCATCGACAGGTTCTGCCGCTCGACGTACGACGTCGAGACGTGCGCCGCGTCCGGGTAGCCAAGCACGCGCTCCTCACGAACGTCGATGCACTTCGGCGGTGAGTAGCGGCCGGGCTCAGTCGGCACTGCGCCGTAGAGCTTGATGAGCATTGAGTAGTCGATGTCGCGGCCGAACGCGTCGCGGACGGCGTTCAGGTAGGCGCCGTGTCCGTCGGTCGTGAGCTGGATGCGACCTTGCAGTCGGCTCGCCAGATCGCTCAGAAACTCATAGGCGCAATCGGCGTCGCGCGTGCCGACGTGGAAGGACGCGATCAGCTTCGTGTCGGCGCAGAGCGCCGTCCACGTCCAGACGGACCCGACGCCCGGCTCGCCGCGCTTCTCCATCGGGACGTTCTTGTCCTTGGCGTAGACGAAGGACCAAATCTCGTCGGCCTGAACCCGCTCACACGGCAGATTCCGCAGGTGACGGTCCTGGTACTCGGCGCACGCCTGGCCGGCACTGGCGAGGAGCTTCGTGACCGTGTTCTTGCTGGCCCCGGTCAGGCGCGTGATAGAGCGAACCGACATGCCCTCGACCACCATCCCGAGGATCTGTGCGCGCTTGTCCCGGCTCAACTTGTTCATGGAGCGACAATAGCGCACCATGCCTGACCTGTCAAGCATATGGGTCAGATCAATGGCGGCCTGGCGTTTCGCCTCCCGTTCGTGCGTTGACGTTCATGGGCGTTGACTTATATGTCAATGGGCGATGAGATCAAGCGGCTATGCAGCGCGGAACGGCTGGTGCCGTTCATTACGGAGCCGCCAATCGACCGAGGCGACCCCAATACGCGCACGTTTCTGCTTTCGCCGAGTGTCAACGGGGCGCTTGAAAGGGGCCTCGCTCGGGGCATTGTTCGTTGGGAGTCGGCGGGCTTCGACCTCACGCAATACTGCGAAGGTGAGCAAGTCACGGTGCGACGACTCGGCTACGATCGGGACGCCGACATACCGGCGTTCTTTGTGTTTCTGGAGCAGCGGAACGAGGAGCCCCCAGACGTCTGGGAAGTTCGGTTTACGACCTTCCGTCCTCAAATCCGGATATTCGGTAGCTTCTACTGCCGCAATCGGTTCGTCGGGCTTACGTGGAGCAATAAAGACGATGTCGACTACCCCGAAGAGATGCGTGGATGCGTGGCGGCCTGGGTCGATGTGTTTGGCGTAACGGTGTTCCCTTACAGAGGAGCGTTTCCCGATGGCTACCTTTCGCGTACCCAGCTTGTCCCTTGATGAGGAAGTTATCCCACGACGCACGATCGCTTACTTCACGCGTCGCTTGCAGCATCATCTTCACGAGCTGGTGATCCGAGAGTTCTACCGGCTTTCCGACAACGGCGAGATGACGCCTGGTAAATTGGCCAAGCGTCTCGGCAAAGACCCCGCGCAGATAACTCGTTGGTTGGGTGCGCCTGGCAACTGGACTCTGGACACCTGGGCACAACTGATGGTCGGCATCGCGGTCGATCCCCGCTCAGTTCTGAAGCCGCTTCATGAAAAGCAGCAGTACTCCACGGTTATGGAGGCGCAAATCGCTAGTACGGCCCCTAGCGGCGGGGACGTGACCCGGTTCGCAGCGGTGGATTCTGGTCACATCAGCGCGCTAGCTGCCCCAGGCGAGGCGTCGTTCACTGACTCGGCACCCCTATAGTCGTGCCGCACCTCAGTTACGGACTACTCTGCGACGATGTACGCACAGAGGCGCACACGAACAAGCACATTGTCATCGGCGTATGGGATCGCGTGACCTTGCGCGACAATGCCACCCCGATCCCTCCATTCATGGTCTTTGGGCGCTTGATGTTCGATGACTACAAGGGACAACGGATCGCACTCGACGTCATCCCGCCCGCCGGCGAAGCGAAAACGGTCTTTCAAACGAAGATGGACGTCATTGCGGATCCGCGGCAAGAGACGGCCTTTCCAGAGCCCAATGTCTTCTTACTGATAGGCATCCGTAATCTAACGCTGCCTATGCCGGGAAAGTACGCGATTGCTATCAAAGTCAACGGCGCCGCGGTCGGGGAGATTCCGTTTTACGCGCGACAGGCTCAGCCTGGCGAAGCTATCGAGTCCGCCACCGAGCGGCCGCCGCCTTCCGAGCAATCTGGGAGCGCTTCTTAGGGCTCAGCTTCGCGGCCCGCGCCTTCCCGCCCTTCTGACCGCCGAGTCGACCGAGCGCGACCGCGGCCGGATTCTTCCCATCGTCGGGTGCACGGTCCTCGACCTGACCCGTGGCGATGTCGCCGATCAGCTTCGCGAGCGCGATGGGGTCACGCGGTCGCTTCAAGGGGCGTCCGCTTGAGCGCGCAGGCATGACGGGAGTATGCCACAGCGCAGCCAGATCAGCCATGCTCACTTCACGCCAGCGGGAACTTGCCCGACGGGCTGCCGCCGTCATCGTCGCTCTCTTGATCGGGACGGCGCTCGTGTTCGTCGGCCGGAGAGTGGTTGTCTACCTGCCCGACTGGCTCCTGATCCCTACTCACATCATCGGATGGATCGCCTCGGCCGGGGCGTGGATTCGCATTGTGCAGACACGCAGCCGTGGTCCCTGGCGCTTGTTCGTCCCGATTGCATACGGGGCGTACGTGGCGACGTGGCCCTTCGTGATGTTCGCGCTCGGTCGCGAGAACCTGTCGTACAGGAACGCGTGGATTTTGCCGCTCTGGGGATTCAGCGTGCTCTCGATACGTCATTCCAGCCGCCGGTTATTCCGAGAATCAAACTGACCCACTACCCGATCGCCGACGCGGTTTGCGGGGTGGCCTGGAGTTTGATAATCGCGCCAGGATTCATGCCCGCCGCGTCGTTCTCAGTCGTGATCTTCTACGCCTTCGCCGTGCTCACCGTCGGATCGGCGGCGGCGGTGGCGTTCTCGTCGAACATCGTCTACTCGGCGTTCGCGCTGATGGGGACGCTCTTCGGGGTCGCGGCGATGTACGTGTTCCTTGCCGCCGATTTCGTCGCGGCGGCGCAGCTGCTGATCTACATCGGCGGCATTCTGGTGCTGATCCTCTTCGCGGTGATGCTGACGCACCGGATCGCGACCGTCGACGTGTCCAACCGCTCGGTCGGACGGTTCCCGGCGCTGCTGGTCGTCGGCGGCGTCGCGGCGGTGATGGCGTACGCGCTGCACCGCACTGCGTGGCCGACGATCGCGACCTTGCCCGACGCCCCCAGCACATACGCGATCGGCAACGGGTTTCTCGGGCCCTACGTGCTGCCGTTCGAGCTCGCCTCGTTCGTGCTGCTCGCGGTGCTGATCGGCGCGATCGTGATCTCGCGCAAAGAGCTCAAGAGCTGAGCGAATGGAAGGCGTCAGCCTCGAGCACTTCTTGATCGTCGGGCTGCTGGTCTTCGCCCTCGGCCTCTACACCGTGCTGACGCGCAAGAACGCGATCGGCATCTTGATGGGCGTCGAGCTGATCCTGAACGCCGCCAACATCAACTACATCGCGTTCGCGCGTTACGGCGGCGCCTCGATCGACGGCCAGGTGTTCGCGATCTTCGTCATCATGCTCGCCGCGGCGGAGGCGGCGATCGGGCTCGCGATCGTGCTCGGTATCTACCAGAACTTCGACAGCATCGACGTCGAGGCGACGGACTCGCTCCGGTACTAGCCCGCATGGACATCACTCACGTTTCGTACCTGCGCTGGATTCCGCTGCTGCCGCTCCTCGGCGCGGCCGTGAACGGCCTCGGTGGCGCCACGATCCAACGCCGATTCGGGAAGGGCGCCGTCGGCGCGATCGCCGTGACGCCCGTCCTGCTCGCCTTTGTCATCTCGGTCGTGGCGTTCGTGCAGCTGCAGGGCCTCGACCCGGAGCACCGCTTCCTCCTCGACGACGTGTCGCGCTGGATCGACATCGGGTCGCTGAAGGCGAACATCGCCTTCTGGGCCGATCCGCTGTCGTGCACGATGATCCTCGTCGTCACCGGCATCGGCGGCCTGATCCACATCTACTCGACCGGCTACATGCACGACGACGAGGCGTACTGGCGCTTCTTCGCGTACCTGAACCTCTTCACGTTCGCGATGCTGACGCTGGTGCTCGGCGACAGCTTGCTCGTGATGTTCGTCGGGTGGGAGGGTGTTGGCCTCTGCTCGTGGGCGCTCATCGGCTTCTGGTGGCGCGAGCAGGTGAACACGACCGCCGGCAACAAGGCGTTCATCGTGAACCGGATCGGCGACTTCGGCTTCATCCTCGGCATCTTCCTCCTCTTCTGGACCCTCGACGCCGCGGGCCACGGCAGCGTCGTCTTCCGCGACATCCAGCAGCACGCGGCGAGCCTCGAAGGACACACGCTCTGGGGCGTGCCGGTGGTCGTCCTGGCGACGCTCTTTCTGTTCGTCGGCGCGACGGGGAAGTCGGCGCAGATCCCGCTCTACGTCTGGCTCCCGGACGCGATGCAGGGTCCGACGCCGGTCTCGGCCTTGATCCACGCGGCGACGATGGTCACGGCCGGTGTCTACATGATCGCGCGGCTCAATTTCCTCTATGCGATGGCGCCCGAGACCCTCGCGGTCGTCGCGGGCATCGGCGCCGCGACGGCGTTCTTCGCGGCGACGATCGGCCTCGTCCAGAACGACATCAAACGCGTGCTCGCATACTCGACGGTGAGCCAGCTCGGCTACATGTTCATCGCGATGGGCGTCGGAGCATATGCGGCCGGCGTGTTCCACCTGGTCACGCACGCGTTCTTCAAGGCGTGCCTCTTCCTCGGCTCCGGCAGCGTCATCCACGGCATGAGCGGCGAGCAGGACATGCGGAAGATGGGCGGCTTGAAGGACAAGATGCCGACCACCTTCTGGACGTTCCTCATCGCGACGATGGCGATCGCCGGGACGCCGCTCACGGCAGGATTCTTCTCGAAGGACGAGATCCTGTGGAAGGCGTACTCGAGCCCGTACGGCGGCGCCGGCCTGTGGATCATCGGCGTCGCGGGGGCGGGGATGACCGCCTGCTACATGTTCCGCCAGGTCTTCATGACCTTCTTCGGCGAGACCCGCGCCGATCACGAGGTCGCGCACCACATCCACGAGTCGCCGCGCAGCATGACGGTGCCGCTGATCATCCTCGCGGCCGGGTCGCTCATCGTCGGCTTCTTCGGCGTCCCGGAGTTTCTCGGCGGCTCGAACGAGTTCGAGCATTGGCTCGAGCCGGTGTTCGCGAGCGGCCACGCCGCCGCGGCGCACGCGAGTCACGACGTCGGGCTCGAGTGGACGCTGATGGTGGCGTCGGTCGCGATCGCGACGACGGGCTTCCTGCTCGCGTACCTTCTCTACTACCGCCGCTCGCTCTCGCCGGACGCGATCGCCGCCGTCGCCGGCGGTGTGCCGCATCGCGTGCTCTACAACAAGTATTACGTCGACGAGATCTACTGGGCGATCTTCGTCCGCGGCACGCTGCTCTTCTCGCGCATCTTCGCCTGGTTCGACGCGACCATCATCGACGGCATCGTGAACGGCGCCGCGCGCGTCACGGTGACGCTCGCGTGGCTGGACGGTCTCTTCGACAACTACGTCGTCGACAAGCTGGTGAACGTCCTCGCCGACCGTACGTATGACTTGGGCGCCCGCCTGCGCCGCGTGCAGACCGGCAACATCAACGCGTATCTCTACGTGATCGTCGGGACGGTCACGCTCGTGCTGCTCGCCCGCCTGATGTAGGGCGCTGGAGACCTGACGGATGAGCATTCTCACCTGGATGACGTTTCTGCCGCTCGTCGGCGCGGCGGTGATCCTCTGCCTGCCGTCGCGCGCCGACGAGCTGATCAAGCGGACGGCGCTCGCCTTCACGTTGCCGCCGCTCGTGATGGGCATCTGGCTTTTCCAGCACTTCGACCGCGCCACGACGGCGTTTCAATACGTGCAGCATGCGCCGTGGATCGAGTCGTACAACATCACCTACTTCGTCGGCGTCGACGGCATCAGCGTTTCGATGGTGCTGCTGACGGTCCTCCTGTGTCCGATCTGCATTCTGGCGTCGTGGGGAATCGACAAAGGCATCAAAGGTTATTTCGCGCTGTTTCTTCTCCTCGACGCCGGCATGATGGGGGTCTTCGTCTCCCTCGACTTCTTCCTTTTCTACATTTTCTGGGAGGTCATGCTGCTGCCGATGTATTTTCTCATCGGCATCTGGGGCGGGCCGCGGCGCGAGTACGCCGCGATCAAGTTCTTCCTCTATACGCTGGCCGGCAGCGTGCTGATCCTGATCGCCATGCTCGTCCTCTACTTCTCGAACGAGCCGCACACCTTCGACATGACGCAGCTCATGGCGCAGAGCGCGACGTACGGCACCAAGCCGGTCTTCATGGGCCTCGGCCTGCAGCACCTCCTCTGGCTGGCGCTGTTCGTCGGCTTCGCGATCAAGATCCCCGCGTTCCCGTTCCACACCTGGCTGCCCGACGCCCACGTCGAGGCGCCGACGGCGATCTCCGTGATCCTGGCGGGCGTCCTCCTCAAGATGGGGACGTACGGGATCCTGCGCATCAACTACGGCATGCTGCCGATCGCGACCGCCGATCTCGCGTTCTGGTTCCTCGCCGCGCTCGGCACCTGGAACATCATCTACGGCGCGCTCTGCGCCATGGCGCAAAAAGATCTGAAGAAGCTCGTCGCGTATTCCAGCATCAGCCACATGGGCTACGTGATGCTCGGCATGGCGGCGTTCACGCCGGAGGGGATCAACGGCGCCGTGCTGCAGATGTTCAACCACGGCACCGTGACCGCGATGCTCTTCCTCCTCGTCGGCGTGATCTACGACCGCGCCCATCACCGCGAGATCGAGGGCTTCGGCGGGCTCGCCGGCATCATGCCGGTCTACACCGGCGTCACCGCCCTCGCGTTCTTCGCCGCGATGGGGCTTCCCGGGCTCTCCGCGTTCATCTCCGAGGTGCTGGTGCTGCTCGGCGCGTGGCAGAAGTACCCGGGGCTCACGATCGTCGCCGCGAGCGCGGTCATTCTGACCGCCGGCTACATGCTGTGGACGATGCAGCGCATCTACCTCGGGCAGCCGAACGAGAAGTACCTCGGGCTACCGGAGATCAACGCGCGCGAGCTCGTGACGCTGGTGCCGCTCGGGGTGATCGTCGTCATCCTCGGCGTCTATCCGCACGCCGTCCTCGATCTCATCAACGTGTCGCTCGTGAACCTCAACAAGATGGTCGCCGCGGCGCCCGCAGCGGTCGCGTCGCTGCGATGAGCGGGTCGGTGCGCAACGGGGCGGCGTCGTGAATCTCTCCAACTACGAGAGCATCGCCTACTCGTATCCGGAGCTGATCCTGATGACGGCGGCGATCGTCATCTTTCTCGCCGACCTCGTCGTCCGCAACAAGGAGCACCTCGGCTCGATCGCGCTCTTCGGCTGCGCCTTCGCGCTGCTGGCGGCGATCGGCTTGCGGGTGCCGTTCTCGGAGACGTGGCTGATCCACGGTCTGCTCGGCTGGGGCGAGGGCTGGCTCTACTCGCGGATGGTCGTCGTCGACGACTTCGCCGTCTTCTTCAAGATCATCTTCTGTCTGGCGGCGTTCGCGACGGTGTGGATGTCGCTCGGCTCGAACGAGGTGCGCGGGGTGAACGAGGGCGAGTACTACGGCCTCGTCCTCGCGTCGACGGTCGGCATGCTCTACATGGCGTCGGCCGCGAACCTCCTCATGGCGTACCTGTCGCTCGAGTTCGTGAGCCTGACCTCGTACGTGCTGACCGGCTACATGCGCCACAACCGCCGCTCCGGTGAGGCCGCGCTCAAGTACCTCATCTACGGCGGCGTCGCGTCGGGGACGATGATCTACGGCATGAGCTGGCTCTACGGCGCCGCGGGCAGCCTCGACTACGCGTACATCAACGCCGCGCTGGCGCAGGGTGCGATGAATCCGCTGACGCTCTTCATCGCCGTGCTCCTGATCCTCGCGGGCTTCGGCTACAAGATCGCGTCGGTGCCCTTCCACATGTGGGCGCCCGACGTGTACACCGGCGCGCCGATTCCCATCACGGCGTTTCTCTCCGTCGGCTCGAAAGCGGCGGGGTTCGCGATCCTCATTCGGCTCTTCTACCCGGGGCTGTCGCAGTCAGTCGGCGGCGGCGGCTGGCAGTTCCTCGCCGGCGTCGATTGGCCGCAGCTGATGCTCGTCGTCTGTATGGTGACGATGACGCTCGGCAACCTCGCGGCGCTGAACCAGCAGAACGTGAAGCGTCTCCTCGCGTACTCCAGCATCGCCCACGCCGGCTACACGCTGATGGGCTTCGTCGTGCTGACCGACGAGGGCCTGCGCGCGATGCTCTTCTACCTCGTGACGTACTATCTGATGAACATCGGCGCCTTCCTCGTCGTCATGATCGTCGTCAACTCGACCGGGCGCGAGGACATCGACGGCTTCCGCGGTCTCGCCTGGCGCGGCGGCGCCGTGCCCGCGGTCGCGATGGCGATCTTCCTCTTCTCGCTCGCCGGCCTGCCGCCGCTCGCCGGGTTCATCGGCAAGTTCTATCTCTTCGCCGCGGTCGTGAAGGCGCAGTTCTATCTATTGGCGCTGGTCGGCCTCGCGAACAGCCTCGTCGCGCTCTACTACTACGCGCGCATCGTGCGCACGATGTTCCTCGACATGCCGACGGGCACCGAGGGCGTCGTGACGCTCGACGCGCACAACGCCTGCCTGCTCTATTTCCTCGCGCTGCCGACGCTCGTCCTCGGCGTCTACTGGGCGCCGGTGATCGATCTCGCCGACCGCTCGGTGCATTTCTTCGTCGGCTGAGCGCGACCCGGACGCGCGGTGCTGCGCGTCGCTCCGCATCTGACATAGGCAGTCCAAAGCCGCGTTGCATCGTGATGCACAATGATGCACGATGCCGCCATGGCGAAACAGGCGGCGATCACCGTTCGCATTCCCATGGCGGTGAAGCAGCGGCTCGAGGCTCAGGCGCGCCGCGAGCGCCGCTCGCTTTCGGCGCAGGCGGCAACGTGTCTCGCGCAAGCGGTCGAGGACGAACCTACACCCGTCGCGAATCGCGGCGGGAAGCTTCTCGGTCTCTACGTCGGAACGCGCGTCCCGATGGCGCGTGAGTTCAGCGCGGTTCGCCGCATGCTGTGGGGCTCGCTCGGACGCGCGCGGAAGCGGCGTGGCGCGTAGGTACGTCCTCGACACGCATGCCTGTGTCTTCCTGCTCGCGGCGCCGGCGAAGCTGGGAAGGCACGCACGGGCGGCATTGCAGAACGTCGAGGCGGGTCGTGCCGAGGCATACCTGCCGGCGGCTGTCGTGGCCGAGGTGCTCATTCTCCGCGGTCTCGGCAGACTCGGCATCGGCCTCCCGGAGATCCAGCGCGCGATGGCGGTGACGTCCAGCCTTCGTTTTCTGGCGCTCGATCTCGATCAACTGAACGAGTTCGCTGCGCTCGGTGCGATACGCGATCCTTTCGACCGCCTCATCGTCAGCGCCGCGCGCAGCGCCGACGCAGCTCTGATCACGCGTGACGGGCGCATTAGCGAGACAGGGTTGGTTGAAACGGTGTGGTCGTAGCTCTCACGACAGCGCACCAGGGCCTCGTGCGCAGGCGGCGGTGCACAGAGCATCAGCTCTCGCCGAAACGGCTCTCTTTCCCGTCGGGACCTTCGACAGTGCGTTCAGACAATGTTCGCGACGGCCGCGATCATGATGACGCTCCAGGTGAGGATGTTGCCCACGAATCGGCCTGCGCTCGTGCCGGTGCTTTGGCTCAAGCCCTGCACATGTGCGACTCGACCGACGAGGAGCGCGATGCCGAGGACGTGCAGCCAGCGCGCCGAGCCGCCATTGAGCTCGAGGATGAGCATCAGGATGAGCGCCAAGGGGACATACTCGGCCGCATTGCCGTGGATGCGAATGCGGCTGAGAAGCAGGGCGTCGCCGCCGTCCCCGAGCCCGATCGACGTCGTCCGGCGTACCGCAACGACCCGAAAGGCGAGGATCAACATCAGTACTCCCAATAGTCCAGCGTAGAGCGCAGTGATCGGTGCGTGCATTTGCATTCCTCCGTGACGAAGACGTGCCGCGGTGACTAGCGGCGATTCTGTGCTGAGTCCAGGTCCAATTGCGTGCGGGCGACCCTGGCCCTAGTCTGACGCCCGCATGTCGCGTACGCCGCTCACGCTGCACTACCATCCACTGTCGTCGTTTTGCTGGAAGGTCCTCATCGCGCTCTACGAGAGCGGCACGCGGTTTACGGCGAACATCGTCGATCTCGGGGACGCCGCGCAGCGCGCGGCGCTGCTGAGACTCTGGCCGATCGGTAAGTTCCCGGTGCTCGAGGACGGCGCCCGCGACCGTGTCGTTCCGGAGAGCAGCATCATCATCGAGTATCTCGCGCAGCATTATCCTGGGTCGGCGACGCTGGTGCCCGCCGATCCCGACCTCGCGCTCCAGGCGCGGCTACGCGACCGGTTCTACGATCACTACGTACATCTGCCGATGCAAAAGATCGTTGCGGACCGGATGCGACCTGATGGTCAGAAGGATCCCACGGGTGTTGCCGCGGCGATCGCCCAGATCGATACCGCGTACGCGATGCTCGAAAACGACTTGGGCGACAATCCATGGGCAATGGGGGACGCGTTCACGATCGCCGACTGCGCTGCCGCTCCGGCCCTCTACTACGCGAGTGTCGCCGTCCCGATCGGCACGACGCGCCCACACACCGGCGCGTACCTCCGGCGCTTGATGGCGCGCCCGTCGTTCGCGCGCGTGCTGACCGAAGCGGAGCCGTATTTTCGCTATTTCCCGCTGAATGCAGAGCGGCTCGACCGGATCGCGAGCTGGGTGCGCGGCGGAGGATGATCGCCTCGACGTGCCCCCGCGAGAGGAGAGTCGCATGCAGAGGACGGTGACACCCGAGCCGTTCGCGGCGCGCCTGCATTTCCTTCCGCGTGCGATCCGGCGTCTCCAGGGTGCGATCGTCCGCTCGTTCCGTCGCTATTTCGAGCAGGCGCCGGGTTGGGTGCTGCTGACGACGACCGGACGTCGCACCGGCTTGCCGCGCGAGGTGCTGCTGCCGTGCGAGCGCACGCGCGACACGCTGATCGTGATCTCGACGTACGCCGACCGCTCCGATTGGATGCGCAACATCCGCCACGATCCTCGTGTCCGGGTGACCTGCGGCGGTTGGGTGCTGCCGGCGCGCGCCGACATCGTCGACGACCTCGACGCCAAACGCGCGATCGTCTCGGCGCATCCGTTCTTTGCGCCGTTCCCGTTCGCCGTGCTGAACCTCATCCATCGCACCGTGCTGCGCCGGCCGACGGTGGCGTTTCTGCGCTGGTGGGTGCGACTCCGTCCCGTCGTCGTCATTCGACGCGACGATGGAGCGCGCGATCGATGATCGAGAATCCGCGCACCGGCGAACAGATCGAGTTCGAGGTCCGCACCCCGGAGCTGCTCGTCATGCGCTCACGCGTGCACCGCGAGCCGCGCACGGATCGGGTGCAGCGTGCGATCGAACGGATTCAGCACGAGCCCGAGGGTCTCGAGCGTCACGATGCCGAGGAGCGCCGCGTCGCCCGGCTCACCGAGGATGACCGGACTCGGCGCGCGTATGCCGGCGTAGGCGAACATGCAGTGAGAAACCTTCCGTACGACGGTCGTGCCGTCCGCGAGCACGAACTCCATCTCGCGCGTCGCCTCGAGGCCGAGGGCCCGCCACACGGAATCGGGTAGCACCGAGTACAACGCGCCACTGTCGACGAGCAGGCGCACCGGCATAGCGGTGCCACCGTCGCGCGCGACTTCCGCATCTACGTACGTCATTCCCATGGGCTCCAGATGCCCGCCTCGCGCATGGCGCGCAATAGATTCGCGTGCCGAGCAGCGCCGGTCGCGTCGCGGTTGCGCGCGTCGCGGTGTCGTGTAGACGTTCGGCGCGACATGCCGGGCACGCTCTACGTCGTGGCGACGCCGATCGGGAATCTGGAGGACGTGACCGCGCGTGCCACCCGTATTTTGCGCGAGGTCGACCTCGTCGCCGCCGAGGACACGCGGCGAACGGGGCGGCTCCTGCAGCACCTCGGCATCACGAAGCCGCTGCGCAGCTACTACGACGCGGTCGAGCGCGAGCGCGCGCCGGCGTTGGTGCGCGAGCTCCTCGCCGGGAAGCGCATCGCGCTCGTCTCCGACGCCGGGACGCCGGGCATCGCCGATCCGGGGTACCGTCTCGTCGCTGCGGCGATTGCCGCGGGAATTACCATCGTGCCGATTCCCGGACCGTCGGCGATCGCGGCGTTTCTGCCGGTCTCCGGCCTGCCGACCGACCGCTTCGTGTTCGAGGGATTTCTCCCAGCGCGCGTGGTCGAGCGGCGCCGGCGGCTCGCGAAGCTCGCGACCGAGCGCCGCACGCTGCTCTTCTACGAGAGCGGACGCCGTCTCGGTGCGGCGCTCGCCGACCTCGCCGCCATCTTCGGACCGCGCTCGGCGGCGATCGGGCGCGAGCTCACGAAGCTCCACGAGGAGATCGTGCGCGATGATCTCGCGACGCTCGCCGCGCGCTATGCCGACGCGGAGGTCCCCGGCGAGGTCGTCCTCGCCGTCGGCGGCGCGCCCGAGTCGCAACCCGTCGTCGCGGAGGATCTCGCCGACGAGATCCGCCGCCGCCGCGCCGCGGGCGAGAGCGTGCGCGACGTGGCGGATGCGATCGCAGCCGAGCGCGGCGTCAATCGCCGCAGCGTCTATCGCTTGGCGCTGGAGCTCGAGCGCGAGCAGCGCTGATCGGACGCGCGCGCGCTGGCGTCGGGCGTCTCTTCCGCTATGCTCGTCGGTCACCGTGTCCACTCCGATCATCGAGGTCGCCGGGTTGCGCAAGCGCTACGGTGCGTCCGAAGTCGTGTGCGGCGTCGATTTCACCGTCGAGTCGAGCGAGTGCTTCGGTCTCCTCGGCCCGAACGGCGCCGGCAAGACGACGACGATCCGCATGATCACCTGCTTTTCGCCGGCGAGCGCGGGGCGGCTGCGCGTCTTCGGCTTGCCGGTCGAGCCGGCGAACCACCGCGCGATCAAGGCGCGGCTCGGCCTCGCGCCGCAGGAGGAGAACCTCGACCCCGACCTGAGCGTCGAGATGAACCTCCTCATCTACGCCAGCTACTTCGGCATCCCGGGCGGCGAAGCGCGCGCGCGCGTCGCCGAGCTGCTCGCGTTCGCGGCGCTCACCGAGAAGGCGAAGGCACGCATCGACACGCTCTCCGGCGGCATGAAGAAGCGGCTCGTGCTGGCACGCGCGCTCGTGAATCGCCCCGAGCTGCTCGTCCTCGACGAGCCGACGACGGGCCTCGATCCGCAGGCGCGCCACCTCGTCTGGGAGCGCTTGCGCGAGCTCAAGCGCAGCGGCGTCGCCATGCTCCTCACGACGCACTACATGGAGGAAGCGGCGCAGCTCTGCGAACGCCTCGTCGTGATGGATCACGGCCGCATCGTCACGCAGGGGACGCCGGCGGATCTGATCGAGCGGCACGTCGGGCGCGAGGTGATCGAGGTCGCGACCGGCGACGACGCTGCTCGACGCGCCCGCATCCTCGACGTCGTGCGGCCGCACGCGACGCGCGTCGAGACGCTCGCCGACCGGGTCGTGATCTACGCCAACGGCGACAGCGACGTCCGCGGCATGCTCGCGACGCTCGCCGGCGAGGAGCTCGTGCACCGGCGCGCGACGCTCGAGGACGTCTTCCTGACGCTCACCGGCCGCGAGCTGCGCGAATGAGCGCCGCACGCGACGCGGCCGCTGCGGCTCGGCGTGAGACCGACGCAGCCTCGGCACCGCGGGTTGCGGCGGCGCGCCCGCCGCTCGGGCTCGTCGCCGGCGCGCTGCGCGTCTGGCGGCGCGACATGGAGAGCTGGCGGAAGTACTACCGCTCGTCGCTCGTCGGCGCGCTCGGCGAGCCCATCCTGTCGCTGATCGCGATCGGCTACGGGCTCGGACGCTTCGTCGATCTCGGCGGGGTGAGCTACGCGCAGTTCCTCGCCCCAGGCATCCTTGCGTCTGCGGCGATGAACGCAGCGAGCTTCGAGGCGACCTTCGGCTCCTTCACGCGCATGACGCAGCAGAAGACCTACGACGGCATCCTCGCGACGCCCATCGGCATCCGCGAGATCGTCGCCGGCGACGTGCTGTGGGCGGCGTCGAAGTCGGTGCTGTCGGGGGTCGCGGTCCTCGCGGTGGCGACGGCAGCCGGTCTCGTGCACAGCGCCTGGGCGCTCGTGCTGCCGGCAGTCGCACTGCTGATCGGCGTCGTGTTCGCGTCGATGGGGCTCCTCGTGTCGTCACGCGCGCAGGCATACGACTTCTTCACCTATTACTTCACGCTGGTGATCACGGTGATGTACCTCTTCTCCGGCGTCTTCTTTCCGATCGAGAGCCTGCCGGCGTGGGCGCGCACCGTCGCGTGGGGGATGCCGCTCACGCACGCGGTGACGATCGTCCGCGCCTGCATGTCGGGGCATGTCGGCCCGATGCTTCTCGTGCATACGGCGGTCCTCGTCGCGATGCTCGCCGTCGCGTACATGCTCGCGGTCCGTTGGGTGGGGCGGCGTCTGATCGCGTGACGATGCGGCGACGCGTGCCACACGGCGTAGGCCGGTTCGTCGCGCAGGCGACGCTCGTCGCGCGCATCTACCTCGGCTACAAGATGATCCAGCTCGCCCACCGCCTCGGTGATCGGCGGACGGCGCTGCGCCTCGAGCGCCATCACCGACGGAGCGCCGCGGCGATCCGCCGCCTCGCGATCCGGCTCGAGGCGCTGCCGATCAAGGTCTGCCAGTTCCTCGGCTCGCGTGCCGACATCCTGCCGGACGCGTACGTCGAGGTGCTCTCGACGTTGCAAGACCGGGTGCCGCCGCGCCCGCTCGCGACGCTCCTGCCGCTCCTGCGGGCCGAGCTCGGGCGGCCGCCCGAAGAGGTATTCGCCGCGCTCGACGAGATGCCGATCGCATCGGCGTCGTTGGCGCAGGTGCACCGCGGCCGGCTGCGCGATGGCCGCGACATCGCGGTGAAGATCCAGTATCCCGACATCGCGCGTCTGATCGACCTGGATCTCCACAACTTCGCGTTTCTCGTCCGGGTTCTCGCCTGGCTCGAGCCCGAGCTCGACTTCCAGGTGCTGATCGAGGAGGTCGAGCGCTGCGTGCCGCTCGAGCTCGACTTCGTGCACGAGGCGCGGAGCGCGACGCGCATGCGCGAGAACCTCGCCGGCCGTGCCGACGTCGTGGTGCCGCGGATCGTCGACGAGCTCAGCAGCCGCCGGGTGATCGTCATGGAGTACGTCGACGGTGTTCGCATCACCGACGTCGACGCGATCCGCGCGCTCGGCGTCGATCCGGCGGACGTCGCGCGGCGGCTGATCGACGTCTTCTGCGAGCAGATGCTGGTGCACGGCTTCTTCCACGCCGATCCGCATCCCGGCAATGTCCTCGTGCAGCCGGGCCCGCGGCTCGTGCTGCTCGACTTCGGCCTGGCGAAAGAGCTGCCGCCGGAGTTTCGCGCCGGGATCGCGCGCCTCACCGGCGCGATTCTCTCCAACGACCGTGCGGCCGTCGCCGCGGCGTTTCGCGCGCTCGGCTTCCGGACGCGCGAGGACTCCGACGAGAGCCTGTGGTGGCTCGGCGAGGCTTTTCTCGGCTGGGCCGTCCGCAATCGCCGCTCCTACGCCGACCGCGAGATGGTGGCGCGCCTCGGCGCCGACATGCCGCGCATCATGCGCGCCAACCCCGTCGTGCAGGTGCCGAGCGACGTGCTGCTGGTCGGGCGGGTGCTCGGGCTGCTCTCCGGCGTCGGCAAGCAACTCGGCGCGCACGTCGATCTCGCGGCGACGCTGCTGCCGTATCTCGCGGGGGTCACCACTACGCGGTCCGACGCGGACGTCGCGGCGACGTGAGCGGTGCGCGCCACTGAGCGCACGTCAATGACGGATCTCGAAGCCGACGAGATCGTCGCCGTCGGGCTCCAGCCGCTCGACGACGTCGCGCACGCGTGCGCCCGGCGGCCCCGTCCGCGCCCAATCGGCCAATGCGCGGACCGACGCCGCGTCGCCCTCGATCACCGCCTCGACGCTGCCGTCGACGCGATTGCGCACCCACCCGCGCACGCCGCAGCGTCGCGCCTCGGTCTGCATGGCGCCGCGGTAAAAGACGCCCTGCACGCGGCCCGTGATGTGGAGGTGTAACCGCATCCGGGGCGTCATCTTCGCGCTCCGTCGCGC
>WNFP01001536.1_pt1 | contig 18088 bp, 10 predicted proteins | sample 5400201 | NCBI WGS metagenome assembly WNFP01 (sample SAMN13153355, study PRJNA577476) | soil metagenome | isolation source: 115 cm saprolite under Madrone tree | place: USA:California | collected 2016-06-14 | reverse complement strand
CCGCCCCCGATGCCCAGGAGGCCCACCAGCACACCAACGCCAAGTCCCAGCAGAAGAATGATGAATACCATAGTGACCGGACTGCTCTATGCGTATCGCCTCGATGATTCGAATCAAGCTCTTCTATTTTCCTCCCTCCAGCCCTCGGCAGCAACTTGCGTTGAACAAGCTGGAACAGTTTGCATTGCGCGCCTTTTTTTGTTTGCACAGAACCTGCTATATTTACTTGTCTTTGTCTCGTCGGCCCTGTGGCCTGCTGGCGGTAGCGTGCCCGCCTGCATCACGGTATCCCCAAAAACGCGAATCCCTTGACCCCGCCAAGTCGGAGTCATACATAAAAAAGAGGAGTGCGACGGAACCCATGCCAATCGACCGGAAACCCGAATTCTTTAAAGGCACCCAGCTCAAAGTGGGAATTATTGGCTGCGGCTACGTCGGCTTGCCCCTGGCACTGCGCTTCGCCGAAGCGGGGCACAAAGTCACGGGGTTTGATGTTGATCCGCACAAAGTGACGATGCTCAATGCCGGAAAGTCCTACATCGAGCACATTCCTCAGAACAAGATCCAGCAGTTCGTCAATAGCAGGCATTTCAGCGCGACCAACGATTTCGAGAAACTGAAAGAAGCCGACGCCATCCTCATCTGCGTTCCCACGCCGCTCGATGAGCGCCGTGAACCGGATTTGAGCTACGTCGAACAGACCGCCATTTCGATTTATCCCCATCTGCAAAAGGGACAACTCGTGGTTCTCGAATCGACGACGTACCCGGGCACAACCGAAGAGCTGGTTCTTCCCATCCTGGAGAAGAGCGGTTTGCGATGCGCCGTCGCCTCCGGCCCGGAAAATGAAAATATCGCGTGCGATTTTTACCTGGCGTTTTCGCCGGAGCGCGAAGATCCCGGTAACAAGCAGTATGGGCTGGCGCAGATTCCCAAGGTTGTTGGCGGCTTGAATCCCCCGAGCGGCCGCGCTGCGCAAGCGCTCTACACGCAAGTTGTTGCGCGGGTGGTGCCGGTGAGCTCAACGCGCGCCGCGGAAATGGCCAAATTGCTCGAAAATATTTTTCGTTGCGTGAACATCGCGCTGGTCAACGAACTCAAACAGCTCAGCCTGCGCATGAACATCGACATCTGGGAAGTGATCGACGCGGCAGCCACAAAGCCTTTTGGTTACATGCCGTTTTATCCGGGCCCGGGCCTGGGAGGGCACTGCATCCCGGTGGATCCGTACTATCTTTCCTGGAAAGCTCGCGAATATGATTTCGCGACGCGATTCATTGAGCTGGCGGGCGAAGTCAACACTGCCATGCCGTATCACATCGTCGATGCGGTGGTGAACTCGCTGAACGATCACAAGAAGAGCATGAAAGGCTCGAAGATTCTGGTGCTCGGCGTGGCGTACAAAAAAGACGTGGATGATCTGCGCGAATCGCCGACGCTGAAAATCATGCAGCTTCTTCAACAGCGTGGCGCTCATCTCGATTACAACGATCCCTATTTCCCAAAACTCCACAAGATGCGGCACTACAATTATGAGAACATGAAGTCCGTGCCGCTCAATCCGCAGACGCTCGGAAGCTATGACGCCGTCATTATCGCGACCGACCATTCGAGCTATGACTATGCCGCGATCGCCGATGCCGCAAAGCTGGTCATTGATACGCGCAATGCCACACGCCGTGTCGTGCGTCACCGCGAAAAAATCGTACTCTGCTAGGCAGCGATGACCTCGCCCGCCGAAGAGATTCGCCGCCAGCTCGAGGAAAGCGCTCGCGTCAAGCAGAGCTTTTCCGGCGAACTGATCGGCCGGATCGCGCAATTCGCGGAGAAATCCACAGCCGCGCTGCGCGCCGGTGGCAAGCTCGTCTTTTTCGGGAATGGCGGCAGCGCCGCGGATGCTCTTCATCTCGCCGCGGAACTGGTGGTCCGGCTTCGAACGGAACGCCAGGGCCTGGCGGCCCTGGCGCTCACTACCAATCCTTCGGTACTGACCGCGGCAGGCAACGACTACGGATTCGAACGGATCTTTTCCCGGCAGATTGAATCACTTGTCGCAAGACAAGACATTCTTGTGGCGCTGACGACGAGCGGCAATAGCCCCAATGTCATGCGCGGAGTGGAGGCCGGGCGTGCGTGCGGCGCGTTTCTTGTGGCGTTTACAGGCGAAACTGGCGGCGCGCTCGCCGGCAAGGTTGGCCTTCTCTTGAATGTTCCTTCGAACGACGCGCAGCGCATCCAGGAATGTCACATCACCATCGGCCACATCGCTTGCAGCCTGATTGAGCAGCTTGTGTGTGGATGAGTCTGCGCGGCACGAAGAGGTTTACAGTCGACAGTTGAAAGTTGAGAGTAAAATCCTGGAAGAATGAAGATGGATTGTTATTCAGTGGTCTTTATAACGGTCTCTGAAGTTGAAGCTCGCGACTGCCGACTTCCTACTTCGCTTTCAACAGTTCAACGCGGGCGGTGGCGAAGGGCATGACGGCTTCAAGCAGCACCGGAGTCCGCGCGGCGTTATTCGCAAGATACAACGCAAAGGACGCGTCTTTCATCTCCACGCCGTTGTCGAACACGCGAATCGCGATCTTTAACGCGGTGTAGTCTCCTGCCGGTACGTTTACTTTCTCGGCGGCGGCTCCAAGCTTGGCGCGAACATCGTAGAGCTTGTGGCCGTCGTAGACCGGGCAGCGCACGTCGGGAGTTTTTGTCCAATCCACGTTTCGCAGGTACTGCATCATGCCGAGCGGGTCGCGTGTCCCCGGCAGCACTCGCGCCTCTGTCGCTTCGGGTGACGCAGGCTCCTTGCCCGTCGCGGTCATGCGCTGGATGGACTCCACTTTTTGACCGCGCTCGCTGAGGTGCATCTCATACTGCAAACTTGCAAGTGTCCCAGCGTCGCTGTAGGAATCGAATTGATCGTCAAGCTCGAAAACCATGCGCAGTGGATTCTGGGTGTGCGCAAAGGCCTGCAAATGCCAAGTGCTCTTTCCCAAAAAAATGCCCCGGTCGGCGACCTGCAGCCTCAGTGTCGCCACATTTTCGAGGTTGGAAACGTTAGCGGTATATTCGAGAACTTCGCCGGCTCGCAGTGGCAAGCCTGTGTCGACGGGAGGCGCGGCCTTCTTCGAATCGGCCGGCGAGGCGGACTTCACGGCCGCGGCGTTTGCGGGTTTCTCCGCCGAAGGCGCCTCACGGAAACCGGGCGGCTCAGCGGAGACGACTTCAGGAGCGGGCTGTTGACCGCGCGCGCGCAACCAGTAAAACGCTCCCGCGGCGCAACCCAGCACCACCAGTGCTGAAATGCCAACCGTTGTCTTGCGGCTCATGCTGTTTGTGTGACGCTCCCTTGAAACAGCCGTTCTCTCGCCGCGCTTCCGTCGTACAATATCTTTCCGTACGCGGAAATCATCCGGCTCCCTTCGCCGGCTCGCCGCGAACTATGAGGGTATCAAAACGCGGGCCGGTCGTCTTTCCCAGGCTCGCTTCATAAGCTGCGGTGGCAACCTGCCGCAGCCAGACACAATACTCGGCCGAATGACGGCCGCAAGAGCTAGGAGGATTTCCTGAATGCGCTACCTCGTCACGGGCGGCGCCGGCTTTATCGGCTCAAATACGGTAGACGAACTGGTCCGGCGCGGGCATAGCGTGGTCGTGCTAGACGACCTTTCTTCCGGCAAGGAAGACAACCTGGGGGAATTCCGCAACAAGATCACGTTCATCAAGGGCAGCATCATCGACATTGAAGTGGTTCGGAAAGCCATGCACGAAGCGGAATACGTGCTGCACCTCGCCGCGCGCACGTCCGTGCCGCGTTCGGTGAAGGACCCCATCGAGACGAACAAGATCAACATCGAGGGGACGCTCAACGTTTTGGTTGCCGCGAAAGAGCTGAAGGTCAAGCGCGTGGTCTTCGCCGCTTCGTCTTCTGCTTACGGGGAGACGCCGACACTTCCTAAAGTCGAGACCATGCAGCCGCAGCCCATCTCGCCCTACGGCGTCACGAAGTACGTAGGCGAGCTTTACGGCCAGACGTTTGGGCGCTGTTATGGTCTGGAAAACGTCGCGCTGCGTTACTTCAATATTTTTGGGCCGCGGCAGGATCCCGGTTCGCCGTATTCCGGCGTGCTTGCCAAGTTCTGTACGGCGTTTTTGGAAGATACGCAGCCGGTTGTTTTCGGAGACGGTGAACAGACGCGCGACTTCACGTACGTCGAGAACGCAGTGGTGGCCAATTTACTTGCGTGCGAAGCGCCCAATGTATCCGGAAAAGTTTTCAATGTCGGAGTGGGGGGACGTATCTCTCTTAATGGAGTTCTTCGCGAACTGGGAAAAATTACCGGCAAGGCGCTCGAGGCGAAGTACGAGACGCCGCGCGATGGAGACATCCGTGACTCTCAGGCGGACATCTCTCAGGCGCGGGAATTCCTTGGCTATGAGCCAAAGGTTACGTTCGAGGAAGGGCTGGCGCGCACGTTTGAGTGGTATCGCGCGACGCAGACGAGAGCCGCGGCGAAGTCCGAGAAGTGAATCGTGACTGGTGACTCGTGAAGAAACGCGTGAGGCAAACGCGCCCACAGGTCGCTGGCTTTGAGTCAAGAATTACCTGTCAAGACTTCAGGGTTGTTTGGTCTCACCGTAGTGCAGCGGATCACCCGGCTTGGGCGCGTCGTAGTTGTTCCAGAACCACAGTGGCTCCAGCTTTTTTTGCTCCGGCCAGACCTGGTTCAGCGTGTCTCCTTCGAAGAGTTCACCGTTCTTCATCACCCAGTGAATGGTGTCGGTGTTGTGGATATCGTCGAGCGGGCTTTTATCCATAATCACAATGTCGGCGAGCTTGCCGGGTTCAATCGATCCCAGGTCCGCAGGCCTCCCAATAATCTTCGAGCCGTTGACGGTCGCGCAACGGATGACTTCTAGCGGAGTCATGCCGCCGCTCGCCAGCATCCACATTTCCCAGTGATAGCCGATGCCCTGCATCTCGCCGTGGCTGCCGACTCCGACGAGGCCGCCGGCGCGCGCGAGCTTGGCCATCTGCGCCGCAAGTTTTGGAAATTCATACTCGTCCTTGCGGAACCATCCCTGCCGGCGCTTGGTTCTCTGGTCGAGGACGCGGTGGGGGACGAAGTGGTTTAGTTTCGAGTTGTCGTGCACTTCGCTGTTTTCAAACCAGTAGTCTTCGCCGAACGGACCGCCGTAGTTCACAATCAGAGTGGGTGTTTCCGCGATCCCGGACTTCGCAAACATCTGGATGACATCGTTGTAAAGCGGGGTGATCGGCAGCGTATGTTCGTTGCCGTGGAAGCCGTCGATGACGTGCGTCAGGTTGAGCTTCAGGTCCAGCGCGCCTTCGGTCGTGGGCATCATCTCCAGGTCTTTCGAGGCTTGTACCATGTACTGGCGCAGCTTGCGATTGCCTACGACATAGCTCTTGATGTTGTGCGTGCCGTAGTATTTCTTGTACTTGGTGAGGACGCCTTTCACTTCTTCGGCGGACTGGAAGTTGTTGTCGGAAAAAACGCCGGGCCCGGTTGAGAAGGCGCGCAGCCCGATGATGTCGCCGCTATCGACGAGGTCCTGATACGCGAACATGTCGTTTGTGCTGGTCTGCACATCCAGGCCGGCGGTCACGCCGTAAGCCAGGTTCGCGAGGAACGACCAGTTCTGCGTGTCCAGAATGCCGCGCCGGATTTCGCTCCAGTGTGCGTGCGTGTCGACGAAACCTGGCACGATCGTCTTGCCGCTCACGTCGAACACCTTGGCACCCGCGGGAACACTTCCCTTTGCGCCGACGCTCTTGATGCGATTGTTTTCGACGACGACGTCGGCGTTCTTCAGAACTTCGTCGCCTTTCATGGTCACGACGGTCGCGCCGCGCAGGACGATCGTGCCTTTTGGAGTTTTCCGAGGATATCCCAGATCGACCGCGATTTCCTGGACGTCTTTTTCCTGCTCTTTCAGTTTCTTTTCTTCTTTTTTCTCTTCCTTCTTTTCGTCTTTCTTGGCATCGGCTGTTTGCGAAGCGGCATCCTTCTTGTCCGCGTCCTTTTTATTCGTGTTCTTGGCGTCCGCATCTTTCTTGTCGCCGTCCTTCTTGTCGACCTCTTTCTTTTCGTCCTTCGGCGGTTCGAATGAGATCGCGCTCAGCGGCTCGCGGAAAACGCTTGCGCCTACGGCCCAGGTGATGGTCTTGCCGCCATCGGCCCAGGCAAAATAATCCGCGCCGATGTCCGTCAGCCGCTTTGCCGGGACGGCGGGGGTGGTCACATTAACGGCGGGAGGTTCGCCGCCTACGACCGGCATGGCAATCACGTAGAGTTGGTTCATTACATGCGCGAGCACCCATTGGCCGTCGGGGCTCGGGATGATGTCATCGGCGGGAACCGGTTCCTCTGCGAAGTAGAGTCCCTGTCCTTTCACGACGAGGTGCGTGCGGCGGTCCGTGCCATCGTAGCGCAGCGACACCAGCCCTTGCGGGGTGTAGACGTAGATGCGGTCTTTTTCGTTGGTGAAATGCGGGCCGCCGGCGCCGCGCGCGGGCAAAATCAAGTTTGCGTCTCCGCCATCGGAGGGAATCCAGATGAGGTCGGCGTTCCCAATTTGCCCGCCATCGAAGGTGCTGTTTTCGCGGTCATAGGCGTTGCCGCGCAGCAGGACAATTTTCGTGCCGTCCGGCGAGAAGGCTGGATTGCTGTACACCGCGAGCGATTTGGACAATTGCACCGGCGTTCCACCCGCAACCGGGACTCTCCAGAGCTGCCCGCCGTCGCTCGACCAGGTCACGTAAACGATGGATTTTCCATTGAGCGACCAGGCGGGCTGAAACTCGTGTGCGCTTCCTCTGGTGAGACGCTGCGGCTTGCCTCCCGGCAAATCCATGGTGTAGAGGTGGGTCATGGCGGAAAATGCCAGCTTCTTCCCATCGGGCGATTCCACGGGGTCCATGATCAAGCGCACTTTCACCGGGCCTTGTTCAACCTTCTGCGGAAAATCCAGCTTCGGCCCTAATTCCTGCGATACCTGCGCCGTGAACGGAATTATTTTTTCCGTCCCCGTGACGAGATCGAGCCGCTTGATCTTTCCATCCTGGTTGTAAACGATTTCTTTGCCACCGGGCAGGAAGGCGTAGCCGGGAAAAACGTCGCGGGTAAAGAGCGATTCCTGATCGTCGCGCGTGACCGGATACTTCACCCAACGGTCTTCGCCGCTTTCCAGGTTGCGCAAACGCAAGCCGGACTCTGTCTCGTAGCGCGTGACGTAGAGAACCTGCTTGCCGTCCTGCGAAAGCACTGGGCGAAACGCGCTCTTGATCTGGTGAATGAGGTCGTCTTCGTCCCCGGTCTTGCGGTCGCGGCGCGCGATGTGCCAGGTGGGAAGCTGCTGGTTGTAGTAGAGCGAGCCTAGCTTGGCCGCGTAGTAAAGATACTTTCCATCCGGGGAAGCGACCACGCCCATGGCATTCGGGCGCTTGTTCCTTTCCGTGCTCGGGGTTGGCTTCGATTTGGTAATCTGCACGCCCGAGCCGCCATCGACGTGGTACATCCAGATTTCACTGGAGCCGATGCCGAATTGGGCTTTCGAAACAAATATGTATTTGCCGTCCGGGGCCCAACTCGGCGAAGTGAAATCGTTGTTGGGGTCCTTCGAGACTTGCTTCACGGCGGTTCCGTCCGGATGCATGATCCAGATGTTCTCGCTGCCTTCGCGGTCGGAGATAAACGTGATCCATTGGCCGTCAGGTGAAAACTTTGGCTGGCTGTCGAAGGCCATTCCGCCGGAGATGAGTTTCGCCTGCCCGCCTTCGATGGGGAGGGTGAAAATATCTCCCACGAGTTCGAAGACAATGGTCTTGCCGTCGGGCGAGACGTCGAGCGAAACCCACGTGCCCTCATCGGTCGTGAACTCGACCTTGCGGTCGGACTTCAGAGGCAACCCTTTTTTCTCGTCCTTCTTTTCTTCCTTCTTGTCCTTCTCCTGCTCTGCGGCATCCTGACGCTTTGCGCTGGCGTTCAGCGCGGTTGCGCCCCCGAAAGTGAGCCCGAGGGCCATTGCCAACACAACGAACCACGCGGTCAGACCGCGCAGACTGGGCTGCTTTACGTTCATGCTCGATTTCCTCCGTACCGTCTGTCGAAAACTTTGACATGGGACTCGCGGATCCGGCGGCCGCAGTTTATCGGCCCGCCAATGGACACACTCTTTTCTGGCCCTTAGACGCAAGCCGCGTGGAAGCGTCTCGGTGACACATCGTTCTGAGTCTGTTACAGCTCTGAGTCCTCTTCGCCGCCACGCGGCTGCGACGGCGCAGGGACGATGTGCGGGATGCCGGCGTCGTTCATTTTCTTATTCAGCGCGGGCAGTTCCTCTTCCGAGATTTTCTTGACTTGCGCCGAAGCATCGTTGACCAACGGCGTCAGCTCCGCCAGCTTTTCTCTCTGTTGTCCACTAGGCGCGGCCACAAACTCGTCAAGGGCGTCCAGCAAGTTCTGCACCTGATTCGGCAGCGGGGCGGGCTTCCATTCGAACGGAGGCCCGGCATTTCCCAAGCCTTCGCGTTCGCGGATGAATTTTTCGGCGACGGTGTCCACTCTTTTCTGCAGTTCATCGGCGGCTTTGACGATTTCGTCGGGGATTTTCGTGGTGTTGGGTTTGCCCGCATCCTTTTTCCACTGCTCCCGCGCGGACTTCAGCGCGGTTTGAATGCCCTCGATTGTTTTCCGGTCCTTGTCGGTGGTCTTGGCCATGGGATAGAGCTGGCCGATCATTTCGCGGCGCGCGGCGCGGTCCACGGCGGAAAGCACGACGCGCGTATCTTCTTCGACCGTGACTTTTTGCGAGGCCTCCTTGTCTCCGGCCTTGATTTTGATCGTGAATTCCCCCGGTTCGACGAACGGCCCGCGCGGCCCGAATCCAAATCCCGCCGCGACGGCTTCCAGTTGTTCCGGTGTCGGCTCCGCGGGCGCATTCGAACGCAAATCCCAGTTCGTGCGGTTGACGCCCGCTGCGCCCGGGCCGTCCATCTCGCGGATCACTTTTCCGTCTTTGTCGAGCACGGTGATTTTTACTTTGCCTTCCTTTTTTTCCGCGGCTTCGCCCTTGGCGTCGGTCTTAGGCTTCTCCTCAACCGCGTCTTTCTTGTCCTTTTCGTCTTTGTCTTTCTTCGGTGCTTCCGGGGGCACGGCTACCTTCAGGTAGTAGCTCAAAATCGCGCCATACGGCGGATTCTTTGCGGTGAAGGCTTTCTGCCCGCCGCTCCAACGGCGATTGCGCAGATGCCAGGTAATCGCCGTCCGCGGCGAGAAAAATGTCAGGGGAGATGCCGCCACGTTCGCGTCCATCTTCTCGATCGGCGTCAGATCGTCAAAGACCCAGATCGAGCGACCGTGGGTCGCGAGCACCAGATCGTTTTCGCGCGCCTGGATTTCGATGTCGTCCACCGGAACCGTGGGGAAATTGTTTTTCAGCGCTGTCCAGTTTGCACCGCGATCCCACGAAACCCACAGCCCGAACTCGGTGCCCGCGAACAAGAGGTTTGTGTTCCGCGGATGCTCGCGCACCACGTGCACGCTTCCAGCCGAATCAGGAATCCCGCTGCGGATGGCTTTCCAGTTTTCGCCATAGTCGGTGGTCGTAAAAACATGGACGCTGTTATCGTTTCCGCGATGCCCGTCGAATGTCAGCAGCGCCACGCCTTCACCGGTTTTCGACGCCACCACGCGGCTCACGTAAGTTCCCTTCGGCACTCCGGGGACCTTCGACGCCACGTTCTTCCAGGTTTTTCCGCCGTCGCGCGTGACTTGCACGTTGCCGTCATCGGTCCCCACCCATAGCACACTCGGCGTGAGGGGCGATTCGCTCAGCGTAGTAATTGTCGGATATTCCTGCACGCCGTCGTGGCGCGACAGGGTGTTCTTGTCGGGAGTCTTCCCGAAAATCTGCAGCTTGTTGCGGTCCACGCCCGTCGTCATGTCCCCGCCGAGCCGGGTCCAGTTGTCTCCGCGATCCGTAGACTTGAACAAATAATTTCCGCCGTAGTAGACCGTGGTGTGTTCGTGAGCGGAAACCGCCACCGGCGAATTCCACTGGAAGCGGTAGTGCGGCTCTCCCGCTTTCGCCTCCGGCCGGATCGATCGCTGCTGCCCGGTGCGCATGTCGCGGCGGTCGATATTCCCGTCCTGCGACTCGGTGTAAACGATCCATGGCTCCACATTGTCGATGGCGGCATAAAAGCCGTCGCCGCCGTGAATCACTTGCCAGTCTTCATTCACGATGCCGTCGCGCGTCAGCGTCTGGATTGGGCCGCACCAGCTACCGTTGTCCTGCAAGCCACCGCAGATGTGGTAAGGCTTCTCGTTGTCGAGGGCAACCTCGTAAAATTGCCCGATGGCGATGGTGTTGACGAAGTCCCAGGTCTTTCCAGCGTCATAGCTCCAGTGAATTCCGCCATCCGACCCCGTGAGCATGTGATTCGAATCGGCCGGGTCGATCCACATGGCGTGAAAGTCGCCGTGAATCCCCTGGCAGGACAGCGGCAGTGGGCAACCCGCCTTGATGCGATCGGTGACGAACTTCTTTCCTCCATCTTCGGAGTAAAACATCTGCGCGCCAAGCTCCCAGATGCGCAAATCGTTGTTGGGATCGATGCGAATCTGGCTGTAGTACGATGGCCGCGGATTCGTATCACCCATCTTCTTCCAAGTCTCGCCTTTGTCTTCGCTGCGATAAGTCCCGCCCTTCTCGTGCTGGACGATCGCATAGACGATGTTCGGGTCCTTGCGGTAAACGTCTAACCCAATGCGGCCGGTGTCTCCGCCATTCTCGTAAGGCAGTCCCTTGGTCAATTTCTTCCACGTCGCGCCGCCGTCGGTCGTCTTGTAAATCGCGCCGTCCGGTCCGCCGCCGTTAAATCCATAGGGGGTCCGCCGCCGCTCGTACGCCGCTGCGTACAAAGCGTCCGGACTCTGCGGATCCATGGCGATGTCGCTCACACCCGTGTCGTCGTTAATCTTCAGCACTTGTGACCAAGTCTTCCCGCCGTCCGCCGTCTTATATACTCCGCGCTCCGGATTCGCTCCCCATAAGTGTCCCAGCGCCGCGACGTACACCACATCCGGATTTTTCGGATGAATCACAATTCGCCCGATGTGCCGCGTCGCCTCCAATCCCATTTTTTTCCAGGTCTTCCCGCCGTCGAGCGACTTGTACGCACCGTCGCCCCAGGAGGAGCTTTGCCGGTTGTTCGGCTCGCCCGTTCCGACCCACACGACTGACGGGTCGGACGGCGCAATCGCGATGTCGCCAATAGTCGAGACGTTCTCCTTATCGAATATCGGCTCCCAGGTCGTGCCGTTGTTCGTTGTTTTCCATACGCCCCCCGAAGCCGTGCCGACGTACACGATGTTCGGATTGCTCTCCACCACTGCGAAGTCGTCAATGCGTCCGCCCATCGTCGCGGGGCCGATTTCGCGAAATTCCAGACTTTTGAATTTATCGGTAGGATTCGGTTGGTCGCCTGGCGCCGCCAAGGCGCTCATCGCCGACGCGCCAAGAATCGCGGCCGCAGCCAGCATCATCCGCAGAGCATTCCACGTATGCTTCATTTCCATTCTCCTGTGTGCAAGGCCCGGCATATTAACCCGGCTGGGCCGCATAACGCATCAAGTGTTTTGAATGGGCAAACCAACCCGTTGCAATGACAGACGCGCCGCGCTGCCGCCTCGTTTCATGTCCCCGGCAGTTTGGCTCATCGCCGCTTTGTCTCCGCATGCAACTCAACGCCTGCCCTTGCCTTCAAATCCCTACGACCGCATGCTAGGCTATCCAATTGTTTTCATTGATCGCATGCTCCGAGTGAATCGCTGTCCCCATGCACGTGCTCTTTCCGCGCTCCGCCCTTTTCTATTCCTGGCTGCGCTGCTCATCGCGCTTGCCACTGCGACGCCACGGATCGGCTCCGCACAGCGAAATCGCTTTCCTTCCGCCAAAGGCGGAGTCGCAAATCTCGAAGCGAAAACCCAGAGCCGCAAAGGCGACGTCACCATGGGTGACGGTGACGTGGACATTCATTACGCGGACACGCGTCTCCGCGCCGACCACGTCGAATACAACGGCAAAACTTTCGAAGCCACCGCTACCGGCCACGTTCAGCTCGATTACGGCAACGAGCACCTCGAAGCCGATGAAGCCCATTACAACGTCAGCACAGGCCACGGCCTGTTTCACAACGTTCGCGGCACCGTCAAGATCGAACGGCGTCCCAATCCGGCACTCTTGATTACCGACAATCCGCTTTACTTCGAAGCACGCGACGTCGAACGCTTCCCGGGAGAGGTCTACCTCATCCACCGCGCCTGGATCACCATCTGCGACCCGCAACATCCCAAATGGCAGTTCTACGCGCCTAATGCAAGGATCCGTCTCGATAAAACCGTCGCGCTTATCAATGCCAACTTCCGTCTTTTCCGCGTGCCCCTCATCTGGCTTCCTTACGCGTCTGCCCCCGCAGGCCGCAAAGTCCGCGCCACAGGCATCCTCATTCCCGATGTCGGCCAGAGTTCGCGCAAGGGCTTCATTCTCGGTGATGCTTTTTATCTGGCTCCCACTCCATGGATGGACGCTACCATTGGCGGCCAATTCATGAGCCGCCGCGGGATTCTCGAACGCGGTTCATTCCGTGCCAAACCTTTCGAAAACACTTCGATGGAGTACACCTATTTTGGCGTCGAGGACCGCGGCCTGCTCAACGCTGACGGCACGCGCAATCCTCAGGGTGGCGAACAGCAGCGCCTCGAAATCCAGTCGCTGCTCCCTGGCGGCTGGCGCTTCGTAACGGATTACAACCATCTCTCCTCGCTTACTTTTCGCCTGGCGTTCGCCGATTCTTTCGGAGAAGCAATCAATTCCGAAGTGCGCAGCGCCGTCTTCCTCTCCAACAATTTCCAGGGCTTTAGCATGAATTTCGCGGGCCTTGATGACAAGAGTTTCCTCACACTTCCGGTCGCCGCAACGTTGACCACGCCCGCAGTTCCCGCCACCAGCGTGACACTTCGAAATCTGCCCGAAGCACGCTTCGGGTCTGTCGAACAAGCTCCCTGGCGTGCTGCCCCCGTCTATTTCGCCTTCGACGGCTTTACCGGCGTCGTATTCCGCAGCGATCAAACGATTCAAACTTCCAATTTCGTGGATCGCTACGAATTGGCGCCGCAGGTTACCATTCCACTGCACTTCGGACCGTGGCTCGGCGTGACCACTTCCGCCGCATTCCGCACCACGCGCTACGGCGATTCCTACAATTCCGCCGGCCTGCTCAATGCCGCCGCCATCTCCCGCAACACCGGCGAGTTCACCGTCGAGCTCCGCCCGGCCACTTTCGAACGGTTCTTCGATCGCACTCCCCTAAAGAAGGACAAGACTCGGCACCGGTACAAACACACCATCGAACCCGCGCTGACCTACCGTTATGTCACCGGCGTGAATCATTTCGCCGACTTTATCCGGTTCGATTCCGATTCCACTCTTACTGACACCTGCGAAGTCGAATATGGCATTACGCAGCGGCTCTTTCGGAAGGACGGTGACGGCCAGCCTCAGGAACTCATTTCCTGGGGCATCGTCCAGAAGCACTATTTTGATCCCACCTTTGGCGGCGCCATCGTCAGCGGCCAGCGCAACGTTTTCCAGGCGCTCGACTCCATCTCGCCGTTTGCTTTTGCTTTTGGTCCGCGCAACTGGTCTCCCATCGTCAGCGATTTCAAGATCACTCCCGGCGGCCTTTACGATCTGGAACAGATTCTTCAATACGATCCCAAACTCCAGAGACTGGTCACCATCGGGACGCTTTTGAAAGTAAAGCCGTATCGGGAATTCTTTGCCACGGTTTCCTACTTCCGCCTGAATGAGAATCCGGCACAGAGTGATTTGCCCGCTTCTCCGCCTGCGGGATTCGTGGCTTTCCAGCAGGCGGACTCGAACCAGATTCGCGGGCTGGTCGGCTACGGCAGCGAAACCCGGAAGGGCTTAAATCTCATCACCGGCGTTGGCTACGACTTCGAGAACAAGACGCTGCAAAACCAGATCGTTCAGCTCAGTTACAACGGTGGCTGCTGCGGCTTGGCCGTCGAATATCGCCGCATCAACCTCGGGCAGGTGCGCGCGGAGAATCAGTTCCGAATCGCGTTCATCATCGCGAACATCGGCACGTTCGGTAATCTCCGACATCAGGAGAGAATATTCTGAGCCTGAACGAAACCGATCTCGCGTTCGCCTCCATCGAAGAGATCGGAAGGCTCTTCCGCAAACGCAAACTTTCTCCCGTCGAGCTCACCAAGCTCATGCTCGCGCGCATCGAGCAACTGAACCCCAAACTGAACGCGTACATCACCGTCGCTGCGGAACTTGCTCTCGCGCAGGCCAAAACAGGGGAATCGGAACTTTTCGCACCGCGCGGCCGCAAAGGCCATCACGACCGCGGCCCGCTGCATGGCATTCCCATTTCCCTGAAAGACAACATCTACACCAAGGGCTTTCGAACGACTGCCGGTTCAAGAATCCTGAAGGATTTCACTCCACGGCACGACGCTGAAGTCGTCGTCCTGCTGAAAGAAGCCGGCGCCGTGATCCTTGGCAAGACCAACATGCACGAATTTGCATATGGGGTCACATCCAACAACCCGCACTTCGGTCCCGTCCATAATCCCTATGACCTCGCGCGGATTCCTGGTGGCTCGAGTGGAGGTTCCGCCGCCGCAGTTGCCGCCGGCCTTTGCTACGGCAGCATTGGAACAGACACCGGTGGTTCGATCCGCATTCCCGCATCCCTCTGCGGCATCATCGGGCTGAAGCCAAGCTGGGGCCGCATCTCTTGTGAAGGCATCATTCCACTTTCTCCTGCCTTCGATTGCGCGGGCCCACTGGCTAGAACCGTCGGTGATGCCGCCATTCTAACGGGAGTTTTGTACTCCCGCGTGGGCCGCGAACCAAACATGGCTAGATCTTCAACTTTACGGAGCGCCCCTGGAAAGTTTTCCCTGGGCGTTCCGCGTCAATTGTTCTTCGATGCTCTTTCCCCGGAGGTCCGGAACGCTTTTGACGCCGCACTGCGTGATCTTTGCCGTGCAGGCATGACGACGAAAGACATTTCCATCACGCTGCTCGATGAAACCGAAGACGCCGGAAATCATATTGCCTGGGTGGATGCGGCGCTTTACCACCAGCAACAGGGATATTTTCCAGCCCGGTCCGCGGAGTACGGCGACGACGTGCGCTCAAGACTGGAGATGGGTAGCAAGGTGCCGGCGGTTGATTACTTGCGAGCACTGGAGATTCAAAAACAATTCTTCCAACAGTTGCATTTGGCGCTCGCGGAGTCAGATGTGGATGCCATCGTTTTTCCCTCGACCGCCATCGAGGCTCCGCTCTTGAATCAGGAAACGATTCGGATCGGGGCGCACGAGTATCCGGCTCGCGCTTTGCTGCTGCGCCATAACCGCCCGGCAAATCTGGCGGGCGTGCCTGCCGTTTCCGTTCCGTGCGGATTCACTCGTTTGGGGTTGCCGATCGGTTTGCAATTCATGGCCAGTGTCTCGAGCGAGCCCGTCTTGCTCCGCATCGCCAAGATCTTCGAGCGCACTCAGCCGCAATATCGCAGGCCGCCCGTTTAGTGCGCTGCTGGTGCGGGCGCACCTCGCGCTTTCATGATCCAACTTCCAATCACGTACCCAAACGTCCCTGTGACCACGCCGCCGAAGACATCCACGACGTAGTGATACCGTCCCCACACTGTTGAAACGCACATGCACGTAACCAGCGGTACCATCACCCAGAACACCCAACGACGGTGCCGCCATGCGCCCCACAATGCCGCCACCGAACCCGCCACGTGCTCCGAAGGAAACGCCGCGCCGCGCACGCGCCCAAAGTGCTCGATGAAATTGATCGCGGCCGTGAACAGCCCGCCCTGCAGCGATCCGCGCCACGCCCCGGCCATCGAAAACCAAGGGCTCTCAATCGGAAAAACAATCGCAATGCAATACCCGATCGCATAGGCCGCGGCCGAATACGTCATCACCGACCAGTAGCCGCGCAAATCCCGCCGGTAGTACAGGACGCCACCGAGCACCAGCAGATACGTGAAGTACGTGAGATACGCGAACTGCATGAAATCGTTCCGCGCAGGTGTTGCAAACTGTTCCAGCCACACCGTCGGATGCACGCCTGTCAGCCAGTAATCGGCGGCGATGAGCTTCGCGTCCTGCCAGCCGGGCGTCACCAGATGCACGAGCTTTCCCAGCTCCTCGAAACAAAAGAGAAAAAATAGATGCGGATACCAGTGCCGCCAGAAGTGCCAGAACTTTTGCGGAGCCGTAGGACAGACATTCCTGTCCGTCCTTCTTCGTGATTCCTTGCTCCATGCCTCCCGCCCTGCTGATAGGGCTTCCACTCGGCACAGAATCAAGATCACCGTTGCCGCCAGCGTCTGCACGCCGAACAACTTAACCGGATGCGCAAGATTTTCTGCAAACAACGCGATTAGCGTGCTCGACGCCGCCAAATACCCCAGCGCCACCCATTCGAATGCACCGCACGCTGCCCGCGCCGCCGCTGCTTCCCGAATGATCCACGAAACGATTCCCTGCCTCTCCGCTTCGAAGCTTGCCGCGCGCTCATCAGCTCTCGCGGCACCCACTTCCGCCCGCCAAGCGAGCGCTGCTTCGTTCCCGCCATGACTCCGCCTTTCCGTGCTATTCATCGTGGACTCCGCAAAGCTGGTTCCCTCATTGGACCTGGATTCACCAGTTGCTCTTTCCTTTCTCCACAGCTCACTTGTTTCTTTGTTTCACCGTCCAGGCCGCGCGCCAATCCCCGCATTCTCCCTTGCGAACTTTGCGTGCTCTGTGATCTCTGTGTTAAATGTTTTTCCTCATTCCACTGGATCACCGGCCACCCACTCGTCTTAGCAATTCGGCCAAGCTCGTTCGATGGATTCACTGCCGTCGGCCGCCCTACCGCAGCGATCAACCATCGATCATTCAAGTTGTCGCCATACGCGTAGCATCGACCCAGGTCGAGCTGCATCTCCTCCGCCAGCCGCTTCGCCGCGCGTGCCTTCGCTTCCCCAAACATCGCTTCGCCCAAAACCTTTCCGGTAAACTTGCCGTCCCTCTCTTCCAGCCGCGTCGCAATTACGCGAATCATCACCGTGATTCCGCGCGCCGCAAGCTCGGCTTCCATGGCGCGCGCTGCTCCCCGCGCCAACGGCTCGAGCGTCCCGCTGATCAGCACGATCTCGTGCCCCTGCTTCGCATGCCATGCCACCGTCTCGATCGCTGGAGCGAAAAAGGTGGGGACAGGCAATCGTGGATTGCGCCGCGGAGGAGCCGACGCCTGTCCCTCGGCCTGGTGGCCGTCTTTGTGCCAGAGGGAGACCTCTCCATCTCCCTCGCCACGCTCATCAAGAATTTGCACGCCGCGCAGATACATTTTGTTGCCCTGCAAAATCGCGTTAATCCCGCGCGGCATCAGCCGCAGCGATTCCAGTAACCAAGAAAAATAGTTCTTCGTGCGAATCTCCCGCCGGTACCGCAACGTTCGAAAGAGCCTCCGCTCTAGCGACGGCAGCGCCACGAGCGTCCCATCCAAATCAAAAAACGCCGCTACCCCTCCGCTCTTCTCCTTTTCCTCATTTACTTCCTTTCTCTCCTCAACCCCCTTTCGCTCTTTCACATCGCCTCCTGCTCCGCGCTCTTCTTTCCCCGCACCGTCCCGACATTTCCCGCGATGTATTTCCACCCTTCCACTAAAACCGGCAGCCCGCGCAGCAGGCAAAACGCCGCCGTCATCCACGTCAATACCTGCGCCCCTACGCGAATCATCACGTTCACATCCGCCGCCAACTCGCCCACAAGCGCCACCGGCCCGCGCGTCAGCGCCAACTCCAGTCCCAGATAGCAGAAGCACACGCACTTCATCGCTGCATACAATCCGCGGCTCCAGCGCGACGCCACCAGTGCCTGCCCCCACCAGGTACGCAGCATGGCGTTTGCGCCCCAGCCGGAATGTCCCGCTTTCATCGCCAGCGCGCGCAAGAAATCTG
>WNFP01004005.1_pt1 | contig 18092 bp, 10 predicted proteins | sample 5400201 | NCBI WGS metagenome assembly WNFP01 (sample SAMN13153355, study PRJNA577476) | soil metagenome | isolation source: 115 cm saprolite under Madrone tree | place: USA:California | collected 2016-06-14 | reverse complement strand
ATGACGGCTGGCTTGATATTTATCTGCTGAACGGCTCGACGTTTCCCGCGCTGAAAGGCAAGGAAGCCGCGCCGCGCGCGATGCTGCTGCACAACAACCATGATGGAACATTCACCGACGTCACGGACAAAGCCGGCGTGGCGAATGAACGATGGGGCTTCGGCGTAGCGGTAGGGGACTTCGATAACGACGGTTGGCCTGACATTTACGTATCGAACTTCGGGAAGAATCGCCTCTATCACAACAATCACGACGGCACGTTTACCGACGTCGCGGAAACTGCCGGAGTCACGCTCGGCGGCTGGTCAACCGGCGCGACTTGGGGCGACTACGATCACGATGGCTTTCTTGATTTATTTGTTCCGGGCTACGCGAAGTTCGATCCTGATAACCCTCCCATCGCTGGCAAAGGCGGCCTTCCGGCAGGGTTTTGCCAGTTTCGCGGGGTCGGTGTCATGTGTGGTCCGCGGGGCCTGCCGGGCGAGAGTGATCATCTGTTTCATAACAATGGCAATGGCAGCTTCACGGACGTAAGTGTAAAAGCCGGCGTCGCCGATGCTAAGGGATATTACGGATTTTCATCGGTGTTCGTGGATGTGGATGACGACGGGTGGGTGGATTTAGCCGTGGCGAACGACTCGGTCCCAAAGTATCTTTACCGGAACAAACACGACGGCACGTTTGAAGATATCAGCTATCTTTCGGGATTTGCTTTGAACGACGAGGGGCGCGAGCAAGCCGCCATGGGAATCGCAGTCGGCGATTACAACCGTGACGGCAAAGTCGATTTCTACATCACGAATTTCTCCGACGATTACAACACGCTCTACCGTAATGACGGTGACGCGGCCTTTTCCGACGTCAGCTTCCGCGCTGGAATCGCGACCCTGACGATCCCGTTTCTGGGCTGGGGCACGGGTTTTCTCGACTATGACAACGACGGTTTGCTCGACATATTCGTTGCCAATGGACACGTCTATCCGGGCGTTGATTTGCAGGACTGGGGCACGACCTGGGCGCAGCGCCCGTTGCTGCTGCGCAACCTGGATGGATCAAAATTCCAGGAGGTGCCTCCGGCGACAGGCAGCGGCTTGGCGGTTGTTGTAACGGCCCGCAGCGCGGCGTTTGGTGATCTGTTCAACGACGGTCACATTGACGTCGTTCTCAACAACATCGATTCGACGCCCACCTTATTACGAAACGTGGTCAAGAACTCGAATCACTGGATTACGTTAAAACTGGTGGGTGGCCCAAAGAGCCCGCGCGATGCGATCGGAGCCAAAGTATTTGTTACTGCGGGAGGGGTGCGGCAACGCGGGGACGTCTTCAGCGGCGGAAGTTATGCGTCCAGTTCCGATCAACGCCTGCACTTCGGCCTGGGAGCGGCGGTAAAAGTAGACAGGGTCGAGATTCACTGGCCAAGCGGCGCGAAGGAAGAAGTCACGATTCCGGCCGTGGATCGTATTTTCACCGTGAAAGAGGGCAAAGGAATCGTTACGCCGTAGCTCGCCAGCCAAAGATTCCTATGTCCGGGTTTGCTGCTTTGCATTCCATTGATACTAGTGGCCTGTCTTCGATTTCGGCGACCAGTGAAACGTAGTTACAGCGCCGGGCTGAAGCACATAGGTTGCATATTGGCCTTGCCAGGCGATGCTGAAGGTTACGGCGCTCTCGCCGGGATTGAGTGCTAGAAACACAATCGAACCATCTGCGTTGCGGAAGGCAACGTGTTTGAGCGGCGAATCCTCGGATGAGGTGGAATCAATGCGAAGTGCGCCAGGCGCAACAAACTTGCTGGCATGGGCCAGCGCGGTGAAGTCTACAGTCGGAGTGACCACAGTTGGCGATTTAGAGTGGTCGATGGTAACAACGCCGCGGCAGTCGGTGCATCCACCAAGATGCGGCGCGTGATTCTGGTCCAGCGCGAGGTTCCACAGAACGACACTCTGCCCCCAGTTGCGTGTCGTTTCGATAATGAGATCTGCTTGAGCAACAAGCAAGTTGCCTTTTTGCCATTCGCCGCCGGAACATTCCGTAAGCCAGATGCCTTTGGCGGGGAAATGGTCGTGGAGTTTGGTCTGGGCGTCCGGGCTGCCGCCGTAACAATGTGTGGCAGTGCCTGCGGAGAATTCCGCCGCCTTGGGATCGCTCAAAATCTTGTCGGGAAAATCCATCAAATCCCAGTTGTGGTCGAAGGCCGTGATCTTCGTTTTTAGGTGGGCGTCTCGAAAAGCAGGACCAAGATGTTCGCGGATGAATATAGCTTGTTCTTCGGCGGTCATCCCCATGCCAGGGTAATCACCAGGAATGTTGCGCGGTTCGTTCTGCGGAGTGACAGCGAAGATCGGGACGCCAGCGGCTTCGTAAGATTGCACGAAGCGCACGAAGTAACGTGCCAGGGGCGCGAAGGACGACGGCAGCAGCGTGCCGCCAATCATCGAACCGGAAGTTTTCATCCACCCGGGAGGGCTCCAGGGGCTGGCGATGATTTTGAGCGTGGGATTGACGGCGAGTGCCTCGCGGAGAACCGGAAGAATGTATTGGCGGTCACGATCAATGGTGAAATGTTTCAGCTGTGGATCGGATTCCCCGGGCGGCATATCGTCATAGCTGTAGTCTGTGAGTGAAAAATCGCTCGAGCCCATGGGCTGGCGGAGAATCGCAAGGCCAATGCCCTGGTTTGCGTCGAAGAGTTGCTTAAGGAGCGCCGTTCGCTGAGCAGCCGTGAGTTTTTGAAAGAGCAGCCATGCGGAAGACTCCGTGACTGACGCACCAAAGCCGTCGATTTGCTGGTAAGTGCGAGACGCATCCAAGCGGACGATGAGGCCCGCTGGCTGAGACGCCGAGAACTCCAGAGAAGGTTTGTCGCGCAGCGCCTCCTGCAGTTCTTCCGAGGATTCGACGATGGCGATGCGCACCGAGTTCTGGGCGTAAGAGTCCGGTGGGCGCTTTTTACCTCCTCGCGATTGCGCAGAAGCAGTTAATGCTGCCAGCACGCACAGCAGCGACATACAACGCAAAATCATCTTCGCAAATTCTGGCAGCGGCTTCATTCGCGTGCTCATTGAGGATTCTCTGGCGAGGGAGGAGGTTGGGCCGAATCGGGACTCTGCTGGGCTTCATATCGCTTCAGCCTCTTTTGCGAGTTTTCCGCGTCTTCGTCCTTGAGCTTTTGGAACGTGGCCATGGCCTTTTGCGCGTCTTCCATGCGATGAAGGTGACGGTAGACGATCCCGAGCTGATACCAGGCTTGCTCAATGACCTCGGGATCAGAGCCAACCGCGGAAGTGGCCCGCCCCAGGAGCTGAGCGGCAGCGGCGTCATTGCCAAGGATCATTTCGGCGCGGCCCAGATTGTAATCGGAGTGAAGTAGGCCAGGCTTCTCCTCCAGGGCGGATTCGATTAACACTTTGCCCTTTGCGCCATCGCCTTGTTCGACAGCTAGAACTCCCAATTCGTATTTGGCCAGGACGTTATGCGGGGCAATTTCAAGTTCGCGGAGGAAGGATTCTTCGGCTTCCCGAACCTTTCCGAGAGTACGGTACTCGGAGCCTAATTCTTCATGCAGGCCTGGTTGTGTGGGAGCAAGCTTGATAGCAGCCTGGTATTCTGCCACGGCGTCCGTGTGACGGTCGGCTTCGGCGTTCGCTTGGGCAAGAACCTGATGGACGCGCCAGGATTTTGGACTGGCTTTGAACATCTTTGCGTAGCTATTCTTCGAAACAAGCAAGTGAGCGCGGCCCCGGTGGTAAAGAATGTCTATGTCGTCTGGGGCGAGCGTGGCAGCCTTGTCAAGCGCCTCCGCGGCTTCTTCGGGCTGTTCCTGCGCCAGGCGGACGACTCCAAGCCACATCCAGGCGGGAGCGTCTTTCGAGTAGGACGCGGATTCCTTCTGAATTGCGGCGAGGGCTTTATCCAGTTGGTTAAGGCGAAAATAGGCGATGCCAAGAAAGAGATTTGCCCCATGCAGTCGCGGTTTTAGCGCCAACGCCTTCTGGAAGCTGGCAATGGCTTCATCGAATCGGCCCTGCTCTTCGCGGACGAGACCAAGGTTGAAATGCGCTTCAGCAAAAGCCGGGGCAACTTTTGCGGCAGCTTCGAACCCGTCACCAGCCACGTTCAAGTTGCCGCGCTGCATGGCCTCTGACGCCTGCCGGAAAATGTCGGAGGCCTTTGATGCCACCTGGGCGCAGAGAGGATTGCCTAGACAGAAGAGCAATACCAGGCGACCGAATACGGACGCGACACTTGGGTTGCCCAAGCGCTTTGTTGAGGGAATGTTCACCACCAAAGTTTATACCTGCTGGCTTGGGATGAGCGAAGTTTCATCTGAACCGAAAAACCTCCTGTGCCTCGTCGTCCGGCCCAGGAGGTTCCCGGTTATTTTCCAGTTGTGCCCCGCCTTAGAATTGGTAGCGGAACGTTAGCTGAACTATTTTTTGTGCATTGACGGCTGATGGAGAACCTCCGAATTGGGCGCCGGGCCGGCCAAACGAATCACAAGTCACGCAACCATCGCCACGGGCGAGAATGTGCCGGTTAAAGAGGTTCACAAAATCCACTTTGAAGGAGAGCACGTGCGCTTCGTAGAGCGTGAAGCGCTTGATCAGAGAGAAATCCTCATTCACATAAGCAGGGCTGCGAACGTTTCCAAAGACCTTCGAAAGGTTACCGAACGTGTAGCCTCGCTGGGCCACAAGGTTTGGAGCGTTCGGATCGAGAAACGCCGCGCAATTGAAGAAGTTGTTTGTTGACTGCGGCAGGAATGTGCCTGAGCCGTTCGGATTTGCGGTGCATCCGCTGCCGCCCAGGAAGGGATTGTAAGAGGCTGCATTTGGAGCGAGCAAGGGCACGCCGGGAATCCGGCTCAACCGGGTGTTTGGAGTGCCGAACTGGGTATTGTGTGCGTCACTAGCGAAGGGGATGAAAGGCACGCCGCTCTGGTAGCGCTGCACACCGCCCACCTGCCAACCGCCCAGCACCTTGTCCACAACTCCGCCCTTGTTCAGGAACTTCTTACCTTTGCCCACGGGCAGTTCGTACAGATAACTGAGCACGAAGGCATGAGGGACATCCTGGTAGCTCAATGCCTTCTCTGATTTCAGGTCGCGTGGATTTTGAGCGGTAAAGGTGTCCGAGCTCCCGAAAGCCGTGAGTCCCGCATATGCGCTGTCCGCGTCGGTGAGCGTCTTCGAATAGGTGTAGGACGCAAGAAGATTCAATCCATTCCGGAAGCGCCGCTCCACCTTTGCTTGCAGCGCGTTGTACGTGGATTGCCCCAGATTTTCCAGGCAGCAACTGGTATTGATGCCACTGCCATTTGGGTTGCCAGCCTTGTATTGGGGAAAGGGCAACAGCAACTGGCCAACCAGGTCGCTTCCACTCGGGCCATACAATGTCTCGAACCAGGCAGGCACAGTGACGCCCAGGGTTGCGAGCGTGGCTTGGCCCGCAGCACTCATGACAGGATCATTCAGCTTTGTCCCCAAAGAAAGAAACGTGGGATTGATGGCATTAAGCTGTTGGAGATTCGAATTCAAGTGCGTGGCATGATTCCCAACGTAGCCGACGCTGAAGATAAGATCGGAAGCGAGTTGGTGCTGAATCTCAAGGCTCCAGTTTTGCACCATCGCAGAACGGCCGTTGCTAGCCGCCACATAGCTTGGGTTACCTTGAAAATTGCCATTCAGCAGGGCGGGGTCCTGGGCATTGGTGGGAGGCGCGAAGGCAGGAAAACCTGTATCCAGCGAGCCTTTGCCGCCCACCAGCACTGGGGAAAAGTTGTTTGGAGACGTAAAGGTCGGGTTGATAGAGGCCCCACTGCCGAGTGAATCACCAAAGTCCGTATAGAAGAGGGCAGCATGATAGATGCCGTATCCACCACGGACCACCGTCTGGCTGAGCCGTCCGAATAATTTCTCCGGAGCATAAGCGAACCCGATGCGCGGGCCGAAGTTCTTGTAATAGGTCTTCGCGCCTGTGGCGTTGGAGCCGTAGATGAGAGCTCCAAGTGTCCCGCCGGCGCCTGGGTTTGGAGTGTTGAGGTCCAAAACCGACTGGGCGCCGTGCGCTTCATGCCGGGGAGTATCCACGTCGTAGCGGAAGCCAAGATTGAACGTCAGGTTCTTTCGGAACTTATAATCATCCTGGACATAAGCAGCGTAATAGTTCTGGTTCCACCGGGGAATGACTGAGGAAAAACGGGCATTCTCCTTTTGCGGAAGGCCCAGCAGGAAGCTGGCGAACGGGCTTGAAAACTGGGAGGCACGCCACTCAAACCCAAAGCGAAATGCATGGCGGGACTTAATCCAAGTAACGCCGTCAGAGACTATAAGCCCATTGGGAATGGCCACATCAAAGTTGCCGGCGCTAAACCCCTGGTATCCGACGTTGAGAGCGCTTGCATGAAAGACAAATACGGGAAAAAGAACTCCGCTCGCGCCGGGAATTCCGAGTGTTTGTGGCCAGTCCTGCCCGGTGAAACTATCGGCCTTGCTAGGATCGTACAGCCGGTTGAACCCCACATTGAAGTGATTGAGCAAAGAAGAACTGACGGTTTTGTCCCATCCAAAACGGAGATAGTGGGAGAAGCGCGACTTGAAGAAGTTCGTGTCGAGTGGCGGCGGCAGCGCTTGGGTTCCGTTAAACTGTTCCTGGTCGCGGCTGCTATAGGAGAAAAAGAATTTGTTGCTGTTTCCCCAGTTCTGGTCAATCCGGAACGACATGGTGGTATCGAGAATGGGGTTAGTGGAGTTTAAGATAAAATTGTTCCTCAGCGGATCAGCAGCACTTGGATTAGCGTGAACCGTCAGGAAGGAGAGAACCTTTTGCGCGACCGGGCTAATACTTGTGATCTTGTTGCCGGGAAAGGCGATGCGGCCCCCGACGAAACCAGTGGGGCATGAAGCGGTTGCAGGGTTGAAGATCTGACCTTTCAATACCGGAGTATTATCGCAAGGATTTGTCAGACCAGTTGCTGCGCCAAGCAATGCTGAGAAATCGCCCTGGCGCTCTGCGTCCGTGGGCAGCGTAGTAACGTTGGTACCGCCCTGGTTATTGCGATACTGCTCCCAGGAGAAGAAAAAGAAAGTCTTGTCATGACCGTTGTACAGCTTGGGAACCCACACAGGACCCCCAAGACTCCCGCCGTAATCGTTTTGATGGTCGCGCGGTTTAACATTGGACCCGTTCGAAATATTGTTCCAGGGGACAGCGTTCAATTTGTCGTTATGCAGCAGGTCAAACGCAGCCCCATGGTAAGAATTTGTCCCGGACTTGGTGGTAAAAGATTCGACGCCACCGGAAGTGCGGCCAAACTCAGCCGAAATGGTCGAGGTTGTAATCTTGAACTCGCTAATGGCCTCAACCGAGGGAGCATTTTCATCAAAAGTTGGACCAAGTTCGGCGTGAGCAATGCTCGCGCCATCGAGTATGACTTCCGTACCCAAATTCTGGCCGCCGGAAATTTTGGATTCAAAAACACCAGAAGAGGCGGAGTCGCTGAACGTTCCTGGGCCCACGGTGCCGGGAGTCAAGAAAACAAACGACTCCGCCGACCGCAAATGGCTCTGACCTGTGCCATTGAGAGCTAGTGGCAGGTCCTCGATTTGCTTTGAGCCCACCACCGTACCGATATCTGAGGTTTCGGTCTGGATGGCTGGCGCATCAGCCACCACGGTCAATGTTTCCTTTACATCACCGGCTTGCAACGAGAATTCGAGAGAAGCGGTCGAGTTGACCTGGACGATCACTCCTGTCTTCTTCTCAATCTTAAAACCGGGCGCGGAGGCACTTACATCGTACGTTCCCACGCGCACGTCCGGAATGCGGAAGCCTCCCGTGGGGCCCGTGGTGGCGCCATAATTCGCACCGGTTTCAGTGCTGGTAACGGTGATGGCGGCGTTGGCCACAGCTCCACCGGAGCTATCGAGAACCGTGCCTGCTATCGTCCCACGGTCAGACTGCGCCAGCGCCGCCCCTGCGGCCACAAACACAAAAAAAGCTGCAGCGATAACCCTCTGCGGAAAAGTTAAAGAGCGCATTCAATCGCCTCCTGCCCCTCAAATCGAAGTCGCCAAGCTTCCCGGGGTTTCGGGGAAACTGTTTAAAGGGATCGGCGAGAGCAAAGGCTGAACTCGCCTGTGTTAGAACAGGCGTTAGCTCCACGGCTTTCCCAAGCACCCCCAACTGTTGCCGACATTTGGCATCAGCAAAGATATAGTTGTCAAGGATTAAATTTTTGAATATGGTTTAGACAATCGTTTGTCTTGGCGCTTTTGCGCGGCATCAGGGTGCCACGTAAAAACTCGTCATTGGTGGTTTGAGGGTGCCGTAACGGCCACGCAGCTTGCTAGGCCGTAATCCATTGTTCAGGCTAAGCTTATGCAGCCCATCAGGGGCAGTGGCAAAATACACGATCCGGCTGGCAAGGAGGCGGAGTCAACCGTGGCCCTCCGGAAGAATGACCAATTGTCCGCCGATAAGCCGGTCAGCCTGAAGATTCTTGCTGACTATCTCGGCCTGTGCCCGGCGACAGTCTCCGTGGTGCTCAACAATGTCCCAGGGCGCTCCATCCCCGCCGAAACCCGCGAGCGAGTTCGCGCCGCTGCCCGGAAATTCAACTACCAGCCAAGTTTGCTTGCACGCTCGCTCCGAAAACAGCGGACGTTCACCGTCGGCGTGCTTGTCCCTGAATTGAGCGACGGCTATCACACGCTGGTCATGAGCGGCATCGGCGATCACCTCATGCGTGAAGGCTACTTTTATTTCAGCGCCCACCACCGGCACAAACCCGACATGGTCGAAGAGTATCCGCGCTTGCTCGTAGGACGCGGCGCCGAAGGCATCATTGCCATTGACACGGCGCTTCGCCACGCATTGCCCATTCCCGTCGTTGCCGTTGCAGGGCACCGCAAGATTGCTGGCGTCACCAACGTCCTTCTCGACCACCGGCGGGCCGCTGAACTGTCTTTGCGCCACTTGCACCAGTTGGGCCATCGTCACGTCGCTTTCATGCGCGGACAGTCGTTCAGCTCGGATTCCGACGATCGCTGGCGCAGTCTGGTCGCGGTAGCCAAGGAGCTGGGGATTGAAATCCGGCCGGAGTTGACGATCCAGTTGGAGCGCGATTTGACTTCTCCTGAACTTGGCTACCCCGTCGTTCAGGAATTGCTGCAACGGCGGCGGGCCTTCACGGCGATTGTTTCCTTCAACGATATCGCCGCGATTGGCGCGATTCGTGCTCTCCGGGATGCCAATCTCCGCGTGCCAGAAGACGTCTCCATAATCGGCTTCGACGACATTCAGGTTGCGGCCTACCACAATCCTCGCCTCACTACCATCCGCCAGCCTCTGCATGACATGGGGGAAACCGCCGCGCGCATCCTCTTACAACGAATGCAAGGATTTAAAGACTACCCGGTGGAATTTGCCGTGCCTCCCGAACTGATCATTCGTGAAACCACGGCCCCGCCGAATGCGAAAGCACTCCGGCAGCGCGTTCGGCCTTGATTTTTTTGCGGAGGTGAGCAGCCTTGACAAGTTTTGCGCAGCTGCGTAAAAGAAGAGCGAATGAAACCGATTTCCGAAATCGATTGCTTTCTCTTCCATTCAGACATTCGGCGGGTCTCGCCGCAATATACAGGAGCGGACACGGAAGCTGTGTAGCGCGCCGAAGGAGTTGACGTTATGACCAAGACTGGCTTTTCGCGACGTGAGTTCTTGCAGAAGAGTGCGGGAGTAGCGGGTGCCTCGCTTGCCGGTCTGCCCATTCTACTTGAGGCTGAGCCCCTCGTCGCTTTTCCTCGACTGGTTTCACCCAGCGACAGAGTTCGCTTTGGAATTGTCGGCGTCGGCATGGAGGGCACGGGACTCCTGACAACCGCCATTCAACTCCCCGGCGTTGAGTGCGTGGCCGCTTGCGATCTCTACGATGGCCGTCACGAACTCGCTCGTGAAATTGTCGGAAAGCCCATTCGAACAACGCGGCGCTACAAGGAATTGCTCGACGACAAAGAAATTGACGCCATCCTCATCGCCGTTCCCGACCACTGGCATAAGCAGGTCGTAGTGGACGCCGTGGGCGCGGGCAAGGATGCGTACTGCGAAAAGCCCATGTCGCACAGCCCTGCGGACGGCGTGGCGATGGTCGCAGCCGCGAAGAAAACGGATCGCATCGTTCAGATCGGTGCTCAGCGTACCAGCTCGGTTCTCTGCGCCAAAGCCAAAGAACTTTACGCCAGCGGAGCCATCGGCGAACTAAGCCTTGTCGAAGGAAGCTTGGGCCGCAACGATCCCACCGGTGCCTGGGAATATCCCCCTCCGGCAGACTTGTCTCCCGAGAACCTGGATTGGGATACCTGGCTTGGGACCGCGCCCAAGAAACCGTTTGACCCGTTTCTTTTTGCGCGTTGGCGTTGCTGGAAAGAATACGGAACAGGTCTCGCCGGTGACTTGCTCGTTCACTTGCTCAGCGGCATGCAATTCGTTCTCGGAATTAATGAAGCTCCCAAACGCGCATCGGCCTTTGGCGGCATTTACCGCTGGAAGGATGGGCGCAACACGCCCGATGTTCATCCCGTTCTCTTTGAATACGCAAACGTCCCCGTGTACATGCGCTTGACTCTGGGAACGGAGACCGCCGAAGTCACCCGCTTCATGGGCTCCAAGGGCATCCTCGAACTCACGGAGTTCGGCCTCACTCACATTCCTCAACCCGGAATCGATATGGCTCCCAGCTACTACTGCTATGGTTTACCAAGCCGCCTGAGGAACGCCTATTTCAAACAGTGGCACGAAGAGCACGATCCCAAACCTGGCCAGGAGCCGGCGCCGCAAACGGTCAGCTATAAAGGGAACGACTATGACGATCTTCGGCCGCATCTCTGGAATTTCTTCCAGGCCGTCAGGTCGCGGAAGCCCGTCGTGCAAGACGCTGTCTTCGGTCATCACGCAGCGCTCGGCTGTCACATGGCAAACGAATCTTACTATCGCAAGAGCCCCGTATATTGGGACGAGGCTTCGCAGACGATTAAGTCCTGAGGCAGTTTAGTTTCAAAGAGAAGGGATTCGCAGTTCTATGAAACTTCAGAGGATCGCAGGCGTGTTCGTGCTGATCATCTTGGTGGTCGCCGCCAAGGCATATTCTCAGGCAGGGAAATCCGAAAAGAGCTCGCCCTCAAGCTCATCTGTCCAGGCTTTCCTGGGCCGGTGGGATTTGACGCTGAAGGCGCCCGGTCGTGAATATCCCTCATGGTTGGAGCTTCGCCAGGACGCTGGACAGTTGCAAGCCGAGATGGTCGGCCGTTGGGGAAACGCAAGACCGCTTCCCAAAGCTGAGTTGTCGAATGGACACCTCACTTTCGTTTCTCCCAAAGAGGAGGAAGACCGGCCCGAAGACATGGTCTTTGAAGGAACGCTAGTCGGAGCGAATCTGTCGGGAACTGTGACGGGGCCAAACGGAACTTCCTGGCAATGGACAGGACAGAAAGCCCCTGCCCTGAAGCGAAGCAGTGCTCCGAAATGGGGCAAGCCAATTCCGTTGTTCAATGGAAAAGATCTGTCCGGATGGAAGATGGAAGGACCAGGTACGACCGTGTGGAAGGTCGAAAACGGTGACTTGGTCAGTCCTGGAAACGGTCCTGAACTGATCAACGATTCCAAATTCACAGATTTCAAATTGCACGTCGAATTCAACTGTGCCGCCACTGCCAACAGTGGTGTCTATCTGCGCGGCCGATACGAGGTGCAGATCGAAACTGATTCCATCGAGGAACCACCCAGTCACCACATGGGCGGCGTTTACGGTTTCTTGGCTGCTTCGCCCGAACTGCCGCGCAAGCCCGGAGAGTGGCAGAACTTTGACATCACGCTAGTCGGACGATGGATCACCGTAGTGCAGAACGGCCAGACGATCATCGATAACAAGGAAATCCCGGGCATCACGGGTGGCGCGCTAGATAGTCACGAAGAACTTCCGGGCCCTATCTATCTTCAGGGAAGTGAAAAAGGGCACGTAGCCTATCGCAGCATCGTCATCACTCCGGCCGAGAAGTAGCAAGGAGCAGCACGCCCCGGTACGACCTATGACTCACTTCTTGCGCGACATTCTTCGCCAACCGAACGCGCTACAGCGAACTATCGACTTTCTCCAGGGAGCTGGCCGGCCCGCCCTGGACGCGGCAACGGCTGCAATCCACGGCGCCCGCCAGGTCTACTTGACTGGCATCGGCAGCAGTTGGCACGCGGCTCTGACTGCTGCACCACTGTTCTCTCTCGGCGCTCGCCCGGTTTATCTAATTGACGCGGCGGAGTTACTGGAGTTTGCTACCGTTCCGCCAGGCTCGGCAATCGTCGTGATTTCACGCAGCGGCCGAAGCGTGGAAATTGTCAAGTTGCTTGCAAAGTTTCGCAGCGGCGGCGTGACTGTCATCGGGATCACCAATTCAGAAGATGGGCCGCTTCGAAGAGAGGCGCAGATTTCCATTGTCGTTCCCATCGGGCTGGATCACGCGATTTCCGTCAACACCTATTCCACCCTGGCAGCTGCCGCCGGAATCCTGGCAAGTTCCGTTGTCGGTTCCTGGAATGCCGGTCTCGCAACTTTACTGTCGCGTGCTGTCGAAATGGCGGGGCTCGCCATTGCTGGATGGCAGACACAGGTTGCCGAGACGCCGTGGTTTGCACCCGGCGCCGTCCATTACTTTCTGGCTCGTGGTTCGAGTCTCGGGAGTTGCCAGGAGGCCAGGCTCCTTTGGGAGGAAGGCGTCAAATCGCCTGCGACTGCCATGGGCACAGGCAGCTTCAGACATGGTCCGCAGGAAATGGTTAGAAAAGGTTCTCGCTTCGGCGTGTGGATCGACGGGGAACGTATGCGTGGGCAAGACCTCGCAGTGGCACGGGATCTGAGGCGACTGGGAGCTTCCGTCATGCTGATCGGCCAAGACCTGCCAAAGGATGCCGGGGACCTCGTTTTCGAGCTTCCGGCCGTGCCTCCTGCCTGGCAATTTCTGATCGACATCATTCCGGCGCAACTTGCAGCCGAATGGCTGGCACGATTATCTGGAGTTGATTGCGATTCCTTTCTTTTCTGTTCCTTCATTGTGGAAGACGAGTCTGGGCTGTTTCGCGAAGAAGCTGGAGCTCCTAGGGATCAGAACTAGAGCCTCGCCATCGGGGATCGGGTGAACAAAACGAAATGATACTCGGAAGGGAACATCGTGATTGGCGCCGTTGATATCGGCGGAACAAAAATAGCCGTCGGCATCGTGGACGACAACGGTACGGTGTTGTCCAAGCAGGAATCTCCAACCCAAGCGCAACGCGGCTACTCATACGGTCTTGAACGAATTGTCGGCATGCTCCGAGAAACCGCGCGTGACGCCAGCGTTGAAATCTCCGGCATCGGAATTGGATCGACGGGAGTGGTCTACCCATCCACCGGCGCCTTTGGCGACGTCGACTTTCTGCCGGGATGGCAAGGGAACAATCCGGTTGAAGATCTGACGCGGGCGTTCAATGTTGCCGCGGCTCTCGAAAACGACGCGGATGCTTCAGCCCTCGGAGAGGCCAGCTGGGGCGCTGGAAAAGGTAAGCCGCGACTGGTTTATGTGACGGTCGGCACGGGTATTGGAGGCGGGATCATCTTGGATGGAAAGCTTTACCGCGGCGCGGATATGGCCCATCCCGAAATTGGTCATCATGTTCTCGATCCATCCGGGCCGCTTTGCTCCTGTGGCTTCCGAGGCTGCTGGGAATCGCTCGCCACTGGTCCGGCCATGGTTACATGGCTCAAAAGCCATGAACATGGAGGACAACGATATTCTCAGGATCTAACCGCAGAACAAATCTGCCAATTTGCGCAACAAGGAGACAAGTTGGCTTGCCAGGCAGTCGGGCGGGAAGCTCACTACCTTGGTCTTGGCCTGGCCAATCTGATCAATCTTTTCGTGCCAAGCGTGATCGTCCTAGGCGGGAGCGTCATGCGAAGCGCATCCCTTCTCCTTGAGGGCATACGCACAGTTATCAGCCAGGGTTGCCGATTCGTTCCGTATGAAAAAACGGAACTGGCTTTGGCTTCGCTTGGGGAGGACGCCAATCTCATTGGTGCTGGAGCGGTCTGGCACCACCGCTTTAAGGGCGGTGTTGGCTGGGGTTGCTGAATCGTTGAGGAGAAGGCATTCATGGCGAAAAGCCGCTATACGGTCGGCCTGGTCTTCCTCACTTTCTTCGTGATTTCCTTGCTGACCAATATTCTCGGTCCCATCGTTCCGGACATCATCAGCAGCTTTCACGTCAGTCTGACCGCCGCGGGATTTCTGGCCTTCGCTTTCTTTATTGCTTACGGAGTGATGTCCATCCCCGCCGGCTTTTTGGTCGAACGATTCACGGAAAAACCTGTGATGGTGCTGGCCTTTTTAGCTGGGACGCTTGGTTCTCTGAGTTTCGCGCTATTCCCCGGGTACCGCGTTGCGATCATTTCCTACTTCACCATCGGCGCCGGGATGGCCGTTCTCCAGGTGGCCATCAATCCGCTCTTGCGCGTAGCCGGCGGCGAAGAACACTACGCGTTTAATTCCACCTTGGCCCAATTGATTTTCGGCAGCGCCTCATTCATTAGCCCGCGTATTTATTCCTACCTCGTACTGAACCTGAGGGGTCCTTCGACTAATCAAAACTTTGTCTTGCGCGTCCTGCGAAGACTTACCCCGGCTGAATTGCCGTGGGCGTCGATCTACTGGATTTTTGCGGTTTCCGCGCTCGCGATGGTGGTCGTTTTGTTCTTTTCCAGGTTCCCCAAAGTTCAGCACACGGCTGAGGAGCGCGTAGGTTCTTTAGACATGTACCGGTCACTGGCGCGCCAACGGGTGGTGTGGCTGTACTTTGCGGCGATGTTCGCTTACGTCGGCTGCGAACAAGGAACCGCCGATTGGATGTCGAGTTTTCTGAACCAGTATCACGGTTTGGATCCTCATACCACGGGTGCGGCAGCGGTTTCCTGGTTTTGGGGTCTGCTGACGGCTGGTTGCCTGGTTGGAATGTTATTGCTGAAGATTTTCGACAGCCGCAAAGTGCTGATCGGGGCGTGTATCGGGGCTCTGTTGTGTTTGTCAGCTGCCCTGTTTGGGCCCGCAAAGGTTTCCACCATTGCTTTCCCAGCCATCGGCCTGTTTGCTTCCGTGATGTGGCCGATCGTCGTGTCGCTTGCGCTCAATTCCGTCACCGAGTTTCACGGATCTTTCTCCGGCCTCTTGGGAACGGGCATAATTGGCGGGGCGATAGTGCCGGTGATTATTGGCAGGATCGGAGACTACGCTGGACTCCGCAGCGGCTTGGCATTTCTCTACGTCACGTTTGGGTTTGTCCTCAGTGTCGGCTTCTGGGCACGACCGATGATCAACAATGCCACCATTCGTCTCAAGAAATCTTCCACCGAACTTGTTGATGGATGAAGGCTGCGCGGAGATGAACTCAAAAGACCAGCCGTCTTGATCGCGCTGCCTCAATCGTAACCTAAGGTTTCCAGGTCTTGGAGTACGCTGAAAAACCAGTCGGTCGCAAAACATCAAATTTGACGTGCCGTGGTGCGCCGGATTGCCCGAATTTGAGATTGACTGTCGTCTCGCCGCCGGAAGCGATTTCGGAAAGTTCTACCTCTTGTCGCTCTACCGGGATGTCGCCTTCGCCATAGAAAATTCCCTGCATCTTATAGCCCCGAAGAGTGTAGCTAGGAACATCACGCCGGGTTTTGAGCCGCAGTTGAAAAGCGTTCAAGTGGTTTTCCACGGTTACCGATTCGACCGGACTCGATTCCCGTCGCAGCACTTCGTAAGAGGCTTTTTGCTGCCCATATAGATCCACAACGCCGTGAACTCGCTGCTTCAGCGCGCCCAAGCCGCGATCACCGACATGCGTGCGGTAGTCGTTGTAGCAAAAGAAAATGGCGCCAGCCACAAAATCCTTGGAGCGAATAGCCGCGTCGTGGGATCGCAGAATTTCGATCCTGTGCTCGTCACCCTCCGGACGATCCTCGGTACAAGCGCAGTATCCATATTCCGAAATCACTACGGGCTTACCGGGAAATGCCGCGTGAAGGTCATCCAGATGCTTAGCCACTTCCACAGCAGATCCCGGAGCCCAACTTCCGAAATATTCATTTGCTTCGATGAAGTCCATCAATCCGGCTACGTCACGTTCCGGAGTTTCGTTCAAGGAATTCGAAGCATAAGAGCACAGCCGATGGGGATCCAGCCTCTTTGCTTCCTCGAGCATACGTTTCGCGAACTGATACGCGGGCGGATTCTGCCCGCCGATCTCGTTCGAAAGACCCCAGACCACCACGCACGGATGATTGCGGTCGCGCGCGATCATCTCCCTCAATTGCTCCAGGGCGTTTTGCACGAGCTCGGTGTCGGGTTCGCTGCCCATGCCGGCAAATGTATCGTAGCCCCAGGTTGGAATTTCGGACTGCATCAAGATGCCGTGCCGGTCACAATAGTCGAGAACCCTCTTGTCCTGAGGCCAATGAACGCGCGTGAACACGCAATTCAGGTGTTTGACGTCATCATGATCGTGCACGATCCAATCGCTGGGCTCGGCCATCCCAAAATTTGGATTGCTCCCCGCCATGCGCTCGACACCCATCAGCCGCACTCGTTCGCCGTTCAAATAAAATCCGCTGTCCTTGACCTCTAGTTTTCGCACTCCGAACGTAACTGCCAGTTGATGAGTCTCCTCTCCGTTGGCGATGGAAAAAACAAGCCGGTAGAGATTCGGATGATCGAAATGCCACAACTTGGCCTTGGGCAAGGTAGCTTCAAATCTTGATGTCCGGGTCGCGCCACCCTCGATCGAGAGATTCGAAGTAACTGAACTGCTCAGCACTGTTAGTCCGGTCTCTTCGTCGACAACTCGAAAAAGGGCTCGTCCCCTCCACGGCTTCGAGTCTGTATTTCGAACGTAGGCAGTGATGGTGAGCCCTCCATCTCCGGTGGCGAGTTCGGGAAGAGCTTCGACGCCGACGCGCTCCACGAAAATCTTCGGCGTAATAAGCAGTTGCACCGGCCGATAGATGCCTCCGTCATGCGCCCAGTCACTCGAACGTCCCCTGGGTACCATTTTTTCATCAAATGCGTTATCAACGCGCACCGCGATGGTGGTGGGACTTCCCCAGCGAAGCAGGTGAGTGATATCCAGCAGGAACGCCGTGTAACCCTTGCGCACGTGCTCTCCGGCCAATTCCCCGTTTATCCAGACGGTGGCCGTGTGGAAAACAGCCTCAAATTCGATCCGTACCGCGGAATTTTGCCATTCTTGCGGAGCGTCGAAGGTTCGCCGGTACCAGGCTACACCGCGATATTCAATGGAAGCGGGGTCAACTTGCCAGGTGTGAGGCACACGCACTTTACGCCAGCCACCGGCGGAGCCACCGCTTCCGTACCAACGCTGCTTCTCTCCAACGTTTCCGGAATCAGTCCGAAACCACCATTGCCCGCACAGGCTCGCCGTCTCCGCCGCAGACAAGTTCGTTGTTTTCTCGATTGCTGCGAGAACAGATGTTCCCATGGTCCCTGCTGCCAGGACTCCGGCCTGAGTCAGAAACTTTCGACGAGAATTCACGGCAAGGTTCCGTTTCCGATCGTAGTGACTCGCCAGCTAACCAGATGTTCTTGAAGCGTGTCAACCTAATCAAATTAGCCATACGCGCTCCGGGATAATCTCACTCTTTGACTGCAACGAGGTTTTTCATCTTGGAAGGATACTGATCCGGCGGATGGGTCGGCTATCGCCCGCCACTAGAGATCCGCAAGGAGGCCGGTTCCTATAGAGAAAACAATCCTGAGGAGAAGCAGTTTAAGCTGCCCCATCCCTGCTATGTGACGCCCACGCCGCTTCCAAGGCTCTCATTCGTCACTGGATTAGCCGGCCGGCCGCGCCAGGTGGAGAATCCTTCTTTGACTAGGTGCGAAATGGTGTGGCGATTTTGATAAATCAATTTCAGCCAGGACAATGGCCCCATTTGCGGGAAATAAATTCCACGGAAGCACATTCGTGCGATGAAAATATTGATGCGATAGCCCAGGGGCTTGTCCTTG
>WNFP01001535.1_pt1 | contig 18095 bp, 26 predicted proteins | sample 5400201 | NCBI WGS metagenome assembly WNFP01 (sample SAMN13153355, study PRJNA577476) | soil metagenome | isolation source: 115 cm saprolite under Madrone tree | place: USA:California | collected 2016-06-14 | reverse complement strand
AGTCGTGGGAATGGATCTCATTGAGGTAACCGAAACGATTGCGCATCTTGCCCATCTTGAGCTGGGTGCCGTACGGCAGGGCCATGAGCGTGAGGTTCCCTTCGGCGAGTGTGACGTTGATGTTTCCGTTGCGGTCGTCCTGGCCCGCCTCGACGCGCACCTCGGCGCGCGCGTATGGATCGATCTGGCCGAAGAAGGAGACCTCGACCTCCCGCGGGAAGAAGAGGTTCTCGAGACCTGGGAAGCTGCCGCCCTGGTTCTTCTGCACGTTGTGCTGGGTCAGGTTGCCCACGAAGTCGCCTGTGACGCCCATGTCGAAGAGGAGTTGGCCCGGGCCGCGCCGCTCGTAGAGGGCGAAGGGCTGACGCGGCCGTATGAGATCGAGGGCGGTCGGCTCGCTGCCGGGTGGCCGCTGCGGGACCTGGGCGGTCAGGGGCGGCGCGGCGGGCGAGGGCTGGGGCATTTCGGGCGTCGCGGCGGTGGGGCCGGGCGCCCCGACGGCGGGCTGCGGGCGCGCCTCGACGCGCTCGAGGCGCTCGACCATCGAGTCCAGCGCTTTCTTGTACTGCTCCTGCATGACCTCGAACTGCTTGCGCATCTGCTCCATCTCACGCCGGAGCGTTTCCGCGTCCTGCGCACGGGCAGGCGCGGTGACGGCAAGCAGCGACAGCACGACGGCGGTTGCGACGAATGCACGCATGGTGTTCTCCCAATGGCGAAGCTGGTGAATAGGCGCGCGCGAATGAGCGCGGGCCGACTACCGGAGATGCAGGGAGACGGGACTAGGCGAGAGGGGGAGCGCGAGATTCGCTGAGGTTGCGGGAGGGGCTCGGCACCCATCCCGACGACGCTCGGGCGACCGGAAGTACCGACTGAGCCGGCGATGTGATGGCGACCGGAGAGGGCGCCCATCCGTCGGCGTGTACCGCCGTCAGCTCCGCCAGCGGGCACTCGGCGTTGTACAGGCCGAGCCGGCCGTCTTCGTGGCTGTGGGCCGGCTGGATGCCTTCGACGGCCAGGGCGACCGCCAGCAGGACCATGAGCCCGAAGATGCCTGCGCGATGACTCGCGGTGCGGATGCGTTTCATAGGCGGATCACCTATATACCGCGAGCCGGTTGAGGACGCAAGAATTGGGGCACGCTACCGGACTCGCAGGTAGGTCTGGTCTCCCTTCGTGACGAGCTCGAACGTGGGTACCGAATCGGCGAACCCAGGCGGCCCGAGTCCGGTGCATGGATCGAACTGGTAGCCGTGCCAGGGGCATTCGAGGTAGCCGTCGCGCACGACGCCTTCTCCCAGCGGGCCGTTCTGGTGCGGGCAAACATTGGAGATGGCCCAGAGCGCTCTGTTCTTGCGGACGACGGCGATGCGCTCGCCGTTGACGTACACCGCTCGCGCGCGCCCTTCCTGCAGGTCGGCAAACGAGCCCAGGAGAATGAGACCGTCGGAGCGGGCGGGCGCCGGCCTGTCGCCGCGCGCTTCCTTGAGCGCAGCGGCGAGGTGAAGCCCGGCGACGGTGAGCGCCACCAGCCACAGCAGCCCCAGAAACCCCCACTTCACCGGCGGATCGCCCACGAAGCGCGCCGTGAAATGAATCACGACGAGGGCGTAACCGGCGTAGACGGCCATGTGCAGGAGTTTCCACCGTCGCGGCGTCCACGCGTGGAGGAAGTAGTCCCACGAGGTCAGCGCCATCGCGGTCAGGATCGCCAGCGCGCCCATGCCATAGACCGTGAAGGGCACGTGGAGAAAGGTCTGCCCCGGCTCGACCTGGAGCACGTTTGCCAGCTTCCAGTTGTTGCCGTAGTGCATGACGAAAGACGCGTGGATGGCGGCCAGCGTCCACGTGGTCACGCCGAGGTGGCGCCGGTTGTAGATGAAATGGATCGCCGGAGGCCAGAGCCGGGCGAGGGGACCCAGGCTGATGGCGGAGGAGAGGAAGAGGAAGGTCAGGATGGCGGACGCCTGGACGAGGAAGACGTCGAGGTCCGGGCCTCTCACGAGCGCGCGGCCGCCGCAGAACCACGCGGCCACGATCGCGGCCAGCACAGCGTCGAACTTCCACTTGGGCGTGAAGGTCACGGCTGCATGAAGACGATGAACGTGACGGCGGTGGCGATGATGAACAGCCACGCGATCCAGATGTGCCGGTGCAGGCGTCTCAGCTCTCCGATCATGACTCCCCTTCCTTGACGAGCGCCGTGATCTGAACGTCCGGAGGGACGCCCGTGAGCGTGAAGCGCACGACATCCCCGGTGCGCGCGCCCTCGAGGATCTTCGCGTTCTGGGCCTTGAAGCCCATGGTCATGCCGGCCGGCATGAAGCCCGGGATCTCGTCGTGCGTGAGGACCACGATCTGGATCTCGGGGATCACCGCCCGCACGATGCCCTTGACGACCCACGTCTGCTCGCCGCCGACCACGCGAACGCGCTGCTGGTTTTCCTGGAGGAGCCGCTCGAGACGCGGGACCTCCCGCCCCCACGCGAGCCAGCCCACGAGGACGCCCACAGCCACGGCCAGGTTGAGCAGCAGGACCACGCGCCAGAGACGCATCAGTGCACGTGCTCGGCTGGAGGCACCGCTACAACCGTCTCTTGGTTGAGCGCGTGGATCTCGGCCAGCAGGACCTTGATATCCGACCAGCCCGGCGTCGCGCCTCCCGGGATCCAGCGAGCGCGGAGATAGCCCGAGCGATCGATCAGGAATTCCACGTGGGTCGGCATGGGCGGGTCGGGCAGGGCGCCCTGCGGAGCGCGCGTGCGACGGAACAGCGCGTACGTCGAGACGATGTCTGCCGCGCCGTCGGTGGCCACCGGGAACAGGATGGGGGGAGAGACCCCGATGCGCGACAGGATTATTTTCTCGTCGCCCATCGGCACCGCGAGGACGGCCGCGTTCAGGCTCCGCAGGTCGTCATACGCCTGGGAGAGCTGGGCGAGTCGCGCGCGTGAGCCAGGCAGCGTGAACAGGATCAGGAGGACGGGCTGGCGGCCGCGGTAATCCTTGAGGCTGGTCTGCGCGGGTCCGGTCGCAAAGGTGAAGTCGGGCGCGGTCAGGCGCGGACGGTCGGGCTCGTCGATGTCGGTCAGGCTGCGCGCCGCCTCGCCGGCGGACAGCGCCCGGATGAAGTTGATGAGGTCCCAGCGGTCGTCATCGCTGAGCGCGCCCGCGAAGCCCGGCATGCCGATGCCGAGTCCGTGCGTGAGCCACCAGAACATGTCGCCCGCGGTGTGATCGTTGGTATGGGGCGCGGTCAGGTCTGCGGGCCGCTTGGGCAGCGCCGCGGCGTCGGGCCCGTCGCCGCGGCCGGCAGGGCCGTGGCAGACGGCGCAGTGGGTCCGGTAGAGGCTCAGGCCGTGCGCGACCGAGGCGGCATTGTACGGCACCGCGGGGCGCAGGTAGGTCGTCGGATACGCATCCACCGCGAGCGGCGGCAGGGCTTCCTGCGCGCCGGCGACGAGCAGCACGGCCGCGCCGGCGAGGAGAAGCGGACGCCAGCGCTTGACGAAACATCCCGCGATCAATGCCAGCACGCCGACGAGGACGAGCTGGCCGCCGATGAAGACGCGCGACTTGACGCCGGGAAAGTTCCACGTCACGTCCGGGGCCAAGCGGTAGCTGAACGGCCAGTCGGGCGTCGTATGGGCGCCCGGGGGCGTGAGCGCCAGAAGCGCAGCCACGGCCACGAGCGCAGCGCCGATGACCGCTTCGATCGCCACGAAGCCCGCGAGGCTTCGCATCGCGGGACGGCCTACCGTGGCGCCGTCGCTGCCCAGCCGGGGCAGCAGGCTCCGGCGATTCCAGGCGGCGAGCGCCAGGACCGGAAGGAGCAGCGCGATCTTGAGCAGCACGAGACGGCCGTACGGCGTGCCGACGAGGCCGGGCACGCCGCCGACCTCGTACCATGAATTCCACACCCCCGTGCCGACGATGACGGCCATCACGATGAGCGCCCAGGCCGAGAAGCGGTGCGTCGCGAGCACGGCGTACGGCCTCGCGTCGGCGCCCTCCTCGCTGGACGCCCATGTGAGGAGGAGAGCGAGCGCGGGCAAGGCCCCGAGCCAGGCTCCCGTGGCGACGATGTGCGCGGCATTGACGAGAGCGGGCAGGGCGCTGCCCGGGTCCACGCCGGCCGCATGCCCGGCCCAAGCCACGAGGCCGGCGCCGAGAACGGCCAGGAGACATCCCTCTATCCGCCAGGCGAGCCAGTCGGCTCGCGTCGCGTCGCTCTCGCGCAGGAGCACGAGCGCCGCTAACAGGAGAACGATGGCGTGGTGGACGAGCCAGATCGTGCCGTAGCGCGTGCCGCCGAGGAGGCGTAGCCACATGGCGCCATCCGTGACGGCGTCGGCCCGCCCGGTCACGACGGTGACCTGCCAGCCGAGAGCGGCCACGCCCGAGAGCAGGACGAGCACCGCCAGCCAGCCGGAGGCGCGCGCGAGGCGCGCCTGCCATCGCCGCGCCGTGGGCTTGTCGCCGGGGCCCGCGAGGAGGCTCATGGCGAGAACGCCGACGATGAGCAGGCCCGCGCCGGTTGAAAGCGCGCGGAGCGTGACGCCCAGCGCGCTCACCGCGGGACGGCCTTGACGGTGAAGGCGAAGCTCGACTCCACGATGTGGCCGTCCACCGACAGAACGCGATAGCGCACGGTGTATCGGCCAGGGGCGAGATTGGGCGTGCTCACCGAGAGCAAGATGGGGTCTGCCGCGTCCACGGCGGCGTCGCCCGCATCGACCTGGGCGCCCGCCTCGCTCCAGACCGACAGCGTCGCGAAGGCCGGCTCGAGCCTCTCGGTGAACCACAGCCGGACGCGCTCCGGCGCGCGGGCCACCGCGGCGCCCCGCGCCGGCTGCGATCGCGCGAGCTGCGAATGCGCGCGCGCGGCCGCCGGCAGGAGACCGGTTGCCACGGCCACGGCGGCAAGGAGCGCCGCACGACGCGTGATCATTCGCCGCCGCGACCCTGCCGCGCGATGAGCCGCACGATCACGACCAGCAGGAAGACTGCGACGAACGTGAGGCCGGCCGTGAGCAGGGCCACCGTCAGGGGGCGGAGCGGCGCCGAGGCGAGCGGGCCGCCGTGGTCGGCCCACGCGGGCGCGGCAAACGCGAAAAACGGCATGACAGCGAGAATTCGGAGCGTCGACACCGCAACATTATAATAGGACTATGACCGCTCCCGCCCGCGGCAGGGTCCGCGCCGTCCTCTTCGACGCCGGCAACACTCTCCTCCGGATGAACTACGCGGCCATCGCCGGACACCTGGTCAGCCGCGGGCACGAGATCCCGGTGGAGGCGATCGAGGAATCCGAGATGCGGGCGCGGGTACGGCTCGACGCGGGCTTGGCGCGCGGCGTTTCGACCGAGGGGCGCTCGTCACAGGACAGCTATCTCGTTTACCTCCTCGAGGGCATCGGCATCAACGACCGTGAGGAGATCGAGGCGGCGGCCGAGTTCCGGCGCACGTACAACGCGCCAGCCGGCCTCTTCAATGTCGCGGACCCGGAGGCGCTGCCTGCGATCCGGCGCTTGAAGTCGGCCGGGCTCGTGACGGGCGTCGTGTCGAACTCGAATGGCCGCGCGCACGAGCTCCTCGACGGCGCAGGGCTCGCGGAGACGCTCGATTTCGTCATCGATTCGTTCGTAGTCGGCATCGAGAAGCCGGATCCGAAGATCTTTCGCCTGGGCCTCGAGAGCGCCGGCGTGGCGGCTCACGAGGCAGTATATGTCGGCGACCTCTACTCGGTGGACGTGCTGGGCTCCCGCGCTGCGGGACTCGGCGCGATCCTCCTCGACCCGCGGGGCTTCTGGGGCCCGCGGGACTGTGACACCGCCCGCACCCTCGTCGAGGCGACGGGGCTGATCCTGGACCCAGCCTGGAAACCCGCATCGGGAGCGGTGAGAAGGGAGCAATCATGAAACGAATAGAGAGTCCGATGCGGCGACGCCTCGCCGCGATGCTTGCCGCTGCGGGGCTCGTCGCTCTCGGCGCCTCCGTCTCGTGGACGGTCGCGTTGGCGCAGCACTCCCACTCACAGATGCAGGAGATGGGGGAGAGATCCGATTGGCTCGTCAAGCTCAAGCCCGAGGCGCGAACCAAGGCCGTCGAGCGCCAGCTCCGCGGCTGGGAGACCACGATGGCCGAAGTCTCCTACCGCTATACCGAGATGTACTGGGGCGGGGTCGACGGCAACTGGGACTACGCGGCGCACATGGCCGAGGAGCTCCAGAACGCGATGGATCTGGGCCTCGAGCGCCGGCCACAGTACCGGAAGAGCGCGGAGAGCCTGTTCCTCAAGGCGACGCTGCCCCAGGTCAACGACGCCATCAAGAAGAAAGACCCGACGCTCTTCAAGCAGCGGATCGAGAACCTGCGCGCATCCTGCACGGCCTGCCACGCGGCCGAGAAGCACGCCTACATCAAGATCGCGGTGCCCACCGTTCGCCGCAACCCCCTCGAAAAACCCTAGGAAGGCAGCGTCACGAACGGGTACTTGCGAAGGGCAGCGAAGAGCTCGGCCTTCATGCGGGCGACCGCCTCGTCGCTCCGGCCCTCGAAGCGCAGGGTGAGGTAGGGGTTGGTGTTCGACGCCCGCACGAGGCCCCAGCCGTCGGGGAAGAGAATCCGCGCGCCGTCGATATCGATGGTCTCGTAGCGCTTCTTGAACTCGGCCGCCAGTAGGGCGATGACGGCGAACTTCCTGTCGTCGGGGCAGGGGGCCTTGAGCTCGGGCGTCGAGTGGAAGTGCGGCAGGTCGTCGAAGTGGGCGGACACCGGCCGCGGGTCGCGCGCCATCAGCTCGAGGATCTTGCACGACGCCAGGATCCCGTCGTCGACGCCGTACCAGTTCTCGCCGAAGAACATGTGCCCCGACACCTCCCCGCCGAGAAGAATGCCGTCTTCCCGCATCTTGCGCTTGAGGTGGGAGTGGCCCGTCTTCCACATGAGAGGCTTGCCGCCGTGGGCCCGCACGTCGTCGATCAGCGCCTGTGAGGACTTGACGTCGAAGACCACCTGCGCGCCCGGGTGGCGGGTGAGCAGGTCCCGCGCGAGGAGGGCCAGGATGAGGTCGGCCTCGTGGCGGCGGCCGCGCTCGTCGATGACGCCCACGCGGTCGGCGTCGCCATCGTAGGCGATGCCGATGTCCGCGCGCGCCTCGAGAACCTTGGCGACCAGCTCCCGCGTGTTCTCCTCCATCTCGGGATCGGGCAGGTGATTGGGGAAGGTGCCATCTGATTCGCAGTAGAGCTCGATGACCTCGCAGCCGAGCCGGCGAAGCAGCTCCGGCGCGAAGCTTCCCGCGATGCCGTTGCCGGCGTCCACCACGGCCTTGAGCCTGCGCGCGAGCTTCACGCGCGAGGTGATGGCGTCGAAGTACTCCGCGCGGGGATATCGGCTCGTCCGCGTGCCGGTGCCGCGCTCGAAGGCCCCGCTCGTAATCGTGGCCAGGAGATCCTGGATCTCCTCCTCGGTGAGCGGCGCGGCGCCCGCGTGCACCATCTTGACGCCGTTGTCGGTCACGGGATTGTGGCTGCCCGTTATGGTCGCGCCGCCGTCGAGCTTCCAGTGTGCGACGGCGAAGTACAGGAGCGGCGTGTGGTTGACGCCGATGTCCACGACGTCGAGGCCGGTCGAGATCACTCCGGCGCCGAAGGCCTCCTTGAGGGGCGGGGACGAAGTCCGGTTGTCCATGCCGAGCGCGACCGCGCGACCGCCCCGCCGGCGGACGAGGGTGCCGTAGGCGCGCCCGACCTCCGCGAAGACTTCGGGCGTGATATCGATGCCGACCTTGCCCCTGACGTCGTAGGCCCGGAAGATGAACGGGTTGATCTCGGGCAAGGTTTTACACCACCGCGATCGCTTCGACTTCGATGAGCCAGTCGGGCTGGGCGAGCGCGGCGACGGCGACGAGGGTCGAGGCCGGGCTCTTCTTCCCGAAAAATTCTTCGCGCACTGGAATCAGATCCTGGCGATGGCGAATGTCGGTCAGGTACGTGTTGATCTTCACGATGCTCGCCATGGTGCCGCCGCCGGCCTCCACCTGGGCCTTGATGGAGCGGAACACTTCCCGCGCCTGCGCGGCGAAGTCGCCTCGGTGGGCCGGCTGGCCCTTGTCGTCGTACGCGACCTGCCCGGCCAGGAAGAGAATGTTCTGGGCACCCGTGACCTTGACGGCCTGTGAGTAGGTTGGAGGATTGAAGACGGTGGGAGCGCAATACGCTTCGATCTTGGCCATGCGAATCTCCTTGAGGGATGCCGGCTCTTGGGCGAATATGACGGCGCCGAGCGGGTCCGCTGCTCCATACGCTAGAGGCCCCGGGTGTGACAGTCAACCCCCAAGAGAGGATTCGACATGCTGAACGAGTACGTGCTGGTCCACGGGGCCTGCCACGGCGCGTGGTGCTGGGACGACGTCGCCGCGCGGCTCCGAGCCAAGGGCCACCGTGTGATCACGCTGGACCTGCCGGGCCACGGACGGCGCACCGCCGAAGTGGGCCGCGCGGGGGCGGACGCCTACGGCCGTGCGGTGGCGGACACCATGGCGCTCGAGGGCATCAGCCGCGGCATCGTGGTCGGCCATTCGATGGGCGGGCTCGTGATCCCGAAGGCCGCCGAACTGGCGCCCGCGCGCGTCGCCCACCTGGTCTTTCTCGCCGCGGTGGTCGTGCCCGACGGCGGGAGTCTGGCCGGAACGCTGATGACACCCGCCGGGCGCACGATGATGGCAGGCAATGCGGCCTCGCGCGGCAACGGCACCTTTCTCTACCCGGCCGAATTGGCGTGGGCGCGGTGGATGGGCGACATGCCGCGGAGCGACCCGCGCGTGTCGCGCGCGCTCTCGCTCCTCACGCCGCAGGCGATTCGGCCCTTCGTGGAGCGCGTGAACCTCAGTACCTTCTACGGGATGCGCGTGCCCCGCACCTACATCCGGTGTCTTCAGGACGTGGCCGTGACGCCCGTGAGGGCGGCCGAGTGCGCGGCGCGGCTCGGCGTGACGGCGGTGGACATGAACTGCGCGCACGACGCGATGCTCTCGCAGCCGGACGAGCTGGTGCCCATTCTCGAGAAGATCTAGGAGGTTTCCGATGGACGAGGCGCTCAAGGAAAAGACGAAGAAGACCGCGAAGATGCTGTTCCATTCCCTCAAGGGCGGCGTGGGATTCGAGGACTGGAAGAAGATCGACAAGGACCTGGCGCGCGAGCTCTCGATGTTCTTCACGGGCAAGCTCTACAGCCGCGAGGTCATCTCGCAGAAGCAGCGCGAGCTCTGCGCGGTCGCCTCCTTGACCGTGCTGAACCGCGAGCGCGAGGTCCACGCCCACATCCACGCGGCGCTGAACGTGGGAGCCACGAAGCAGGAGGTGGCCGAGGTCATCTTCCAGCAGGTGACCTACGGCGGCATGCCTGTGGTGCTGGAGGCGCTCCGGGTCTACAAGGAAGTGCTTGAGGAGCGGGGCGAATGGCAGTAATGCACCCGACCGTCACGGCGGCTGTGGAGGCCGCGCGGGCCGCCGGTGAGATCGCGATGAAGTACTACCAGGGCGGCTTCAGCGTCACCATCAAGCCCGACAAGACGCCTGTCACCCAGGCGGACCAGGAGGCGGAAAAGGCGATCCGCGCCATCCTTGCCCGCGCGACGCCGGGCTGCGGCTTTCTCGGGGAGGAGTTCGGCCAGGAGGGGTCGACCACCCGGCGGTGGATCATCGATCCGATCGACGGGACGAAGAATTTCGTCCGCCACATCCCCTTCTGGGCGGTGCTGATCGCGCTGGAAGAGGACGGCCAGGTCACGACGGGCGTGGTCTTCAACCCGGCCACGGGCGAGCTCTTCTGGGCGCGGGTGGGCGAGGGCGCCTGGGCCAACGGAGAGCGCATCCACGTCTCGACGTGCGCCGTCATGAAGGACGCGTTCCTGATCCACTCGAGCCTGAATATCCTGCGCACCGCCGGATTCTGGGCCGGATTCGAGCGGCTCGTGGACGCGACGTCCAGGCAGCGCGGCTTCGGCGACTACTTCGGCTACTGCATGGTCGCCGAGGGCAAGGCGGAGATCTACGCCGAGGCCGACCTCAAGGCCTGGGACGTGGCGCCCATGAAGATTCTCCTGGAGGAGGCCGGCGGCAAGCTCACGGACTTCGCCGGCAAGCCCAGCATCTACACCGGCTCGGTCCTGGCGACCAACGGCCTCCTCCACGATGAGGCCCTCCGGCACCTGCGCCGGACCTGACATGACCGACTGGAGCCGCGTCGCCACCCGCGTGGATCAGGCCCACGAGGCGCTCGGGCATCGCTCGTTCGAGGTGGACGGCGGCGTGTTCGTGCGGAACCCCGAGCTGCCCGACATTCACGTCGCGAACTACTGCCATTCGGTCACGGCAAAGTCTCCGGCCGAGATCGACGGGCTGCTCGCGCGGGCCGAGCGCGAGTTCGCCGGCTGCCCGCATCGATGCTTCGAGGTCGATCGCGACACGTCACCGAAGTTCGAAGCACGCCTGGTTTCCGACGGCTATGACGCGCGCGACTTCGTGTTGATGGTGCTCGAGGGCGACCTCGTGGGCCGGCCCAAGACCGTCGACCTCCGTGTCACGACGGATGGCCGCGACTGGGAGGGCGCCGACAGGCTCAAACGGCTCGACTGGGCCGAGGCGCGCGCCAAGCTCGGCCGCGACCCGCTGCCGGCCGTGGGCGAGCGCCTGGCGCTGCTGGCCCGGCTCAAGTCTCCGCCGGATCGTAAGTGGCTCGCCTACGCGGATGGAGAAGCGCGCGGCATGGCGTCCGTCTGGGACGGCCTCGGCGGCGTTGGGCAGGTGGAGGACGTGTTCGTGGAGCCGTCGTATCGTCACCGGGGGCTCGCGACGGCCCTCATCCATCGCTGCGTGGCGGATGCCCACGCGCGCGGTTCAGGCGCGCTCATGCTCGTCGCCGATGCGGGCGACACGCCGCAGGCCATGTACGCGGCCATGGGCTTCCGGCACGTCGCGACCAAGCGGCGCTACGTGCGGTATCCGCGATCAGATTGCTGAGATAACGGAGGAGACATGGTCGATACGAAGACGATCTTCGAGGACGCGCGGACCTACACGGCATGGCAGGAGCGCCCGGTGACGGACGAGCTGCTGAAGCGTGTCTACGATCTTGCCGCGCTCGGGCCGACCAGCTCGAACTGCTGCCCCATGCGCGTGGTCTTCGTGAGGTCGGCGGAGGCCAAGGCGCGGCTCAAGCCCTGCCTCAACGAGGGCAACGTGGAAAAGACGATGAAGGCGCCGGCCACGGCCATCGTGGCCTACGACACGCGCTTCTACGACCTGCTCCCGCGCCTGTACCCGCAGAGGGACTTTCGATCGATCTTTGTCTCGAACGCGGAGCTCGCGCAGGTCACGGCCTTCAGGAACGGCAGTCTCCAGGGCGGATACTTCATCCTCGCCGCCCGGGCGCTTGGGCTCGACTGCGGCCCGATGTCGGGCTTCGACAACGCGAAGCTCGACGCCGAGTTCTTCGCGGACGGCCGGTGGAAGTCCAACTTCCTCTGCAACCTGGGCTATGGCGACGCGTCCAAGCTCCATCCCCGCAATCCGCGGCCGTCCTTCGAAGAGGCCTGCCGGATCTTCTAGCTGGATAGCGGAAATGATCACAGGCCCTATCGTCGCCGAGATCGCGGCGCTGCTCGCGGACCCTGCGAGAGCTACGATGGTGTGGGCGCTTCTCGATGGCGGTGCCCTTGCCGCGAGCGAGCTCGCCGGCGCGGCGCGAATCACGCCTCAAACCGCCAGTTCCCATCTCGCAAAGCTGACGAAGGCAGGTTTGCTCTCGATGGCCCGTCATGGACGGCATCGCTATTTCCGGCTTGCGTCGCCGAGAGTGAGCGACATGATCGACGGGATTGTCGCCGTCGCTCTCGAAAAAAGACCGCGATACCGCCCGCTCTCTCGCCCGGCACGCGCACTGAATGCGGCCCGAATGTGCTACGAGCACCTTGCTGGCCGCCTCAGCGTTGATCTCACCGATTCTTTCGTCGCCCGCGGCTACGTCGTGCTCGACGACGAAGTCGCTGAGGTCACGAGAGCAGGCGCCCGTTTTCTCACCGAGTTCGGGATCGAGCTTCCCACGCCGCGTTCGCCCCGCCGCCACTCTTGCCGACTGTGTCTCGATTGGACCGAGCGACGTCCACACTTCGCGGGTGCGGTCGGAGCGGCAATCACCAAGCGCTGCTTCGATCTCGGCTGGCTGGAAAGGATGAGCCGCAGCCAGGCGGTGGTCGTCACCCCGTTGGGACGGCGGGGCTTCCTGGAGATCTTCGGCATCGAAACCTCCGAAGCGGGCGGCCGCCGGAAGCGCTAGTCGCGCCGCCGAGGAGCCCTCGGCGAACCACTCTGGAAGCTTCGATCATCGTCGAAGTGTCGATCGGCGTGTCCGGCCGTGTCGGCGGTATCATCCCGACCATGATGCGGTTCGGCATCTACAACTAACGGGAGGTAGCCATGCTGGAGGGGAAAACACGCATCCCGCCGGTCGACGTCGAGACGCTCCCGGACGACCTTCGCGAAACGCTCGAGGAACAGCGCAAGCTCCGCGGCGAGGCGCTCTATCCCTACCTCTTCTACGCGCGCAACCCGGCGTATTTCCGCGCCGCGAAGGGGATGTGGGACGCATTGCAAGAAGAGACGAAGCGCGTGCCCGGTGCGCTCAGGGCGCTGCTCAACCGGCGCGTCGCCGGATGGAATGGCTGCGAGTTCTGACAGGACGTCAATGCTGCCGTGGGCAGCAGGTTCGGCGTCTCGACGGAGAAGATCAAGGCACTCAACGACTACGCGAAGAGCCCGCTCTTCAGCGACGCGGAGAAGGTGGCGCTCGAATACGCCGACGCGATGACGGATACGCACCGGGAGGTCGACGACGAGCTCTTCGCGCGCGTGCAACGGCACTACGACGACGACACCATCGCGGAGCTGACGATGATCATCGCGTGGGAGAACTCGTCCTCGCGCTTCAACCGGGCCTTCCGCATCCCATCCCAAGGATTCTGGAAGCCGGCCTGACGAGGGAGCCTTGGCACCGCCTGTGCTCTCGTCCCGCCGCCGGAAGCACGCGCGAGCCGGGCGGGTCCTGTCCTCGGGGGCGGCCGCGGCCGCCCCCGACGCCACCCGCTCGGGAACGGTTGCCCTTCATGTCTGAGCGGGCTCGGTTCGCTAGCGGGGTTGCAGGACGCGGGGGAGCCAGTGGCCGATGTCCGCGATCTCCTCGGCGCAGACCGAGTGCGGCATCAGATACTCGTGCCATTCGACGGCGTAGCCGAGCCCCATGAGGAAGTCGCGCGAGCGCTTGGCCCATGAGAGCGGGATGACGGGATCCTGCGTGCCGTGCGCCATGAAGATCGGCAGATCGCGATTCGCCGCGCCCGCTTCCGGAGCGAGCGTGTCGGGCAGCGGCAGATAGGCGGACAGGGCGAGGATGCCCGCCAGGCGCTCCGGGTAGCGGAGCCCCGTCTGGAGCGCCATCGCGCCGCCCTGCGAAAACCCCGCCAGCACGATCGCGCCCGCGGCGAGCCCGCGCGTCCGCTCGCGGGCGATGAGCGCCTCGACATGAGCCTGGGATGCGCGGATGCCGCCCGCGTCCTGCTGACCGTCGAGAGTGACGTCGTACCACGCGCGCATCCGGGCCCCTCCGTTGATCGTGACCGGCCGGACGGGAGCGTGGGGAAAGATGAAGCGCACGGCGGTCGATTGGGGCAGGCCCAGCTCCGGCACGATGGGCTCGAAGTCGTGGCCGTCGGCTCCGAGCCCGTGAAGCCAGATGATCGCGGCTGTGGGCGCCGGCGCCGTCTCGATCTCGATCGCGTCGAGGAGATCGCTCATTGCCGAGTCCAGTTCCTGGTCAGTGTCCGTACGCGCTCCATGAGCGCCCCCTGGTCGAGGGTGGCGAGCTTCTGCCCGGAGACGACCTGCCGTCCGTGCACCCAGACGTCGGTGATGGCCTGGGGTGACATGGCATAGACGACGCTCGTGAGCATGCTCGTGCGCGGATGCAGCGACGGGTGCGAGAGATCCACCGCGACCAGGTCGGCCAGGCATCCAGGCCCGATATCTCCGCCGTCGATACGGAGAAGCCCCGCCCCATCGCGCGTTCCCATGGCGAAGGCCTCTTCGGCATGAAGCCGGGTGCCGTCCAGATGGCGGACTTTCTGGAGCAGGGCGGCCATCCGCATCTCCTCGAAGACGCTCAGGCGGTTATTGGTGCAGCCGCCGTCGGTGCCGAGGCCGATGCGGACGCCCGCCGCCTGGAGCTCAGTGATCCGCGTAATGCCGTCGCCGAGGATCATGTTGGACGACGGGCAGTAGGCGAGCCCGGCGCCGCGCTCGCCCATGAGCCGAATCTCGTCGTCGTCGAGCCACACGCAGTGGACACCGATCATGCGCTCGCCGAGCACGCCCAGCTTGTCCAGATACCGGATCGGCGTCGCGCCGTGCTCGGCCAGTGTGCGGGCGCCTTCGTACTGGCCTTCCGCGACGTGAATGTGGAAGGGTGTGTTCATGGACTGCGCCACCTCGAACCCCGCCCGGATCATGGCCGCGGACGCTCCGTGAGGGCTGTGGGGCGCCGGCTGCACGGAGATCAGCGGATCCTTGGCGTACGCGCGGATCAGGTCGGCCGTGCGAGTGGCCGCGCCGGACGGGCTTTCGCGGTAGCGCGCCGGCGCTCCCTCCCAGTCATACATCGCGCGCGCGAGCACGAGGCGGATTCCCACGTCGCGCGCCGCCTGGATGACGGCCTCGGCGTTGGCGTTCCCTTCGTCCTGGAGGTAGAAGAAGTCGACGCAGGTCGTCGCGCCGTGCAGCAGCATCTCCGCGAAGGCGAAGGCGGCACCCAGGTAGATGCCGTCGCGGTCGAGGCGCGTCGAGTACGGATAGAGCACGCGGTCTCGCCACGACATGAAGTCGAGGTCGTCGCCCAGCCCGCGCAGCAGCGACTGAAAGGTGTGACAGTGGGCATTGACCGTCCCGGGGAGGAGCAGCTTGCCGGGAAGCTTCAGATCACCGGCCCCGCCCGCTTCGGGCCCAACGGCGATGATCCGCCCGTCCGCCACGTCGACGGCGAGATCCTTCTGAATACGGCCACCGGCAAGGACGAATTCGGGCAGCAGGCGCATCTGGGCGCTGATCTTACCTTGGCTAGAACTCCCAGACCAGCGCGGCGCGGACGCGATAGTCGAACGTCCGAGCGCTGGAGGTCGGAAGCTCTGCGCCCGCCCGGAACGTCACTCCGGGCAGAGGGCGGACGTTGAATCCCGGCGTGAGATAGATCTGGGTTCGGTCCCGCAGCTTGGGGCTATCCTCCGCCGCGGTGCCCTGAACCATCGTGACACTGTTGAGCTCGAGGAATGGCGTGAACCACCGAGACACAGGCCACGCGACGGCCAGATCGGCCGTGAGCTGCTGCTCGCGCTGGCCGGGGACGTTCTTGAGGTTCCACTCGTAGGCGATCTCGGCGATGATATCGAACGGGCCCAAGGCGATGCCGGCCGTGACAAAGGGCTCGACGCTGAACTCGCCGCCCAGTCTTCGCCGCTCCGAGCCGCTCGGCAGCCTCACCTCGAACCCGCCGGCCACCGCGGCCAGGTACTGGATCGACCTCCAGAGGAGAAACTTGTTTTCCACGGTGAGATCGCCGGGGCCCGCCGTCGAGGCGGCGTCGCTCGGGTTCTGGAACACGAACGGCACTTCGATCTCCACCTGCCACCAGCGTGTCAGGGGCCACTCGATGGCGGCTGAGGCCTGGTTCGTGTTCCCCTCGCGGGACTGATCTCGCTGGAAGCCGAATTCGAGCTCGCGCTCGATGACGGGCCGTCGCGTCACGATGGGATAGAAGAACCGGATCTCGGGCTCCTCGTCGGCCCATGCGCACACCGGGAGCAGGACGAGAACGGCCAGCAGCGTGCAGGCACAGCGCATGAGAGAGCTCCTTCGTGCCGGAGCGGGCTCCGGCGGCTGTGGCTGGCTGGCCCCGAAGGAGAAGGGAGCGGGCTGGCTGGATCGGTCTACTTCGTGAGGATCAGTTTGTCAGCCTTGGTGATATGAAGCCTGTACTCCTGGCCGCGGTGGACGATCACGACCTCGCGCCGGCCGCGGAAGACATCCGCGCTGGCGATCCGGATCACGGAGCCACCGGCCGCCGGCTCCGCAACGGTCTCCACCGGCGTCCCGTCGATCACGCGTCGCTCGCCTTGATCTGCTGGGCGAGGTAGTTGCCCTCGCCGGCCTGCTTGATCAGCTCGAGCTGCGCCTCGATCCAGTTGATGTGGGCTTCCTCGGAGGTGAGGATCTCCTCGAGGAGGTCGCGGCTGCCGTTGTCGCCGAGGCTCCGGCACCGCTCGATTCCGTCGTTCAGCGCTTTCACGGCGGCGCGCTCCTGCTCGAGGTCGAGCCGCAGCTGCTCGGCCACCGTTTGCCCCACGTTGACCTTGCCGAGCCGCTGCACGTTGGGCAGCCCCTCCAGGTAGAGGATCCGCTCGATGAGCCGGTCGGCGTGCTTCATCTCGCCGATCGATTCCTCGCGGAGCTTCTTCCAGAGCCGTTCGTAGCCCCAGTTCTCGCACATGCGCGCGTGGATGAAGTACTGGTTGACGGAGGTCAGCTCGGCCGTGAGGACATTGTTGAGGAGCGTGATGATGTCGGCGTGGCCCTTCATGTCCGCGCTCCCGCCGGGCAGGCCGCGCCGCGGGCCGCCTCGACGATCTCGGCCACCATGAAGCGGCAGGCGCCGCAGTCGGTCCCGGCCCCGCAGGCCCGCGCGACCTGGTCCGCGGTCGTGGCGCCCTCGGCGACGATGGCTTCGACCTGGCGCTCGGAGACGCCGCGACAGACGCAGACGATCATGGTTGTGTCGGGTCTTCGACGAGGGGGACGACGACCGGGGCCCTGTGGCCGAAGAGAAGCAATGCGGTCACGACCAGGTACGCGACGTACGCGATGACTTCGAGCAGGGTCGGCTGTGACCGGTACCCGATGAGCCCGGAAAGAAAGCCGCCCGCGATGCTCCTGTCGCTCAGCAGCCAGGAAGTATTCCATAGCGGCTCGGACGTGGGCAGGAAGCCCAGCCCTTGCAGCCGGCCAACGCCAGTGCTGAAAAGCCCGGCGGCCAGCAGCATGATGAACGCCGTGGTGAGGCTGAAGAAGCGGGCCAGGCTCACGTGCTTCCCGCTGTGGAAGATGGCCCAGCCAAGCCCGGCGGAGCACGCCACGCCCGCCACGCCTCCGATGACGCCGCCCCACCCGGCTTCGGCGCCGGCCTGGGCCATGATGCCCCACAGGAAGAGGACGGTCTCCGCGCCCTCGCGGAAGACGCCCGTGAAGGCGATGAGGCCCACCATCCACAGGCGATCGTGGGACCGCGCCTCGTCGATGCGGTGCTGCACCTGGCCCTTAATGAACCGCGCGTGCTGCTGCATCCACCAGGCGTGCCACGTGAGGAGGCCAACGGCCGCGAAGATGACGACCATCGTGATGAGCTCGGGGCCGACGTCGAGCAGCGGGCCCGACAGGTAGGTGACGGCCACGCCCATGCCGACGCTCAGCACCACGCCCAGCGCCCCGCCCCAGGTCACGTAGCGGTACGCGTCGCGAGCCTTGATCTTCTCGAGATAGCCGTAGACGATGCCGAGGATCAGCGCGGCTTCGAAGGCCTCGCGAAGGGTGATGACGAAGGTGGCGCCCATGGTATCGTCCGGCCGTCTACTCGGCGATGATGGTGGCCTTGGCCGTCTCGGAGTGGTACTCGCCGACGAAGGGATACTTGCCCGGCTTGAGCGCGGGCATCTTGAGCCGCACCGTCTTGCCCCCGGGGATGACCTTCTCGATGCGTGGCTGCTGCATGTCGAGCTCTTCCGGCCCCTTGTCCTTGTTGGTGATGACCAGCACGAACGGCGCGCCGGCCTTCACCTTGATGACGTCGGGCTCAAAGCGGTTCTTCTCGATGACCAGCGGAATCTCGGCATCGGCCGCCAGGACGGGCGCGGCGACTCCCAGGACCACGGCCAGCGCGGCCACCAGCGCTACGCATCTGTTCACGGGGGGCTTCCTTTCGGACGCTCGGATGAT
>WNFP01006191.1_pt1 | contig 18099 bp, 15 predicted proteins | sample 5400201 | NCBI WGS metagenome assembly WNFP01 (sample SAMN13153355, study PRJNA577476) | soil metagenome | isolation source: 115 cm saprolite under Madrone tree | place: USA:California | collected 2016-06-14 | reverse complement strand
GCGGCATCCGGTCCGAGCTCGGAGCGGCGAATGAAGCGCACGCCGCGCGCACGCAGCCACGTCGCGACGTCGGCGAAGCGCTCCGGCTTGCGCGGCGCGAGCACGAGACGCGCCGCACCGACCGCGCTGCATACGCGCTCGAACGCCGCGAGCACCGCCTCCTCCTCGCCCGCGTGCGTGCTCGCGGCGACGAGAACCGGCGCCGCCGCGACGCCGAGCCGCGTGAGCGACAAGGCGCCGCTCGGCGTCAGCGTTGCCGACGCTTTCACGCTGCCGGTGACGACGATCCGTGCGGCCGGCGCGCCGAGCGCGACGAGACGGTGCGCCGTCTCGAGCGACTGCACGCAGAAGACGCGCACGCACGCGAGCACGGGCGCGAAGAGGCGCCGCCAGCGCCGGTAACGCACGAATGCCCGTGCCGAGAGCCGGCCGCTCACCATGATCGCCGGAATGTCGCGTGCCGCCAGCGCACCGAGGAAATTCGGCCACAGCTCGGTCTCGCTGAAGACGACGAGGCACGGCGCCACCGCGTCGAGCGCGCGGCGTACCGTCCACGGCGCGTCGAGCGGGAAGAGTACGCGCGCATCAGCCTCGGGAAGCCGCGCCGCGGCCGCGTCGCGACCCGAGGCGGTGAGCGTCGAGACGACGAGCCGATAGCCGGGCAGCTCGCGCCGCAGGCTGCGCACGATCGGCGCCAGCGCGGTGACCTCACCGACGGACGCCCCGTGGAGCCAAATCGCGGGCCGGCCGTGCTCGGTCGCTGGGATGCCGCCGAGGCGCTCGCGCAGGCCGCGGCGCCACAGGGGACGCACCGTGAGCGCGAGCACGGCGAACGGCGACAGACACACGGCAAGCAGGAGCAGCACGGCATTGTAGAGCACGAGCGGCGAACCGGCGGCGCTTGCCGACGCCGTCGACGGCGGCGCCGCGGCGGTCAGTATTGCCAGCGACCTTTGCCGAACCGAAAGATCTCGGTGACGTCGCTCTGCTCGAGGACCGTGCCCGGCGCGGCGAGCGCCGCGGCCTCGTTCGCACCCTCGCGGCGATAGCGCGTCTCGCGATACGTGATCTTGCCGATCGGATCCTTCCCCGGCTCCTCGCGCGCGATGCACGTGCATTTCGTGTCGTAGCCGACGTACTCGCCGCTCACTCGACCGTCGTGCGCATCCCACGTGATGTGGCTCGTGTTGTACGTCTCGCGGTCGCGCAGCTTCCCCATCCACTGGTCGCAGAACGCCTGGAAGTCGCGGACCTCGGGACCGTTCACGGTCTCGGCGGGTGTCGTCGTCTTGGCGCGCGCGGCGCGCCCGCTCTTCGCGGCGCCGCCCTTGCCGCCATTCGCCGCACTCCCAGCCTTCGACGCCGCCGGGCCGCCGGCCTTCGGGGCGCCGGACTTCGCTGCTGCGCCGCCGCCCTTCGGCGCCGGCTTGGCGCTCTTGGGCGCGGCCGCGCCGCCGCTCGCCGCGCCGCTGCCCGGCGTCGCCGCGGGCGCACCGCCACCCGTCTCCTGCGCCTGCACGGCGACCGTCGACGTCGCGCCGAGCACGATAGCGAAGAGCAATGCCAATGATCGCGATTCGCCTGCCATGCGCCCTTATATATGGAGGTGCGCGCCTGCTTTGCAATTCACGCCTCGGCCGCCGTCTCGAGCGCCGCTTCGGCCGCCGCGGTGACACGCGTCAGCTCGCGCTCGAGCGTCACCCGCAGTGTTTCGATCGTCGCTGCATCGGCGTCGGCGGGTACCGCAATCGATGGCGCGCCGACGAACACGACGCGGCTGCCGGGAAGCGGCACCAGCAAACGGTCCCAGCTGCCGAGTCGGCGTGCCCACCGCGCCGCGGCGCCGATCGGGACGATCACGGCGCCCGTCGAGCGCGCGACCTGCACGACGCCGCTCTTCGCGACGTGGCGGGGTCCGCGCGGACCGTCGGGCGCGAACGCGAGGTTGGCGCCGCCGCGGTACGCGCGCAGGAGATCTTTCAAGCCGCCCGCCCATCCGCGAGTCGACGAGCCGCGGGCGGTCTCGACCCCGAGCGGCCGCACGGCGCGGGTGATGAGCTCGCCGTCGCGGTGGCGGCTCACGAGGATGCACACACGCTGGCGGCGGCGCTCCGCGAACGGCATCAGCAAGAGCCGGTCGTGCCAGAACGCAAGGATCACGCGCTCGCCGCGCGCCCAGCGCGCGAAAAGCTCGTCGCCGTTCTGGTAGCGCGGACGCAGCGTCCAACGCAGGAGAAGCAAGAGGGCGGTGACGAGCAGCGCCGCGAGCGGGACGAGACGCGCAAGCCAGTCGCGGCGCCGCGCGCCGGGCGGACGGCGCGACATCAATGGCCCGCGCCGGGGCCCGCGCCGACCCGCCGCGGCATCAGTGGAGCAGGCGCTCGCTCTCGACGCGCTCGCCGCTGTCCTGGAACTGCAGGTCGTAGAGCTTGCGATACTCGCCGCCGACGGCGAGGAGCTCCTCATGCGTCCCCTGCTCGACGATTTGGCCGCGCACGACGACGACGATGCGGTCGGCGCGGCGGATCGTCGAGAAGCGGTGTGCGATCACGAGCGAGGTGCGATTCACCATGAGCCGCTCGATCGCCTGCTGTACGAGGCGTTCCGACTCGCTGTCCAGCGCGGAGGTCGCCTCGTCGAGGATGAGGATCGGCGCGTCCTTCAGCAGCGCGCGCGCGATGGCGAGCCGTTGGCGCTGGCCGCCCGAGAGCGTCACGCCGAGCTCGCCGATCGGCGTGTCGTAGCCTTGCGGCAGCGCGCTGATGAACTCGTGCGCGTTCGCGGCGCGCGCCGCGCTCTCGATGTCCTCGATCGCTTTGCCGATGTCGCCGTACGCGATGTTTGCGCGCACGGTGTCGTTGAAGAGGAACGTGAACTGCGTCACGAGCGCGATCTGCGCCCGCAAGGAGCGGAGCGCGTAGTCGCGGATGTCGACGCCATCAATGGTGATGCGGCCCTCGGTCACGTCGTAGAAGCGCGGGATCAGATCGGCGAGCGTGCTTTTGCCGCCGCCGCTCATGCCGACGAGCGCGACGACCTCGCCGGCGTGGATGTCGACGTTGATGTCGCGCAGCACGGGCTCGGTGCCGTACGTGAAGCCGACGTGCTCGAAGGTGATGCCCCGCCGCATCGCCGTGAGCGGTCGCGCCGCCGGCCGGTCGACGACCTCGGGTTTGGTGTCGAGGAGCTCGAACACCCGTTCGGCGGCGCCGACGCCCTGCTGGATCGTGCTGTTCGTCTTGGTGAGCCCCTTGAACGGCTCGTAGAGGAGGAACATGGCGGTCAGAAACGCGAGAAACGAGCCTTGGCTGCGGCCGCCGGCGATGACGCTGTTACCGCCGTACCAGACGACGCCGCCGATGCCGAAGGCGGCGAGGACCTCGAGCGCCGGCGTCGTCAGCGCCTTGATCATGCTCGCCTTCATGTAGAGGCGATAGAGGCGGCGGTTCTCGGCGCCGAAACGCTCGCGCTCGTACTCCTCCATCCCGAACGCTTTCACGACGCGATTGCCTTGCACGGTTTCCTGGAGGAGCGCCGTCAAAATGCCGAGCGACCGCTGGCCGCGTTTGCTGAATCGGCGGAGACGCTTCGAGAGCTTCAGGATCGGCAGCACTGACGCTGGGAACACGAGGAACGCGATCAGCGCCAGCGTCGAGTCTTTGTAGAACGCGACCACGATCAGCGCGATGAGCGACGTCGTATCCCGCATCACCGAGGCGACGGCGTCCGTCAGCGCCGTGCGGACGAGCGCGACGTCGTTCGTGACGCGCGAGAGCGTGTCGCCGGTCGGCGTCCGGTTGAAGAAGGCCAGCGACAGCCGCTGGATGTGCAGGTTCAGCTCGTCCCGGAGATCGCAGATGATGCGCTGGCCGACGAGGTCCATGAGATAGTTCTGCGCGAAGCTCGTCACGCCGCGGAAGAGGAAGAGGAGGACGATCGCGACCGGCAGGATACGCAGGGCCGTCGTATTTTTGTCCGAGAAGATGTCGTCGAACACCCGCTCGACGAGGAGCGGCAGGACGCCGGTCGAGGTGCTGAAGAGGAGCATGGCGATGACCGCGCAGACGAACCACGGCCACACGTACGGCCGCAGGTAGTGCAGCAAGCGCGCGTACGTCTCGCCCGCGCCGCGATGGAGCGGCGCTCCCTCGAGCGCGCGCGACACGCGATCGCTCGCGCGCGGCACACCCGGGGCGACCACACCGGCGCTCGCGCCGCGGCTCGGGCGCGTGCTCACGCCAGCATCTCGGCCGCGATGGCGGCGGTCTTGCGCGCGGCGCCGCCGCCGCCGAGCTGGCGGCGGAGCTCGGCGAGCGCGGCGGTCGTGGTCGCGCGCAGGCTCGCGTCGTCGAGGAAACGCGTCGCCTCGGCGGCGATGCGCGGCCCGGTGACGTCCCGCTGGAGGAGCTCGGGAACGACCGCGTGGCCGGCGATCAGGTTCGGCATGCCGATGAACGGCACCGAGACCAGCCGGCGCGCCAGCGCGTACGTGAGCGGTGCGGCCTTGTACACGATCACCATCGGCCGCTCGAGCAGCGCGGTCTCGAGCGTCGCGGTTCCGGATGCCACCAAGACGAGCTCGCTCGCGTGCACCAGATCATACGTGTCTCCCTCCACCACCGTCGCCGACAACGGCCGCCCGCGCATGGTAGCGGCAATGTCCGCACGGCTCAACGTGTCCGCCAGCGCCAGCGCGCATTGCACGTCGCCGCGCGCGACGAGACGGTCGGCGGCGTCGGCCATCGCCGGCAAGAGGAACGCCATTTCCTTCGTCCGGCTGCCGGGGAGGAGTGCGACGAGACGCTTCGTGGGATCGAGACCATGGCGCGCGAGCGTCTCGGCGCGCGCCCGCGTCGGGCGCACGCGATCGAGGAGCGGGTGCCCGACGAACTCGGCACGCGCGCCGCTGCCGACGTAGAGCGGCGCCTCGAATGGGAAGACGACGGCGAGACGGTCGACGCGGCGGGCGATCTTGCGGATGCGCCGCGGCCGCCATGCCCAGACCTGCGGGCTGATGTAGTAGAGCACGGGCACGCCGCGCCGGTGCGCGACGCCGATCGCCGCCGCGTCGACGACCGTCTCCATGCCGGCGGCGCGCAGCCGCGCGCCGCCGATGCCGCGCACCTCGAGATCGGGAACGAGCGGCCGGAGCGCGGCGACGAGATCCGCGCCGTGCATGTCGCCCGACGCCTCGCCAGCGATGAGCAAGACGCGACGCCGACGCCCCGGCGCCGCGACGTCCGTGGTCGCGGCGGCGTCGCTCAAGGCGTCACGACGTCGACGACCAGGCTCGCCGCGATGCGCTCGGCGAGCTGCAGCGCGCGCAGCGCCTCGCGCCCGCCGACCAGCGGCGCCGCACGGGTCGCAACCGCGCGGAGGAAGGCCTGCACCTCGTCGCGCAGCGGATCGCCCTCGCCGACGTCGTGCTCGGTGACGGTGATCTCGGCGAGCTCGCCGGGCGCGCGCGGCGGAATGCGGCGGCAGATGCGCACCGTGCGCTGATCGTAGTCGATCGCCACGTAGGCGTCGGGTTGAAAGATGCGCAGCTTGCGCTCGCGCTTCAGCGACACGCGGCTCGCCGTCACGTTCGCGATGCAGCCGTCGGCGAACCGCAAGCGCGCGTTCGCGATGTCGATGGATGCCGTCAGAATCGGCACCCCGACGCTCTCGACCGCGACCACCTCCGCCGGGACGAAGCTCTGGATGACGTCGAGATCGTGGATCATGAGATCGCGAATGACGTCGACGTCGGTGCCGCGGTCGACGAACGTCGCGAGCCGGTGACACTCGAGAAACCGCGGCCGCGTCACGACGTCGCGCGCCGCGCGCAGCGCCGGGTTGAAGCGCTCGAGGTGCCCGACCTGGAGGATGCGCCCGCGCTCCTCGGCGGCTGCGACCAGCGCCTCGGCTTCGGCGACCGTCGAGGCGAGCGGCTTCTCGACCAGCACGTCGATCCCGGCGGCAAGGAGATCGCGCGCGACCGTCGCGTGGTCGCGCGTCGGCACTGCTACCGACACGCAATCCACCTGACCGGCGAGCGCGCGGTGATCGGCAAAAACGCGCACGCCGAGCGCAGCGGCGACCTCGCGGGCCCGCGCCGCGTCGCGATCGACGACGCCGACGAGCACCGCGTCCGGGAGCGCCGCGTACTTCTCGGCGTGGAACCGCCCGAGGTGCCCCACTCCCACGACCGCCGCGCGCAGCGCGGTCACGCCGCCTCTCCCGCGTTCACCGCCGCGGCACCGCCTCGTATCATCGCGCTAGCCGTAGTTCGTCGTGACGGTCGCGTCAACGCAGCGCCACGTTCGGCGGCAGCGGCGGCCCGACGCGTGGCGCGTGCTACGCCGCCGGTGGGCGGTGGAGGTCTCCCTGCACCCGACGTGCGCAAGATCGGTAAGGTTGCGCACCACGGGTGCAGGGAGACCTCCACCGCCCACCGGCGGGGTCCGTCGCACCTCGCCGTCGCGCGGCGCCGGAGGCTGACGCCAGGAGCGCGGCGAGCGCGATGCCGAGGACCGCCAAAGCACGCCGGCTTGCGGCGGGCGCGGCACCGGCGCTGCGGGCGCCGTGTCGCGGCGGCCCGCGGGGGGCGCGGCGGGCGGGCGCTGCACCCGTGGTGCGCAAACTTACCCTCTTGCGCACGTCGGGTGCGGCGCACGCCCGCCGCGCCTCCCGCAGAACGTCCGTCGCGTCAGGTCGCCTGCGTCAGCCCGTGTTGCAGCGCATACATCACGAGGGCGACCCGATCGCGTACCCCGAGCTTCTGGAAGATGTTCTGCAGGTGCGTCTTCACCGTGCGCTCGCTGATCGTGAGCGCGGCGCTGACTTCCTTGTTCTTCTGCCCCGACGCGACCAGACGGACGATCTCGAGCTCGCGGTCGGTGAGACCGGTCTGGCCCCGGCGCGTGGCGCCGCCGCTCGTCGTGCTTTGTGCGACCTCGTCGGCGACGGTGCGCCGCATTCGCGGATCGATCCAGAACCCGCCGCGGCAAACGGTGCGGATCGCCTCGATCAACGTGTGGCGGGCGGAGTCTTTCAGGACGACGCCCTTGGCGCCGAGCATGAGCGCGCGCACGTGCTCCTCCTGCTCGTCGCACGCGGTGAGCACGAGGACCCGGGTATCGGGACTGATGCGGACGACCGCCGGCACCGCCTCGAGGCCGTTGCCCGTCGGCATACGGATGTCGAGCAGCACCAAATCGGGCTTCAGCTGCCACACGAGCTCGACGATGTCCTCGGCGCTCTCGACGTCGGCGATGACGTCGATGTCGTCCTCCATCTGGAGGATCGTGCGCAGACCGTCGCGGAAGAGTGTGTGGTCGTCGACGAGAACGAGACGGCGTTTACGGGCGGGCAGGACCATCCGGGATTCTCCTCTATCTATCTATGCCGCGCTCTCGCCCGCAGGCGCCACGAGCGGCACCTGCAACGAGATTTCGGCCCCCTCGCCGGGGCGGCTACGCACGCGCAGATCGCCTCCGAGAGCGGTAGCACGATCGCGGATCGACCATGGGGCGGCGGCGGCGGCGAGAAAGCCGTCCGCATCGGTTGCGCCGCGAGCGTTCTGAAAGCCGCGACCGTTGTCGCGGATCACGATGTGACACTGCGACGAATCGGCGACGAGCCGCACGACCGCGGCAGTCGCGCGCCCGTGCCGGACGGCGTTCCGCAGCGCCTCGCGCACGATCTGCACCAGCTCGTAGATCGTCGCCGCCGGCAGCGCGGGATCGAGATCCGGCAGCTCCAGGTCGACGTGCAGGTGCTCGCGGATCGAGAACTCGGCCGCAAGCTGATCGAGCGTGGCGCGGAGATCGTCGGTCTGGCGGCTCGCACTGCGCAACACGCTCAAGTAGTGCCGCACCTCGCGATAGCCGCGGTCGACCATCTGGTGCAGCTCCTCGAGCTGGCGCGGCACGCGCAGCGGGTCGCGGTCGACGAGCTTGCGACACGCCGCGACGCGCAGATCGATGCCGGCGAGCGACTGGATGAAGCCGTCGTGCAGATCGCGGGCGATGCGCGCCCGCTCCTCGAGGACCGCCACCTCCTCCGCCTTCTCCTGTAGTCGCACCGCCTCGAACCCGGCGGCCGCCTGGCTGACGATGACGAGCAGGAATTCGAGGTCGTCGCGGGTGAACCGCGGCCGGCCGTGGCGTACGACGATCGCATGCCCGCGGAGCTCGCGCTGAATGAGCACCGGCGCGGCGAGCAGCGATTGCACGCGTTCCCCCTCGGGGAGCTTCAGCTCGGGGATCATCGCCTTACGGTGCATGCTGCCGGTCGCCAGGTCGTAGCAAAGCGCGCTTGCGCCCGGTTGGAGGGAGTTCACGAGGAGCGCGTCTGTGGGTGCGGCGAATTCCAGCGGCAGAGGATCGTGCTTGGTGATTCGTAACCGCACTCGCAGACGGTGCCCCTCGCGTGCCACCTCCCACGTGAAGTAGTTGCCACTCTCGGGGTCGCGCAGCACCAGCACGCCGCGCGGCGCGTGGAAGTAGTGCAGCACGGTACTCACCGAGGTAGCCGATCAGGTAGCCGAGCACGACGAGGTAGACCGGTCGTACGAGATGCGCGCGATGAACGCTGAACGTCTCGGGATCCAGCAGGAGTCCCGACACGAACACCAATCCAGGGTACAGCGCCGCGAGCAGCAACGTGACCGGCAGCGAGACCGCGAAGCCCCACCGGACGCTGACGCTCGAGATGAGAAAGACGTTCAGGATGAAGAACGGCGTCGCGCCGCGCTCGGTGAAGAGCGTGATCGCGATGATCCACGCGAAATCGGTGGCCGTCGAGAAGTACCCGAGACGCTCTTGCCCAAAGTACTCGCCACGGACGACCCAGAAGAGGAGCACGCTCCACAGCAGGTACGAGGCGAGCACGAAGTACCCGACCTGCGGCGAGTAGGATGGCTGCTGCGGGTCGACGACCGCGATCGCCACCGTCGTCGCCGCCATCAGCACGCGGCAGAAGGCGATGATCTTCTCGTTGTGCGAGACAGCCATCAACGAGGCGCGGCGCGCGCGCAATTTCGGCGGCAGGATGGATCTCATCGTCGTACGGCCCCGACGTGGTACTGCGCAGTTTTGCAACGGATGTGCCATGCAGCAACAGGTCGCATACGAGTTCACGGGACATTCATCGTCGCAAAGACGCACGAAACGGGAGAATCGGCACGATCGCCGTCCCTATTGTCGGAGAATGACCGGGCTGCAAGCCCTAGTCGAGAATCTATGGCGAACGAGGCGGAGTGATCGTTTCGAAGAGTTACGCGCCCGGCTCGCGCGTCCTAATCACCCTGTCGCATGAAAGGTCGCGCGTCAAGGTGAGGCGATCGCGCTGGACGTTCCGCACGACGTTCCGACGAGCTGGGCGTTTTCACTCAGTGCCGCCCGGCGCAGCACTCAGCGCGACGATTGCGATGTCGGCAGCGTCGGCGGCGGCGATCATCGCATCGCGATCGAGCATGAGCGTGCGGTCGGCCTCGAGCGCGAGCACACGACCGCCGACCTGCCGCAGCACGTCGATCGTCGTCGGCCCGACCGCGGGCACGTCGAACCGTAGGTCCTGCGTCGGCTTGCTGACCTTCACCACGATGACGCCGCCCCGCCCGAGCATGCCGCCGCGCCGGATCGCCTCGTCGGTGCCTTCGATCCCCTCGACGGCGAGCACCGCGCCGCGCTTGACGACGACGCTCTGGCCGATGTCCCAGCGGCCGATGTCCTTCGCGACACGGAAGCCGAAGCGCACGTCCTCCCATTCCTTCGCGCGTGGCGCTCCGCGCGTGAGGGTACCGGCGCGCGGTACGAGCGCGCCGCAGAAGAGCGTCGACTCGACCACCGTGATGCCGTCGTGCTCGAGCTCGGCGGCGATGCCACGCAAGAGGACGTCGTCTTTCAGGCTGCGCGTCCTCGCAAGAAACGCCGCGCCGCGGAAATCGGGACGCAGGTCGGCGAGATGGCGCGGCTTACGGATGCCGCCGGCCATGACGGCCTGGCGCACGCCGGCGCGTTTGAAGACGCGGATGATCTTCCCGAGCTCGCCGACGCGCACCCAGGTGAGCTCGTCGGCGAAGGCGCCGATCTCCTCGGGCGTCTCGCCGCGGTGCGCGACCGCGATGACCTCGACGCCGGCGGCGCGCGCCGCCGCGGCGAAGACGAGCGGAAAGCGGCCGTTTCCGGCGATCAGCCCGATGCGCTCGGCCACGACGCCTCTCGTCCGACGGACGGCATGCAGGTTCACTCCTCCTCGGGCTCAGTCGGATCGCCGCGCCGCCGACGCAGCGCGGGCGTGATCCCGCGGGTCGACGCCGCGAGAAACGCGACCAGACGCTCGACCTCCGGACTTCCCGTACGCTCGCCGGCGACGCGGGCACGCGCCTCCGCAAACGGCACTCCGGAGGCGAACAGGATCTTGTACGCACCTTTGATCGCGCGCAGCTGCTCGGCGGTGAAGCCGCGACGTTTGAGGCCGATCAGGTTCAACCCCCGCAGCGTCGCACGGTCGCCGCTCGCATTGCAGTACGGGGGCACGTCGTGCACCACCATCGCGCCGCCGCCGAGAATCGCCGACTCGCCGATCCGGACGAACTGATGGATCGCTACGAGGCCGCCGACGATCACGTAATCCTCGATCGTCACGTGCCCGGCGAGTGTGGCGCTGTTCGCGAGCACGCAATGGCTACCGACCCGGCAATCGTGACCGACGTGTGCGTAGTTCATGAGCAGCGTGTCGCTGCCGAGCGTCGTCACCATGCCGCCGCCCGTCGTACCGGGGTTGAGCGTGGCGAACTCGCGAATGATGTTGCGATCGCCGATCTCGAGCCGGCTTTCCTCGCCGCGATATTTGAGATCTTGCGGCTCGGCGCCGACGCTCGCGAATTGAAAGATGCGATTGTCGCGACCGATCGTCGTCCGGCCCTCGACGACCGCATGCGGGCCGATGCGCGTGCCGGCGCCGATCCGCACGTGCGGGCCGATGACCGCATACGGTCCCACCTCGACACCCGGCGCGAGTTCGGCGCCCGGCGCGACGACGGCCGTCGGATGGACGAGTGCCGCAGACGTCTCATGCTCCGCCGGCGCATGCTCGAGCGTCGTGAAGTCCGCCTCGGCCGCCACGCTGCCGGCCACACGCGCCACGCCGCGGAACCGCCATCGCGGCGGGTGCCGCTCGAGCGTACGCACCTCGAGCTCGAGCTCGTCGCCGGGCAGGACCGGCCGCCGGAACCGCGCGCGGTCGAGCGCGGCGACCGTCAACGTCGCGCCGCGACCGACGCCGTCGGCGGACGCGTCCGCCAGCAGCGCGCCCGCTTGGACCAACGCCTCGCAGAGGAGGACGCCCGGCATGACCGGTCGTCCGGGAAAATGGCCGGCGAAGAACGGCTCGTCGACGGTGACGCACTTCCGCGCCATCAGGCGAACGCCGTCCTCCACCGCGATGATGCGATCGACGAGGAGCAGCGGATAGCGATGCGGCAGCAGCCGCCCGATCAGCGCGGGATCGACGGCGCCGTCGTCGGCCACGCGCGGCTCACTTCTTCCGCGCGTCGAAGGTGCGGATGACCTCGTCCGTCATGTCGATCGACTTGGCGCCGTACAGCACCGAGCTGCTCGAGTTCTCGAGGATCACCGTGTAGTTCTCGCGCTGGCCGATTTCCTGAATCACCTCGGCGAGGTCCTTCAAGATGTCGCCGGTCAGCTCCGAGTCTTTCTTCCGCAACTCGGCGTCGGAGTCCTCGAGCTTGCGGCGGAGATCGCGCTGGCGGCGGTCGAACTCGTCCGCTTTCGCCTTCCGCTCGTCGGGCTTGAGAACGACGCTCTGTTTGTCGAGATCGTCCTTCATGCGGTCGAGACGGTCTTTCTCGCCCTTGAGCGCGTTCTGCGTCTTGTCGAACTCGCCCTTGAACTGCTCTTTCGCCTTCTTGCCGGCTGACGACTCGTTCAGCGCCCGCTGCAAGTCGACGATCCCGATCTTGAACTCGGCGGCGGCCGGAACGGCGAGCGCCAGCAAGATCGATGCGGCCAGCGCGGCCGCGACGTGGAACCTTCCTCGTGTCATGCAGATACCTCCTGTGCTCTGGGTGCGTCGTCCGTTCCGTACATCAGAGCGGTGCTCCGAACGAGAAGAGGACGATGCTCGCTTTCTCATGCTGATGGCGGTTGAGCGGTATGCCGAGCTCGATGCGGATCGGGCCGAGCGGCGACTGCCAGCGCAATCCGCCGCCGACGGCGTACCGCAGATTGCCGAAGTCGTACCCGTCGGTATCGAGCCAGGCGTTGCCGGCATCGACGAAGACGACCCCCTTCAGACCGAGCTGCTCGACGATCGGGAAGATGATCTCGTTGTTGACGATCAGCTGACGGCTGCCGCCGATCGGATCGCTCTGGATGTCCTGCCCCTGGCCGTTGCGGATCGGTTCGCGTGGCCCCAATGTCCGCGTCTGGAAGCCACGGATCGAGTTGATCCCGCCCGGGAAGTAGCGCTCGAACAGCGGCAGCTCGTGACCGGCGCCGCGATCGCCGCGGCCGAAACCGATCGCGGTCCCCAGCGAGTAGACGAACGTCCCGAGCTGCGCTGATTTGTAGATGGGCCAGTAGAACCGCGCGCGCGCGTCGACCTTGTAGAAGTCGCTCTGACCGCCGAGCCCGGCGTACTCGAACGAGATTTCCTCCGTCGAGCCGCGCGTCGGATCGAACAAGCTGTTCAGCGTGTTGCGGGAGATGATCGGCCGGATGCTGCTCGTGAGGCTGCTTCCCTCCTCGTCGACGACGCTCGGAGGCGAGCGCCGGTTGAGGTCCCCGATTTCGGCCTCTTCCAATCGATACTCCGCCCCGACGCGCACCTCTTCGAGCGAGAAGCGTCCGAGGACCCGATCGTAGCCGAGCTCGGTCAACGGATAGAGCAGCCGGAAGCTGCCGCCGGTCCCGGAGCGGGTGAAGTCGGTGTAGTCGAGACGCCAGCGGAACCCGTCGACGGTCGCGGACAGGGGAATGTCGAAGAGAAACGGATTGGTGAAGCTGGCGATGAAGTTCTGGCGGATACTGCCGAAGTCGGCGTTCAGCACGGCGTGGTAGCCGAGCCCGAACAGATTGTTCTCCGAGATGCGTGCGTTGAAGAGGAGATTGTCGGCGGAGCTGAAACCGGCGCCGGCGGTGAGGGCCCCCGTCTGGCCTTCCTTCACGTCGACCTGCAGGTTCAGCTTCTCCTCGCTGCGGCCGCGCTGCGTGGTGAGGTTGACCTCTTGGAAGAAGCCGAGTCGATTGAGCGCGTCGCGGCTCTTCTTCAGCTTGGTGCCGGAGAACTGCTGCTGCTCCTCGACCTTGAGCTCACGGCGAACGACCTTGTCGCGCGTCTTGGTGTTACCGGTGATGAGGATCTTGTCGATCGTCACCTGCGGGCCCTGATCGATGCGGTACGTGATGTCGACCGTCTTCTTCTCCGGTTCGATGTCGGTCTCGGGCTCGACGTTGACAAACGCATAGCCGACGTCGCCGTACTTGTCGGTGAGCTTCAGGATATCCTGGCGCAGCTTGCTCGTCCGGAACGTGTCGCCGGGGACGAGCTCGAGGTCCTTCCGTAGATCGAGGTCGGAGCGCACGTCGCCGGCGAACTTCACCTCCCCAACCTTGTACTGATCGCTTTCCCCGATCTTGATCGTGACGTAGAGGCCGTCCTCTTTGCGCTCGACCTGCGGCTCGTCGACGCGGACGTTGATGTAGCCGTTATCGTAATACCACGCGGTGAGGCGCTCGGTGTCGGTCTTCAAGGTCTCCTTGTTGAGGACGCCGGCGCCGGTGAAGCGCGAGAGGATCCACTCCTCCTTCGTCGTGATGACGCGCTTCAGCTTGCGGTCGCTGAACGCCTGGTTGCCTTCGATCTCGATGTGCTGGATGCGGACCAGCTTCCCCTCGTCGACGACGTAGGTGATGGTCACCTCGCGTGGCTCGCCCGGCACCGGCTCGATGCGCGGCGTGATCGTGGCGTCGAGGTAGCCCTTCTCCTCGTAGAGCTTTTTCGCGTCGACGATGCCGTGTCGCAGCTTCTCGCCGTCGAGGATCGTGTGCGGACGGACCTTGAGCGCGGCCTCGAGGTCCTCGCTGCGCACCTTCTTGTTGCCCTCGATCTTCACCTCGGTGACGAGCGGCCGCTCGCGCACGCGGAACACCACCACCATCCCTTCCGGACCGGGACGGCGCTCCACCTCGACGTTCTCGAAGAATCCCATCGCGTAGATGGCGCGCACGTCGGCGTCGACGGCCGCGGGATCGTAAGGCGCACCGGGGTGGCTCTGGACGTGGATGCGGATCGCTTCGTCGTCGACGCGCGCGTTGCCCTCGATCAGCACTTGCGCGACGGTCGCGGCACGCGCGAGCGCGGGCGCGAGACATGCGCCGAGCACCATCAGCGCGATCACGACCCGTCGTCTCATCCCCGCCTCCCCTCGCCAGCCGACTAATGCGCCGCGGCGACGCGCGCCGCCTCGGTTACGATCCTGCCGCCCGCGAGTCTGAGCGTCCGATCCATCGCCGACGCGAGCACGCCGCTGTGCGTGACGACGCTGAGCGTCATGCGGCGTTCGGCGTTCAGCTCGATCAGCAGATCCTGGACACCAGCGGCGGTTCCGGGATCGAGGTTGCCGGTCGGCTCGTCGGCGAGCACGACGCGCGGCTCCTGGATCAGCGCCCGCGCCACCGCGACGCGCTGCTGCTCGCCGCCCGAGAGCTCGCCCGGGCGGTGCTCGACACGCTCGGCCAGGCCGACGCGCACGAGCAGCTCCGCCGCCCGCTGCCGCGCGGTGTCGCGCGCCGCTCCGGCGATGAGCGCCGGCATCATGACGTTCTCGAGCGCGGTGAAGTCGGGGAGCAGATGGTGGAACTGGAAGATGAAACCGACCTCACGATTGCGAAAATGCGCCAGCTCGCGGTCGCTCTTACTCGCCAGCTCCTCGCCATCGAACCACACCTCACCGCTCGTCGGCCGATCGAGCGTCCCCAGGATGTGCAGCAGCGTGCTCTTCCCGACCCCGGATTCGCCGACGATCGCCACGCGCTCGCCGGCGGTGATTTCGAGCTCGAGGCCGGTGAGCACGCGCACCACCCGCGGACCGTCGACGTACTCCTTGGTCAGGTTGCGCAGCGCGATCAACGGCGCCTATTCGTAGCGGATCACCTCCACGGGCGCCAGACCTGCAGCCTGCCGCGCCGGGTAGATCGTGGCGAGGAGGCAGATCGTCACCGAGGCGAGCGCGACGAGGAGGAAGTTCTCGCCGTAGACGCGCACCGGCAAGGTCGAGACGTAGAAGACGTCTTTCGGCAGCTCGACGAACTGGTAGCGGGCGAGGATCCAACACCCGGCGTACCCGCCGATGACGCCGAGCGCCGTCCCAACGGCGCCGACGATCGCCCCCTTCAGCATGAAGATGCGCGCGATGCTGCGATTCGTCGCGCCCATGCACTTGAGGATCGCGATGTCCTTCCGCTTTTCCATCACGATCATGATGAGCGTGGCGATGATGTTGAAGGCGGCGACGAGGACGATCAGCAAGAGCACGATGAAGTACACGGCCTTCTCGAGCCGGAACGCGAGGAAGAGGTTGCGGTTCACCTCCATCCAATCGCGCGCGCGAAACGGCGTCCCGAGCCGCGCCTCGACCCGGCGTGCGACGTCCTGCGCGTGGTAGATGTCGGCGACGCGGATCTCGACGCCGGTGATCGCGTCGCCGAGCCCGAAGAAGCGCTGCGCGTCGGCGAGGCTCATGTAGATGAGCGAGGAGTCGTAGTCGAACATCCCGGAGTCGAACGTTCCGGCGACGGCGAAGCGCTTCACCTTCGGGATCATTCCGACGGGCGACGCCGTCCCCATCGGCGAGACGACGCTCACGGGATCGCCGATGTCGACGCCGAGCTGCTTCGCGAGCTCTTGTCCGATGATCACGCCGGTGAGAGATACCGTTTTGGGTGCCTCCGCCTTGCTCGGCTTTGCTCCCTTCTTCTCCTCGCTCCCGGTGTCGCTGCCGCTCGGCACCTCGAACTCGGCGCCGAGGCGGTCGATGGAGCCGGAGGTGAGATGGCCTTTCAAGTCGACAATGGCGGCGTCGTCGCCGGGGGGGACGCCGCGGACGACGACGCCGGAGACGTTCTGGCCGGTCGTCAGCATCACTTGGCTGTAGACGAGCGGCGCCGCGGCGACGACGCCTGGCGTATCGCGCACCGTCGCGACGACGGTCTCCGCATCGCGGATGGCGCCGGCGTAGGAGACGACGACGATGTGCGGGTTGAAGCCGAGAATGCGGTCGCGCAGATCCTCCTCGAACCCGGTCATCACCGCGAGCACGATATTGAGCGTCATCACCCCGATCATCACCCCGACGACGGAGATCACCGTGATGAGCGAGATGAACGCCTCTTTGCGCCGCGCCCTCAGATACCGCAGGCCGACCATCAGCTCGTAACGCATCAGCGTAGCCTCAGCGCCGCTCCGGGCGCAGCTGTGGGAAGAGAATGACGTCGCGGATCGACGGCGAGTTGGTGAGGAGCATGACGAGGCGGTCGATGCCGATGCCCTCGCCCGCCGCGGGCGGCATGCCGTGCTCGAGGGCGCGGACGTAGTCCTCGTCCATCGCGTGCGCCTCCTCGTCGCCGCCGCGGCGCGCGCGCAGCTGCTCCTCGAAGCGCGCGCGCTGCTCGTCGGGGTCGTTCAGCTCGGAGAAGCCGTTCGCGATCTCGCGCCCGGCGACGTAGAGCTCGAAGCGGTCGACGAGCGTCGGGTCGCGGTCGCTCTGGCGCGCGAGCGGCGAGATCTCGACGGGGTAGTCGATGATGAACGTCGGCTGCACGAGCGCCGCCTCGGCCGTCTTCTCGAAGACCTCGGCGAGCACCTTGCCGTAGGGCGCATCCGGCGGCAGCGGAATCGTCTGCGCCGCCGCGACCGCCCGCAGGCGCTCGACGTCGTCGACCTCGGCGCGCGCGAGTCCCGTCGCCTGTGCGACCGCGTCCTTCACCGCGAGCCGCCGCCACGGCGGCGTGAGGTCGATCACGTGGTCGCCATATGGAATGCGAATGTCGCCGACGATCGTCCGCGCGAGGCCGGTCACCAGCTCCTCCGTGATCGTCAGCAAGTCTTCCCACGTCGCGTAGGCCTCGTAGAACTCGAGCATCGTGAACTCCGGATTGTGCTCCGTCGAGATACCCTCGTTGCGAAAGTTGCGGTTCAGCTCGAACACGCGCTCGAGACCGCCGACGAGGAGACGCTTCAAGAAGAGCTCGGGCGCGACGCGCAGGTAGAGATCCATGTCGAGCGTGTTGTGATGGGTGACGAACGGTCGCGCCAGCGCGCCGCCGGCGATCTGCTGCATCATCGGCGTCTCGACCTCGAGGTAGCCGCGCGCGGTGAAGAAGTCGCGCACGCCTTGCAGCACCTGCGCGCGAACGCGGAAGACGCGCTGCACGTCGGGGTTCAGGAGATCGAGGTAGCGCTGCCGGTAGCGCAGCTCGACGTCCTGCAACCCATGCCACTTCTCCGGCGGCGGCCGCAGCGCCTTCGCCAAATAATGGACGCGCGCGGCGAGGACGCTGAGCTCACCGGTCTTGGTACGGAAGAGCCGGCCCTCGATGCCTGCGAAGTCGCCGAGATCGAGCAAGCGGAAGACGTCGAAATCACGCTCGCCGACCGCGTCGCGGCGGACGTACGCCTGGATGCGCCCGCTGCGATCTTGCAGATGCGCGAAGGCTGCCTTGCCGAAGTCACGCACCGCCACGATCCGGCCGGCGAGACGCACCGGCACCGGCGTCGTTTCGAGGTCGGCGCCGGACGTCTCAGCGTGCGCGGTGAGCAGGGCCGCCGCAGTGTCGCCCGGTTGAAAGCCGTTCGGAAACCGTCGATGCCCCAGCGCTTCCAGCTCCGCCAACTTCTTCCGTCGCGCGACGACCTGATCCTGATCTTCCATTCGTTTCTTCTTATGCGGTGCCGAGCCGCGAAAGAAAAGCGCGGTCTACGCCGGGCGCGCGGGGCGGCGCACGCGCAGCCGGAGCGTCTCCCCGCGCACCCCGCGTACGCCGGCCGCCGTACAGCCGCTGCCAACCTGGCTTGATTGCCTTCACGGGT
>WNFP01001528.1_pt1 | contig 18113 bp, 19 predicted proteins | sample 5400201 | NCBI WGS metagenome assembly WNFP01 (sample SAMN13153355, study PRJNA577476) | soil metagenome | isolation source: 115 cm saprolite under Madrone tree | place: USA:California | collected 2016-06-14 | reverse complement strand
CTCGCGACGGCGCGGGCGCTGGCACTGGCCGGGCATGAGGTTCTCGTTCTCGAGCGAGCCTATACGATCGGGTTCGAGACCTCCTCACGCAACAGCGAGGTCATCCATGGCGGACTTTATTATCCGGCCGGCAGCCTGAAGGCACGCTGCTGCGTCGACGGGCGACAGCGGCTCTACGCCTATTGCCGCGAGCACGGGGTGCCGCATGCGCAGATCGGCAAGCTTATCGTCGCGGCCGAAGAGAGTGAGATCGCCGGTGTCGAGCGCATCGCCGAGGCGGCCCGCGCCAACGGCGTCGACGATTTGCAGTGGCTGACCGCGACCCAGGCGCAACGGCTCGAGCCGGCGCTACGCTGCGTTGCCGCCGTGCTGTCGCCTTCGACCGGCATCATCGACAGCCACGCGTTGATGCTCGCCATCCAGGGCGAGACCGAGGCGGCCGGCGCCATGGTTGTATTGCGCACGCCAGTGCGGTGCGGCCGAGTACGCCACGACGGTTTCGACCTGTCCATCGGCGGCGAGGAGCCGAGCGACATTCGCTGTCGCGTCGTGGTCAACGCCGCCGGGCTCTACGCGCCCGCTCTCGCCCACGCCATCCGGGGAATCCCGCGGGAGACGATCCCGCCCGCCTTCTTTTGCCGGGGCGTCTATTTTACCCTCAGCGGACGCGCCCCGTTTCGCCGGCTCGTCTACCCCGTCCCGCCACCCGGCGGGCTCGGCGTCCATATCACCCTCGATCTTGCGGGTCAGGCGCGGTTCGGGCCGGATGTAGAGTGGATCAGCGAAGTCGATTATGCCGTCGATCCGGCGCGCGGCGAGGCGTTCTACGCCGCGATCCGGGCCTACTGGCCCGGACTGCGGGACGGTGCGCTCCAGCCCGGTTACGCCGGGGTGCGGCCAAAGATCAGCGGGCCGTCGGAGCCGGCAGCCGATTTTATCGTGCAAGGTTCTGAGGTTCACGGGATTCCGGGCTTGGTTAACCTATATGGGATCGAATCGCCGGGGCTGACGGCGTCCTTGCCGCTCGCCGACGAGGTGGTAGAACGGCTCTCCCGCCAGCCCGGGTGAGCGGAGCCCTGCGATGCGGATCGGCGTCCCGAAAGAGCTGAAAACCCACGAATACCGCGTCGGCCTGGTCCCCGGGGCCGTGCGTGAACTGGTGCACCACGGGCACGCGGTCGTTGTCGAGAAAGGAGCAGGTGCGGGGATTGGGTTCGACGACCCGGCCTACGAAGCGGCGGGGGCAACCGTCCTTGCGCGCCCCGCCGAGGTGTTTGCGGCCGCGGAACTGCTGATAAAAGTCAAAGAACCCCAGCCGCAGGAGGTGGCGCTGCTGCGCGAGGGCCAGGTTCTCTTCACCTATTTGCATCTCGCCGCAGACAGGGAGCTGACGCAGCGGCTGATCGCCTCGGGTATCGTTGCTGTCGCGTACGAGACCGTCACCGACCGGCACGGCGGGCTGCCGCTCCTCGCTCCGATGAGCGAGGTCGCCGGGCGGATGGCCGTCCAGGTCGGAGCACATTGTCTCGAGAAAGAGCAGGGCGGCATCGGTGTGCTGCTCGGCGGCGTACCAGGAGTTCCGGCAGCCAAAGTCGTCATCCTCGGCGGCGGCGTCGCCGGCACCAATGCGGCGCGCATGGCGATGGGGATGGAGGCTTACGTCACCGTCATCGACAAGTCGTTGCCGCGGCTCTACCAGCTCGACCTTCAGTTCGGGGCCCAGCTGCACACGCTGTTCTCGACGATGGAGAACATCGAGCGCGAAGTCACCGCTGCCGATCTGGTGATCGGTGCCGTGCTGATCCCGGGCGCGACGGCACCCAAGCTGGTGGATCGTGACCTCGTCCGGGCGATGAAGCCGGGGGCGGTCGTCGTCGACGTCTCCATCGATCAAGGCGGCTGCTTCGAAACCAGCCGGCCGACGACCCATGCCGAGCCCACCTATCTCGCCGAGGGCGTGGTCCATTACTGTGTGACCAACATGCCGGGAGCGGTTGCCCGGACCTCGACCGTGGCGCTCAACAACGCGACCCTGCCTTTTGTTTTGGCGATCGCCGACCGCGGGTGGCGCCGCGCGATGGTGGAAGACCCGCATATGCGGCAGGGCCTCAACGTCTGCCATGGGCGGGTGACGCATCCTGCCGTAGCCCGCGATCTCGATCTGCCGCTGACGCTACCGGAGGAGGCCTTGACGGATTAGGCGAAGTGGCGGCGTGGTGAAAATTTAGAACGGCGACGCGCGATCTGAAAAAGCACGAGCGGTAGGCTATGGATTGGCGGCACGGCAATCCCTATCTCAGGAAAGGTTGGCTGGAGAGGGGGATATGCCGCTCGTTCCGAGGGTCGCACCCTTGCCTGAAGCCGAGTGGTTCGATGCTTCGGCCCGTCCCGAGGCCGCGCACGCTCGACATATCGACGCCGCGTCGATCGCTGCGGTAACCAATCTCTATCGCGAGATATTACCCCCCGGTGGAGCCATCCTCGATCTCTCGTCCGGCTTGGTCAGTCACTTGCCGCCGGAGATCCCCTATTCTCGCGTTGTCGGGGTTGGCACCACCGCTTGTGAGCTTGCCGAAAACCCATTTCTCGACGAGTGGCGCGTCCAGGATTTGAACAGCAATCCGTACCTTCCGTTCGCCGCTGCGGAGTTCGATGGTGCGGCGATCTGTGTATCCATCCAGCATTTGACGAGGCCCTGCGAGGTCATCCGCGAAGTGGGACGCGTCCTCAAGCCGGGAGCGCCGCTTGTCGTGACCTTCTCGAACTGCTGCTTGCCGACCCGCGCCATCGCCTGCTGGCATCTTCTGGATGATGCCGGACATCTGTGTCTGATCGCCCACTATTTCGCCGAGGCCGGCAATTGGGGCGACCTGCGCTGCCTCGATCGGACCCCGCCGGGTGGCGGAGATCCGCTTTATGCGGTTATCGGCCGCGGCCTCGGACCGCCAACTACGGTCACCGCCGATCAGGCGTCATAAGCGACCATCGAGGTGAACGGAACGTCGATCCGGTCGCGGCCTCGCAGGAAATTGAGCTCGATGATGCAGCCGGCGGCGACCACATCGCCGCCGCGCCGGCGAACGAGGTCGATGGCGGCCTGCATCGTCCCGCCGGTAGCCACGAGATCATCGAGCACCACGACGCGCTGCCCGGGGACGACGGCATCTTCCTGGATCTCTATGGTGTCGGTTCCGTATTCGAGATCATAGGTGTAGCGCACGGTTCGGCCGGGCAGCTTGCCCTTTTTGCGGACCATCGCAAAACCGCGCTCGAGTTCGAAGGCGAGCGGGGCCGCAATCAGAAACCCACGAGATTCGATGCCGACCAGAAGATCTGGCTGGTGGAGTTGAATCGCCCCGGCGAGGCGCTCGACAGTCGCCCGCCAAGCGCGCGGATGGGCAAGCAAGGTCGAGATATCGTAGAACAGAATGCCGGGCTTCGGGAAATCGGGGATCGAGCGGATGTGCTGCTTGAGGTCCATCACCGCCATCCCTTGACTGTCTTCGGCAACCAAATGCGCCCTGTTGCGAGATAGCCGCTTTTCGCGTAGTTGGGAAGCCCTCCTGCGACGGCTGCTGAAGCAGGTATTGTTGGATCGTCATGGCGCCCGTCGCCGCAACCCTCGTCGCCTCGCAAGCGCCCGGTTCGCTCGTCCTGTCGGCTGCCGGTGAATGGCTGGTGACGACCGCCGCCGATCTCGATCAGAAGCTGCGTTCTTTGAGGATGCCGACGGGCACTCGGGTGACGCTCGATCTGACCGGGATCGACCGGCTCGACACTGCCGGCGCATGGCTGCTGCTGCGGACCGAGCATGATCTGATAGAGCGCGGCAACGTCGTTGAGATGCACAATCTGCTGCCAAATTTTGAGCCGCTGATCGAACAGTTGCGCGCGGCAGGGAAAATCACCCCGGCCCGCCACCCGCGGCCGGCGCACCATACGATCGCTGGTTTCATCGGGCGTATCGGGGAAATCTCGCTCGGGCTGATCGCCCGTGCATATAGCATCCTTGGCTTCTTCGGCGTCGCCTCCGCGACCGCGTTGCGGCTGATGCTTCATCCGCGGCGGCTGAGGATGACGGCGGTTGTTGCCCAGATGGAGCAGACCGGGGTCAATGCGCTGCCCATCGTCGGTCTGCTCAACTTCCTGATCGGGGTCGTCATCGCTTTTCAGGGTGCCGACTATCTGCGCCCTTACGGGCTCGAGAATTATACGGTGCCATTGACCGGAGCCAGCATCTCTCGCGAGTTGGGGGTTCTGCTGACCGCCATTATCCTCGCGGGCCGATCGGGCAGCGCCTTTACCGCGCAGATCGGAACGATGCGGGTCAACGAAGAGATCGACGCGATGCTCACCATCGGCCTCGATCCGGTCGAAGTTCTGGTTCTGCCCCGACTGTTCGCGCTCTTGGTGACCTTGCCGATGCTGACCCTGTGCGCCAATTTCATGGGGATCTTCGGCGGCGGTCTGATGGCGTGGGCCGAGCTCGGCATCGGCATCCCGGAGTTCCTCCATCAGCTGTCCACGATTGCGCCGTGGTCCTTCTGGATCGGCATGATCAAATCACCGTTCTTTGCCATAATTATCGCGCTGATCGGCTGTTATGAAGGCTTTCAGGTGACGGGCAGCGCCGAAAGCGTGGGGCGGCTGACCACTTTATCGGTTGTCGAAGCGATATTTCTGGTGATCGTAACCGACGCCGGTTTCTCGATTTTCTTTTCCGCCTTACAGATTTGAGCATGCCGGATTATTCGGGCGAGCCGATCATCCGTGTGCGCGGCCTTGTCACCCGGTTCGGTGCCGACACGATCCACGACGGTCTCGATCTCGACGTCTTCCGTGGCGAGGTTCTCGGTGTCGTCGGCGCGTCCGGAGCAGGCAAATCTGTGTTGCTGCGCACCATCATCGGGCTCAACCGGCCGATCGCGGGCCGCATCGAAATTCTCGGGAAGGAGATATTGGCGAACGGTGATATGGAGCGACGGGAGATCGAGCAGCGGTGGGGAGTGCTGTTTCAGAATGGCGCGCTCTTCAGTTCCCTGACGGTGGCGGAGAACATCGAAGTGCCGCTGAAGGAATACTACGCCATGCCGCTGCGTCTGATGGACGAGATCGCGGCTTTCAAGATCGGCATCGTCGGGCTCCCCGAGGGGACCGGGGAAAAATATCCGTCCCAGCTGTCCGGTGGGATGCGCAAGCGCTCCGGTCTTGCGCGGGCGCTCGCCCTCGACCCTGAAATCGTCTTTCTCGACGAGCCCACGGCCGGGCTCGATCCCATCGCCGCCGGCGATTTCGACGTCTTGATTCGCGACCTGAGGAGCAGTTTGGGCTTGACGGTGTTCATGGTAACCCATGACCTCGACACGCTGTTTGCGATCTGCGATCGCGTTGCGATTTTGGTCGATAAGAAAATCCGCGTGGGCTCTTTGGAAGAGATGCTGCACGACGATCATCCGTGGATCCAATCCTATTTCCACGGCCCGCGCGGGCGCGCTGCTTTGCGCTCCGAAGCCGAGCATTTGGCAGAATCCGGGACGGCGGTCGTCTCGGGTGTCTGAGCTGGTTTGCACAAAGAGAGAATAGATGGAGACGCGGGCCCATTACGTTGCCGTCGGGGCCTTTGTTCTGGCGGTGATCTTTCTCGGTTTTGTCGCCGTTCTGTGGTTAGGCCGCGCCGAATTCGCACAGGAAACCAAAAGGTACTACATATACTTCCGGGGGTCAGTAGCCGGGTTGAACAAAGGTTCTCAGGTCCAATACAATGGCATCCCGGTGGGCCGGGTCATCGATATTCGCGTCGATCCGAGCAATCTCGAACAAATACAGGTCACGGTCGAGATCGATACAAGCATTGTCAACATCAAGTCCGACGCTCAGGCATTTCTTGAAGCAAACATTCTGAACGGAATTGCTACGGTTCAGATCCGTGGCGGAACTCGGGAGGCAAGTGAGCTCGTGCCGCGCCCCGGACACAAATACGCGGTGATCACAGCGGGCCGTTCAGAGCTGGAGGAAGTTAAGGCCAGCCTTCCGGAGCTGGTGGCGGATCTCAAAGCGGCGGCGCACCGCTTGAATGATCTGCTCGACGAGAACAACCGCCGAGCTGTCTCCGACACCCTGCAAAATCTTCGATCGATAACGGAGGCTCTGGTAGAGCCCAGCCGGCAGTTGAGCGAGGTGATGGACAATGCCAATCAGGCCGTCGTCCAGGCGAGATCACTGTTCCGCGACATTGATCAGAGCTACGTGGAAAAGGGCGGGCTGAAGGACCAGCTGTCGCAGACGCTCGGCGACGCCGACCGCTTGGCCAAGAACCTCACCGACGCCAGCCGGCAGTTTCAGGTGATGATCCAGGAAAACCGCCCCGGGATCCGAGATTTTACCCACAGCACCTTGAACCAGGTCGGCGATCTCGTTACCGATCTGCAGCGGTTTGTCGCGAGCATGACGCGCTTTGCCTCCGAGCTCGAGCGCAACCCGCCAAAGCTGCTGTTCGGCGATCGACGCGAGGGATACCGACCGCAATGACCACGCCTACGGCGCGGATCTCGCGTCGATGGCCGGGGGTCGCGCTGGTGCTCTTGCTGGCCGGTTGTGCCAGCCTGCTCGGGCTCCCGCCATCACCCCATCTCTATCGCGTCACACCGAAGAGCACTTACTCGGCTAACCTGCCCCATCTGTCGACGCAAATCCTCGTCGACGTCCCGCTCGCGCCGGCCGGGCTCGATACTCCCCGAATCGCGCTGAGCCGATCAGCCGTCTCGATAGACTACTTCGCCGATTCGGAGTGGACCGAGAGGGTCCCATTGCTGGTCCAGACTGCGCTGTTAGAATCGTTCGAGAACAGCGGGGCGATCGCGGCGATCGATCGCGAATCGATTGGACTGCGTGCCGACTTCATCTTGAAGACCGAGATCCGGCATTTCGAGGCGCTGTACGATTCGCCGAACGGGGCGCCTGAAGTGTGGGTAGCGATCATTGCTCGGCTCGTCAATCCGTCGGGTCGCGATATCGTGGCGCATGCCTCGTTCGAGCGGCGCGAACGGGCTGCTGCGAACGACATCGGGCGGGTTGTCCTCGCCTTCGACGAAGCGCTCGGAGCGGTGATGGCGGACATTGTCGTTTGGACGGTGCGTAATCCCGCTTTGTCGACGCAGCGGCGTTAGCTATGATGATGATCACCTTTCGTTCGCAAAGGCTTGTTGCGTGGCGCACGGGAACCTACAAGAAAGCCTCCGAGTAAGCTGGGGTGAAATCGATCGGATGACCGCAGCGGCCGCGCTCATCGGCGAGATCGGGCGTGAACTCGCGCGGCGCAACCTCAATATCGTCAGCGAAGTCATGAGTGGTCATGCGACGATTTCGGATTGGCGCCACTACCCCGACGAGGATGTCTACGATCCGCACAGTCATGCCCAATATTTCTACCATACGCATCCCGTGCGGCGACGCGCCGGTCGGGAGCACGGTCATTTCCATACCTTCCTACGTGCCGAGGGCATGCCCGTCGGCGTCGCGCCGCTGCTCCTCCCCGAAATCGCCGTCGCCGAAGCCCCCCCTCCGCCACCCCAGGCACCGCCCCTCCGGCGCGGGATCAGGGAGGAAGTGAGCCACCTTGTAGCGATTGTCGTCGACTGCCAGGGCAGGCCGGTTCGGTTGTTCACGACCAATCGCTGGGTCACCGGCGAAACCTGGTATCCGGCCGGTGATGTCATCCGCATGCTCGACCGCTTTGCGGTCACCGAGGTCGGCCCGTCGGAGACGCTCAACCAATGGCTCGGCGCGGTATTTCGGCTCTTTCGTCCTCAAATAGCGGAGCTGCTGCGGCTGCGCGACCGGGCTGTCATGGCGTGGCGCCGCCGTCGACGGACGCACGTCTTGGATGATCCTGCGCTCGAAATTACATCAAGTCTCGATATCAGTATCGACACCCAGTTTGCCTTTCTCGACCAAGTGCGATCCGAAAAGGCCGCCCGCTCGTCGGGTCGCGCATTGGTGCTGCCAGCGATGTCGGAGGGCTGGGGCGAGGGTCAAATGGGCTGACGCGCGCCTCGCAGGGTTCTTATCGAGGGGGCTGCGACAGCGGCCCGCGCGGGGCAAGGTTGTTGCTGTTCAAGCACGCTTTTAGTTGGGCGTCCCGTTTGGCATTCGATTCTGCGCTGTAATCGGGATAAGCAGCCTGGGCCTGCTTGGCGCACTTGTCAGCAGTTCGCCAATTCGTGTTGACTGCCTGACCTTGCTGGGTGACCGCCTCGGCGGTCCCGATAAAGAACAGCAGCACAGTGGCCAAAGAGTAAGCGAGCCGGTACATCCGCCACCTCCTTGCTGGGAGCGAGCTATCGAAGCTGCCTCCCGATTACGCAACGATATATGATTTCGCCCAGACCCCTGTTGCGCCGAGCAGGAAACTGAGGCTCCATATACCCCAGTGTAATCGGAGAAGCCGCGATGCTGAAGATCTGGGGACGAACCACTTCATCCAACGTGCAGAAGGTGTTGTGGTGCTGTGCCGAGCTCGGCATCGAATATGAGCGGGTGGATCTCGGAGGACCTTTCGGCGGCAATCGAGACCCCGAATACCTCACGATGAACCCTAACGGCCGGGTGCCGACGATCAGCGATGAAGGTCTGATACTCTGGGAATCGAACACGATTTGCCGTTATTTGGCGGTAACCCGGCAGGGCGAGCGCCTCTATCCGGCCGCACCAGCCGCCCGCGCGAATGTCGAGCGCTGGATGGACTGGCAGCTCGCCACTTCAGGCCCGCCGATGGCGTCATTGCTTGGCATGCTCGTCCGCGCGCGACCGGAACAGCGCAACCAAGCGGCGATCGAGGCGGCACGCCTCCAGGCGCTATCCGCGTGGACCATCGTCGAAGAGGAACTCGCCGACCGGCCCTATCTGGCAGGCTCGGAATTCACCCTCGCCGAGATCACGCTCGGAACCATGGTCTACCGTTGGCATGCCTTCCCGATCGAGCGGCCGCCATTAAGCAATCTCAAAGCCTGGTATGAACGGATGCGGGAGCGTCCCGGTTTCAAGACCCATATCGAAATACCGATCACGTGAATGGGGATCCCGTCGGCGCAGGCCGACGAGAATATACAACCGACTATAAGGATCGGCTTTACGCTGATTCGGCGTAGATTGGCTCCGTACCCTGTTCGGTTTGGGTGGTCAGGGACGGGTGTTCACCATGAGCCAGCATCGCGGCGCTGTCGATCACCCGGATCGCAAGCGGCGCGCTAAGGCCGCGCACTTGGATGTCATGCCTTGGGAATTCGCCGAGGGGAATGCCGGCGGTTGTTCCGACAGCTTCGGAGACGATCAGCTGGCAGCGGTATTCCTTGGTGAGGTCCTGAAGCCGCGAGGCGATATGAACGGCCTCGCCGATCGCGGTCGTCTGCGCGTGCTCGCGATAGCCCATCGTGCCGATGATGACTTCGCCGGCATGAATGCCGATGCCGAAGCCGATCGGCTGTTGCAACTCGTTTGCCAGGGCGCGGTTCATGTCGGCCAGGTGCCAGTCGATCAGGCGAGCGGCCTCCAAGGCTTGGCGGCAGGCCTGCTCCGCGCCGGTTTCGGTGCCGAAGATTGCCATCATGCCGTCGCCGATGAATTGATTGGGGGTGCCGCCCGCCGCAATGATGGCGCTGCCGACCGCCTCGAAAAAACGGTTGAGGATGAAGACGACATCGTAGGGCAAACGGCTCTCGACCAGTTGGGCCGAGGCGCGGATGTCGACAAACAGGATCGCCACAAAGCGTTCCGCCCCGGTTTCGGTGACGTTGAGCCGGTCCGCCTCGCGCAGGGTTATTTCGGGCGGCAGCAGCGGCCAGATGCTGATATCGGCCATCGGTTTGAGCTGGCACGCCAGCCGGACCGCGCGATCCGCGCCGAGCGGGGTCAGCACCCGGGTTTCGGCGGGTGACGGCGGCGCCAAGCGTTCCCAGCCGAGCAGCACGCGCACCCGGCAGGTCGAGCAGCGCGCTCGCCCGCCACACACCGAGGCGTGCGGGATGCCGGCACGCCGGCTGGCATCGAGCACGCTGAGTCCCTTCGGAATGCGCACCGCGCGGCCGTCGGGATAGACGATCCGGATGGTCCCGCCGCGGCGTTCGAGGAGGACGCGCACGCCGCGCGCCGCGAGGACGAGGGCGAGTGCGCCGGCATACCCGCCCCAGGACCACAGCGCGATTGTCCAGAGGGCGGCGGCGGCCGCCGGATTAGCGCGAACCCCGGTCTTGCGCAAGTCCACCAGCCAGGCCGGATCGGTGCGGGCTTTTACCTCCACCTGGCGCGCACCTTGGAAGACGCCGAGCAGCGCCACCGTCGGCAACAGCACGGCGACGACGAGCAGGAACGGCGCCACGCGGCGGTAATAGGCCTTCACCCGCAACCACAGATGTAGTCCGATGCAGCCATGCAGCCAGGCGATGACAAACACGGCGAGTTGCTTGACGCCGGCTATCTGGGGATCTGCAACCCAGTAAAGAAAAAGCGCATGTCGGTAAATCGCGTGAATGTCGAAATAGCTGTAGGCGAAGCGCAAGGCGAGGACATGCTGCAGCACCAGCACCGGTATCGATAATCCGAGGAGGAGCCGCAGCGCCTCGATCGCGCCCATGCGCAAGTGCCGGCGGATGTAAAGCGCCCAGAAGGCGAGCGAGAAGTGGATCGCGAAAGCGCCGTAGAGGGTGATGGTACCAACTGGGCCGCGCCAAATCCATTCCTGCACCACAGCGCCGCGCTCCATCGCCTCCCACGAGATGTTGCCCAGGCTGTGGTTGAGAAAGTGCAGAAAGACATAAGAAAATAGGACGAGACCACTGGCCAGCCGAAGCCGGCGGACGATTGACGGCCCGCGGCGCACGAGCCCCGCCCAGCTGATCTCCGATGACAACGCCACGTCGCGACCTCCATCAGCTGCCGTGTTTGGCGAAGCAGGATTATCCAACGTTTCCACATCACAAGCCACCTCCATAGCGATTGCAGGCGGCGCAAATTCTCAATTCGCGCGAAATACCGATCACGTAGTGGTGAGGAGAGTTCGGCGTTGTTGCTTTGGCAAAGCTGGACGTTATTCTGCGGCAACCACCAATACGGTCCAAGTTGACGAAAGTGGAGGGGGGATGAAATCATCGACACGGCACGTGGTGCTCGCGGCGGTTATGACTTTCGCCGTGGCGGGTCTCGGCGGGCTGGCGCTTGCGCAGGACAAAGAGAAGATCATTGCCGAGCGGCAAAACCTGATGAAGGCTCAAGGTCGAGAATGGCTCGTCGTCAGGAACTATGTAGAGGGCAAAGCTGATCAGGCAGCGGCGTTATCTGCCGTGGAGTCCTTGACCAAATCCGTCCCGACGGTGCCGAATTATTTTCCGCCGGGAACGGAGGGTCCGGCTCCCGATGGCAAATGGGGGACGAAACCTGAGGTCTGGAGCGAACACGACAAATTCCTGGCGGCCGTCAAGAAGGTTGGTGATCAGGTTGCAGTGCTCGACGCGGCGCTCCGTGGCGGCGATAAAGCCAAGGTCGAAGCAGCATTCAAGGATCTCAACATCTGCATCGCGTGCCACGAGACGTTCCGCGCAAAGTTGCAGTAAGGGTTGTCGCCGCTGCCGCCATGCTGCTGGCGGCGTCCGCTGGCGCCGCCGATCCGGACTTGATCGCCCGCGGCGCCTATCTCGCCGCCGCCGCCGATTGTGTCGCCTGCCACACTGATCCCGCGGAAGGCGGCCGGCCTTATGCCGGCGGCCGCGCACTCGCGACGCCATTCGGGACATTCTACAGCCCGAACATCACCCCCGATCCGGAAACCGGGATCGGCCGCTGGAGCGAGGCTGAATTTTTGCGTGCATTGCGCGAAGGCGTTAGGCCTGATGGCTCAAACTATTTCCCGGTATTTCCCTATCCGAGCTTTACTAAAATTACCGACGATGATGCGCGGGCGATCAAAGCATATCTCTTTGCCCAGCCACCGGTAAGGCAATCCAACCGTGCGCATGACGTGGCCTTCCCGTTCTCCTGGCGTTTCTTGCAAAACGGGTGGAAGCTGCTCTTCTTTAGTCCAGGCCCATTCCGGCCGGCGCCGGAGCGCTCCGAACCGTACAATCGCGGCGCCTACCTCGTTACCGCGCTTGCCCACTGCGGCGAATGTCACACACCGCGCAACTGGTTCGGCGCGACCGAGCCGCACCGCTTTCTCGCCGGGAACCCCAACGGGCCGGACGGCAAGAAGGTCCCGAACATCACGCCCGACCGCAAGACCGGTATCGGCAATTGGAGCGAGGACGACATCATCGGTGTGCTGGCCGACGGCCACACTCCCGATTTCGACAAGGTCGGCGGCGCGATGGCCGAGGTCGTCAAGAGCACCTCCCGTCTCACGGACGCCGACCGTCAGGCGATCGCACTCTACCTGCGATCTCTCCCCGCCATACCTTCCCCAGGGCCGGCCAACAAATAGGGCGTTTCCGCACTGGACGCGCGGGCGAGACTTCCTATGATGACGAACGACCGAGACGGAGGAGCACCAATGGAGCCCCGCGGCGCCGAAAAAATGCCCCGCTGCAGTTGCGCCGCGCCCTCATGCCATTGCCTTTGAAATGTGCCGCGGCCCCTGGCCCTCCCACCGTTAGGCGCTTGACGTAGGAGCAAGGGTTGACGCGAGGGTGCCCGGATAAGAGCTTGGCGCGTTTCGAGCGGATAGCCCTGGTATTATCGGGCGGCGGGGCGCTCGGATCCTACCAAGCCGGCGCTTATGCAGCGCTCGAGAAATGCGGCGTGCGGCCGAACTGGATTGCCGGCACCGCGATCGGTGCCGTCAACGCCGCGATTATTGCTGGCAATTTGCCGCATGAACGCGCTCTAAGGTTGCGGCATTTTTGGCGGAAACTGAGTGGTCGTGTGGCGGCCCGGCGTCCGCGCGGCCCGACCCGCTGGGCACGCGCGGCGTTCGCGAACTGGCTGGCTCTGGGACGACGTGATGCCGAATTTTCGCCTCTGTCGGAGGAACCCGTAGTCCCGGCCGCCGAGTTGCGCGAGATGATCGGCGAGGCCGTTGATTTCGATCGTATCAACTCGGGCATCATCCGCTTGGTGCTCGGAGCGGTGAACCTGACGACGGGAGCCGAGACGTTCTTCGACAATGACCGGCACGTGCTGGGACTGGACCATGTGCTCGCCGGGACGCCGCTTCCGGGATTGCCGCCCGTTACGATCGGTCGCCAAATGTTTGGCGGCAGCGCGGTCTCGGTTTCCGTTCTTGACGAAGCTCGCCCCGCGGACACGCTGTGCTTTGCCATAGATGGTTATGATCCGGTACCCGGAGGTCACGGTGGCTTCAGCCGCTCGGCACGGGACATTGCTGCCATGCGGCGCACGCATGATCTCCGCCGCATGATTGCTCTGCTCGGCGAGCGCCTACCGCCGACATCGCGCGGTGATGTCGAGGTTCGCCGATGCCTTTCCGAAGGCAGCAATGCAACGATGACGATCCTGCACCTGATCCACGAGGGCAATGCGGCGGACCTCGCCGCGAAGATGCAGGATTTCTCGCCGGGTGCGGTGGCGCGGCGCTGGAAGGCCGGAGGAAGCGACGTGGCCACGAGCCTGGCGCACCCGCGATGGTTAGCACCGCCGTCCCGGCTCTCGGGGCTTGTGGTTCACGAGGTTCGCGGCGGAGTGGCTGCTCCGCCACGCTGAGCCCGGCCGATTGTCGGCCGCCGAAAAATCCCCAAATTCCCATCCGCCGTCTGTTATAAAGCAGTGCTGGTGTTCCGGCCGGGCGATGCACGTATGAGGATTTATGCTGTACGAGGCCTATCAGGTACACAACGACGTACTCGGTCCGATTCGGCTGATGGCCGAGGCTTTCCGGGGTTTTCTCAACCACCCGTGGCCGCTGGTCGGGAATGCGCCATGTATTCGCAGCGCTGCGGCCGCGATGGAGCTGCTGTCCAACGCCGGCATGTCGCATGACCGGCCCGATTTCGGCATCCGGGCGGTAACGATCGAGGGTGAAGCGATTGCTGTGACCGAGGAGGTCGTCGCCTCCGATCCGTTTTGCAACCTGCTCCATTTCCGTAAGGATAGGCCGCGCGAAGAGCCGATCATCCTGGTCGTTGCCCCGCTCTCGGGCCACTTCCCGACCTTGCTGCGCGGCACCGTCCAAACCCTGTTGCCGGACCACGATGTCTTCATCACCGATTGGGTGAACGCGCGGAATGTCCCGCTCCTTTTCGGGCGATTCGGTCTCGACGATTTCGTCGATTTGATAATCCGCTTCATCCGCCTGCTCGGGCCGCAGACGCATGTCATGGCGGTGTGCCAGCCCTCGGTGCCGGTGCTCGCCGCCGTGTCGCTGCTCGCGGCGGCCGGCGAGGCCTGCCAGCCGGCATCGATGATATTGATGGGGGGGCCGATCGACCCCGCGGCAAATCCGACCGAAGTCAATCGGTTCGCCGAGGCACACCCGCTCGACTGGTTCGAGCGCACCGTCATCACCACGGTGCCCGGACGCTATCCCGGAGCTTTCCGCCGGGTTTATCCGGGCTTTTTGCAGCTCGCCGGCTTCCTGAGCATGAACCTCGAGCGCCATGTCTCGGCCCATTGGGGGATGTTCGAGAACTTGGTCCGCGGCCACGGCGACAGCGCTGCCGCCACTCGGGCCTTCTACAAGGAATACAGCTCGGTCATGGATCTGCCGGCGGATTTCTACCTGCACACCATCAAGCGGGTGTTCCATGACCACGATCTGCCGCGCGGTCGCTTGCGGGTGCGGGGCGAGCCGGTCGAGCCGGCAGCCATCGAGCGTACAGCTTTGATGACCGTCGAGGGCGAGCGCGACGACGTCTGCGGGCCTGGCCAGACTGTTGCCGCGCACCGGCTCTGCAGCGGCATCATTGCGGCAAAAAGGAGCCATCACCTCCAGCTCCAAGTCGGCCATTATGGAGTCTTCCACGGCCGCCGATGGCAGACCGAGACCTACCCCAAGGTCAAGGCGTTCATCCGGGCGCACGGCTAAGGCGGATTTCTCGCACCGCTCGGTGCTGGAAGAGCCCTAGGCCGCTGGTCGCGGTCGCGATTGCGCGATCTCCGTCGGAAAAAGACGCCCCACCTGCGGCCCAAACTCGGCCATCATGGTGGGGAGATGAGGAGGGGAGGAACAAGATGCCTCTGCGTGGCAAGGTCGTCATAACCTGCGCCGTCACCGGTTCGATCCACACCCCGACGATGAGCCCATATCTGCCGCTGACCCCGGACGAGATTGCGCGCGATGCGATCGCTGCCGCCGAGGCCGGGGCAGCGATCCTGCATCTTCATGCGCGCGATCCAAAGGACGGGCGGCCGACGCCCGATCCCGACGTGTTCATGCAGTTCCTGCCGCGGATCAAGCAGGCGACCGGGGCGGTCGTCAACATTACGACCGGCGGCGGACATGGAATGACGCTCGAAGAACGCCTCGCCGCCCCGTTGCGCGCCAAGCCCGAGATGTGCTCGCTAAACATGGGGTCGATGAATTTCGGGCTCTTCCCGCTGTTGGAAAAGTACAAGGAATTCAAGCATCCCTGGGAGGCGCGGCATCTCGAGATGACGCGCGACTTTATTTTCCGCAACACGTTCGCGGATATCGAGCGCATTCTCAAAGATCTGGGAGAGGGCTGCGGCACGCGGTTCGAGTTCGAGTGTTACGATGTCGGGCATCTCTACAACCTTGCGCATTTCCTCGACCGCGGTCTGGTCAAGCCGCCGCTCTTCGTGCAGACGATCTTTGGCATCCTCGGCGGTATCGGTGCCGATCCGGAAAACCTCGTCCATATGAAGCGGATTGCCGACAAGCTGTTCGGCGATTCCTATGCCTGGTCGATCCTCGCCGCCGGCCGTCATCAGCTGCCGCTCGTCTCGATGGGGGCGATCATGGGCGGCAATGTCCGGGTCGGGCTCGAGGATTCACTGTGGATCGGGCGCGGCAAGCTGGCCCAGAGCAACGCCGATCAAGTCGGCGCGATCCGTGCTATTGTCGAGAACCTGTCGCTCGAGATCGCCTCACCCGACGAAGCGCGAGCGATGCTCGCGCTCAAGGGCGGCGATGCGGTGGGTTTCTAAATGATCGACAAGCGGGTGCGAGATCTCGTCGAGGCGGTGGCCGGGATACCCGATGGCGCCACCATCCTGTGTGCCGGGTTCGGCGGCGCCGGGCTGCCCGACGCCCTGTGCGAGGCGGTCATCGAGCAGGGGGCGCGCGACCTGACGGTGGTCGCCAACAATGCCGGGACCGGACGGGGCGGGCTCGCGGCGTTGATGGCGGCGGGCCGCGTCAGGCGGATCATCTGCTCGTTTCCCCGCAGTTCCGGCTCGGTGGTGTTCGAGGAGCTCTATGCGGCGGGCCGGATCGAGCTGGAGCTCGTGCCGCAGGGCATCATCAGCGAACGGATGCGTTGTGCGGCCGCCGGTCTGGGCGGCTTTTACTCACCGGTGTCGGTCGGGACGCGGCTTGCCGAAGGCAAGGAGCACCGGGAAATCGACGGCCGCATGTATGTGCTGGAAAAGCCGCTGAAGGGCGATGTCGCACTGCTCTCCGCCGAGCGCGGCGACCGCTGGGGCAATCTGACCTACCGGAAATCGGCGCGCAACTTCAACCCGACCATGGCAATGGCGGCGGATCTTTCGGTCGTGCAGGTGCGTCGCATCGTCGAGCTCGGTGAGCTCGACCCCGAGATGATCGTCACTCCCGGCATCTTCATCGACCGGGTCGTCGAAGTCCCGCGCTGAACCCGCCCCCTTTCGCGCCGCCGAAGCGAAAAGACTTGGAGGAACCGATGCCGCTCAACCGTCGTCAAATCGCGTGGCGGGCCGCCCAGGATCTCAAGGACGGCGCCTATGTCAACCTCGGGATCGGTCTGCCGACACTGGTTGCCGACTTTATCCCGACCGACCGGGAGATCGTCTTGCACAGCGAGAACGGCGTCCTCGGGGTCGGTCCGGCGCCCTCCGACAACGAGGTCGATTGGGATTTGATCAATGCCGGCAAGCAGCCGATCACGCTGGTGACCGGCGGCAGCTATGTCCATCACACGGATTCGTTTCTGATGATCCGCGGCGGCCATCTGGATCTGGCATTGCTCGGCGCCTTCGAGGTATCCGAGAAGGGCGATCTCGCCAATTGGACGACAGACGATCCGGGGTTTCCGCCGGGTGTCGGCGGTGCCATGGATCTCGCCGTCGGCGCCAAGGAAATCCGCGTGCTGGTCGAACACACGACCAAGGGGGGCGCGCCGCGCCTCCGCAGGCGTTGCCAATACCCGCTGACCGCTGCCGCCGTAGTGCGGCGGATCTACACCGACCTCGCCGTCATTGATGTCACCGCCGACGGGCTTGTCGTCCGCGAACTGGCCGAGGATATCGAGTTTCCGGCATTGCAGGCCAGGACCGAGGCGGCATTACACCCGGCTCCCGACCTGAAGATGCTGCGCACGCCGCTCTTGTAAGCACGCCCGGATTTAGCTCGTAGCGATCTCTGCGATCGTGCCGTCGAAATCGGCGGCGTGTTAGCGTTGATTTAACGGGAGTGACGTTTAATGCAAAAATCTTACCGCTGATCGAAGCCGACTATCATCATGTGGAACCTTACAACTTACGATGTCAACCGGATCAAGGGGCAGCTTCAGGCCCGCCGAGCGAGAATCGATGCAAAGTATGCAGAAGAAACCAAAGCGCTCGATGCAGATGTTGCCGATGTAGAGACACTCGAACGCGTGGCCACCGCTCTCTCCCTCAAATACCAATCCGATGATTCTGCCAACCTCTCGAAGGAAAGCGAAAGCCCGGAACACGCCGACGATGACAGCCCGCAGGTCGAAACCGCAGCGGCATCGGAACCGCAACTCGTAGCGGCCTCCGGCGACGGGGCGAGTCCGGATGCAAAAGTTGGCTCGCGGTGGCGGCTGGCTCTGCGTGACCGGCCGGCAGCTTCTGAGGCCGAGTAACGAACGAGATGGGAACGACTGTGCAGCCGGCCGAAGCGGGATGAACTTCTCCCCCGAGCTCCGCGCCGGCACCACCCAACCCGAAGCTAGTGAGGAATAAGTGAACGACGGAGCGTCAGACGCGGC